>Ga0315284_10010111_pt1 | contig 13435 bp, 11 predicted proteins | sample YL17G09_16_MG_FD_203696 | JGI IMG/M metagenome (GOLD analysis project Ga0315284, IMG submission 203696) | Sediment microbial communities from Yellowstone Lake, YNP, Wyoming, USA - YL17G09_16 | ecosystem: Environmental > Aquatic > Freshwater > Lake > Sediment | place: USA: Wyoming | collected...
CACGGGGTATGCTTCCCTTCTCTCCCATCACCTTCTGGTATTCCTCAGCCTTCGGTGGGGCCAGGCACCTGTCCCTGAATTCGGGGTCCCAGGGCTGAGCCTCCACCAGCTTCTGCTTGTACCGTTCGGAAACGGGGCACTCCTTCGTAGCCAGGAAGCGAGTGCCCATGTAGATGCCTTCCGCTCCCATAGCCAGGGCAGCCAGAAAGCCTCGAGCGTCACCAATGCCGCCAGCAGCAATTACAGGCACCCTCATCGTCCTGACAGCCGTGGTAATGCCAACGAGCGTAGGAAGCTGGTTGACGTTCTTGAAGGCGGTGCCCTCCAGACCCACTATGACAACAGCGTCAGCGCCCTGCTGCTCGGCAGCCAGGGCGTGCTTCATCGTTACCACCTTGTGCACCCACTTGAGCCCTGCTTCGTGTATTCGCTTACCGTGGTCATCGGCACGATACGCAGCCGTGAAAATAACCGGCACTCTCTCCTCTATAGCCACCTCTCGCATTTCGTCGATGCTGGGGCAAAGCCCAATGGAGAGGTTGACCCCGAAGGGTTTGTCTGTAATTGAGCGCGCTTTCCTGATGTCCTTTCTTAGCCCTTCAGGGGTGCGCAAGGCGCTGGCGGTGATGATGCCGAATCCTCCGGCTTCGGAAACAGGGGCAGCTATGGCTGAGGTGCCAAAACCACCGAACGCCCCCTGAATTATGGGGTACTTGCTTTCCAGCAACTCGGTAACCCTTGTTTTCCAGTTCATAGGTTCACCTCAAAAACACGAAAGTGAGACAACTAGAGACGCGGTCACATTTTATCACTTCATGTTGCTCATGGCATTTCAAGATGGGAAAATTGTTGGTAAAAACGCTGTAAGGGGTATACCGTAGGGGCCAGTGGGGAAAGGGTTTAATTTGGAGCGCTCGAAGAGGATTTGGTTTTAGAACTCAGGCCGGCGGTTGGCGGCATAATAAATGCGAAGGTTGCTGAGAAGGCCGAGACGCCGCCCTCTCAGCAACCCCTTTCAACTTCACGTACTGTATCTCTAATGAAGGTCCATCACAGCATCGATCTTGGCAGGCAAGGTCCGATTCAGGATCAGAGATGCGCCAACTAGAGGCTTTATCTCGATGGTGATCGAGGCGTAGGTGCCGGGGCTGGGATTGAGTCCGGATAAGTCTACTCTTATCACAGCCTGCTCATCCTGGTCAAGAGAGTAATCGCTGTTGTTCCTGCCTATCCACGAAACAGTCCAGGGCAAGTCGGAAACATGCTGGTTTTTGTCGGTGTAGCTGATTATGGTAGCATGGGTGCTATTCCCATCAGTGTTTGGCGTCAGGTCAATGGCCTGCCCCTTCAGAGTGTTGGTCAGCGTGACGGTCACCGCTGTTAGGTTACGAGTGGTTGTGTTGCCATAGGCAAACACGCTCCCTTTGACCTCCATAGTTGCCCTGGCTTCCGATAGTGCCGAAAAGATTGCCTCCTGGCCCTTCTGGGACGAGAATATCCCTGCCGACAACACTGTGTAGGCAAATACCGATGCCGTGACCACGAAGGCAATCAGGATTATTGCAGTCTCCAGGCCAGTGATGCCTCTCTCATCCCGTCGCAGGCTCTTTATCAGTCTTTTCAACAGCCTTAGCCTCCTTATCAGTTTGATACGGCTCGTTACCCCGCCGTATTTTTAAGCACTAATACGATTATTGATTACCGATTTGTACCTTTTGCGAGCAGTGCGATACAACTCGGTAGAAATAGTAGCAACTGGATACTGTTCGAACAATCACCACCTAGTACTAGAGGGAATAGGTAAAAAGTCATGGCTACCCAAGAAAGTCCTTGCGTAGCGCTGCATTAGTCAGGTATAATCCAACATATTGGGCTATTCCCATTTTGGAGCAGTTTCGGCGACATTCCCAGCAACCGTAGGTATGCGGAGAACCGAACTCCTGGGTAAGAGTCGCTGAAACTCGAGAATTCGGGCCGCTATTAGATTTGCGGACCCGGCACTACTGATGACAGAGATTAAGCGAACTTCAAACTCTCACCGTTCTTCGCAAGACCGCGAGTACTCCATACGACGCCGTCTGGGTATCCCTGACGAGGCCAAGAGGGTGATTGTCTTCGCGGAATCCAGCCACTGGGACCCGAGCTGGATTCGCACATCGGAGGAGTACTTTCAGCGATATGTGCGCCAGAACCTCGATGATGCCGTCAGCGAGCTGCTGCGTGAGCCGCGCCGCATCTACTCTGCTGAGTGCATCTTCTTCGTGCGCATGTACTGGGATGCTCGGCCGGAGCAGCGTGAAAATGTGCGAAGGCTGGTCAACGAAGGCCGCCTGCGCCTCACCAACAGCGGGGTAACTGCCGCTGACACAATAGTCCCTGATACGGAGGCACTGCTGCGCGACTTTTTAATCGGCCAGGAGTGGCTGCGTGCAAATGGCATGACACAGGAGCCGCTGCTGGCGTTCTTTCCGGACAGTTTCGGACACTCTCCTGCCCTGCCGTCACTTCTCAAAGCCGCTGGCTTCAGCATGACCGCTGTTACCCGTATCGATGGGATGTTGTCGCCGAGCTCCTATCACGAGATGCTGAGGGGGTTCCCCAGGCCCGGCTCCAGCGCAGCGCTATTGATGAAAGAGAAGCGTACCCTCGACTTCGTCTGGCGCGGCCCGGATGGCGCCGAGGTGTTGTGTCACTGGAATGCATACACCTATGGTCAGGGCGACCTGATCGCTCACCGGGGAATCACGCGGGTATATGTCTTCCCGGCTGCCGTTGGCGACCGCTCCGATTGGAATGTGAGACACAAGATCGAGCGCTTCGCTGCGCAGCTCGCACCATACAGCCGCACGCCCTATTTATACTGTCCTATCGGCGGTGATTTCGTCGGCCCACTACCCGACTTTCTGACTTTGCTGGACCGCTACAACCGCCTGCATTACTCCAAGAGCGGCCTCTGGGCGGTTAACGCTGGCCTCGATGACTACCTGGCTCTGGTCGACTGTTACCGTGACGCGCTGCCTGTCCTGGAAATCGATCCGAACCCATACTGGACCGGCTTTTATACTTCCCGTCCCACGCTCAAGAAGAAAGGTCACGACCTGGTAGAGTCCCTGCTTCTCGCTGAACGGCTCGCTCTGCTGCCGGAGAATGAAGGAGCCGGACAGGACGTTGCGAAGGCTCTCGAGGACGCCTGGTGGTATGCTGCTGTCTCCAACCATCATGATTTCATCACAGGCACCTCGCCTGACCGGGTGGTGGAAGCCGAACAACAACCGTGGCTGGATAAGGCAGCCGCAGACGCGAACTCAGCCATCACTCGTTTTACACAGGCTCCCTCAGTGGCAAAGCTGCGACATCCTGCGGTCAAACCGGCGGCAATACCGGAGTGGCAGAGGCGAAATGGAACGGTCGAGATAAAAACGCCATACTATGTTATGGAACTGGCGGAAGAGGCAGGGGGCGCGATCTCACGCGCATGGAATCCGGCCACGCAGAAGCCGTTGCTGAAAGGCATGTCCAACGACCTTGTCAGCTACTACGACATGGGCGGCCTATGGAGAATGGGTCACGAATTCTGGGGGGGCAGGTTCAAAGAGCTGCACCGAGGGAGTGAGCGTCCAGCCCAGCTTAATGTTCGTGAACTGGAGGGGGGGCTGGAGGTGGCCTGCATCACCGAACTGGATGGGCAGACTATGCAGCGCCTGATGTGGTTCCGCAGCGACTCGCCTGTAATTCGCTTCCGGGTTGAGGGGCTGGCAGCCGAACGCCGCACTGTGACGGTGCGGTTCGCCACCGATGTATCGGCCAGCCGATTGGTCATGGATGCAGTCGGGGGCGTCGTGGCCCGGCCTCCTCGGAGGATGTACAACCCAACGTTCTGGCCGCTGCAACATTTCGTGCATTTTCAAGATGATGACGAGGCAGGGGCATAGCCCTTTGCCTGGGCATGCCCGGGGCTGCATCATATCGGCCTGATGGACGTCTGGAGACGATAGCGTTGCGCAATGCCACCTGCGAGCGGGCATTCGGCTTATTCCCTTTGCTGGGACTGCCGGCGCAAGGTCACGAGCGGGTTAGCCACGCCTTTGACTACGCCATATTGTTCACACCCGCCGGAGATTGGCGTGAGAACGGCATCCCGCTGGTTGCTCAAAGTATTCAAGATAATCCCTGGGACACGACCGGACACGCCGAGCTGCGCGCACTTGCTGCGTCAGTGGTGACAACCAATCGACCAGAAGTAATCGTCACGGCGGTGAAGCCTGCCTCGCGCGGCGAAGGGCTCATCGTGCGACTGTCTACGCTTACGGGGTTCGGAGCCCCTGTTGATGTCACCATCCGCGACCGCCATCTGAAGGCGGCCTTCCTCTGTGATGCCCGAGAGCGTGACCTCAAACCGCTGGAGGTTCACCAACAGACCGCCCGCCTGGTGATGCCCGGCACTATTGCAACTGTGCGGCTTGTGATCTGAACGCGGGCGAAATGCTTTGTCCAGGGCTGTCCAGGCCATGCCGGAGGCTAAAACAGGGTTTGGGTTGAGGCGGTCTCCCGGATTATCGAAGGAACTCATCCAACTTCGCTGGATTGCTGCTTCTCATCATAGCTTCTTCTCTAGTAACGATGTTTCTTTTTACCAGTTTAGCAAGTGCTTGATCCATAGACTGCTTCCCTTCCGACGCTCCATGCTCAAGGTTAATGGGTATTTCGTAAATCTTGCCTCCGCGGATTAGTTGCCTTATCCCGGGCGAAGCCATCATTATTTCGAAGGCGGCTGTTCGGCCTCCTCCTATACGGGGCAGCAGGACTTGTGATAATACTGCTTCTATTACTTGTGAGAACTGTAATCGAATCTGCTGTTGCTGGCCTGCAGGGAAAATGTCAATAACACGGTCAACGGCCTGGGCAGTGTCTATCGTATGCATTGTGCCGATTACAAGATGACCTGTCTCAGCCGCTGTTATCGCTGTGCTAATCGTGGGCAAATCGCGCATCTCTCCGATTACAATTACATCCGGGTCGTGGCGGAGAGCATGCACCAATGCAGTATCGAATTGTTTGGTGTCATCCCCTAACTCTCGCTGACGTATAATACACTTATTATTATGGAACAAGAATTCAATGGGGTCCTCGATAGTGATGACGTTTCGACTCTCTGTTTCATTAAGATAATTGATCATAGCCGCCAGAGTGGTTGACTTGCCGCTTCCTGCCGAGCCGGTTATCAGTATAAGTCCTCTCGGCTTGAGAATAAGCTCCTTGCAGACCTGTGGTAAGCCTAGTTCATCGATAGATGGGACCTTGAAGGGTACGAGCCGGAAGGCGAGACTCATCGTGCCTCGTTGTTGAAGGGCGCTCACCCGGAATCGGGCAAGCCCGGGAATACTATAGGCGAAATCCAGCTCCAGTTCTCTTTGAAAAGTAACCCTTTGCTCCTCGGTGGTAATATGTTCAAATATGGACTTAACATCATCGGGTGAAACTGGTGCCTGGTCCTGCTGTGCTACAAGCTTACCTTCAATTCGAAGTATCGGTTGGCTGGGCACAGTTATGTGCAGATCAGAGGCGCCTTTGTATACCACAAGTGAAAGAAGTTCATCTATGTGAGTACCAAGGCTCTGAGATGTTTCGATATGGTTCACCGAATTAACTTGCTGATTCACCATGTTGGGCATCCAGTGGTGCCGGTATAGTTGTTCGCTTCCGGACCATTCACATATAACATAGTGGAAATTGCCTGCTCAATTAATCCCCTATTAGTACCATAATCGAGTATGATATCGTACTCGTACTACCTGCTTAATATTTGATGTCCCTGACGCAACATGTTAAAGATAGGGTAACTCCAATGAAGGAGGGAGGCGATAGCTAGGCTCTGCTAAGGCGTAGCTCTCATGTAGGTGGTTCGCTATAGGTGTCCCCGTGCCGCATCGCAATTATTACGAAGTACTGCACAAAATAGTACATTCATCATATTGCTGTAACTGCCTCTCCTCCCCATAATATTTATTAGATTGGCTGTGATATGAGCAAAGCCGAGTATGAGCCTCCAATTTGCCCAAAGCTATTCGCAACGACAGGACAGGTGAATCGACCCAAATGAAGGCTGCCAAACAGCGAAAGACGTCGTCACGAAAAGAGAGAGTTGGGTCTCCTTCAATTCCTCCCGACGCGTTGGTGGATGATGCGCCACCTGTTACTGCTGAGTCCGGCAAAGGAGCTACGTTGGAGGTAAAACCTTCTTCAGTCAATGTATCGGGCTCCAATCCTCAGTTGGGCCTGGTTATCTGCCCACAGTGCGGTCAGAGGGCTCTCTTTTGGAATCGCCATGATCGCATCTACAGGTGCGTGAATCCTGAGTGTAAAAGAAAGTTTACATTAGAGGAGTACAGAAACAAGGAAGTAGTGAGGCCGCCAGAGGAGCAGCAAACTGAACAGGTGCTATCTAATGAGTCAATAACTGAGGCTGCTGATAAAACAGAATCCGGCGCAACTGAGCAAATACCATGTAACGAGTCAATAGCCAACGAAAATATAGAACCCGGCGTAACTGAGCAGATGCCGTCAAACGAGTCGCCAGTCGAGGCGACGGACAAGATGGAACTTGGCGCAACTGAGCAAATACCATCCAATGATTTCACAACCGTTGCTACCGATAAGATAGAACCCAATGCAACTGAGCAAATGCCATCAAACGTGTCAGCCGCCGAGATGAAGGATGAGAGAGCGCGTGGCAGAATTGAAGAGATTCCATCCGATGTGCCAACAACTGAGGCGAAAGATGAGGTCAAGGAGGGCGCAAAGGCAGGAAAACAAATGAACCGTAATCTTGCTTTCTTGCTTATTAGCGTTCTAGCTGTAGGAATCGTCGTACTGGGGGTATTGTTATCTCAGAAGCCAGGTAACTTTGACGAACTGTCGGCACAGCTAAATAAATCCAGACAAGCTCTAACACAATCGCAGACAGAACTGGCCGCGTCTCAGCAAGATGTAGAAGGGCTGAGGACGCAACTGGCTGAAGCGCAGCAAGAAGTAGAAGCATTGCAGGCAGAGATAAACGAACTGAAGCCGTTGACTCCGAGCGGGCCATTTGTGTATAGCGGTGAATTGGCGGTAGGTGATCAGATATCCATCCCGATAGAGTTGAAAGAGTCTGAGAGAGTGGAGGGCACGATAACAGGAGGACTCGGTGGCCTTGCGGTCTACATCCAGGACTCCGGAGGTAGTATAGCCGAGGACCTGGGCCGAGTTTTTCGGTCCAGCTTCATATTTACAGCCCAAACGTCTGGCACATACGCTATGATTATCAAGGGGCCTAGCGGAGTCGCCGCTAGCTACGTTGTCAATTTCACTACTTACCGAAGACAATGAGCCATATGGACTCACAAGCAAGCCCTTCTGGAGCCCCGTCTTTAATACAGTTGTTAGGAATCCTCGGCCGAGATTTCCCTTTTAGAGCATTCTTACAGTTGACCAAGACAACCAGCGGTTAGCAAACGGTCAGCAAGAATGAAAACGCCCCCCAATGCGGTTAACATAATGTGGACGCTTTAGCTGCGAAAACCGGTAGCGGGAGTTGGATTCGAATTTGTAATTCCCCTTACCCCCTTTATAAAAGGGGGAATTCTTTCTGCCATTCCTGCGGAAGCAGGAATCTCTGATTAAATCAGGGGGCAGCCCCTGGATTCCCGCGTGCGCGGGGATGACATATGAGGGGGCGGTTCGCGAACCGCCCCTAAACTTGTCCAGCGCTGTCCAGGCCATGCTGGAGGCTAAAACCGTGGGTTGTACAGACCTTAATCTCAGGTATCCTGGTATGTGTTATGAATATAATTCTCTATCCTGTTCAAACCTTCACGTACGTTATCTATCGAGTTTGCGTAGGAAAACCTGAGGTAACCCTCTCCGTTTTTGCCAAAATCAATCCCAGGAGTAACCCCTACATGGGCTTTCTCCAGAATATCAAAGGCCAGTTTGTATGAGTCTTTTGAGAGATGTTTTGCATTTGCGAATACATAAAAGGCACCTGTAGGCTCGATGGTGATCCCGAAGCCTATCTCTCTAAGGCGCTTGACCATGTACTTTCTGCGCTCATCATAGATATTCTTCATGCGTGCCACATCTTCTGCAGCTTGCTCCAAAGCAGCGATGCCAGCCATTTGAATAACAGAATTGGCAGAAATGAGGAGGTTCTGCTGAAGTATCTGGATGGGTCGGACGAACGGTTTGGGCGCAATTAAGTAACCCAGTCTTAAGCCTGTCATGGCATACAGCTTGGAGAAACCGTTCAAAATAAAAGCATTGTCCGTGAACTCCAGCATGGAGTGCTCTTTGTCTTCATAGACGAGGCCGTGATAGATCTCATCGGAGACTATATACTGCGGTAATTCAGCGATGGAGCTCATGAGCTGTTCGGAAAGAAGATTCCCGGTTGGGTTCGAAGGCGAGTTGATAACTATAGCCTTTGTCTTTCTGGTGATTTTGCTTTTAATTGCCTCAAGCCTGTATTGAAAACCGTCCTCTTCCTTAACTGGAACATTCACCGGGACTCCGTCTACAAACCTTATGAAATTTGGATAGCACGAATAATGGGGATCGGAAATGATGGCTTCATCGTTTCGGTCAAGTATCGCTGCAAATATAAGAAGCATGGCAGGTGAAGTTCCGGAAGTCACTACAATCTGGTCCGGAGATATGGATGCGCCATATTTCTCAAAGTAATGTCTACAAATAGCTTCTCTAAGTTCCAATTTACCGAGACTGTGAGTATAATGAGTGTCTCCTCGATCCAGAGCCTTTCGCACAGCTTCCTTGACGCATTCCGGCGTGTCGAAATCCGGCTCACCGACCTCCAGATGGACTACATCAGTGCCCTCGAGTTCCATAGCCTGAGCCCGCTCAAGCACATCCATGGCCAGAAAAGGGGTAAGTGCTTTGGCTCGTTTAGAGATCATGTTCCAGGCTCCTTCCTGAATCCAAATGACGCGTTTAGAGTGGAATATTGCGGTGCACTCGGATATCTATCGTTAGATACCGGCACATTTGATTATAAACTTGTTTAAGAATGATGAGAAGAAATGCGATATATTGGGGTCTGGCAATGTTTCAGGGTAGCCTGGAGCACCCGCTCCAGGCTCAGGTCGGAGCAGGTGCTCCGACCTACCCGTAGTTAAGTTAAGCACACCAGCAGGAAATCTATTCTCAAGGTAATTACATATGAGGGGCGACCCGCCTCTGGCGGGCGACCGAAGAATCTCTGATAATAGCTGAGTGGTGAGTACTGAGATTCTTCGCTAAAGCTCAGAATGACATTTAGACCTAAGCGTCTTATTTTCTGAGTAATTACGTATGGGGGGACGTAGCTTAATGCTTGGTGGCGATTTTAGTCTCATTGGTAGCGGGAGTTGGATTCGAACCAACGGCCTTCGGGTTATGAGCATGCTTACAATAGCTTCAGGAATCTATCGAGGCTCAATTCAGCCTGTTTCAGGATTTGAGTAAGGGTGGAGCGCTTCACCGGGCGGTGTGCCGGGACAGTGAGCTTCATGGTTCGCTCGCCCAGACGTTTCTGAAGGCGTATATGACTGCCTCTTTGTCGTATGACTATCCAGCCGTCGCGCTGAAGGGCATGAACTATCTCACGATAGGACAGACTGGGAACAGGGGTCACAGGGCTAGCTCCAGCACCTCAGCCTTCTCCTGGGGTATGTGGTCGTCTTCAGTGGGCTCCAGGTAGAGCTCAATGGCTTCGCGGATGTTGGACAGAGCTTCTTCCCTGGTATTACCCTCACTGATGCAGCCGGGGAGAGAGGGAACATAGATTGTGTAGCCCCCCTCAGCGCTGGGTTCGAGTACCACTTTGAGCTTCATCGTCCGCCTCCGTTTTCCCGTGTTACGAACAGTATAGCATATTCCCTGAAAACGAAAACGCCCCCTGGGCAAACTGCCGTTCAGGGGCATTCTTAAATTCAAAACTGGTAGCGGGAGTTGGATTCGAACCAATGGCCTTCAGGTTATGAGTCTAGCGGGTGATCTGCTACAGCGTGTTCTTACATTCGGAACCGTTTTATTGCCTTTTTGCCCTGCAAGCGGTTTTGTACGTAAAGTACCGTTTTCTGTCGCCCAGTTATTTTGCCTCTGTTAGCAAATTGTTAGCAAGATTTGCATCTTAGTCAGCTACCAGATTTCACCTATTCCAGGAACTCCAGCTCGAAACCAGGGATGTAAACACGCAAGGATCTGCCGCATTTGCATTCCCATGAGTACGTGCTATCCGAATCTAGCGTTTCGTATCCTATCGGAACGTCAAATTCGTTCCCACATTCTGGGCAGGTTAGCCATAGGCGATCAGCCCACTCTCCTTTAGAACTAAGCCAACTGTGAAGTGTGTAAACCAGATCGTCAATCATCAGGCTTGGATCTTGAGGATTAAAAAGAATTGGATCATTAAGTTCAACGAAACCTCGGGATTTTAGTCGCTCATTTGTATGTGCATCGACTTCCAGTATCGGTATGGGCATCTTGCCTACACCGACAGCGTAGCCTATCTCCTGATTTACCCACTGTGATTCAAGACCGCTTTTTGTAAGAAGTGCTACAAAAAAGGGTATCGTTCTTATCTCTTGCTTTATTCTTTCAAATCTGTTAGCCCCACCTATCGGATATCGCTCGTAGGCAAATGTGCGGACATGTAACCTGTCTAGCGTTTCGCATATCCGCTGAGCCAATGCCCTATTGTTCTCACTGTGACTGAGAAACACCTTAAAAGGTTCATTAGGTAATGGCATACAATTCTGTCCTACAAATAATCTACGATTTCATAAAATTGACGGGGGCGGGTTGGCCGATTTGAACCGACCACCTCATAGTCCCAAAGCAAGGTCTAGAAAAGGCGGAGGCCGCTTGCCTCCTTTCTGACGAGGATTATACTTTCTCTCCCCTTGGAACGCAATTGCCAACTTTACTGCCGTAAGTCGGTTTCACAACCCTCATATTGCTCCCTTGCGCGCTCGGCGACATGTAGCGAGTGCGGTTTTTAACTAAGTATTGCCGGAGCGCAATATATCAACCACGAATATGCGGTAGAAACTTGGTTAGTCTCGTTAGTTGTCCCGGAGCTATGAAGAACAAACGACAAAATAATACAAACGACCCACATTAGGATTATTGCACAGAAGACTACTGGTAGCAGCTTCCGTCCGGATGGACCTACGTAGCTTTTGCGCAGATGACTCACTCTATCATAATCGTAATCCAGCGCCTCCATGCACCTCCCAAGCTCCTTGTCATTTAATTTCAATTTATTGCACTCGTCAAGGTAGTGAACCATCCAGTTCTTCGACATTCCCAGCTTACGCTCTATCTCCCGCATTCTATAATAGTCGACACCTATGAAGAAATTGACCCTGAACGAATAGAGCAACAAGAATACCGTGAGAACTATTGACACCAAGCCTAACATTAGAGCCAACAGCCAAGCATAGGGGACTTTTTGTATTACGGCATATGTAACTGCTCCCAAGAACGCTGTATTCACTGGCATAAAAATAGCGAAAATCTGCCAATAATAGTTCATTAGAAAGATAAGATGATTCTGCGCAACTTCATATTCTTTTAACAGGATGTTTTCCGTATTCATCGCTTGTTACATCCTCCTCCAAGATTCTTGTGCTATTATACCTTTCGCAGTAGAATGTCGCAAGAAATAAATTCTGGACGAATGCGGAGGCTAGATGAGCTACACAGATATAATACAGACAGTAGCGATAGTAATTACGTTGGTAGCATTCATCGTCACACAGTATCTAAACAGAAAATCGACTCATGCCAATTCATTTGTTAGGATAAATGAAGAATACAACCGCTTAGTAACCTATAGACTCGAATGCCCAGAAGTGATGGAGGTTGCCAGGAATTGGAGCACAGGGTGTCTAGACCAGGTAGCTGGGTCTCCGAATCTAACTAGATATTATAACTATGGGGAGTTATGTGTTGGATTCTGTGATACCTGCCTTTATCATAAGAATAAGAACCTAATTACAAAAGATGACCTAAACAATTACTATTCGGGATTGATGAATCTGGTTGCAACCGAAAACAAGGCCTTTTTTGAGGACATTGCTAACGGCAAGTATTGTTCACTAGAGTTCAAGAAATGGTTTTCAGCATGGAAGAAGAATCACTAAATTCATATTGTGAGTTACAAAAATGATAGTTGTATTGCAACCTAAAAGACAAAGTAATGAGGCTAGTGATACTGAACAAGACGCTCAATGAAGGCCTTTATTTTCGCTTGTTTTATGTCCACCTCAATACCATAAGCAGTCTTAATACTCTTTGGAGTTGGGCTAATTTGTGTGCGATTAACGCCTTGTGCAAAGTCCCGTATGTGTGCAGATATTTGCTTGCTGAGAGCAGGCTTTATTGTCCCCGACGCATTCCGTACTATAGTCATCAACACCGTCAGATTATGTGCCTGGTCCGAAATAACTGGAACGATGGCTTGATTTCTTAAATGCGGCGACAATTCGTTGGCGCAAGAAATGATAGAGACTAACTCCTTGTCTACTTCTGTGAACAATGCGTTTAACTCTTTTATGGAGCAGGTTTCTATTCTGTAAGAGTAATCAATAAGTTTCTGTGAAGACTCAAGTATCTGCTCTCTCTTTCTATAGAGCGTCGCAACTAGATACAGGAAACGCTCCAGGCTTTCTTGGTTGCCAGATTTCTCTAAATCTTTCGCCATTCAATTATCCCCAAAATTTACACCATTATATCATAGAACAGTTTCTGGCAGCGGATAATTTGCGCCTGAGCAATCAGTGCCGCAATCGAACTGCAAACAGGGCTGGCCGTACCCCAAGCCGCGCAAATAAAAAGGCAGGACATGTCCAGTGGACATTGTCCTGCCTTTTAGTCTCATTGGTAGCGGGAGTTGGATTCGAACCAACGGCCTTCGGGTTATGAGCCCGACGAGCTTCCACTGCTCCATCCCGCGTCGAATCTTTTTTGAGCCCCCTGTATCCCCCAATCTTGGGGGACTTTAGAAATCTGGGGGACACCCCCAGACCCCCGGCAGGAGGAATCCTGCACCTCTTTCTTAGAAGGCTCGAAGGCTTTTTTCAGCCCCCTGTATCCCCCCGTCCTGGGGGACTTTAAGGTTTGGGAACACCCCCAGACCCCCCGGTCCTTCTGACGAAGGACGCCTTTTCCTGGCCCCCTGCATCCCTAATCTTTGGGGGACTCTAAGGTCTGGGGGGACATTCTCTACCCTTCATATAAGGGACTCTCTGCACTCCCCGGTTGCCAAACAGTCTGAATACTGAACTCTGGCCCTAGCTACGGTTTAATGTAGGTCAAGCCCTCGACCATTAGTACGGCTAAGCTCAACACATTGCTGTGCTTACACACGCCGCCTATCAAGCAGCTAGTCTTGCTG
>Ga0315284_10010112_pt1 | contig 13435 bp, 18 predicted proteins | sample YL17G09_16_MG_FD_203696 | JGI IMG/M metagenome (GOLD analysis project Ga0315284, IMG submission 203696) | Sediment microbial communities from Yellowstone Lake, YNP, Wyoming, USA - YL17G09_16 | ecosystem: Environmental > Aquatic > Freshwater > Lake > Sediment | place: USA: Wyoming | collected...
TATAATGAGAGAATAATTTTTTATTTGAACATTACTATAATGAGAGAATAATTTTTTATTTGAACATTACTATAATGAGAGAATAATTTTTTATTTGAACATTACTATAATGAGAGAATAATTTTTTTATCACCTAAAATTCACTGATTGAAAAATATAATCGGATATTCCTTGGCTTAATGACTCAGTTTGACCGCCATACCAATTTGGTCGCTCATTATAGTAGGCTCCAAGATTTTTATCATATTGTATAGGTGCCACGAAGTTTGAATGTGGCTGATAAACATTATTGATATAATCTTTCGAATTTTGATTCGGCATAATATATAATATAATATATTATAATATATTTTATATTTTCAATTATTATAATATTTTTCAAATAAATCTAATTATAACATCTTTACTATTACTGCTTCTGAGCAACTCTCAGATAAAATACCATCAGTTATATATACACCATAATGTTTATGTATATCATCATTTTCTAATGCAAAATGCCATAGCTCATATTCTAAGTCATCTTCAATTTTTTCAAATTTATCACTGTTACAAGCTAATAATAATTTTTTATCTTCAATAATATTATAAAAATTAAACTTATTATTTAATTGTTCTTGCTCTGTTAATTCATCTACTAATATACTATGACCACCTGTTACTATTACATCATGGTCCTTCATTTTATATAAATAATGTAAATCATTTTCTTTATTCAAAGGCTTATAATTGAATGACCGAGTTAATTTTACTTTCTTATTTCCATTCTTATATGTTTTTACTAAATCTCCGATTTTTAATTCACTTACTTTCTTATACACTTCTTCATCATTTTCTATAACTAAAATAAGTGTATTCTTTTCATAACATAATGGGGAAGCTGTGTAATATATACCATCAGATGTACCTGCAATTGCATTACTACCCGATAACACTGCATTATTAATAGTAGTTGAAGCTAAACTATTTGCTAAAGTCCAAGTTTGTCCACTATTTGTAGAATAATATAAATATCCAGTAGTACCAGTTGTCGTATTTATAGCTGCTAAACCGTTCACACCGGATGCAGAAATTGAAGCATAATTAAGAACATTTGTCACAGATAATGCTGGACTTGAAGCATTCCAATTAATACCACCATCTGAAGTATTCCATATAAAGCTAGTACTGCCATTTACACCTCCAATTATACCGACACTTCCTGAGATAGAAACTGCTCTTGTAAAATTACTTGCTAAACCTGGAGTTGTTGTTGGAATATTCCAAGTAGTACCATTATCCGAAGAATATTGTATTGTACTATTTGCACCAGATTGTCCGCAATATATTGCGTTTGCTCCTGATAAAGATATTTTTACTTGGAATGTAAAGGACAAAGTTAATCTTATATTCCAAGTAGCACCAGAGTCTAAAGAATTACGTACTACTGAATTTGTACCTTCAGATGTAGTTACAATTGCAGTACTCCCATCTATTACTACATTAGTTATACTTTCAGAAGTTAAAGTTGCAAGTGTAAAACCGACAGCCCAAGTAACGCCGCCATCTCCAGAATAATATGCTGAACAATCACTTGGTGCACCATTAGTAGTCAAACCAGCAATAGCTTTTGTTCCTGATATAGATACAATAATCGTGTTAATTGTTGCACCTAAAGATGATGCAGTTGCTGTCCAATTTACACCACCATCAGCAGTCCAATATATAGCCGGACTATTAGAGATTGTATTTATTCCTCCAGCGATTCCATTTAAACCAGATAAAGCAATTGAACTGAAATTAACATCAGGTACAGTAACTCTTAAAGTCCAATCAGCACCAGAATTAACCGAATTATATAATGTACCATTGCCTCCACTAAATTGGGTTGCTATTCCTCTAGTTCCAGATAGAGCTGTAATAAAACTTCCCGTAGGATAACTAGTACTTTTGGTAAAAGACATATAATATATAATATTTTTTTTTTTCAAACGAAGAAAAAAATATATTCTAAATAATGGTATTTCTTATAATACATAATCCAATAATTCTTTCTTATTGCAACTCAAAACGGGGACCTGTGATAATTTTAATTTTCTACAAGCTACTTGACTCGAATTTACAATATCTTTTATTTTCTTTCCCTTCACTAAAAACTCATTCATACAATGCGTCAATGCTCCACAGATTTTCCCATTTATTGCCAATTCTTCTGAATATTGGGAATCCATGCACCCACTTATTTGCCAAATATTTGGATTCAAATTATCTACCTTTGTTTTTGTATTTTCCACTTTTTTAGTAGATGAATTATATGTCCAACTTAAGTCTGCCATGCTTCCACTGTGGCAACTATCAGATATAATCAAAACATTCACGTTCATCCCCAATTTATCTAAAAATTGAGTTTTTAATTTATCATCCGTGAAAAATCCCTTGCTTTTGTAATCTGTAAAAACCCAGCACTCATCCATTCCATCAATTTCAAAATCATTCCCAATCTCGTTTAATTTTTGAGTACCATGACCAGAATAAAATACTAATATAAACTTTGCATCTTTCAATGATTTATCAGCCAATTTCTTTAAAGCAACTTCAATATTTGATGTATTTGACTCCATTGTTATATTTGTATTATCATCCGTTAATATTGTAATATTTTCATTCAAAAATCCAAATCGATTCAGCAACATTTCTTTCGTATTATATGCATCTGTGCAACAACCATTCAGTTTTACTTCCGGTGTTTTAATATAATCTATTCCAATCACTAAAGCATAACATTGATTTGCTGAAATTCCTGATATTGTTTTTTTACTCATTATTTTTATTTAGAAATTTTTGTTTAAATTTATTCCTTAATTGTTTCGTATCTCTATATATTTTTTTTCGAATATCTAAATTATCATCGAGAAATTCCAAAAAACGATGATTTTTATCATATAAAATATCGCATAATTCACTTTTTTTAGAAAAATCGAATAATTCAATCTTTCTATTGTTATCTATTATAAAAAAAACACGAAATTGTTGATTTTTAATTCTACCACTTATTTGAAATATTCCACAAGCTGTAAATACTTTTTTCCAAACCATTATGTTTATAGCATATTCTTGATTGCTAGGCTTTAATTCTAAAACAATAAATTCATCTTTTAAATTTTTAGAATATTTTACTTCTTTAATAAATCCAGTGTTTTCCGAATTTTTTATTGATTCAAATAAGTTTTGAAATCGATTCATTTATTTTCTATAAAGATTATTTTTATAGAAAACTTCAATAAAAATTCCAGAAAAATCTAATTTTGTAATTGCAATGACTCTAAATTGATCTCCGGTTGAGGTGGTTGCGTTGTCTCGGGAACACAACGGATTGCATCTTCTTTGCAAGTTGGTGGGCTCAAATACAGCCACTTTGCAAATGAAGTTTGCTCATTCGGAATAGTTGTCGCTGGCATTGTGTAATATTGGCGCTGTGAATTCCTCTTATTGTATAAATCACTAACATCTCTGTATAAATTATTATCAAAATTTTTCTCAACTTTCGCTGCAACTTCTGGATTATCATAATAAAGACATGCTGGGTCTCTATCACGTTTATCAGTTATCAGGTTAGCATTCATAAAAGGATTGTTCACTGTCGATTTTACACAATCCTTCTTTTTTAAAACTAAATTATCTAAAGAAGTCGTCAATTGAGCCGCATTTGGATCAATATCGCGAATTGATTGTTCATTATCAATGGAATTTAATAGGGATTTGTAGTCCATTAAATCCTCTTTCTTTTCTGGATTGTAATTTTTAAATATTAAAAATGTAAATGCCAATACTACGATTGGAATGTATAAATATAAATAATTTCCGTAAAACACGATTAATATAATGCAGATATAAATTGATAATCGGACTAAAGCATTCAATTTCTCTGCAAGCGACAAATTTGGATTAGGAAAAAACTCAATAAATCTATCAAATTTCCATAAAACTTTGGGGTCATTATACCAAAATTCATCTGAATTATTTTCTATTGTATTTTCCATTTATCTATTAATATAATAAAATATTAATTTTTATGCGGTTTCTTACTCTTCTTCTTCTTTCCACCACCTCCTCCCATCATTCCACCCATCATCGAAAAAAGATTTCCCATGCCACCCATGCCACCCATTCCACCACCAGCCATCTTACTAAATGCTGGATTCAACATACTCATCATATTTGTTGCTTCTTTCATCAGTGCTTCTTCATTCAATTCTCCATTCTGCATTTTATTCTGCAGTTTTGAACTAACCTTCTGAATAATATTACCTAAACCTCCTCCTTCTCCGCTCAATAAATTCTTCATTAAGTCATCCGGATTTTCCATACATTTCAAATCGTCACCATTTAATTCTTCGCTAATTTCTTTCGCTAGATTACCTATTTTAGAATTCAAAAATTCAGACTCAAATTTATTCTCATCCATACCATTCAAAAAAGATGACATGTCGGGCATTTTTCCATCTTCCGTGGACTTAGCTTGCTCTTTGATTATTTCCTCTGCAAATTTGGCACTTGAATTCATAATATTGCGTAAATTTCCGTCATGATTTCCTAGACTCTGTTTAATTCTATCAATGCTTTCATTCTCCTTATATTTTTCTAATATTCGGTCTAATTTTGGATAACTCTGCACTAAAAGATAAAAAGTATGAAGATAACGCCAAAGTGCATGTTTTGATGTTAATGGGAAATTCTTTTTATACACATCGCCGAATTTTACTCCGTGTAGAACGTTCATGTCCAATAATCCAGCATCTTCACAACTAGTAATTTTATCGGAATATGGCAAACAATGTCGGAAATAATATTCTAAATAATATTTCGTGGATGGATTCTCTTGGATGCGTTTTCTGGCATTTTCAATGTATTCCTCGAATCCAGGAACAACACTCTCCAAATCATCGCACAATTCCAAAAAAACTTTATTTAAATTTTCAACAGAACTCATAATATAATACAATATGAGTTTTTTAAATAGGTTTTTAACCGAATTATTGGGCTACTTTTTCAGCAACGTATTTTTCAGATAAAACAATCAAAACTTTGAAATAATTGAACAATGTTTCCTTAGTATTATCGTCCATATCTTTTTCCCATAATTCCTTAATTTTCAATACCTTCACTAAATTTCCCTCATTCTTTGTATCATTGTCATAACTTTTTTGCAAGAAAAAACTATCATCATTATCCATAATCTGTTTCTTATAAGGATAAACTTTCACTAAAAAACCTTCTACGACTTTTGCTGGATTCATCTTTCGCAATAGTGTAAATTTCTCTTTAATCAATCTTAACTCTTTCGCAAAATATTCATGGTGGGAATATCTATCAATTAAGCTATCAATTAAACAATCGATAGTATCATTGAAACGGGTTAGGGTTGAAACTTGGCTCATTTTTTGGAGATTGTATATGCATATTTATACTATTTTTTTTAAACCCCCAAAATGACTAGGAAGAGCTATCCAATTATACATAATTTTTACTTAAAAATCTTATTCATAATATTTAGAATATTTGTTAGATGATTATAAAAAATATTATAAATATTTTTACCAAAATGCAGAAACTTAATCTTCTTCTATTAAAAAAATGTATAATCCTTTAATATGAATGTAAATAAAAAAATAGCTTCAATTTATATGCTACCGAAGAAATATTATCATGAAAAAAATATAAGTGATTATAATTTTTATAATAATAAAAATAAAATTGTTTTAGCTAGTGCTACTTCTTCTGCTGCTTCTTCATTAAAAAAATTAATTACAGAATCTTATGTTCCAGAGTTATCACCAATAATAAAAAATAATATGATAGGTGTAAATTTGTTATATCCCAATGTAGTATTAGTTAAAGATAAAATTAAAGTATATGAACATAAAATTTTTAAAGCTAGTAAAAAACTAAAATCCACAATAGTTGATGAAATTGATAGAAAATATAACAAACTGGTAAAAATATCTATAACTCCTCCTGCAAATTTTATAATAGTTAAAGGAGTTAATGTACTTGAAATTGCAAAATCAAAACTTGTTATTGATAGTATAATTCAGGTTGCGAGTCAATTTAATTTTCTTGAATCAACAAGTATAAACTATATGGATATTACTAATTATATAAATGATAAAACACAAGGACCACTATCATCTATTGCATCATTAGAAGCACTTATATTGCGTGATAATTCTGTTGCCAAGCAAAAAATATTAGGACAACAAGAGGGTATTTTTAAAAATATATCGAATATTTATAAAAATGGATACTTAATACCTTGGATAATTCCCGATGATAAAGAAAAGAAAAAAATTTTAAAACAATTAACTAAAAATAAGGGAAAATTAGAAATACTGGCTCAAAAAAGCAAACCAGAATTAGGTAATGGCATATCATTTACACAAGTATTTTCAGCAGCACCTTCTTTTCAAGGATACTATACTCCAATAAAAGATAGTATTGATGATAAATTCTGTAAACTTTTAGTACCTCTTCAATATGCTTGTATTGCTAAACTAGCAGCTATACAAAATGTTGCGACTGGTAAAAGTGTCAATCTACATCTTACACTTATTGGACAAGGTCAGTTCAATAATCGTCCAGAAGTTATGAATTTAGCTATGTCAGAAATATATAAAAATATCAATGGATATAATGTAAATGTATATATACATGCATTTAAGGATTTTGATGTTACTGCTGTAAAACAATCATTAAAAAATAACAAGATTTGTTATATTGAGATGACAAATGATGAATTTTTTAGACAATAACGTACTTACACCTTTGCACATTTTTGCTATCTCCCTCAAGTGTCCAATTGCGACAAAATTATTGATAGATTACTTTTATGTAAAAATATTCATAAAATATTTTTGCAAATAGATGGCAAATATCTGGGGAATTTATTTACACTTTTTCTCATTTCCAATATTGCTATATATTGAATAAAGAGCGAATATATATTATGTTAAAAATGATTTTTCCATTTATTTCATCCTTTCATAGCTGAATAATTATGTAAATCAATTAAAGTATCTCGGATTCCTTCATCATTCACTAAATTTACTCCTTTCTTGGTTATAGACATATAACCATGCAGTTTATCCTCCATCCTCATCAACACACCAACAGGACCATATTTTGCAAAAGCATCTCCATAATCATTATTTTTCTTAGTGAATAATTCCAGTGCTTCACTTTGAATTTTCTTCATTTGCTCAATGCGATTTATGGGATTCATAGCTTATAATATCTAAAAATTCGAATGAAAGGTAAAATAATATTGAAAAAAGTTTTCAACCACTGTAAAAGCTGTCAAGTGGAATATGCCTTTTTCGGTGCTTTTACATCACCGAAAAATAATGATTTGTTCATTTTTCTTTTCGATCGGTATAATTTATAAAAAATAGCATAGTTTTTTTACTTAGCTAATTCAACAGATCTGTTCTGCGAAGAGAACCTCATTTGAGCGAATCTCGAAATTTTCCCATCATTTTGTGGTACTCATCGGTATCGATTCGATCAAAAGAAGTCAAAGGAAGATGTCTGAGATCCTTTCTACTATACATGAACAAGCAAAGCGGTTGTCCTGGACCTTCTCCAGAAAAATCGTAGACTGTCCAGCTGATCACCTTTTCAAGGTGGGCTTTTTTGGCTGCTTCCTCGATCTGCTCTGGGCTTTTCCTGAACACAGCTCTTTCGATGATAGACAGAATGACACTCAGCTTGACACGTTGCAATACAGCTGGGGAACCATTATTCACCAGTGTTATTCTGGTGGTTCCATCAGGATTCGTAGAAAAAATAGCTTTGATGCCTGCAGAATTGCAAACTTGCTTCAGAAGATCGGTTAAAAAGGGTAAATCGATTGAATGATCCCCCTGTGAAGCCTCAAGCCTAGATAGATCACCTGAGAACACTGTTTCTAAATCACAAGGCCAAGTGCGCGACATTTTTATAGCTCTTATATATAAATATTTATATCAATTTTACCATCATTTTTACCATCATTTTTTTCTAAATTTTTCTTAAAATTCAGATAGTGTAAGACATTATCTGGTACTCTTATTCCCAATTTTGAAGATGATTCTTGAAATTTGGGAATATATTTGATAACAAAAATTTTGTCTAAATTTTTGTCATCTTCATGCTTTTGTATCTCAGTAATTGCCGAATTAGGGCAAAATTACTGATAAATTAGTGCTGCGCAAAATTATTTATTAAATAATTTTGCAATAATATGGCGAAGAAGATGGAGCTTAATAAGATGGAGCTTAATAAGATGGAGCTTAATAAGATGGAGCTTAATAAGATGGGGTCCGGGGGCACCCCGGATATGGGGGGGTAAGGGGGGAACGATAGTTCCCCCCCAGTTCACCCTTCGCGATGAATCGGTTTTGGTGTATCACTCGCCCTCATTGCCAACATTCTCTCAAAATCCTTATCCATTGCCCCCTTCTTCTCGCTTCCTCCTCCTCCACTCATCATCTGAGATCTAGGATCTCCACCGTCCTCTTGTGGCGTATTTATTTTCCCATTACCTTTGCTTAAAAATTCAAATTGATGTTCCAGTGGATTCTCATTCCCTAAGAATGAAAAATTGTCTGAAAATCCACCCATTGTCCCTGAAAACGCCGTAACCGCCCCCATAGCATAATTCAAATTTGTAGGGTCACCAGTGCTACCTTCCGCTGGTGGAGCACCATTTTTTACCTTATCAGATACATCATTATTCACCTTCTTCTCCTGTTCCTGTAAATATATCTGATTCATACCACGAAGCCAATGAAATGCTTCGGTTCCAACTAAAACCTTCGTCATTCGAGGAACAATAATTGCAGGAATAGAAGTAATTTCTTTTGGAACATTAGTATTATTATCAACACATACTCTTTTAAATTTTTCAAAAAAAGGAGATTTATATAAAGATTGGATGAATTCTTTGCAATTTGCACAATAATTACTATAAAAAAGAATGTAAGTTTCCATAATCTTAAATTCGGTAATTTTTTTTAAGTTTAAACTAAAAAAAATGATTTTTTAAATATTTAAAGTAAAAGTTATATATATAATAATCATGAGCACAATTACTTCCATTAAAAAAAGTCCAAATACAATCCAATTCAAAATTAATAACAAAAAAGAAAATTATGAAATTTCTTTAATCAATGGATTGCGTCGTATTATTTTAGTAAATTTAGATTCATTTTGTTTCAGTAGAGAATTAATCCAATTCCAGAAAAATACAAGTATTTACAATGAGGATTTTATGAGTCAACGTTTCTCTCTTATTCCTCTAAATGCTAAAGAATTCTCTAAATTAGACTTGACTAAAGTTGAAGCCCATTTGCATGCCACTTGCACTAATATGACTGAGCCAACATCTTATTATGCTAAAGATATCCAATTGTTTTATACAGAGGATGATGAAAGTGGAAAAAAACTACTTGATAATAGCAAATATATTACTATCCCCGATATTTTATTAGCGAATATTAAGCCAAATCAAGAAATGATTTGTGTATTTCAAGTTAAAAGAGGAAATCACAAAGAGGATGGCGGAATGTTCTGTCCAGTTTCAAAATGTGTTTATCATTTTGATTCCGATTCAAAAGACGATACATCAGTTGCTAGAGAAAGAGATTATCTAAAGACAAAGTCTCTTCTGCCTTTGATTTACAATTTTGAGCTTGAAACTGATGGAATGTATCCTATTTTGGATATTTTTTCTTTAGGGTGTGATTATTTCATTCAATTACTACAGAATAAAATAGAGGAAATAAAGAATATTGAAGCGAGCACAATGGTATACATTGAAACTAGCCCAACAAATATGACTGGTTTTGACTTCATTTTTGAAAAGAATGATGATACATTGGGAAATGTTGTTCAAACCTATGGAATTCAGGATAAAGAAATTCATTATATTGGATATCATATTCCGCATCCATTAGACCGAAAATTATATATTCGGTTGTCTCTTGTGAATGAAAAAGCAACACGTGATACATATGAAAAGAAAATGATTCAGATTATGAAGCATATTATTTCAATTTTAGAGGATTTGAAATCTGACTATGTAAAAGCATTAGGTGGTACTTAACTTTAGTTTGAATATTACTCATATAACCTAAATACCATAACAATCCAATTACTATAATTATGATTCGATAATCTAAAATAATATTAAAAATGGCTTTCGCAATGGATGCAATAATGACGATAATAATTATAATTATAATTTCATATTTATAGCGGTCTAATTTAGAAATAATATCACCAGTTGTTATTTTTTTTTCCATAATTAAAAAATAGTAGATATTTTTTTCCTATTATAATAATAATGACAGACTCTTCATTTCAAGGTTTTAATAATAATACAAGAAGAAATATGGAAGAATGCTCACTTTCTTATAAAGACATGCAAGACAAAAAATTCTCTACATATAATACTACTAATTTCAATAATAATATTGACCGAAATGTATATATGCAAAGTTTAGATCATCTTGGTATGAGTGCATCTAAAAATAAGGATGGCTATGGTCAAATGATTGATATGGAATCCAACCTAAAGCAGAGTTCTATTACTAATTATAAAGATAAACAACAACTTCAATCCAGAGGATTTAAAGGGTCACCTTATATGGGAGCAGGTGAAACACATATTGTAAATCCACTTTTATATAGTAAATTAGTGAGTGGTAATGATACACGAGTTAAGAAAGCGGCGGATACTTTAGCCGGTGTAAGTATTGACCGTTTTATTCCTTTAGTCCCTTGTTTGCAAGAAAATATACAAAATACAGAACATATAATTCCACAATATTGGGTTCGAGGAGGAGAGAGTAGCCGGTCTTATATTCAGAATATAGACTATTACCAATTATGTGGAATTAAAAAAGAATAATATAATTTTCTCTTTTAATAATATAATATGAGTTCTAACCGTCTTATGTATGATTCATGTGCCTATGAGAAAACATTAAATGAAAGTACTGGACAATTTGCATATACAATGTACTCCGGTAAATATGAGAATTGTGCAAAATGCAGAATTGAATTAGGACAATTTGGTGGTAATGGGGTTAGTCTTTTTAGTGGAAATTTAGTAGATTTAGAGTCTGATTTAAGAGGTCAAACTCGACCAGCTTCTTTGTGTCCAAAGGATAAATTCCAGCCGAAATGTGATAATAAGAATGGTTCAAGATGTGATGGTTTACCTTGTAACCCAGCAAAACAGTATCCTTTAGTAAATCAACCTTCTTGTCAAATGATACGATATCCTCCTATTCCAAAGGAGCCTCCTTTTCAGCCCATGGGATGTCAAATGCCCCGTTATTAATTGAATAGATACAAGTTTATAAATTAAAAATATAGTTTTTTAATTTATTTCTATATAATATTAAAAGATGAGTTTTAATAGACCACTATATGATTATTGTGAAGGAAAAAAAAGATTACAAGAGAGCACCCAAGCAGCAAATTATAATGTACAAACCCCCGTTATTTGTGGAAATTGTCTTCCTGATGACCCCCGTATTCATCCCAATCGCACTGGAGTTAGTCTCAATACTGGTGTAGATTGGCGTTTTTATGCGGGACCCATAGATGTAGAGAGTGACCTTTTTAATTTAAATAGGGTCGCCAGTAATTGTCCCAAAAATAAATATTATCCAGACGCTAAAAATTGCAGGGCTGTAAATCAGGGGCAGCCTGCTGGGGCAGGTGTTATTTCAACTACTATGCCAGCAAGAGGAAATAACATAATTGAAGGGTTCGAATCGAAACCAAAAGAGGGTTTATTCCGCAAAAATGGACAGAGATGCACAGATAATAATTTAGTTGACTTTCCTTCTTGTTCCTTTAATACAGAGGATACAAGGCTCTCTAATCCACCAGCGACTTTGCGTGGTACAGGAATAAACCGTTTTGATCCAATGGGACTAAATCCCCAGGCGAAATTATTTTTCCCTGGTGAATATCATACATGCACCCGCCTGGTTTTTCGTGATAATCACCGCCCTTGCATCCCCAGTCTAAAGGTTATCAGCGAACCACCCCTGCCACCCGCGAAACCACTTCCTTGTCATAAGACTGTGCCGACTTGTGCTGCCCCGAATATGCCTATGTATCAGTATGATGTGTTTGGATAGAAGCAGTTGCCAATTTATCTGCCCATTCATTTCCAATACTGTGTGCATCTTTTTTGCCTGTGTGGGCACGGACATGTTGAAGACTAATATTGGGATAGTTTTGAAAGAGGGTGAATCCAACTTTTACTTTTTCAAGATTAGGAATTGGTTTGTCAGATTTCCAATGCTTAAGTGCCAATTTATAGCCATAAGATTTCATACATTTTATGGCGTATTCAGAGTCCGTCATTATGACATACTCATCTCCTTTTTTAATTTCTTTATCTAAAATCTGAAAAACCCGGATAATTGCCTCTAATTCAGCTGCATTATTGGTTTGTTTACCAGTTATTCTTTCGCTCACATTCCTCTTATCACCGGGACCAAAAAATATTCCAATTCCGGCTTTCGCATTTTTTTTACCATTGTGGATACAAGCACCGTCTGTATAGACATATTTTTTGGAGGATGATGGTGCAGAATCTATTTTTTCAACTATAAAATTATCTTTTTTGTCTTTCATGAAACAATTTTGAATTATCTTCTCTTTAGTGTCTTCTTTTATATTAGACTTTTGTATATTAGAAGTGAATATTGGACAATTTTTAATCACTTTTTCGTGATCATTCTGGTTGTCATTCTGGTTGTCCTTCTGGTGATCCTTCTGTTGTGGCTCTTTCTGGAAGTCCTTTTTAGGAGAGTTTTCTTTTACAATCCATTCTTTAAAATATCCCATTCTTTAATTAGAATATAATATTTTATTTTTATATGTTATTTTCAAATACCATTGACCCATCGCAATTTTATATTATATAAATATTGGGATTACTAACAATCTCTCTGAATTCTATAAAAATTATAAATATATTTAGTGAAATAAACAACATCCAATTAGCGCCACAACTTAGCGGTATTGTCACCACTGTCAATCTCAAGATACGGTGCAGATGGATGAAACGCGACAGAGAGAACACAGACGATGTGCCCTTGAAGCGTGGAGACGTATGTCGGTATGCGATTCATCAATCCTAAGAAATGCCTCCGCGACATCACTCAGGTCGCATGTTTCAGAGAACTTTTTCACAGCACAATTATTATTATTTTTAAATTTTAAAAATAAATTTTTTCATTTTAATTCATACAACCTAATATCGCTATAGATAATTCACATCTTGCTAATAACAAGACCGCAAATAGAATTTATATAAACTTTAGAAAATTGGGGCGGCTTAAAGAAAATTGAATTATCTAATGTAAAATATGGAAACATCAAACATTACGAT
>Ga0315284_10010114_pt1 | contig 13434 bp, 11 predicted proteins | sample YL17G09_16_MG_FD_203696 | JGI IMG/M metagenome (GOLD analysis project Ga0315284, IMG submission 203696) | Sediment microbial communities from Yellowstone Lake, YNP, Wyoming, USA - YL17G09_16 | ecosystem: Environmental > Aquatic > Freshwater > Lake > Sediment | place: USA: Wyoming | collected...
TCCGTCCTGTAGCCCATTACTCCATGGGAGGCATCGAGGCAGACATCAACGGCCGGACGAAGGTGGAAAACATCTGGGCTGCAGGAGAGGTTGCATGCCACTCCATGCACGGCGCCAATCGGCTGGTCTGCAACTCCACGGCTGAATGTCTGGTTTGGGGCGGCATCACGGGGAACGAGATTGCCAAATACCTCGGCCAGAATCCGAAGCTGAGCCCGATGCCGGAGGTCAAGGCCCAGGCGGAGGAAAAGCGCATTTTCGAGGGATTGTTGCGGAAAACCGGCAAGGAAAGTCCCGCGCTCATCCGCCGCGAGCTCCGAGCCTTGATGGACAAGCATGCCGGCGTTTATCGCACCGGCGCATCCATGAAGGAGGGTCTGGATAAAATCGCGGAACTCAAAAAGCGTTTTGAGAACATTTCGGTCCAGGACAAGAGTCGCATTTACAACTCCAATATGATTCAGACCCTGGAAACCGAAAACATGCTCGATTTGGCCGATGTATTGCTGTTTGCGGGGCTCGCGCGCGAGGAATCCCGCGGGGCTCACTCGCGCACCGACTGCCCCAACCGTGACGATCAGAAATTCCTGTCACACTCCATGGTCTATTACACGGGCGGCAAGCCCAGGCTGGAGTACAAGCCGGTGACGATCACGATGTGGAAGCCGGTGGAGCGCAAGTACTGAGAATAGAGGAGTAAGAATTCAGAATTCAGGAGGGATCTTTCCAGTAGGTCATCGCATGGTGGAAACCATCGAGATCCAATATGGCCAGATAGGATTCATTGGCGCATTCGTGGCTTTTCATCCTGACTTCTGGCTTCTGAATTCTGCTGGCCAGTTTAATTTGGGTTACGGAGTATCTGGATTAATCGCCGGGCATCGGAAGCGCAGAGCTTTCGTTGTTCGGCCTTGATGAACTGAAGGAGGCCGGCATGGCCGAAATCAAGAGATACGACAACCGGCTCGGGCTGTGGGGATGGCTCGGCGGCGGGCGTTGGGGCATGGAGCGATACGCCTACATTCTGCACCGTCTCACCGGATTGGGCATTCTTCTCTACTTTCTGATGCACTCGGTGGTTACCAGCTTGCGCGCCACGGGTACTTACTTGTGGGTCGAGGGCGCCTTTTTCGACAAGCCGATATTCAAGTTCGGCGAGTTTCTTGTGTTTGCGGCCTTCGCATACCACGCTTTCAACGGCATCAGGCTGGTGCTGGTGGAGTTCGGCTTCGCAGTCGGCAAGCCGATCGAGCCGGTCTATCCCTATAAATCGTCGCTGAACGTCCAACGGCCGCTGCTGATCCTCATGATTGTGCTGGCAGCGATCCTGCTGGTGGCGGGCGGCTATGAATTCCTGGGACTGGGAAAGTAGGAGGAGCGATGCGCGAGACAAAATATTGGACCTGGCATATGGCTGCGGGAGTCGTGATCCTCTTCCTGCTTGGCCTTCACATGCTCATCATGCACCTGGGTGGGTTCACTCACCTGTTTGTTCAGAATCCCGGCCAGCTGGCCGTCTCCAGGGCTAACAGCCTGGCGCGGGACGGGAATCTATTCTTTACCGTGACGTACATCATGCTCCTCGGAGTGGCCCTCTATCATGGGCTGTATGGCTTACGGACGATTCTGTTCGAGCTGACCCTCAAGCCTGCGGCGGAGAAAGCCATCAGCGCTCTCCTGTTGATTCTCGGGTTGGGATTGTTCGGCCTGGGCACCTGGGCGGCCATCGTGGTGCATTTCACTGCGGTAAGGGGGTAACCATGGCAGACAGCAGCAAAATTTTGCGCGAAGTAAACTTCCACGTCACTCGGTATAATCCGGAGAAGGATCGTTCCATTCATGTAAGAATTTATAAGGTGCCCGTGCGCGAGGGCATGACCGTGCTGGATGGCCTGCACTATATCAAGGAAAACCTGGATACGTCCTTGGCATGGCGCTACTCCTGCCGCATGGGAGTATGCGGCTCGTGCGGCATGCTCCTGAATGGGCATCCGACGCTGGCATGCAACACCCAGATCCTGCACATTGCCACCACGGATCTCACCGTCGGCCCGTTGCCCAATTTCAAGATCATCCGGGATCTCGTGCCTGATCTCGCGCCCATGATCGAGAAGCACGTTTCGATCAAGCCGCACATCGTGCGCCAGAACGAGGCCGAGATCAACAGCACCGAGGGCGAGTTCTATCAGACTCCGGAAGAGCTCGAGGCCTATCTCCAGTTCACCTACTGCATCAAGTGCGGATGCTGCATGGCCGCGTGCCCCACGCTGGCCACCGACGTGGGTTACCTGGGGCCGATGCCGCTGACGGCTGCGCAGCGCTACAACATTGATACGCGCGATGACGGCAGGAAGCAGCGCAACGAGCAGACGGGAAGCGCGCATGGAGCGTTCCGCTGCCACTATGCAGGCGAGTGCTCGCGCGTGTGTCCCAAGGGAGTGGATCCGGGCAAGGCGATTCAGTATCTGAAGCGCCGGCTGGTCTTGGATTACCTGCACCTGGGTAGCAGGAAGAAGCCGTGTGCCAGGATGCACGGACCAGGCGAGGGGAAGCCTCTGGCGAACGTCCCGCCCGCTCCAGCCAGAACCGTGTAACTGAAACCTAAACCAAGGCCTCAAAGATGAAAATCTCTTTGAGGTCTTCGTGTTAGGAAGGGGGAAGCTGACCGGATGACTCGGCCGCTTGTCATTGCGAATGAAGCGAAGCCATCGCCAACGCCGAATTGGGGATTGCTTCGTTGCACACACCGCTTTTCGCAAAGACAACCTGACTCGTCGCTTGATTTGTCATGTTGTGTCCTCCAGCCCGCTTCTGATCTGATTGCGTCCCTTTCGCTTGGAGGCATACAGGTGCTCGTCGGCGTGTCGGATCAGATCGAAGCTCGATTGCCCAACCACGGGAATCAGCGTCGCCGCCCCAAGACTCAGCGTGATGTGATCGGCGGCCGAAGAGTGGACATGGGGTATATTCAGCGTATTCACCTTTTCCCGTATCCGGTTTGCCAGCCATATTGCACCCTCGAGGTCGGTGTCCGGTAGTAAGCAAGCGAACTCCTCGCCGCCATAACGGGCGACCAGGTCGGTCGGCCGCCGGACACACTCAGCTAACACGCGCGCCAGTTGCCGCAGGCAATCATCGCCTGCCAGATGACCATAAAGATCATTATAATCTTTGAACAGATCAACATCCATGAGAATGAGTGACAGCGGGGTCTGGTTACGTCTTGCCCTCTGCCATTCGCAATCCAAGGTTTCATCAAACCGCCGCCGGTTGAAAATGCCGGTCAAGCCATCGGTCGAGGACAGGTTTTCCAAACAATCCCGGTAGCGTTTGAGTTCCAGGTGATTACGTACGCGCGCCCTCACAATCGGCGGTCGGATGGGCTTGGGCAGGTAGTCAATCGCGCCAACGTTCAGCCCCTTGGTCTCGTCCTCTTGCTGATCCATCGCGGTGACAAAAATGATCGGGACGGTCCGTGTCCTTGTATCTTGCTTAAGCCGCATGCACACTTCGTATCCATCCATATCCGGCATGACGACGTCAAGCAGGATCAGGTCTGGATTCTGATCAAAGGCGATGTTCAGCGCATCCTGGCCACTAGTAGCAAAGAGAACCTCATACTCGTCGTTCAGGGCCTCACTCAGAATGTCAATATTCGCTGGTGTGTCATCCACAATGAGAACGGTCTGTTTTTTCGTTTCCATCTTATTCCTCCGGCGATGCCAGCGCCACGTCGAGCATTGCAGCGACAAAAGCCAGATGCTTGCGAGCTTGCTTGAACTCCAACTGACCCAGGCACGCTTCCAGTTGCTCCAACGGCGCCTGGAGGTCGGCGCCGCTGAGTTGTTCTTTCAGCAGACCAAACTGCTTCCGGGCAGTTAAGCTATTTCTCTTGAGAAGATTATCGAGTTCCACCAATATGGGGGTCAGTTGGGCAGGCTCCAGCGGCGGCCGTGTTGTCACGACAGTCGGTTGGGCAGGTGTCACCTCTCCCTCCCAGACACGCGCCACTGTTTCGATCACCAGCTTGATTGACTGATCCAGTTTCTCCAATTCTGCTGAAATGCGCGCCTGATCGCCTTCCTGAATCGCCGTCTCCACATCCCGGGTGGTTGCGAACACCTCGGTCATGGAGAGATTTCCTGCCACGCCTCTAATGGTATGTGCCACACGCCGCGCTGAGGTGACGTCTTCGCGCTTGAGCGCCTGGCGGATTTCCTCGACCGCCCCTGCATGGTTCCTACGGAAACTGCTAAGAAGTTCGCGGAGCAGTTTCCGGTTGCCCATCGTCCGTCTCAGCGCACTCCGGATATCAATTCCCGGCATTGACTCGCGCAATTCCTGGGAGAACTCGGCGGCCTGCGCCTTGACGCTGGGTATCACCGGCGGCTGACCCGGCCGTGGTTTGATCCAGCGCGCCAAGGTAGCCAGCAGCCGATCCGGGTCAACTGGCTTGGAGACGTAGTCATTCATCCCGGCGTCCAAGCAGCGTTGCTGTTCGCTTTGCAGCGCGTGGGCGGTCATCGCGATGATGGGTGTCGCCCGGTTGTTCAGACGCGTGCGGATCACGCGTGTGGCTTCATAGCCGTCCATTTCTGGCATTTGCAGATCCATGAGAACCGCGTCAAAGCGGTCTGCGCCTATACCGAGCACCTGTGTCGCTATCTTGCCATTGCCGGCGATTTCCACTGCCAGGCCAAATCCTTCCAAGATTTCCACCGCCACCTGCTGGTTGATTTCATTGTCTTCCACTACGAGCACGCGTGCTCCAGTCAGCATCGTCTCCGTTTCCGTTGCCGGGCGCGGCGCGGGTGCCAGGTTCGGCTTGCATTCGTGGTCGCGCCCAAACGTTTCCATGATCGTGTCGAACAAAACGGAGTCGCTAATTGGTTTAATTAACAATCCATCCAGCCCCAGGTCTTCAGCCTGACTGATTACCTCTTCGCGGCCATACGCCGTGACCAGGAGGATCTTTGGCATCTTGGGCAAACTCAGGCGGGTCTTGATCTGGCGGGCAGTCTCGATACCATCTAATCCTGGCATTCTCCAGTCGAGGATCACCAGGTCGTAGAATTGGTTCTCCAGTTCCTTCAGCGCTGCGTGTCCCGAACCCACGGTGGTCACGTCAAACGCCATGGCCGTAAGCGTGGTCTTGAGAATATCCTGCGATGTCTGGCTATCATCGACGACCAGCACTTTCTTGCCCCGGAGGTCAATCGGAAGCCGACGTCTTTGGGCAGGCGCATCTGGATACACACCCAGCACAACTGAGAAGCTAAACGTACTCCCGACATCAGGTGTACTGTCGACTCCGATCTCTCCACCCATCCGTTCCGCCAACTCTTTGCTGATTGCCAAACCCAGTCCCGTGCCGCCGTATTTGCGCGTCATGGAACCGTCCGCCTGGGTAAACGGACGGAACAGCTTGGCTCGTTGCTCTGGCGTCATGCCAATGCCGGTATCGCGAACCGAAAATCGCAGTCGGACGTGTTCATTTTCCCGGGCGACCAGTTCCGTCGAAACGACGATTTCCCCCTTTTCGGTAAATTTCACCGCATTGCCAACCAAGTTGATGAGTATCTGTCCCAAGCGCAAGGGATCGCCTACTAGCTCAACGGGCACAGCCGGCGCGGTCCGAAAGAACATCTCAAGACCCTTGTCCTGCACTTTCAAGATCACCACGTTGGCAACGTTGTTCAGCACCTGATCAAGGTGGAAATGCGTCTTTTCGATCTCCAACTTGCCCGCCTCGATTTTCGACAAGTCCAGGATGTCATTGAGAAGCCCGAGCAAGGCGTGTGCAGACAACTGAATTTTGTTTAGGTAATCACGCTGCTTGGGAGACAGGCCGGTCTTGAGAGCCAAATAACTAAGCCCGACGATGGCGTTAATGGGAGTGCGGATCTCGTGACTCATGTTGGCAAGGAATTCGCTCTTGGTGCGGGTGGCCGCCTCAGCCATCTCTTTTGCCTGGCGCAATTCTTCTTCGGCTCGCTTGCGGTCGGTAATTTCTCGGCCCACGCCCACAATCCCGATCCTGTTGCCCTGCTTGTCGAGTAGCGGCACTTTGGTTGCCAGGTTCCAGCGTGTGATCGTGCCGCCCTCGCTCGCTAGCGGTTCCTCGCGGTTAATCATCGATGTGCCGGACTGGATGATCGCCAGCTCATCATTACGAAATCGTTGCGCCATCTCCCGCGGCAGAAAGTCAAAGTCTGACTTGCCCACGAGCTCGGTCGGACTGGTCATACCCATGCGGCGGGCCAACGCTTCATTGCAAATGATAAATCGGCCCTCGGAGTCTTTGGCATAGATACGATCGGGCACATTATCTATCAGATTTCGCAGGAGAGTGCGCTCGCTTTCCAGCACCTCATCTGCCTGCTTGCGCTCCTTCAACAAGAGCGCCCCCTTCAACGCGCTGCTGATTTGCGTGCACAGTGTCTCATAGATTCCTCCTTCCCGGGGACCGACCTCAAACAGCACAAATCCCATCTGCTGTTGTTGAAAGTAGAGTGGTTCCGCGACAAAATTCGATTGCCGGTCCCGTGGCCACATTCCCTCCGGCACGAGCGCGCGCGTGGGAAACCGCCGCCCGCCGGGCTCCAGCTCGGCGCGGCTTTTCTCGGTGTAAGCCAGCATCAGCCGCGACCACTCGGGCGCAGACTGTGGGTACTGGTACGGCCGCGGGGTCTCGTACAAAGCCAGATAGCAACTGGGAATGCCCAGCCGCGGCAGGCTTTGTGCCAGCACCTCCATCAAGCCCACAACATCAAAGGTCGTGAGGAGCGACATTTCGATCTTGCGCAATGTCTGGGTTCGTTCCGCGGCGTGTAAAGCCAGAGATGCCTGCGTGCGCTGCTCGACTTCGCTAATAGTCACCCGGGCTTGGTGCCAGAGATCCTCGGCTCGTCGCAGCGTCTCACCATCCAAATAGCGCGCCACATGTCGCCGCATCGCCGAGACTGCTCTATGCCACACCGGCACGTCGCCGCCGGACGTCATCACCGGGCGCAACACCTCCTTCAGCTCCTGCAAAAAGAGACCCGACGACGGGCTTCTCAATTCGCCGACGAAACCATCGAATAGACGTGCCTCCCAATCAGACTTCATACTCTTAGCAGGTTTCCCCACCGCTTGTGCCATCGCCGACAATACCTGTTCCCGCCGAGAGGCAAGGATGTCTTCGAACCTTTCGTCATTGACTTCCCGCCGATCAACCACTGCGGCTTGCGCTACCGCCGGATCCACACAACCGCACGACTGGCGGATCACGATTTGAGGCTCGAGCATGGTTCCGGTGGCTTGCACGCCCTGGATCAAGTTCGACAACATCTTTACACCCTGACGTCCCATCTCGTGCAGCGGCGGCGCTGCCGAAGTGAGTGGAGGCGTGTGTGCTCGGCCCTGCACGGTGTTGTTGAAACCCACGGCGGCTACTTCTTCGGGAACCTGAATCCCCCGGCTTTCCAGAACCTCCAGTGCGCCGAGGAGCAGCACATCGCTAGCGCCCACAATGGCCTCATAATCGACGGGTGGGCGCAGCTGTCGTTCGTCCAATAGCAGACGCATCGCCTCCATACCCGTCTGGTGATCCCAGTGATGGGGCGGGGTGATGAGACGCGAGTCCAAGGCCAGATCATAGGCGTTCAACGTTTCGATGTAAGCACGATACCGCTCCTGTGCCTGAAAGTCGCCCTCAGGTCCGCAGATGAAGGCGAGGCGGCGATACCCATGAACCTCGATGAGGTGAACGATAGCCGCACGCATACTCGCGTAATCACCCAGCAACAAACCAGGAAACCCCTCGACTGTCCCGCCGATGGGTACTACCGGTAGAGGGTGCCAGCCCTGGTGAAAGGTTTTATTCTCCTCGCTGCTGACATAGGCGCCAATTGAGCTGGCAAAGCTGACCAAACCATCTACATTCTCCGCGTTCACGAGATCATAGAGAATGTTGGCTTGTGCCTGAAAACCTCTAGGATCGGACAAGCACCGGCCTGGGAAACAGATCATATTCAAGTCGAACTCTCGCGCCGCGGCGGTTATGCCGGACCACAAAGCCTGACAGGTGTCATCACTGATCGAGTCGGTCAGATAGCCAATGGTCGGACGCGTTTTGTGCGGCCTGTGTGGGTTTGGGACAACACTGTTGTGATGCTTCATCATGTGGCTATTCCTCATCTCAACTCTCTCCCCTGTTTGTCTACGTCTCACTGACCTACACAGACAGAGTTCCAGTATCTGAACACATTCAGGCGGGTGAGCCATGCCCCAGGGGATGCCGCACGCGCTAGTCCCTTCCTGATCTCAGAGCGGTACAAGGCCTCCGAGTAGGCATCAGCCAGGCCCGAACCCGGCCATGCCCTTTTCATGCCACTAGGAGCTTCCGACTGGATGGCGCGCAACCCAGTCGGTTGCTTCCACGTCCTGAGCCAGACGACGGATCCGTACGACAACAGCCAGGAGGGGGCCACTCCGGCCGTGACCTGCGAAGGCATGCACCTCGCCGGCAATCACGACCCGTACATCCGCGAACAGCGACCGGTGCTCGATGCGCGCGACACTGCGGGGGACCTCGCGCCGAGCGGTGGCGGGGAGCGGCGTCACAGCTGTTGCCGGGGCCGCGGCGGCGGGCGGTAATGGGGTTTGCGTTATAGGCGCATTGAGACCAGGAGAGGATGCCCTGTTCGTAACCGGCTCCGGCGGCGGCGCCAAATCCGTGGGAACTGCCCCGGCCCTTGCTTCCGGGGGAGGGACCCCAGGCCTTAACCTGTACAAATAGGCCGCGGTGAGGGCCACGCCCATCACGATCAGGACAGCCCCGATCCAAAGGAACCGGCGGCGCCCAGTGCCTTCTGTTGATTCCGGCCGGGGCGCGGCGACCGGAGAAGGCAACGAATCGAAAGCGGGTAATAGCGTCTGGTCAGGCTCCGGCGCCGCTTCGGGTAGGTCGCAGAGCACCGTTTTGCTCGCGTCCCTCAGGGCTGCGGCAAAATCTCCGGTTGGGGGGAAGTCTGGATTTAACTTTGTCTTGGGTGCTTCCTGGGCCTGAGCTCCGCGGCTCCCGCGGAACCGGTCTTCAGGATGCATGGCTACGCCGCAAACTTCACAGAATCGAGCCATTGCCCTGCTCTCCTGAAATTACTCTAGACCCTATCCGTACACAGCGCAACTTCAAAAGACGATGCGCTCGTCAAGCCCGAGAATGCATGTCGAGCGGGCTGCCGGGGTCGATCACCTCGTCGTCTGGAATCGAAAGCCGGCGAAACTTTCCGCCCTCCTGATGATACACAAAGGAGACAGCAGTCCGAGGTTTCGGGCGATCGAGGATCAGGCGCGCAAGCGGTTGCGTTGGCTTGAGAAGATCAATACTTTTCCATCAGCTCCAGAAAACCGCTGACGATAGATTGTTCGGCGCATCCTCTTTTCAGCGGCGTCCCGGCAACCTCGAGGTCCCCCCGGTCATAGGCAGCATCATCGTTGATGTAGCCGATCCTGCCGTTGGCGAGCGTCACCAGAATGGTGTCAGTGAAAGGAGATTCTCTCCTCAGGCGCCAATAGATATTCGTAACGACCTCACCAGAAACTACGGCCAGGGCGATGCGGTTGATCATCAGCAGACCCAGGCGAAAGCTTACTGGATCGGAGTCCAGAAATTTCACTTCCCCGCGCTTGCGTGCTTCCGGGTCTCGCTTCTGCCCCGGGCACGTGACGATCTTCTCTGCCGCCCAGATTCGGGCCTGCGGCGAAGTTTGTTTGATGTTCTCTGCGACCCGCACGACTTCTTGTCCGAGCATGTGCCCCAGAGTGTTTACGAGATCCCAGCCGGGTTTCCGCGCTTTCAGAGTGACCGTATCCCAATCCATATAGACGGGATTCTGATCGCCGGCAGAGCCCATGGTCCAGAGGGCCACCACTTTATCGTTGTAGCGCTGCTCGACGAATCTCGATGTGGCTCCCGGCAGATCCCCGGTAGTTTGGTCGTTCTCGGGTTCCATGACCACACCATGGACCGCGTAATTGATCAAGAAGGCTATCGGCTCGCCGGAAGCTGATTCAAACTTGACCACCCAGACGGTCTTATCCGAAGGCCCGTCCGGGTTGACCCCTCGTATCCATCCGTTTTCCGTGCGCTCGGAGCGATTGATGTTCACGTACGCCTTGCCGTATCCCACGCCGACTCGCCCGGGACGAAGATTCGCTTGCGCCTGGCGCACTCCTGAAATCAGATCATTTTCCACTTTGGATATCCATGCGGCCGCCCCCGGGCCGGCCTTTCTGGATGCCCCTGTATTGGCAAGGCTCACCATCGGCGAGTTATGGTCGTGGGTTGCAGCCATGATAATGTTTGCGGGGGGAATCCCTGTTTCCTTCGCCACCCGCTGCACCATGGGTGTGGCATCCGCGAACTCGACTGTATCGACCGCCACAATGGCCGCGGTGCTCTCGCCGTTGTTCAGAACGATCACGCGGGCATATATCCTGTCGTGAATCCCCTTAAATGGATGCTCCCACAAGTTATTTAGACCAGAAGGGTCGACCGGCGTGATATCCAAGCGCGCCACTCCAACGCGCAGGTCCGCTTTTTCACCGCCGAATCCTGTGGGACCATCACCAATGACAAACACAGTACAAAGGCAAATGCAGAGAAAGGCAATATATTTCATGGAATCTCCTATTGAGCGAAGGGGGCTTGAGCCGTCGTCCCGGGAATGCGGCAGGGTGCAGGGGAAATTTCAACCTGCGCCTTACTTCGTTGACGACGTATCCACATGTGGCTACAATATGTTCATGACCGATGCAAGAAAGGCGCGCAATCTGCGTTTCCCTCTTCGAGAGGCCAAGAACCGCCTTTCCGAACTGGTGAGGCGGGCGGCACAAGGAGAGCAAATCACGATCACGCTGCATGGCGAACCACGGGTGCAGCTCAGCCGAATCCAGGAGAGACCAAGGCCGTTCAAGGTCGACTGGAAATGGCTCCGTGGCATGAAAATCGCCGATTCCCAAACTCCGGCCGAGACCTTGATCCGGGCCGAACGTGACGGGCGGGATTAATTCATGTACCTGGACAGTGCAATTCTGGTCAAGCTGGTGGTCCGGGAACCGGACAGCTTTTTCTATTCCGAGCAAATCGACGGGCAGACGAGCGTTTGGAGCTCTGAGCTGGCTCTTACGGAGTGCTGGTCGGCTCTTTTCAGGAAACAGCGGGAAAGGGCGATCCACGCTAGAGTGCGGTTGTCGGCCTGGCAAAAACTGGAGCGCTATTTCACAGACGGAACGCTCGGGATGGTGCCGGTTGATCAGTCCATTCTGAAGCGGGCTAATCGGATTATCTCTTCGTGTCATCCGAAAGTCGCGCTTCGTTCCCTGGATGCGATTCATCTGGCCTCCTGCGAGGCTGCCGATGCCTTTCCTCTGTTGACTAACGATAAGCAAATGAGAATCGCCGCCGGATCAGCTGATTGATCCCCAAGCAGCCCAAACACGTATTTGAGTTCAGCGGAATGGGTAGGCGCGTTCGATGGGGTCCCGCCGGTGAACTCATATTGGTAGGTCGTATTCGCCGCGCTGTGCCAGCCTGCGAGGACTACCGCCTCACATCGGAAGGAGGTGTCGGTCTGACACTGCACATTCGCGGTGTAATAAGGAGAGTAGGTCGAGACCTGGCTGCCGTCGCCGGTCAAGCCGTAGACTTCTAGCGCCCTCGTGAGCAGATCCGGGTATTTCCCGTAGAACGATTCCACCCTGGTTTTAAAGGCATCCGCAGCCGGCACCGGGCTGGGAGCGGCGGCCGCAGCCCCGGACCGAGGCAGACCCGATTCGGCTCCGTTGGTTCCGATCATCAATGGTACCGTCGACTCCTGCCCCATCTGAAAAACCTTGGGTGAGAACCGGGGAACCACATAGCCATCCATCCCCACATCTAAAAGCACCGCCGGATCACCACGAAAAGACGGCGCCACCGCGAGGATGTCGGCAGCCGGGAGGCTGCGTAAGTATTTTATGGCGCCTGTGGCAGGGGCCTTGAGCAATTCCGCAAGTTTCAACCCCAGTTTCTCGATTTCGGCGGGAGCCGGCAATCGCTTGTCACTGATCATCGGCGTGCCGCTCTCGGAAATCGCGCGCCGGAAAAGGCCCTTGGTCAGCGGAGAGGTCATGAGGATTGTGAGATTCTGGGCGCCGGCCGACTGCCCGAAAATGGTGACGTTGCCAGGGTCGCCGCCAAACCGGGCGATATTCTCGCGCACCCACTTCAGCGCGGCGATCTGGTCCATCAACCCATAGTTTCCGGACGCGTGGTGAGGCGACTCTGCAGTCAGCTCCGGATGCCCGATGAACCCAAATAAGCCCAGCCTGTAGTTGATTGTGACCACCACGACACCGTGACGAGCCAAACTCGTCCCATCGAAGGCCGGTTCGATGCCCCGTTCCCCAATCGCAGAGCCACCCGTGTTGGCGCCGCCATACAGCCAGAACATGACCGCTTTCGGGGACTTGCTCGGCCACTCAGGAGTCCAGACGTTCAGACAAAGACAATCTTCTTTGCTGGAGGTTCCGATTTTGTCGGTTCCCCCTTGCGCGCATGGAGAACCGTATTCACCGGCATCGCGCGTGCCCTGCCATACTTTGACCGGCATGGGTTCGTGCCACCGCAGATCCCCCACGGGCGGCTGAGCGAACGGGATGCCTTTGAACACCGCTCCACCACCGTCATCCAAAAGTCGCCCTTGAACCTTGCCTCCGGTAACCGACACAATCGGCCCTGATTTGACGGATTGCGCCGCCATAACGCCGGAGCAACCAAGCATAACAAAAAGGCCGAAGACCAAGGCTGCATGTCGGAATCGCAGCACAACATCTTTCAAAGCTTCATGCATTGACATGCCCTCCATCGGGAACTCCGCCCAAAATCTTTTGGGTACCTGGTTATACTGTCCCGCGGGACAGCATAACCAGGTACCGGTACCGGCCTATGGAACCTGGGGTGGCCGGGGGTTGGCAAAAAACTGCTCGAAGAAGCTGAGTTTGGCTTTGGTCCCAGCAACCGGGATCGGCCCGGTTTTGTCACCTAATTGCATGGTCATTCCGGGTTTTTTGTCCACCGCCGGCCACGCAGCGAGACCTTTGCCGTTGGGATCTCCGGTGGTCGCAAAATTCAGCCAATAGGACGACATCATGTTTGCAATCTTGCGATCGGCATCCGTGAATGGCCGATCCGACTTGCTGAGCGAGTTCAACACATACGGAACTTCAGACGTGTGAAAGGCCCCGTATTCATCATTTCCAACATGCTGTCGATGATGCCCCTTTCGGCGTAACCGGGTTTCAAGCGGGTTCCAAGCACCTGGAAGGTCAGGTGCCCGTAGGCGTCGTCCGTCGGAATATAACCGGCGGATTGGCCGTTCGCCAGGGTCACTACCATCAGGTCCGATA
>Ga0315284_10010115_pt1 | contig 13433 bp, 10 predicted proteins | sample YL17G09_16_MG_FD_203696 | JGI IMG/M metagenome (GOLD analysis project Ga0315284, IMG submission 203696) | Sediment microbial communities from Yellowstone Lake, YNP, Wyoming, USA - YL17G09_16 | ecosystem: Environmental > Aquatic > Freshwater > Lake > Sediment | place: USA: Wyoming | collected...
GCAGGTCCATCCTGCCCTCCTCCCATGCTGCAGGCTTCGACACCCACAGCATGCCGGAAGTGGCTCGGATGGACCACTCCTGTCACTGAACAACCTTGTGAGACTCCACAGCTAGGGGGCCCGCGGTTGCCTTTCAAGCCCGTGCTAGACTCCTGCCGTGACGCTGTGTCCCCCGGCAAAGGCAAGCGGAGCTCGCTGCTTCTCTAAACCAACCAGCAATAGAATCTCGAAATCCGGCTTGCATGTTTGACCCGATGTTCGCCCTGCTCGTCGTGATCATCGTCGTCGCCCTGATCTTCGACTTCTTCAACGGCTTCCACGACGCCGCCAACTCGATCGCCACCGTAGTCTCGACCCGCGTGCTCTCGCCGGGGCTGGCGGTGATCTGGGTCGCGTTCTTCAACTTTGTCGCGGCGTTCGTGTTCCCGCTGAAGGTCGCCACCACCATCGGCAAGGGGTTGGTCAGAGCCGAGGCCGCGACCGAGTACGTGATCCTGGCAGGCCTGCTGGGCGCGATCGTCTGGGACATCGTGACCTGGTACTTCGGCCTGCCCACCAGCTCCTCGCATGCTCTGATGGGCGGGTTCGCTGGCGCTGCCATCGCCAAGGTCGGGTTCGGCGCGATCATCTACAGCGGGTGGACGAAGACCATCGTTTCAAGCATCGTCATTGACGGGCCCCTGGCTCCCGAGATCGCCGAGGCAGCCTCCGCCATCGGGAGGTGTCTCACCCCGTTGTGGCCGTCGCGTAGGGGGCTTTCGTGCGCATCCTGATGTGTCACGACTTCTACGCCCAGGAGGGGGGAGAGAACCGGGTCTTCCGGGAAGAGGCTGCCATCCTGGGGGGGTTTGGCGAGTCGGTGCAGGTCTGGGCCCGCGACAACCGTGAGATCGAGGCATACGGTTTCGTCGGTCGTTGCATGGCGTGGATGTCCGGCTTCTACTCGCCGCGCACTGCGCGGGAAGTTGGACGTCTGGTTCGGAGCTTCCGGCCTCAAGTGGCCATCGTCCAAAACGTCTTCCCGTTGGCGTCGCCTTCGTTGTACCTCACGCTGCACCGCCTAGGGATTCCAGTGGTGCAACTGGTCTTCAACTACAGACTTGTGGGTTGCGCCAACGCCCAGCTGTTCACCCACGGGGCCCTCTGTCATCGCTGTGTGAAGGGGACGACCTGGCACGCGGCATCCCTTCGCTGCCTGAGAAGCAGCCTGACCGCGAGCCTCTGGTACGGCTTGATCCTGGGCCTCCATCGTCGCCTGGGGACTTTCCGTCATTGCATCGATCGGTTCATCGTTCCCCATTCGTTCGTGGGGGGCAAGCTCCTAGAAGGCGGCTTCGATCCCGGGCGCGTGCGGGTCAATCCCAACCCGTTCACGCTTCCCGAGCAGATTACGACGGAGGCTGTGAAGCCTTACTTCGTTTACCTGGGGCGTGTGATTCGCGAGAAGGGTCTGCTGACGTTGGTCAAGGCCCTGGTGCAGGTCCCGGCGCCCCTCGGCGTGGTCATCGCTGGCGACGGCCCGGCCCTGAGCGAGATCGAGGCCTATCTTGTGAACCACCCTGCCCTCGCGGCCCGGGTGGAGCTGGCAGGGCCCATCTGGGGCGAGCAGGCTCGTGCCTTGCTGGCGGGAGCCCAGGCCTTTGTCCTTCCGTCGGAGTGGTACGATCCCTCGCCGTTGCTCCTGTACAATGCTCTGGCAATGGGAAAGCCGGCGATAGCGTCGGACCTGGGGAGTCAGCCGGAGATCGTAGGGCACGACCTGCACGGGCTGATCTTCAGGGCCGGGGACGTGGATGACCTCGCACGGAAGATGCTGAGGTTAGCCGGCGATACCTCTCTGAGAAGGCAGATGGGCGAGGCGGGACGCCGCAAAGCCGAAACGGAGTACGCCCCGGAGGCACACTATCGTCGCCTGCGCGAGATCCTGCAGGAAGTGGCTTTGGGGGAATCGTGAGCCGCGTTCTTGTGCCGGGATGCAACGGCTTTGTGGGGCGGCACGTGGTGCGGGCGATGATCGAGGCCGGACGCGCGGTTCGCGTCTATGAGCGCCGGCTGCCGCTGAGTCCCAGGCGAGCGAATCCCAAACGGATCAGCAGGCGGAGGTGCCCCAGAATGGTGCGCGCGGTTTTCATCTTGGAGTGGCCGAGCAGACGGGCTTCCAGGACCGCCGGACACTCCACGATGCGTCCCCCCTGAAGATCGAGGCGACCGAGCATCTCGGCGACCCCGAGGAAACCACCTTCCCGGACCTGGAGCCCCAACATTGCGTTGCGTCGATAGACGCGGAAACAGCTGGTGTAGGTGGCGAGCCGATGGTGCAGAACGAGACGGTACATGGAGGAGAGGGATTTGGACAGGAACAGCCTCCAGCGCGGCACGTTCCGGACAAGCCCTTCGGCGTGGTACGGGGAGGCGGTGACCATGTCAACGCCGTCGGTCAGCATCGGGATCAGCGACCGAAGCTGGTGGGGGTCGTACGTGCAGTCGCAATCCATCGAGCAGACGATCTCGGTTTCTGCACGACCAATGCCTGACAGGATTGCGGCCGCCACACCACGGTTTGTCGGGTGCTGCAGGAGCAGGCAGTCGGACTGGGACCCGAACAGCGCCTTCAGGGATGACCACGTCGTATCACGGCTGCCGTCGTCGACGAAGATGTAACGCAAGTCGTATCGGGGGCTGAGCGCCGTTTCGACGCTCTTGAGCGTGTTCGCGAGGTACGGGAGGATCAACGCCTCGTTGAAGCAAGGAACAACGATGGAAACAGGCTGTTTCGACGCCGCCAGCGTGACCGGACGCCGCTCGGCCGAGGTCTCACGCTGATCGGCCGAGGCCTCCGGGCGCGGCTGTGGTCTCTCGGACACCACACCCATGTGCGGCAGTCCCAGGTAATCGGCGATCCCGATGAACCGGTAGTGGCCGAGGTAGTAGCGGATGATCTCCGCCATCTTGTCGAGGTTGCGGTACTGGCGAATCCTCTGTTCGAGCGGGGCGCCCTGGATGCGAGGCTGATCGGGGTCGAGCTCCCAGACGTGGAAGTACATCAGGAACGGCGCCAGTGTGCTCTTTTCCCACGCCGCCACGGCACGCCGCATCAGCCAGTGGGGGAACTGCCTGAACCAGTTGCCACCGGAAATCGGGAATGACCATCTGCCCACGGACCACGTCGAGAGGGGGAACTCCCAGAGCTCACCCTCCTTGCAGGAGTGTCGGTGCGGCAGCCGGCGCCAGGGCTCCCGCGCGTACCTCCGGAACAAGGGTCGCACGCTCGAGTCGTACGCGAACCCCTCGGCGACCAGTACGTCGAGCGCCCAGAGGTCGCGAGGTGCGAACCACCGGTGGCCGATGCGGTAGCCGTGGACCCTGGCGCCCGATGCTCGCTCCAGCACCTCGCGCGAGCGCGCCACGTCATCCCTGAACCCGTTGCGGTCGAAATCGTCGATGCCTCGGTGGAAGTATCCCTTGCTGGCGACCTCGTGCCCGCGGTCGGCCACCTCTCGCACGAGCTCAGGCATCTCGTCGGCAATCACACCCAGCACGAAAAATGTCGCGGAGATGTTGAACTCGTCCAGGAGATCGAGCGCCTTTCTGGTGTTCGACTCCACTCGCCGCTCGAAGCGGTACAAGCGATCGTCCATGACAACGCTCTTGAGCGGGGCAACGTGGTAGTAGTCTTCCAGCACAACGGTGAGGAGGTGGCTGCGGGGCGCCGATCCGGCATGGTCTCCGAGCGACCCACCAGGTTGATGGAAGTGGCTCCCCCTTCTTTCCCAACCGGGTGTCATGGTCGTTCATCCCTGCTCATGTCGTCGAACCCTTGCATATCCTGCCTTTCAGGATACCCCGAATTCGCATCTGCGGTCGCGCGGTTGACAGGCGACGCGAGTTGAGACAACCTAATTATCTGTGCTTGGCCGCTAGCTGCATCGACTACACAGGACATAAAGGCAACAGGACGGGCCTGGAGTTGGCAGACAAACCGACCGATCTGGGCTGTTGGCAATGTCCCAATGGGTTGCTCCGACGAAGGGAGAGGATCGATGACTGAGAAGAGTCTGTTACAGGAGACGGCCGGTCCCTTGCCATCCGATCAGGATGCCTCAGGCAGGACCCTGGGTTCGGAGGAGCTCGCGCTGCTCGCCGAAGCGATCAAGAGCGCCATGCTCTTCAGCCCCAAGGGTCGGTTCGTCAAGGAGTTGGAGGCTCGCTTCGCCGAAGCCCTGGGAGCCCGCCACGCGTTCGCGTGCTCTTCCGGCACCGCCGCGGTTCACGTCGCGGTTGCTGCCGTCGATCCCGAACCCGGCGATGAGATCATCACGACCCCGATCACCGACATGGGGGCCCTGGCACCCATTCTCTACCAGTGTGCCATTCCTGTCTTCGCCGACGTGGACCCTACCACGTGCAACGTGACGGCGGAGACAATCGCAGCGCGCCTCAGCCCGAAAACCAAGGCGATCATCGTCACCCACCTCTTCGGCAACCCCTGCAACATGACCGAGATCATGAGCCTCGCGGACTCGAGGTCCATCCCGGTCATCGAGGATGCCGCCCAGGCCTTCGGGGCGGAGCACCGTGGTCACCGGGCGGGCACGATCGGGGCCATCGGCTGCTTCAGCCTTCAACAGGGGAAGCACATCACGACGGGCGAAGGCGGTCTGGTCGCCACCAGTGACCCTGCGCTGGCGCGGCGGAGTTTTCTGTACATCAACAAGGCCTGGGGCTACGGCGACAAGAACCCTGATCACTACTTCCTGGCTCTCAACTACCGGATGAGTGAGCTCCAGGGTGCCGTCGCCGTCGGGCAGTTGCCGAAGCTCCCGGAGGTCGTGCGGCGGCGCGTACGCACCGCCAACGAGTTGACGGGGATTCTGAAGGGCCTGCCGGGAATCGTAACGCCCCCGGTTGCTGATGGCGACGTGCACTCGTACTGGAAGTACTGCCTGCGCGTGGACCCCGATGTGGTGGAAGGCGGCTCGCCGGGCCTGGGCAAGGAGCTCAAGGAACTCGGCATCGCGTCCGCACCCAGGTACATCCAGAAACCCGCCTTCGAGTGCGAGATCTTCCAGAAGAGAAAAACCTTCGGAAACAGTCAGTTTCCGTTCACGCTCGCTCGACCCGAGGCGGTCGACTACGACCGCGCCAGGTTCCCGGGCGTCTATTCGGGACTCGAGCGCATACTGGTACTTCCGTGGAATGAGAACTACATGGATGCGCACGTTGGTCGAATTGGCAAGGCCATCACGGACGCGGTGCGCCGCCTGGCGAGGTGAGTGCGATGAGAAAAATCCGATTCGGAATCGTCGGTGCCGGAGCGATTGCCCAGGGATACGCCGGGGCATTCCAGACCTGCGATGAGGCCGAGGTCATAGCCGTTGCCGATGTGCGCAAGGACGCGGCGGCGGCGCTCGCCGAGCCCTTCGCATGCGCCTCTTTCTCCTCGCACCAGGAGATGGCTGAGAAGAGCAGTCCCGAGGCCGTCCTGATCTGCACCCCACCGGCGAGCCACCCGGAGATCTGCCTTCGCTTCATCGAGGAGAAGGTGCATGTGTTGTGTGAGAAACCGTTCGCGGTGAACGTCGCGGAGACGGTCCGCGTGCTCGAGGCCGCGCGGAAGAACGGCGTCACGATCACGATGGCTTCGAAGTTTCGCTATGTTCCGGACGTTGCCGAGGCGAAACGGATCGTGGACTCCGGAGCCCTGGGGGACATCGTCCTGTTCGAGAACGCCTTTGCCGCGCGGGTGGACATGTCGAAACGATGGAACTCCGACCCCGCAATCAGCGGCGGCGGCGTGCTGATCGACAACGGGACGCACTCGCTCGACCTCGCCAGATACTTCCTCGGTCCCCTGGCCGAAGTGCTCGCCATCGAGGGGGCACGCAGACCCGGTCTCGAGGTCGAGGACACGGTGAGCGTTTTCGTCCGCAGCAAGAAAGGGGTCATCGGCACCATCGACCTCTCGTGGACCATCAACAAGGAAGCGGATCGTTACATCAGCATCTTCGGCACGAACGGAGCAGTGCTGGTGGGGTGGAAACAGTCAAAGTATCGCCAGATGCACTCTGCCGACTGGACCGCATTCGGCAATGGTTACGACAAGATCGGCGCATTCCGAGCCCAATTGACCAACTTCGCGCGTTCCATCAGGGGCGAGGAGGCGCCGCTCGTCGGGCCGGAGGATATCCTGGGATCCGTGAAGGTCGTCGAGGCTGCCTACGAGTCGTTGCAGAAGAGCCACTGGACCCCGGTGAACGCCGCCACGCGTGCCGCCGTGTGACTGTTGAGTCGAAAGGAAGAACCCACGATGTCGAAGTTCGTTCACCCCACCGCCATCATCGAAGACAACGTCACGATCGGCCAGGGAACGTCGATCTGGGACAGCGTGCACATACGACACGGGAGCACGATCGGCGATGACTGCATCGTGGGTGAGAAAACCTACATTGCCTACGACGTGACCATCGGGAGCCGGGTCAAGATCAACGCCATGGTCTACATCTGCAACGCGGTCACGATCGAGGACGGGGTGATGCTCAGCGCAGGCACGACGTTTACCAACGACCGTTTCCCGCGCGCCGCCACCGTGGACCTGAAGCACCTCAAACCATCGGAGCCCGACGAGCACACGTTGCCCACGCTCGTGAAACATGGAGCGACCATCGGAGCCGGGTGTGTGATCGGCAACGATCTCACGATCGGCCGCTTCGCCATGGTCGGCATGGGCGCATTGGTGACGAAATCCGTCGAGGACTTTCACCTGGTCCTGGGGCATCCTGCCAAGCCGGTGGGCTGTGTGTGCCGCTGCGGTCAACCGCTGCTTCGTTTCAAGGACCTGAGCGAACCCGTGACGACCGTGCGCTGCCAGGCCTGCGGGCTGTCCTATCGGGTGTCTCATCAGAAAGTCGAGGAGCTCGATCCTCCCGCCTGAGGCACCCCTGGCTCGGGTCAGCCCTGGGCATACGAGCGGCTGCTGCCGGGGAGGATGACCCCCGATGAGCTCCCCGAGCGGACGGCGATGGGCGGTTGTGGGCGGCGGTCTCCTGGGGATGACCCTGGCCCACCGCCTGGCCCAGCGCGGCCGGCAGGTCACGCTCATCGAGAAAGCCGATCACCTGGGCGGTCTTGCCAGCGCCTGGAGCCTGGGAGACGTGGTCTGGGATCGGCACTACCACGTCACTCTCCTGTCGGACCGGTACCTGCGCTCGCTGCTCGCCGAGCTTGGGCTCGAGCAGGAGGTCAGGTGGGTCCGCACACGCACCGGCTTCTACACCGACGGCTCGCTGTACTCGATGTCGGACTCGCTCGAGTTCCTTCGGTTTCCCCCGCTCGGGATGGTGGGAAAGCTCCGCCTGGCGGCGACGATTCTCTACGCCTCAAGGCTCAAGGACTGGAAGAAACTGGAAAAGATACCGGTTGCTACCTGGCTCCGCAGATGGTCGGGGAAAGCTACTTTCGACAAGATCTGGCTCCCCTTGCTGCGGGCAAAGCTGGGGGACAACTACGCCAAGACATCTGCGGCCTTCATTTGGGCGACGATCGCCAGGATGTACGCAGCCCGGCGCACGGGCCTGAAGCAGGAGATGTTCGGATACGTCCCGGGAGGCTACGCGCGGGTTCTCGATGTCTTTCGCGAACGCCTGATCGGCGAGAACGTCGAGTTGAGGCTCGGAGCAGAGGTGACAAAGATCATACCTGCTGACTCCAGTGGCGTGATGGTAGAGCTGGCAGGAGGAACGCGGATAGCAGCGGATCAGGTCGTGGTGACCGTACCCGCCCCCATTGCGGCTCGGATCTGTCCGGGCCTCTCGGACGACGAGCGGGCCCGCCTCGAACAGGTCGAGTACCAGGGCATCGTCTGCGCGTCGGTACTGCTCAGGAAACCCCTCGCGGGCTTCTACGTCACCAACATCACCGAATCGTGGGTCCCGTTTACCGCGGTGATAGAGATGTCGAGCCTGGTTGACCGCGGGCAGTTCGAGGGCAACACCCTCGTGTATCTTCCCAAGTACGTCGGCAGTGACAATTCTCTGTTCGCCGTCCCGGATCAAGATGTGAAGGAACAGTTCCTCGGCGCGCTGTTTCGAATGTATCCGTTCCTGGTCCCTGACGATGTTCTTTGCTTCCGCGTGTCGCGCGAACGCTACGTCCACGCCCTGCCGGTTCTGAACTACTCGGACCATTGCCCTCCCAGGCAAACGTCTCTATTCGGGGTCCACATTCTGAACTCGGCGCACATCGTCAACGGGACCCTCAACGTCAACGAGACGGTCAGACTCGCCGAGGAGGCGTTGCCCGATCTCCTCGGGGCGCGCGGCGGCCCCGACCCAGCCGGAAGAGCCGCAAGGGACTTCTGACATGGCCAAACCAGTGTGCTCTCTGTCGCTCGATCTCGACAACCAGTGGTCCTACATGAAGACGCACGGCGACCCGGGTTGGGAAGCTCTCCCGTCGTACCTCGACGTTGTGGTGCCCCGGGCGCTCGACGTCCTCGGCCAGTGGGGCTGGACCATCACCGTGTTTGTGGTCGGGCAGGACGCTGCCCTCGAGCGGAACCAAAAGGCGCTCGGTGCACTGGCCGCGGCGGGATACGAGATGGGCAACCACTCCTTCCACCACGAGCCCTGGCTGCACCTCTACTCAGAGTCGGAGATCGAGCAGGAGATCGCTCGGGCGGAGGAGGCTGTCGAGGCAGCGACAGGCCGCAAGCCACAGGGCTTCCGAGGCCCCGGCTACAGCCTTTCCGGGTCCACGCTGAGAGTTCTGGCGCGGAGGGGCTACGTCTACGACGCATCGACTCTCCCCACATTCCTCGGGCCTCTCGCTCGGGCGTACTACTTCCTGACATCTGATCTCAAAGACGAAGAAAAGACCCGGCGGAAGGTCTTGTTCGGTGGCTTGAGGGACGGGTTGCGGCCGGTCCGTCCCTATCGCTGGCAACTCGAGAATGGTCAACTGCTGGAAATCCCCGTGACCACCATGCCTCTGCTCAAGCTGCCTTTCCACTTCAGCTACTTGCTCTACCTAAGCACTTTCTCTATCGGACTCGCCGTGCTCTACTTCAAAACCGCGCTGTGGATGTGCCGGATCAGCGGTACCGAGCCTTCACTGCTACTTCACCCGTTGGATTTCCTCGACTCCTCGGATGTGCCGGAACTGACCTTCTTCCCGGCGATGAAGCTGGACACAACCCGCAAGCGCGAGTTGCTGAGTCGGGTGCTGGGGAGCCTTGATGCGTGGTACACTGTCACGTCCCTTGGCGAGCAGGCAAGGAAGCTGCAACAGAACTCATCCTTAGCGGTTCACTCGCCAGGGGAACTGAACCTCAAGGCCTAGGAAGAGGGGTTGTCCTCAACAGAATCTTCTCTTCGAAGCTTTGCGGGGTCCCTCATTCGATATTCAGGGCAACTCGAACACCTCGACGGTCATTGTGACACCGCGAATGGATCTCGAGAGCCGGATGAGTCTGACGCAGTGCGATTGCCAACGAAGGCCCTTCAGAGTCTGCGTAGGAGGAAACAACGATACACGCAGCCCGCCGCCGGGACGAAGGGCGGGAAGTGGCGGCGCTGAAGCAGCTTGAAGTGGTCCTGAAGGGCTGGCTCAATTTTCGCTCGGCGATCACCGAAGTCCGCCTTCGCAGACTGCCCAGTGAGGAGGCGGAGGCCTAGATCGAGAAGCACCGAATGGCCCGGCGTGACTACGACCAGCGTTCCATCCGGACTCAAGACCCGTGCGATCTCGGCACACGCCGCGTCGAGGTCATCGACGAACTCGAGGGCGCTGACGGCCACTACGCAATCAAAGGACGCATCCGGGAAGGGCATGGCCGTGACACTGTCGCTTCTCAGGGTCGCGCGTACGCCCACTTTCGACAACGCGGCCGTCACTTCGCGGTCACAGGTGTGGATGTCGATGCCGTACAGCTCGCTGCACCGCTTTGCCAGCTCCGGCAGAAAGACCCCGCTACCGTAGCCGACCTCGAGAACGGACTTGAAGGTCCGCGAGGAGAGGAGACGTAGAACGAGCCAGAAGCGGCGGCGCTGGATAACGCCGAGAAGGCCGCCGTAGTTCCACACGGCGTAGTCCACAGGGCCGGTTCTTACCAGGAGCACCTGCGGCAGCAAAGTCAGATGCATGCTCTACACCTCGCGAGATGTCCCGACTCGTGCGCCTCAACGCCTCTGCAGCTGAGGTCCCGTCGATAAGCCTCGGCCGAGCACCGATCCACGCTGGTCACGCAGTCACCTGCCAAGCACGACGAGAAGCCGAGGGATACGAGATTCCTTTTCACTGAGTTCGAGGATAGCGCAAGTCCGAGCGCTGTCCAGGCTGGCCGGGGCGGTCTCAGGAAGTCCTGCGTAGAGCCCCAATTACACTGCGTCAGGCCAAAGTAGTGAGTTGTCGGGCGCGGTAATCGGCGGCGCCTCTTGTTCGATTCTCAGGGCAACGAGAACACCTCGAAAGCCATCAACCGGCACTTCAATTGAAACCCGTGTTCCTCAATGTAGCGTCGTACCTCGCCGGTTCTGTCATGAAGCTCTGGCTTGCTGATCAGGATCACATCCGGATCCGGCAGGCCTTTGAGTTTTTCGTTATCGCGATTGTCGGTGCGAACCACGCACGCTCGCTGTTCAGCCGCGCCTACGCGACAGAACACCACGCCGTAGTATTCGGCAGATTCAGGCGCCGCCGCCCACCAGACTGTTTCCCCCTGCTGAACCGCGATGCGTGCGATGCGCGCTGCACCGCGGTAATCATCGCGCCGGTGATCGGGATGGAACCGCACCAGGAGGCTGGAGGTCAGCAGAGTCGCGCCAAGGAGCAACGTCAACATGTTTAGCGACCTTCGACCGCTGCCGTCCGGGGCGTTGGTCGCGATGCCAACGACAAGGACCGAGAACGGCAGCAACGAAGCCAGGTGACGCCCCCAGAATGGGGAACCGACGATAAGGCAGAGGACGAACATGATACCCGCTGTTCCCATGATCACGAAGCCAGCCCTGAGCGCGAGCCCATATGCTGCAGGCCGCTCTGATCGTGACCGCCTCCAGAACCGCAGCGGTATCAGGGCGTAGAGGAGAGCGAGGACTGCCAGACCAACAAGGGCCGGTTGGGCAAGGCCCTGGAGCGCACCACCGATCCCTCGCTGGATAGCACTTTGCCGCAGTTCGTATCGCCCTGGGCCTAACCCCATGAAACCGAGGAGCTCATAGCCGGAAAACAGAAGGTTGCCGAGCCCGACCTTCCATGGCCCCTCCCAGTTGATGTCAGCGCCTCTTGAGATCACCCCGGCGTAGTACAGGCCGAGAAGGACGAGAGCTCCTCCCGAGGTCGCGAAGGCCGGGAGGTCCCGAGGTCGGGGTCTCCATCTTCTTCTGAGGAGTTCTATGCCAACCACCCCGGCAACGACCGCTGAAGACACGACCCCAAGCACATGGGTCGCGCACAGCAGGGGCCCAAAGAGCAAGAGCGCGTGAAGTCCCCGATTCGTATCGCCTTCGGAGGACAAGATGGTCACGAACGCATACAACAGGCCTGAGCTCATCGCGATGACCATCGCGTAGGGCCGCACCTCACCGCCGTAGTACCAGAGAAACGGTTGGCAGGCCAGGAATGCCGGGAGCCAGGAAAACCCTATGAGTACCCCGGCCCGCCAGAGCAGGAGAACAGCGACCGCGGCCCAAAGCGCGCTGACCGCGCGAAGCCCGACTTCGGACCGTCCGAAAATCTTTGCCCCCGCCCATGATGAGAACATCCCCAGCGGCATCAGCGCTTCCGACCCCTGCTCGTTTTCCAGTCTCGACATGAATTGGGTAAAGCTGTCTTCCTGGGCGTACGGAACCGTAAACCCCTCGTCTATCCAAAGGCTCTGGTTGCTGGGCATCAGGAACACGAGGGCTAAACCAGACACCAGCCAGATCAACCCTGACGGTTTGTTCCTCATTTGGCACCCATTCCCCGGCTTGCTGAGCCCGGGGAAACCATCGGCGCGGATTGCAGGTCGTAGAGATAGTATTTGGGCTCGCACTGGGCAAGGAGACGGAAGCGCTCCGCGACCGCCTGTCGCAGGGGGCCCTTGATCTCGTCGGCGTCGGCGATCCAGTAACGGCCGCCACGGGCCGCGATCCCGGCGAGCATCAGGATTGACAGTTCCTCGTCCCCGTAGGTGAATCCCTTCCGGTCGAGCCACGCGAACAGCATCGACCGGTCGTGGGCCACCGGTCTGCCGTAGCTCCCGTACATGGAACCGCCCCGTACGACGATATGCCCCTCGGGCGGGATCTCGCTCACGAAACGCAGGCCGCAGGCGCGCATGGCCCGCAAGTCCTCGCGGCCGTCGCGCGCCCGGATCACGACCACCGTGGCGGCTGCGAGAAGGACGATCGTCCCGGCCGAGAGGGCCGCCCCGACACCCCGGCGCAGACGCCCCGGGGCCAGTCTCAGCACCCGGGTGGTCCCAGAGCCACAGAGCGCCGCGACGCCGGCGCCCATCAACAGACAGGCAGGGGCCACGGCGATGGAGTGATAGTAGAAGGCCCAGTCGGCCGCTGTCGTCCGCGCCGAGACGATGAACAGGATCCACACTGACCCCAGCCAGGCAAAGGGCAGCGCCGTGGTGGCGCGCGAGGCGCGGCGCGCCGCCAGGAGCAGGATCCAGCCGAGCGGCATGAGCACGCCCAGGGTCTGCCACTTCAGGAGGCCGAGGACCCATCCCGGGCGCCGCAGCATTTCGAGGCCGAGGAAGGGGCTCTCGTTCGACAGGCCGAGCGAGTTGCCATAGAGGATCCAGAAATGCCTGGCCCAGAGGTACCAGGCCGCTGGCGGCGCGAGGGCGAGGGTGCCCGCGACCCACACGCGGATGTCCTTGAGCGCTGCGATGCCTGACCGGCGCAGGATCACGAACGCGAACATGAGCCCGAGGCAGGCGGCAGGTGCCTTCGCCAGGATGCTGCCGCCGAGCGCCGCCGCGGCGAGGAAAAGCATTGCGGTCGACCCCGTTCGATCCCACCGCGCGATCAGGACGACGGCCAGGAGGGAGAAGAACAGCATCAGCGGCTCCGGCTGCATCGCCGTCGAAAGATAGATGAGGAGCGGGTTGAAAGCGTAAAAGGCAAGCGCAGCGAGGGCGCCCGGCTCCGGCAGTAGGCGGCGCGCAAGGCCGGCGAAGAGGAGGAGACCTCCGATTTCGAGGATCGCCGAGAGAGCGCGCAGGATCGCCTCGTGGTAGCCGAACAAACGGTACAACATGCCGGCGGTCCACGGGACCAGCGGAAATTCCATCTCGACAAGACCCGGGCCGTCGCGGCGCCAGTCGATACGTGGATGAAAAATGTTGGCATCCTCGCGCCAGTAGTTACGCGCAAGCTGGGTGTAGTCGGACTGGCGCCAGGGGGCGCGCATCCGGTCGTCGAGCGGCCGATTGACATAGG
>Ga0315284_10010116_pt1 | contig 13433 bp, 4 predicted proteins | sample YL17G09_16_MG_FD_203696 | JGI IMG/M metagenome (GOLD analysis project Ga0315284, IMG submission 203696) | Sediment microbial communities from Yellowstone Lake, YNP, Wyoming, USA - YL17G09_16 | ecosystem: Environmental > Aquatic > Freshwater > Lake > Sediment | place: USA: Wyoming | collected...
GTGGTGCGTTGAGTGGTGCGTTGAGCGGTTCGTTGAGTGGTTCGTTGGGCGATTCGTTGAGCGGTTCGTTGGGCGATTCGTTGGGCGATTCGTTGAGCGATTCGTTGAGCGGAGGCGGCGTGCGAAACCCCGTCCGATGGTTGCCGGCGATTCTTGTGGGCGCGGCCGTGCTCGCCGGTTCGGCGCGCCCGGCTGCGGCGTATTTCGAACGTCTCGTCGCTTCGTCGAGGATCCATGCGCTCGGCGGGGCGTTCGTCGCCGTCGCCGACGACGCGTCCGCGGTTCTGGTGAACCCCGCGGGTCTCACGCAAACCCGGACCCCAAGTGTCTTATCGACGATTGCTCACCCCTACGGGCTTTCAGATCTCGACGAGTACTTTTTCGCCGCGGCTCTCCCCTCGAAGATCGGCAACTTCGGAGTGTCGTGGCACCGCTTCGGTCTCGATGGAGCGGCCTCGGAAGACCTCTTTACCTTTGCCTACGGACGCGATCTGGTGCGGACGTCGCAAGACGCGTCGCTTTCCATCGGCGCGGGGCTCGATATCGCCCGTGTCGCGTACACGGGGGAGATCGATGTATCGGACGCGGTTTTCGCGGGGACGCTCTCCGTTCTCCTCCGTCCCTTTCCTTTTATCGGGGCGGGGTACACCGTCCGGAACATCGGAGAGCCGTCATTCGAGTTCGATCTCGGCGGTGCCGGTGGTGAGGGGGGCTCGACGGGGGCCGGTACACCGCTCAGGGCGACGCACACCTTCGGATTCGCCTACCACTGGGACCGTATTTTCTCCGTCCTCTACGAGCGCGAAAGAGGCCAGGACGGCGAGTGGAGCGACCGGTTGGGCGTCGAGGTGAGGGCCGGAGACCTTCTGCGCATACGCTCGGGTCTTGTCGGCAACGAAGTGACGGGCGGCGTCGGTGTCGTGATCTCGAACGTGTCGATCGACGCCGCCGTCGTCTCTCACGACGCCCTGGGTCTTAGCGCCGTCGTGTCCGTGGGGATCTCGCTTCCCGGTGGAGGGGAGGAAGGGGAGGCGGAGGAATGGTAGGGAAGAGGCGACGTATCGGCGATCTTGCGGGTCTGCGGCGATTCCCCCGTTCGCGCCGGGTGTGGGCGTTGCGCGCCGCGTCGATCGTCCGTGCGTCCTCGTTGAGCGCGCTCTCGTGGGGCGTTCTCGCGTGGAGCGCCTTCTCGTCCGGCGTTTTCTCGTGCGGCGCGGCGAACGCCGCGGAGGAAGCGCGTTTCGGACCGATCGATCTCGGGGGGCGTTTCGAGTATGAGCTCCTGTACGACGACGAGCCCTACCCCTACCCATGGAACGCGGCGACGCACTCGGTGAACAACCGTTCGCGTCTCATGCTCGACCTGTTTGTGCCGTCGGCGGGGTACGGGAGCCTTTATCTCAAAGGCGCCGCGGCGTGGGAGGCGGTCGGCGCGGAAGACGTTCAAAAACGGTTTCTCTTCGAGCAGGGCGACTATCTTTTCGCGAAGACCCGCGAGGGTCTCGATCTGTCGTTTCGGGTATTTGCGAACGAACGGCGTTTCTCCGTGTTCGACTGGACGACGCCGCTTATCTCGGATGACGCGGGCGCCGCGAACGGCGAGAACCGCGGTGTCCGCGTCGATGCGGCGATCGCTCGGAAAGTCGCCGTCACCGCGCTCTATTCCGTCCTCGCGGGCGATTTCGACGATGCGCCCGGGGTGTCGTACGCAAAGGCGCAGTACACGCACCGCCGGGCGGCGCTCTCCGCGTCGTATCTTATCGAGGATCCCGGGACGAGCGGGGTCCGCAACCACGCGGTCGTCAAGACCGAGCTCGCCGGCGCGTACAAGAATCTCTTTGCCGCCGCTTCGTACGCGCAGTCGGGGTACGACGAGTCGCACGTTTTTTTCCCCGAGGGATCTTTCGACTGGGGCGCCTACGACGGGACGAACTTCAGCGCGGTTCTACCCCCCGGTGGCGCCGCCCTCGCCGAGGTCCGCCTGGCGTCGCTTCGCGCGACAAAACGGGGCGAACTCGATCTTGTGTGGCGGTATGACGCGGTGAGAGAGGGGTTCGTCGGGGACCTCGGAGGGATGGGGTCGTCGCGCGTCGGCCAGACGCTGGGGGCGTATTTCGCCGCGCGCGACGTGAGCCTGAACGCGAGGGCGCTCTATCACACCGCGGTCCGGAGCGCGGTGGAGAGCGAGGAGAGGGACTGGTTCGATGCCGGCCTTTGGGCGGCGCTCAAGAACGGGATGGAGTGCTTCGTGCGGGGCGGCGCGGGCGAGATCGACGACGGCCCCATGATGAATACAAGAAAGAACTTCGTCCACGCCGCGCTCCGGCACCGGACGAAGAGGGTGACGGCGGGCGTGCACGCCATGGGATACGACATCGACACCGAGTACGCGGGGACGCGATACGCGTGGGAAGGAAAGGTCGCGCTCAACTCGGTCTGGGGGCTCCATTGGCGGTTCATCCTCGCTCACGATTACGCGGCGAGCCAGGCGGCCTTCGCTCGCCTCGAGTTCAGACCCAGCGAGCGGATCTACGCCGCGGTCGGGTACGGCGAACCCGGTATTGGAGACGACCCGTTCGTGCTCGAGGATCGCCAGATCGGTCTTATGCGCGCCGGCTCGTCGCGGTACACGATCTTGTTAAGGGGTGACTTCTGATGAGACGCCTCCGCGCGGGATTGGTTGTCGCGGCGGCGCTCGCCCTTCTCCTAGCCGCGGTAGCGGCGCGCGCCGAGGTCCGCGTCGTCGAGGAGGAGGTTGTGTTTTCGATCCGCGCCCCGCGCGCTACGAGCGTTTTTCTCGTCGGGGACTTTAACAACTGGAACCCGACGATCGAGAAGATGGATAAGGTCGACGACCGTTTCGAGGTGAGGCTCTTTCTGCTCCCCGGGACGTACCGTTACAAGTTCGTGGTGGACGGGGCCTCGATCCCCGATCCGGACAACCCAAGCGCCGATCCGTCGAAGGGCTCTCCGCTCCAACTCCAGGAGAGATCGGGAATGCTCGTTCTCGGCGCGGCGGAAGAAGGCGAAAAAAAGACCGAAGAGAAGCTCGTGCCGGCGCTCCGTTACAGCGGGGCGTTCTTTATCGACGACGGCGAGTGGGACTCGGATCAGGCGCTCGACGTGTGGCTCAGCCACCGGGGGGAAACCTTCGACGCGCAAGTGGATTTCAAAACCATCGAGGAATCCTGGGACGCCTCTCCGCCACGGGCCGAGGTGCTCTTCGACCGGGGGCACATCGATCTCGGATTGGGGAGCGGGGTGCTCAAGGGGTTCGAGAACGACTCGACGTGGACCTCCAATGATCCGTTTCATCTGTTTGGCAGTGTGGGCGTGTACGGCTACGACGCGGGATTCGAGCGGCGCGGGGTCTCGGTGGAGACTCCGCTCGTACTCAAGACGACGCTTCGCGCCGTCTTCAGCGACTACATCGGCGACCGGCCGGGCGCGCCCCCCAGCTTCGAATCGGATGCGCTCGAAGACTTCGCCGCGTCGGATTCGCCGGACACCGCTCTCTACAGGTACGGCGACACGTACGAGGACGAGGACACGTGGGGTTTCGATCTCGCGGCGGATGCGGGGAGCTTGGGACTCGGATACGCGAGACGGTGGAACCGCGGTTTTCACCCGGGCTCGCTTGCCGAGGTGGCGAAACGGGGCTCGTCGTTCGACGTCGCCTTCTCCTCCACGCGCGAGTTCTGGGACGCCGACAGCTGGTATCTTCGCTGGGGATTTCTCGAACGGCTCGGCGCAAGGATCGGTTTCGGGAGAGCCACGGCGGAGATACGGACGGATTCACGTTCGTTCTCGACGTTCGAAGAGCCCGGGGAACTCTCGATCGGTCAAACAACCGAAGCCTACCGCAGCGCGATCCCGCTGCAAACGAGCACACGCTGGCAGGGAGGGCTCGATTTCTCCTCCGGCGCGTGGCGCTCCGAGGCGGGCTACTCGTGGGCCGAGTACGAGTTCGAGAGCGGCGTATACGCGTCGAGCACGGCCCGCGTGCGCGAGATCACACTCGACGCCTCTTACGACGGGGGGAAGTGGCGCGCTGACGCGCTTCTTCGTCACGTCGATCAGGATTACGGAGAGACGCCCGTCGATTTTCACGCGGCCACACCGCGGCGGAATTTCTGGCTCGATCACCGCGATCTGTTGTCCACGGCCGACATGGTCTCCTTCGATCTCGAAAGGGCCATGCATGTCCGCGCGGTATTCGAGTGGGGCGAACGAACCCTTTCGAACGTCCGCGCGGAGAGAAAGCCCGGTGCAACGGCCGTGCTGGCCGAGGCGGGTGTGACGACGCGCGAAATCTTCGAAGCGGTCGAGTACGCCTATCTGCGCCTCGCGCTCGAGCGCGCGTTCCGGCGCGGCGTTTTCGTCCAGTGGGACTCGCGCGTCGCGCGTTACGACAAGGTGTCGTGGGGTCTCGAGGACTCTTATTTTTCGACGTACCTGGAGTGCGGTTACCGCAACCGGTGGGCCGAGGTGAGCGTGGGTTTCGGTCTCGACCCGGTGATCCTCGATCCGGTAGTGAACGACTATGCGGACATCGGACGGGAAGAGTACTTGAGACGCGCGATCCCAGCGGATCTTACCCGGGAAGGGTACGGGGTTCTGGGAGAAAATCTTCGCCGGCAGGAGGAGCGCCTCGAGGACGCGCGGACGGTTAAGCTTGAAGTGATCCTGTCGTTCTAGGACAATAGTCGTCATGCGGTGCGATCGTCGCTTTTGGTGGATCCCGGTTCTGCTCGTCGCCGTCTGGGCGGTGGGGTGCGCGTATCTCGCGCCTCGCAAACTCAGCCGGGGACCCGCGGTGGCCGATGGAAACGTCGTCTTCCGGTTCTACGCCCCGACGGCTAGGCGCGTCCAGCTGGCGGGGGACTGGCCCGAGAACAACTGGGCGAAGGGCGACGGGAGCGTCGGAGAAGCGAACGTCGGTCTCATGGACGACAAAGACGGCGACGGGGTGTGGGAAATCGCGGTTGCGCTCCCGCCGGGCAGATACAAATATTTATTCTGGGCCGACGAAAACACGTGGCACCTCGATCCCGGCCACCCCGAGGAAGTCTCGGGCGGACCCGCCGGGAAGTGCTCGCAGATCGTTTTGTATTCGAGCAACGAACGCCTGGAGATTCGATAGATGAAAAGGAAGCGTTTTTCCCCCCCGCGAACGATGAAGCGTCTTGTTTTGCCGCGAACTAGTGCGGCGCGGCGTCTTATTGCCCAGCGAACCGCGTTCGCCCTCATCCTCGCGGCCGCGGCGGTCGGGTGCTTCGGCGGATCGGGCCGGAACGCCCCGCGTGGCGGCCCCGAGATCGTCGAGGGAGGCGTCATTTTTCGCTACTACGACAGGGACGCGTCGCGCGTCAACGTGGTCGGCGATTTCAACAACTGGTCCCCCCGGGCCGACGCGATGGTGGACGACAACGGCGACGGCGAATGGACGCTCTTCTACACCCTTGCTCCCGGCGTTTACCAGTACAAGTTCGTGGTCAACGCGTCTCAGTGGATCCCCGATCCCCGGAACCCCGACAAGGTGAACGACGGGTTCGAGGGAGAAAACTCGGTGGTCCGGATCCCCGTGCCGTGACGAGATTCCCGCGCGATCGAGTGAGTCCTTTTCCCGACGCAAACCCCGCGTGTGTGATCGCCCCTCCCGCTCGGGTGAAGAGATTTAGCCGCGATGTTTTCATCTTATTGCCGGACAATGAGTTGCGGCGCGAGGCTCTTGAAGCGCTTTTGGGTCAAACCAACCACGGTCTGGGTGCTGTAACCCATTGATTTTAATCGAGGTTCGGCCAGCCGCTGGCTAAATCCCCCGGAGGAGCTTTGCTCGGGGCGCCGCGCCGGTCGAAGACCGTGCGGCAACCCGCTATACTGCAGTCAGGAACGAAGTTGTTGCGGTGAGTGGGGTCGTGAGGCACGCAAGTTGCAGCCTTTTTGCGGGTTCGTGCTATAATTCTTACTCTTCCAGGATTCGCGATAGTCTTCTACAACAAAGTCAGAAACGGTGATCGACTTGCGAACACTTAGCCGGATTTTCGGATTGCTCGTCGTACTGATGTCACCCGCTCTCGCCCTGGCCGGTGGAGCGCCTACGGCTCCCGGATCGGGGACCGCCACCGTATCGCCTCTCGATGCGACGGTAGCGACTGGGGGCACGTGGACGGTTGTCTATGCAGCAACGGACCCGTTCACGAACGGCACGCTCCGCGTGACGATCCCCGCGGGATGGACGGCGCCTCAGAACTCGAGCGCGACGAGCCCGGGGTACGTGACCGTGACGAGCGACCACGTCGGCGCGGGACTCTCGGTTTCGACGAGCGGTCAGCAGGTGACGATCTCCGTCACCGATCTCCCCAAGCCAAAGACCATCACCCTCCTGTACGGCGACACTAACGGTGGGACGAACCCCGGTGCCAAGGCCGTACCGCCGAGCGCTTCGAACCCGTCGGCGGTTTTCGTCGTGGAAAGCGATCCCGAGGGTACGGCTCTTCAGCCGATCGCCGCATCCCCCGCAGTCAATCTCCAGCCGGGCACGATAAACAAGCTTCAATTCTCCAACGTCGCGTACGTTTTTCAGACGACATCGGAGGGCGGTCCGTACTCGGTCGTTGCCCGGGACACATACGGCAATCCGAGTCCGGTTTCAGGGGACCAGACGATCAACCTTTCGTCGACATCGGGAACGGGTACGTTCTCGGTTCTCGGGGGTGGGGCGTTCTTGTCGGTGACGGGCGTCACCATGACGGCGGGGACGCACACCGTGACTTTCTACTACCGCGATACGGCCGCGGGGAATCCGACGATCACCGCGGCGGCGTCGAGCCAATCTTGGGGAACGGCCGCGCAGGTGCAAGAGGTCAACGCCGGTCCTCCGGGTCTTCTCGAGCTCGCCGCCACCGATCCGACGGTGACCGTCGACGAGTACGCGAGGATCACCATCGACGTCACCGACATCTACGGGAATCCGACCACGCTCACCTCGAACCGCGATCTCGTCTTGACCTCGTCCGCCATGGTCCAGTCCCCGGTCGAAGGCGCCGCGCCCGAGCAGGCGTCGGGTGAGTTCTTTCTCCCCGGAGATCACGGCACACCGATCACGATTCTCGCGATGGCGGCGGGTCAACAAACCGCCCAGGTCGATTTTCGCAGCACCGACGCAAACGGCGGAAATCCGCATCTTGTCGTTATACTGAACGACGATCCACCCCCGCTCACGGGATCGGTGAACGTTACTGTTTCGCCGGGGCCGGTGAGCCACGCGGCCTCCGTCGTCGCCGCGAACACGCCCGTTGTGGCCGGCGTATCGCCGAGCACCGTGACGGTGACGGTGACCGATCAGTACGGCAATCCGCTATCCGGCGTGACGGTATCGCTCGCGTGCACGGGTGACGCGTCGCACACAAACCCGGGATCGCCGACGGGTAGCGACGGCCGGACGAGCGGGGCCGTGACGGATAACACGGCGGAGAACGTCACTGTAACGGCTAAGGCCGGGGCGATTGCCCTCAGCGACAACGCCGTGGTCACCTTTGTCGCGGGACCGGTGAGCGGGGCCGCGAGCACGGTGGACGCGGTGAGTCCTGGCGTCGCCGACGGATCGTCGCAGAGCCTGGTCACCATCACCGCGCTCGACCAGCACGGGAACCCCGTGAGCAGTGTCCCCGTGACCTTGAGTGTCGCTCCCCTGGGTCAGGGCGAAACGCTTACACAGCCGCCTGGACTCACCGATGCGAACGGACACGCGTACGGGTACATCCGGAGCACCAAGACGGGTTCGTGGACGGTGAGCGCAGCCGTTAACGGGACTCCGGTGTCCGACGGCGCGACAATCCTTTTTGCGCCCGGGGCGGCGGCGACTTTCCAGTGGAGCGTCGACGGGGCGGCGGTCGCAGGCGTGTACGAGGATGTCACCCTCACGGTTCGCGACGAGCTCAACAACATCGTCACCGATTTTGCCGACACGGCCTTTGTGTCGACGACATCGGCCGGACCCGAGCTGTGGGCCACCGGCGGCGGCGCCCTCGGCGAGGCCGACAGTCTCGCGAACGGCCAGTGGTTTTATCTCTTCAACGCGGGGGACAACGGCTCCGCTACGCTTCGCGTGCGGGTCCGTCGAGCGGGATCGATCACGCTGTTCGCCCAGCGCGGCGCCGCCAGTGGTACCTCTTCGACGATCACCGTCGACAACGCCATCGCCGATAGGATCGCTATCGTATCGGGCGATGACCAGACGGCGGTGGCAGGATCGGCGGTCGCCAACAATCTCGTTGTCGTGGTGCGTGACGAGTTCGGAAACCTCGTCGACGGCGCATCCGTGACCTTCGGAAACGTGACCGGAGGGGGTTCGCGCGACGTGGTCGGCGGAGGCGGTGTGGATAGCGTCGCCACGACGAACGGCAGCGGCCAGGCGCTGTGCGACGTGTGGCGTCTCGGGCCGCTCGTGAGCGCCACCAACACGGTCACCGCTCAGATCGCGAGCGGGAGCATCCCGAGCGTCGTGTTCTCGGCGACGGCGACACCGGGTCCGGGCACCGACATCGTCTGGAACCTCTCGAGCAAGTCGGTCACGGTGAACGCGGAGGAAACCGTGATCGCCACGCTCATCGACGACAACACGAATCCCGTTCCGGGAAAGACGGTGACGATTTCGATCACCGATGCGCCCAACGGCATCCTCAAGGCGAGCCCGCTCCACACCACGACCGGCGGCACGACCTTACGCCAGGGTACCACCGACGCGAACGGGCAGACCTCGGTGATCTACAAGGCGCCCTCGACCGCGGGGCTTCAGGACGTCGTCGACGCCTTCGGCGACCAGGCGACGCTGGATGACGTCACGGATCTCGTGTTCACGAGTGTGGCGAGCGGGGCGACGAATCTTCGGTTTGTGTGGCTTGGCGGGAGCACGTCGCCCGCAGGTCAGACTTTCTCGTTCCGGATCGAAGCGGTCGACGGGAGCGGAAACGTCGACACGGGGAATACCAGCACGGTGAATCTCGTGCCGCAAAGCGGGAGCGGTATCGTTTTCAGCCTGACCGATTTTGGCGGACAAACCACCACGGCACCGCTCGTCGCGGGGCAGCGGATCGTCTACGGGCGGGGTATCACCTCCGGTACGTGGACGATCGATCTCACCGCCGCGGGGTTGGGCTCCGACGGCGACGTGGTCCAGATCAACAGCACGGGCGTGGTGGACCACTACGACGTCACGGATGTGCCCGGCTCGGTCACGGCGGGGGCGGCGTTCAACGTGACCGTCACCGCTCGCGACCAGTACGGGAACCGCGTGACGACCGCGACGAACAGCGTGAACCTCGATCCGGTCGACCCGGGTACGAATAACGTCGTCACTCCGGCGCTTCTCGTGCCGTCGACGAATCTCGCGGCCGGACAGTCTATCGTCGCGGAGAACTACACAAAGGCGCGGTCGATCAAGGTCCGCGCCCGCGACGGGTCGCTCAAAGTAGGGTATAGCGGCACGATCGTTGTGGATCCGGCAGCCCTCGATCACATCGTCCGTGTGACCGTCGACCTCGCAAACGTCGTTGCGGGGAGCACGGTTCAGCACACGGCGGAAGTCCAGGATCTGTACAACAACCCGGTGCCGGGCGAGACGGTCTCGTTCAGCGCCCCGCAAGGCGGCGGGAGCGTCAATCCGGCGTCGGCGCCTTCGGGGTCCGACGGAAGGGTGACCTTCGATCATACGACGGGAATAGTCGCCGGGCTCAATGTGGCCCGCGCGCAGATTCTCGACGGAACCGCGCCGCTCCACCGCGTAGAATGGAACGTTCAGACCATCGCGGGAACGGTAGTCGATCACTACGACGTCACCGCTTCGACAGGGAGCGTGACCGCCGGGGCGAGCTTCAACGTCACCATCGTCGCGCGCGACCAGAACGGGAACAAGGTAACGACGGCAAACAACAGCGTGAACCTCGACCCCGTCGATCCGGTGACCCAGAACGTTGTGACACCGGCGCTCGCGGTCACGGCGGCGACGCTCGTTTCGGGCGAGAAGATCGTCAGCGAAAGTTACACGAAGGCGTGGTCGATCAAGGTGCGCGCGAGAGACGCGTCGCTCAAGACGGGGTACAGCCAGGAGATCGTCGTGAACCCGGCCACCGCCTACGAGGTCGTCAAGATCTCGGGCGACGGGACGATCGGCGTCGGCGGCGTCCAGCCGCTCGTGGTCGAGATCCGCGACTCCTTTGCGAATCCGGTCCCGAGCCACACCGTAGTATTCAGCGTAACGAGCTCTCCGGGCGGGACGGCGTCCGTCGACCCCACGATCACGAATACCGACGCGAGCGGTCAGGCGACGGTCCAGCTCCACACGTCCTTTACCGCGGGGGCGAACGTCGCGCGCGCGAGCATCAACGATTCGAACCCGCCCGCGCTCGAGACGAAGACGTTCACCGTCAATACGAGCGCCGGGGCGATCGATCATTACGAAGTCGCCGTCCCCTCCGGGACCAATCAGGTCGCCGGCGTGGCGTTCAATTTCACGGTGACGGCGCACGACGCCAACCACAATCTGGTGCCCGACGACGTGACCGTCGTCGACCTGAGCTTCACCAAGGGGAGCGGGGCGACGTTCTCAGAGGATCCCGTGACTCTCGTGAACGGCACCTTTACGAGGACGGTCACGAGCAATCCCGCGCAGGTGATACAGATTCGCGCCCAGACGCTTGGAACGCCGTCTGTCTTCGGGCTGAGTCCCGACATCACGGTCGCTCCAAACGTCGCCTCGGGATCGATCACGGCGACCGCGGTGCCCGATACGATCACCGCGGACGGAATCAGCACATCGGTGGTGACCTCGGGCGGCATCCACGACGCGTTCGGCAACATCGTCGCGACGGGGACTCTGATCACGGTGGCGTCGACTCTCGGTGGTTCCATCGCGGGCGACGTGAACGGCGGGATCTCCGGTGTTCAAATGGCGACCGACGCGGCAGGCAAGATCACATTCGTCCTCAAGTCGGGAACGACGGTGGGAACAGCCAATGTCACGATGCAGGCCGTCGCCCCAGGGACGGCGTCGGGAAACATCCCGGTCCGGTTTGCGCCCAAGCCGGTGATCGCGAACCCGGGTAACCCCTCACCGAGCGTCGTCACTCCGGGGTCGAGCTCGGGCTTCGCCGTCGTCGTTCAGAACACGTCGGCGACGGGTGTGACGCTATCGACCGCCTCGACCTTCCAGTTCACCGATGGTGTAGACACCTATGTGTCGAACCTCGCTTCCGCGACATACATCGACGGTCTCGCTTCGAAGACCTTGACCTTCTCGAGCGAGTTGATTCCCGATGAGATGGCTCCCGGACTCTACAGGCCCCGTCTGAACCTGAGCGGCACGGATGAATTCGGGGCGACATTTCCGCCAAACAATCTCGATCTGCCATTGAACAGCCTCCGCGTGGTGGCGATCGAAATACCGGTCAACGGGATCGTCCTCGAATCACCGGTGAGCCGCGGGCAAACCAGGGACATCACGGTCTTCGTTCATAACCTGGGCCCCATTTCTGCCACGATCGAGTCGGTGAACTTCACCTTCTCGGTGGGGAACCAGCACTTCACTTACAACCCGGTGGTCTCACTGACTGTCCTGGGAGGGGCGACGAACTCCGTCAGTATTCCGGTGACCGTTCTTCAGACGGCGCCGGTGGGACTCACCGATGTCGACGCGGCGGTATCCGGCAACGTGAACGGGACGCCGGTGTTCGACGGTTCTATCGATCCGTACTCTCCTCCGAAATGGGACATCCGGAGCGGGGCGAACATGACGTACGTCGATGGGTCGCTCACGCCGGCGACGGTGTCGCGGACCAAAACGCACAGCATCAAGGTGCAACTCACCAACAACGGCGACACCTCGGTCGAGCTCCAGCGGCCGGCGACTACGCTTTCCTTTGACGGCACCATCTACGAAGCGCCGATTTCTCAGAACGAGGCTTTCGGCGTGGGCGCCACGAAAGAAATTGTTTTCGACGCCAAGGAGGTGCCGGCGGCGATACAGGCCGACAGAAACTACGACGTCCGCCTCCATCTGGCGGGGCTCGAGAACCTCGAGGCATTCACACTGGATCTCTATACCAGCTCGAAGAACGATTCGATCCGGGTGGTGACGCCGGCGAGCGTCGCCTACGTCGCCGGGTCGCTTCATCCGACCACGGTGAGCCGGACGATCTCCCAGGGCTTCGAGCTCGACGTGCTAAACACGGGGACCGCCGCGGTCCAGCTCACCGCGGGATCGACGACGTTCTCCTTTGGCAGCGGCAGCTACACGGCGACGCTGAACTCGAGCGCCGGGACGACGATCGCGCCCGCCACTACGACGACGCTGGTGTTCAACTCCCAGCTGGTCAATACGGGGGTCGGTACGTATACACCGACCCTTCACCTGGTGGGAACGGAAAACACGCTGGGGTTCGATCGCTCCCCCGCGGTAACGAACCAGGTGACCGTTCAGAACCCCGCCGACGTGAACATCGCTTCAGTGACGCCGTCGCAGGGAACGATCACGCGGGACCAGACAAAGAGCATTACGGTGACGATGATCGTGGCGAACAACTCGGAGGCCGAAGTCCGTTTCGACAACGCGGCATTGAGGTTCCTTCTCGGCGGCTCGCTGGATCGGAGTTCCCGTTTCGTCGTGACTCCCCCGACGGGATTTGTCACCAACGGCTCGACGCTTCCCGGCGGGGAGAGCGATGCTCTCGTCTTCACGGTCGCCGACAACACGTCGAACACGCCGGACGTCGGGACCTATGCCATCGAGGGCAGTGTCTGTGTGACCGACGTTGTCGCCCAGATGCAGATCTGCGTGAACACCGATCTTGGCGGCAAGGGAACCCTCGTCGTTCAATCGGCCGGCGCGCTCAATATCACGGGGATCACCGGGAGCCAGCCCTCGGTCACGACGGGTCAGACGGAGCCGTGGACGGTGGAAATGCGTATCCAGAACACCGGTGGGGCGGCGATCGCGCTCGACCTCGACCCCGGCTCGACGTTCATATCATTCAGCATAGGCGCGGGATGGGGTATTTCTCCTCAGACCCCGGGACCCATCGTCCTCGCCGGCGGTGCGACCGACACGCTCCTCTACGAGATCACGCCATCGGGGAGCGCGGCGGGCACAGCAACGATCAACGGGCAGGTCCGGGGGATCGAGCTCAACAGCGATGTTCAAAAGACCGACGTGACACCACCGGGTGCGGGTTCTGTCGTCGTGCAGACCCCGGCGAGCCTTCAGATCACGCTGCCGGTCGTCAAATCGCGCGACCCGGTAACCGAGAATACCACTCAGTGGACGATCGCCGTCACCGTTCGCAACACGGGGGGCGCCACGGCCGACCTGAGCGATCTCGCCGCGGAAACCTATGTCGAGTTCCCGACGTCCGTCCCCCCCAATCATCGCGTGACGG
>Ga0315284_10010119_pt1 | contig 13432 bp, 12 predicted proteins | sample YL17G09_16_MG_FD_203696 | JGI IMG/M metagenome (GOLD analysis project Ga0315284, IMG submission 203696) | Sediment microbial communities from Yellowstone Lake, YNP, Wyoming, USA - YL17G09_16 | ecosystem: Environmental > Aquatic > Freshwater > Lake > Sediment | place: USA: Wyoming | collected...
ACCCGAAGTTAAAGGGGATTGATTTGTTGGTGGCGCCGGACCGGCAGAAGCACGGAGAAAAATGGCCCAGGACGACCGGGCCTCCGCCGCCCGGGGCCAGCGTGACGGAGCAGATGCGGCACAAGCTGCGGACGGTGGAAGGACGGGCGGTTTATAAGTTGCGCAAGGCCGTGGTGGAACCGGTTTTTGGACAGATCAAAGAGGCGCGAGGGTTTCGGAGATTCCGGCTGCGTGGGCTGGCGAAAGTGCAGGGGGAATGGAAGCTGATCTGCGCCACGCACAATCTGCTGAAACTCTTCCGCTCCGGCTGGAGCCCCCAGAGCGCCTGAAAGAGCTGACCTAACCTACCAAGCTCCTCTTCCCGGCAGCCTAGGAGTCTGTCGGAGATAGATTTCGTTGTACGTAGAATCAACAACTTAGCAAGATTCAAGTGTCTGTAAGTTATTGATTCTTCGTTGAGAGACTGTTATTTCCGACACACTCCTAGCCAGCGTCAAAGGCCCAAAATCCGATTTTCGGAGACCGAGAGTCGGAAAAAGGTAAAATTTAGAAGCCTTATCTCCGACGGACTCCTAGAGCCAGCCGCCCCGCCGTAGCACTACTCGCCGGTTGACTCCTCAGAGGCCGGCAGCCTCATTGGAACTCCCGCATTTCGCAGGGCATCAATGATGCGCTCACCGCCACCCAAGGCGCTCATCCAGATCCTTACCGAGCGCCCGTCCTTGCAGTCCATGCCGATGCCGTTGTTCCGCCCTCCCAGCGCAGTGCCGGTGGGCACGCCAGCACGCGGGTTCAGTAACATGACCAGAATAGCCAGCGTCCTGAACCAGCCGGGAAGTTCCCAGGAGATCGGCCCGACGCGAGCGATCTGCGCGTAGAGGCACTCCTCTTCGCCCAGCAAGGTCACCTTGCGCAGGCGGTCCGGCAGGATATAAATCTGGTAGCCTGCATACCAGGCAGCCGTGACCAGCATGGCCACACCTCCCAGCGCCAGGAACCAGAAAACCAACGTGAGGTATCCCCACCCGTAGCTGAAATTGAGGACTCCGGGGACCGGCGAATTCTGGGCGATGATGAAGAGCGGCAGGGCGAAGAAGAACCCTGCAAACAGGAGGCCCATGATGTCCGGCAGCACGATGGCCCTCCCTCTTGGGCAGACCACGGCCTCCGGCGGACGCTGCGGCCAGGGCAGGACCAGATAAGTCAGCAACCCGATCAACACCAGCCACAGACTGTATTGGCGCATGGGGTAAACCATCCAGGTCGGAGCGTAGCGGGTGATGTCGCCGGTAGTCGAGTAAGTAATCCCCAGGTATCTCGTTCCCCCGGCCCCCTCGACAGCCAAGTAGGTGAAGGTGTGGTCGCGATCGAGGCCCTTGACGGCGGTCGAAAGCGGCGGTTCGTCGGGCCGAAAGAAAATGTACTTCGGCGAATATCCCCGCTCCAGTCGGCGCGTCCACTGGGAATCCGTCGACTTGCCTTGGCTGGTCTCCAGCACCTTCCCGTAGAAGGCACCCCACTCCTGCCCCTCCACCCTAACTAGCCGATCTTTGGTCTTCTCGGCAATGTACTGCTCCATGGGCAATGCTGTTTTAGGGTCCAATCCGAACGTGCGGCGCCGGTCTCGCTGCTGCTCTTTGGCGAAGTCAATGGGCCCGACGCGCAAAAGCGCAGGCACCGGCTCGAGCGCCCACCAAATTGCCCACAGCACACAACCCAGTAAGACTACCCGACGCATGATCTCCCGCATGTTGGCCGCCTCCCCGTATCGAGTGGGGGAAGCATAGTATGCCGAAGGCTTACACGCAAGGAGCAAGACAAAGGGTAGGGCCAGCAGAAACGCCTGCTTCCGAGCAGCCTCAAGCCGACCTGTGCCGCACCTCGGCACGATTTGACAATCCCGGCCTGTTCAGTTGATAAGTAGTGGTTGGGGCCTGACATCTCAGTTGCGAAGGGTACTGATTCGCGGCACCACGGTCGCGGGGTTGAAGGAGGCCAGCTTGAGAATCCACTACGTGCAACACGTCCCTTTCGAAGCACCCGCCAACATTGCGGCCTGGGCTGAGATGCGCGGCCACCTCATGACAAGCACGGCGCTCTTCCAGGGCGAGCCGCTTCCCTCCCCTGATGCCTTCGACGCACTGGTGGTGATGGGCGGGCCGATGAGCGTCCACGATGAGGCGCAGTACGCGTGGCTGGTCGCGGAGAAAAAGCTTATCGAGCAATCTATCAAGTCTGGCAAGCTCGTGCTCGGCGTCTGCCTCGGCGCGCAATTGCTGGCAGATGTGCTAGGCGCGAAGGTCTATCAAAACAAGTATAAGGAAATCGGCTGGTTTCCTGTGCGGCACTTGCAGGCGGGAAGCGTCGCGGCCGGACTCCCACGAACCTTCACCGCGTTTCATTGGCACGGCGAAACGTTCGACCTGCCGGCGGGCGCCGTTCATCTGGCCGAAAGCGAGGGCTGCGCGAATCAAGCCTTCGAGTTCGGCGGCAAAACCCTCGCGCTGCAATTCCACCTCGAGGTCACGCGCGAAAGCGTCGAAGGCCTCGTCCGAAATTGCGCCGCCGACATCACCCCCGGCCCCTACGTGCAATCTGGGGAACAGATGCTGGCCGCCGCTGAGGCATTTGCCGCCATTCAACCGCTCTTGTTTCAAGTCCTCGACCGCTGGGCCGCACCGGGAGTTGCGCTTTGACTGGTAGCCACGGTCAATTCGCGTTTGGAATTGACCGGGGGTTCTTCTTGTTCAGATTAAAGCCCACGGTTGGAAAAACCCCAACCGTGGCTACCAACTATCCTGCTCAACTGTCTGCCAGTTTGAAGAGATCAACCTTAAAGCAGCGTTCCACGAAGCGGATAGTCTCTGGTTGATTCTTCAGGGAGGCGCGCACAAGGCGCGCTGCGAAAAGTCCCGCCTTCGACTTCCAGAACGCAGCAGATCGCTTGACAGTCTTGTGCCACCTAACCGGGACCATCCATTGGCAGTACTCATCGTCGTGCAGATACTTCTTGATCTCGGGGAGCAACCCCTCGTGGTCAATCAGCAATCTGCCATTAACACGAAATTCGCGTGCCGGCTGCGCTTTCGCAAGAACGACCCCCACGCCCACATATCCCGCACCACTTAGGTGTGCGACGACGACATCCCCCTCCGAGAGACCCTTTATTGCATCGCGGAATTTTGGCCCATGCCCGGCTCCGATATACTCGTACTTCACGTTATCTTCCCACCTGCCGCACTTTCCATGCCCCACGTTGAAATAGTAGATTTGCTTGTGGAAATCGAACTTCGGAAGCTCGCGATGCAGCGTGTTCGGAGGCCGAAACTCATCTTTGAAATGACCGGAACTGGCATTGAGCAATCGCCCCTGTGATTGCCAAATGAGGGTCTTTTCCACCAAGAGTGCCTCGCGGTCTGTCAGCCCGCTAGCAACCACTCGAATGATGGGATCGAGCTTAGCTTTTCGAATGTCTTTGATCCGATTTGCTTTCTCGGACATCTTCCTATCAAAAAGATGGGCTTCCTTTCTTGAGCCCTTTCCCTTGCCAACGTAGAACCATTCAAAGTTTCGAGGATCTATGTAGATGTAGACGTAGCAGTCCTTGCCGCTGTTTCCCATGACCTCATCCCCCATGACCGCGGGTAGCCCATACATCGCGCTTTCTGCGATGTGTGCAAGCGATGCGGGCGGGACCCCGACGGATCGGGGCAGGCTGCCCCGGCTCCCGAACCACGAATCCCTAATCCCCAATCCTGACCGATCACACTCGGCTGGACTGCTCAGGCCGGAGTGCTTCCTCGACGGTCAGGATTCCGTTCTTGATTGCCATGCAGGCGCGCAGAAGATGGAGCTCGAACATCATTTCGTCGCGGGGGAACTCCTGCCGGATGAGATGGCGCAGCTTTTCCAATTTGTCGAGGGGGATATTTGCCTCGCTGGCAACTTTCTCGCAATCGAAGAAGCGCATGGCAGGTCTCCGTCAGATCTCCGGTGGCGCGACGATGTCAATCGTGGGCAGACCCAGCGAGATATTGACCTCGTTGATCTCGGCACGCCGCCGACGATTTACCAAGTGCCTAAAATTCCAAGAAAGCAAAACGTCCTGCCGAGTTAACACTGCCGCAGCGACGTGCACTGCATCATTGTACATTACTTCCGTAAAGATCTCCGAATCGATGTAGCTCTTGGCCAGCGACCTCATCGTGCCTGTGACGGGATGAACAGTTACGCCATCAACCAAGGTTATGAGCTGCATCCTTCTTGCAGGATCAGGCGTTTGCTCCAATTCTTCCCGAGCCACCACCGAAGTGGAAAGTTCGAACTCGCTCCGCCTTTTCCAGAAATCCTCCGTTTGGGTCTGGCGATCCGAGACCGCCTCATCGAAATACGCGCTGAAAACCGAAGTGTCGAGATAGACGCGTAATGGCATATTAAGGTCGAATCCCTAATCCCGAATCCCACGACGGCGGTCATAGACCGCCGCTACAGCTTACCGATCTTCTCCAATTCCGCGCCGGTGGCCGTGGCGACCACTTCGTGCAGCGAGTTCCCGTGCGAATCCATGGTAACGATGGCAACGAAGTCGCGGGCTTCGAAGTGCCACATAGCCTCGGGCACGCCGAGTTCTTCGAGCAAATCGACGCCTGTCACGCGCGGCAGGCAGCGGGCATAGAACTGGGCCGCGCCGCCGATGGCGTGCAGGTAGACGGCGCCGAATTCCTGGAGCGCCGCCAGGGTTTTCTTGCCCATGCCGCCCTTGCCCATCACGGCGCGGACGCCGAAGCGCTGGATGATCTCCGCCTCATACGGCTCTTCGCGGATGCTGGTGGTGGGCCCGGCGGCGTTGGTGCGCCAGCGGACGCCTTCGGCACGCAGACCTGAAGGGTCTGCGCCAGCCTGCGGGAGCCCGGAGGGCTCCCCTACCTTCAGCATGACCGGGCCGCAGTGGTAGAGGATGGCGCCACGCAAGTCGCACGGCGAATCATGGTGCATAAGATAATGGTGCGCGCCGTCGCGGCCCGTGATGAGCGGCCCATTGATGAGGACGACATCGCCGACCTTGAGCGCTCGGACTTTCTCTTCGCTCAGCGGCGGTTCGAGCCGAATCTCGCGGCCGGTCAACTGGAAACCGGTGCCCTCGGCTATCAACCGCTCGACGGGGCGCTCGGGATCGCGATAGAGCCACCGCTTGATGGCGCCGCTCTGAGCGTCCAGCAACACACCCAGCCGGCGAAACGCCCAGCAATCGTAAGCGACGGAAACGAAGAAGCTCGCAGGCAGACGGTTAGCGGCAGCGATTTTGCACCCGATCAATGAGGCCTTGCCGCCAAAACCCATGGTGCCTACGCCGAGCTTGTTGGCGTCCGCCATAATCTCCTGTTCCAGCTTCGCCAGCACCGGGTCGGGGTTCACGTCGTCAAGGGGCCGGAAGAGCTGAAGTTTGGCGAGATGATAGCTTCCGGCGCGGTCGCTGCCGACACAGACGCCGATGGCTCCGGGCGCGCATCCCTGCCCTTGCGCCTTCCAGACGGCGTGCAGGATACACTTTTTGACGCCCGCCAGGTCCCGATCGGCGCGGCCCAGGTGTTCAAGCGTGCAGGGGACGGAATACTGGGCGTTCATATTCTCGCAGCCGCCGCCCTTCAGGATGAGCCGCACTTCGATGTCGGGTTCTTCCCACTGCTCGAAGTGCAGGATGGGCGTGCCGGGACCGAGATTGTTGCCGCTGTTCTTGCCCGTGATGGAATCGACCGAGTTGGGCCGCAGCTTGCCGCGCTGGGTGGCGTCCGCCAGGGCTTCGAGGATCTGCTGCTTCAGCGCGAGTTGGTTCACGCCCACCGGCGTCTTGATTTCAAACGTGGGCATGCCCGTGTCCTGACAGATCGGCCCCGCGTCGTCGTAAGCCATGTCGATGTTCTGACCGATGATGGCCAGCGCCTGACCGGCCTGGGTTTTGGGTTGCTCGGTCTTCAAGGCCAGGCCCATCGCCTGACGCACATCGGGGGGAAGATTGGTGGAAGTTTGGATGATCAGCTCCAGCATACTTTCACGAAAGAATTGCATGTTAACCTCCGGGCCTGAAATGTGGGCGAGGGGAAATCGGACGGTGTGCGGTCAGACCCAGCGTGAATCATAACGCCGGAAGTTAGGAAACAGAAGCAGAAAGCAGTAGGCCTTAGGCAGAGGCGAGATTGCAGATGGCACACGGCAGACAACACATACCTGATGGCTGAATGCTGCCTGTCTCCTACGGACTACCGCTGTAATCAACGGGAGCGGCTGAGGGGCGAGGACCCCTCCGAGTCGAACAATTCGGGTCTTTCCCTGGCGTATCGCGCCGCGGCCTCGCTTACCACCGCGAGGTGATCCAGCGGGGTCCCGGGGCAAACATTGGCCCCGTCACCCAGCACAATGCCTCGGCAGGGGCCCAAAGCCTCCAGGAATTCCCCCGCCGATTCGCGGATCTTCTCCTTAGGTCCATCGAGGAGCAGGATCGGGTCGAGGTTTCCCCACAGGCAGCACTTGCCGCCGAGGTTCTTCCGGGCTACGGCGGGTTTCACATTGTGTCCGAACAATTGAAAGCTGGTTATTCTCTCCTCTTCTAGCAATGTTGTATGCAGGTGATCGCTTTTCCCGCACATATGCATCCCCCGTCCGTCGCGCAGGCCAGAGCCAAACGCGTCGAACAGCTGGTTGTCGTAAGGAACGCAGAATTTCCGGAATAATTCTGCCGACATAACCTGGGCGGAGTCTTCCGCCACGGCAAAGTTTAACCTTGGGGTTTGATCGAGTTGGCGAAAGCAGGTTTCCGCGTGGAGGAGGCCGTTGGTGATCGTTTCCAACAATTGATGGCAGGCTTGCGGACACTCGAGCATCCACCAATAGAAGTCGTCACCTACCAGATCGATGGCAACCATGTGCGGTCCGATCCATTGCACGCCCAGCGGCAGGACAGCCACGCGGCCCGGCTGTCCGTTGAAGGTCACCTCCGTCTCTTTGGCTAGGTCCGTCATCGTCTGCCACCAGCGCACATACTTGGCCCAGAATCCCTCATGGACCTCGGGGATGCGAACTCGCCCAACCTCATCGGGCTGGCGGATCGTGGGACGAACCCGCGGGGGATTTTCGGCAAGCCATTCAACATGGCCGCCAAAGGCGGCCGTATTCATGACATTCTCGAAGTCAGGGCCCACGGTCACGACGGGCTCCTGGCAGCGGTCGTCCGGGACGTTTTCGATCGCCCATTTCTGAAATTGCAGCTGCCAGTGGAACTGCGTCTCGGGATCCCGGAAATACTCCTCGAAATTGATGCCGAACTCCTGCAGGAAGTAACGGGCAAAGATTCCAAATAGAATGGGAACGCGGTCCGCGTAACGGTAATCAGGGTGTCTTTGAAACCGAAGCTTGTTCTGGGCCATCTGGTCTTGAGGATACTGAATCGAAAGTGAATGCCTCACGCTCGGCCTCCCCACGCACTCCAATGCGGCGCGTATAGTATCACCTTGCTCAGGAGTGTCAAGGCAAAGCAAGCTGTTGCTCATGCCGGTGTCCTGGCAGATCGGCCCTTCGTCCTCGAAGGCCATGTCGATATCCTGACCGACGATGGCCAGCGCCTGACCGGCCTGGGTCTTGGGTTGCTCGGCCTTGAGGGCCTAGGCCATCGCCGCACACACGTCGGGCGGAAGATTGGTTGGAGTCCGGATGATCAGTTCCAGCAGGCTTTCCCGGAAGAATTGCATAGGGAACCTCCATTTCGGATTATCGCGCCGAATGGGAGAGGAGAAGTCAGGAGCCCGAAGAAGGAAAAAGGGGGTGGGTACCGGGAACCAGGGAAGATGGAGAAGACTTTAAATCAAGATGCCGACCTGAAGGTCGCTACTACACCCACACGGCTACCCGCAGCGCCCGCCTTTAGGCGGGCACTAGACGGCAAGCCAACATGCCGACCTAAAGGTCGGCGCTACACAAACGGCAATCTCTGCGGTGCACGAAACATACGGTCGCGGCTCAGATTCTCTTTCAGAAGGCTGAAAGCCTCCTGAGGGCTGTCCACAAAGCGAAACTGCTTTAGGTCATCCTTATCCACGGTCCCGGATTCCACAAACCAGTTGAAGTTGACAGCTTTCTTCCAATACTTCGACCCGTAGAGCAGGGTCGTGACCCGATGGCTAATTTTATGGGTTTGGATGAGGGTGAGGAATTCCCACATCTCATCCAGGGTGCCGAAGCCTCCCGGGAAAACCATCAGGGCGCGCGCCGGATAGGCAAACCACAACTTGCGCATAAAAAAGTACCGGAACAGGAAGCACAACTCCGGGGAGACATACGGGTTCACAAACTGTTCGCGGGGAAGCGTGATATTGAGGCCGATGGTCTTTCCCCCGGCTTCGCGGGCGCCGCGATTGGCGGCTTCCATGATGCCGGGTCCGCCGCCCGAACAGACCACCAGGAAGTGTGGGCCGTTCCCAAAGGTGAGCGACCATTCGGTAACCAGGCGCGCCAGTTCCCGGGCCTCCTCGTAATAGCGCGACATCTCGAGCGCGCGGCGGGCGGCCTGCAAGGCGGCGCGGCTGACGGCCGTGTCGCCTTTCTCTCGGCGCTTCTTCGTAAGCTCCTGCAATTGCCGCAGCGCATTTTCGTGCGAGGGGATTCGTGCCGATCCAAAGAAAACCACGGTGTTTTGAACCCCAGCCCGGCGCAAGCGCGACAACGGCTCCAGGTACTCGGAAGCGATGCGCAAGGTGCGCGCGTCCGCGCTCCGCAGGAAGCGATGATTTTCGTAAGCGAGCTTGGGTTTCAAGTTGTGATTGGGTTGATTCTTGTTCTGATTGGTCATGGGCTGTATGCTCCCATCGGTCTTGGGCAGCTATTCGACTCCACCCAAATAAGGATAGCAGAGGCCGGCAGCACCGATCAGGAAATCGGCAACTCTGCGGCTAGAAACCCGACGGCCAAGTGCCTGGTTGCATAAGAATGCGTTACAAGCGACTCCGTGGAAGGGCGGGGTTTCAACTCCGCCGCTGCTCGCCACCCCCTCACCCCCAGCCCCTCTCCCCCAAAGGGGCGAGGGGAGAGTTATCCCTATTCTTACAGCCCTCACCCACCGCGATGCGGTTCCCCCTCTCCCACGGGGAGAGGGGAAAGGGGTGAGGGGGCTTGCGTTCGGCGGGACTAAAGTTCCGCCCTTCCGGATCCATGTAACGCGGGATTGCACACTCAAACGCTAGACCCGCGCGGAACAAGCGTTCTATCCCATCCGCCGCGGGGCAGACTTGCACCGCAAGGATCAGAACCGGCGGCGCAGCGCCTCGACGACGGCTCGGTCCGCCCTGACCGGCAAGAATGTCTCCGCAACGGTGCGTCCTCGCGTCACTCCGATCCAACCAATGCAAAAGAGCGCCACAACTGTGATCAACATATTCTGCCAGGAAGCCAGCGGCCAGCCGTAGGGGGTGACCCATTCCATGCCGCTGAAAGGCCAGAGGCAGGCGATCGACCAGTCCACGCCGCTGCCTAGCAGGTCGCCGAGAAGGTGTACATGAAACGCCAGCAATGCCAGGCCGCCCACACGCAGGCGGTCGCGCGCCACCGCCGCGCAGACAGCGGTGACGATCACCGCGGCCACGATGCCATGGGTCACGCTGTGATGAAAGCGACTGAAGGCGCCGGCGCCTGCCAGCAACGAAAGAGCGTCCAGATCAGGAACCACGCCCGCCCAAGCCACCAGCCGTCGGTCACGGCGCTCAAGCAATCCTTGGCCAATCAGCCAGGAGATGGCAAGATGTGTCGGCAGGTGCATAGCACAACCACTTCTCTAAGCTTCCGGCTTGCCGGAATCGTCATCGAACCAATCCCAGGTGCGCCTGACATGCCCGGCAAACAGCAGAACAATAGCGACGCTGATACCCACAACCATCACGGGCGACCAGGTTCCAAGCCGCCTGGTGGAGGTGGACAAGCGTGGGCCGTAGCGCAGGATGAGGATCAGCGCGAGCCAGGCGCCGATCATAATGAGGGGATTGTAATGAGCCAGGATGGCCCAATCACGCCCCAGATAAAGGCCCACGACAAGGTAAATCAGCATCAGCGGCCAGAGGAAACTCTGCCGACCGCCGAGGAACCAACCCAGAAGCAAGCACGTGAACAGAATCGGTAGATGGACGGCAAGTCCCGGAGACCGATACGGTGAAAACCCGACAGCGGGCGGGAATGGTCGCTGGAAATATTTGAGGAGGCGTCGCATGTCCGTCAATCCTGCCTCAAAGTGGGGGCCGCTGATAACCGCCCAACGCTTCTTCGAGGTGCCGCGCCACGGCCAGGGCCACGTCTTCGCGCCAGGGGCGAGCCACAATCTGAACTCCCACCGGTAAACCGGCTGGCGACCAGCCACCGCGCACCACGGCGGCCGGCCAACCCGTAAGGTTATAACTCATGGTATAGCTGAATGCGGGAAGCATGTCGTACGTCATGCCATGCACCATTCCCGGATAGGCACAAACCGGGCAGAGGATCACGTCACATTTCTCCATGAAGGTCAGCATCTTGCTGCGGAACATATCCCACCACGCCAGGAGCGCCGCGAACTCAGCCGTGGACTTGGCGTTCGCGCGTTGCAGCTCAAGCGCACGCTGCATCAGGGGATGCGTTCGGGTGGTGCCCGCAATTTCGAGAAGAGCTTCGAGGCCTGCGCCGCCATCTGCGCCAAACAGGCCCAAATAAGTCTCGTAGGTCTGCTCGATTCCAGGGGGCCGCGCTTCTTCGACGACGGCTCCGACGGCGGCCATGGCCGCGGCCGCCTGCTTCACCGCCTCAACTGTCTCCGGCGAGGGCGTGACGATCCCGTTGTCCGAGTGGAAAGCCACATGCAAATCGGCAAGATTGACCGCGTGGGAACTGTCGAGCGCCATGGGGATGACCGCCGGATCGCACCAGTCGACTCCGCAAAGGATCGGTAGCACTACCGCCAGATCCTCCACGAAGCGGGCCAACGGTCCGATTTGCCACAGCGCATCGAGCGCCCCGCCGGGCCCCGGGAAGTGGCCCGTGCGCGGGACACGCCCACTGGTCGGTTTGATGGCGGTGATGCCGCAGCAGTGGGCGGGAAACCGCACGCTGCCGCCGGCGTCGCTTCCCAATCCCAGCGGCGATCCACCGGCGGCGATGATGGCTGCCTCACCGCCGCTGCTCCCGCCGGAGGAAAGCGAGGGATCGTAAGGATTGTTGGTTCGGCCATAGATTAGGTTGTCAGCCTCCCAGGCCCAGCCCAGCTCAGGGCCGTTGGTCTTGCCGAGGAGGATCGCGCCGGCGGCGCGCAATCGCTTGACCACGGTGGCGTCCTGCGCCGGCACGAAAGAGGTTCGTCCTTCCGTCCCCCCTGTGCATATGACACCTGCAGATTCGATGGCGTCCTTCAAGGTAAAGGGAACGCCATGCAAGGGGCCAAGGGTTTCGCCACGCGCCAAGGCAGCGTCAGCTTGACGAGCCTGTGCCAGCGCGGTCGCCCGCGGCAATTGAACCACTGCGTTGAGGGTCGGGTTCACGGCGTCAATCCGGGCGAGGCACGCCTTGACCAACTCTTCCGAGGAGACCTCGCGCGCGCGGATGGCCTGTGCCTGCCGGGTCGCCGAGGCGAAGATCAATCCATCCATGCTGTTCTCCTCGCGGGCGAGGTCAGGCCTGCTCACCGCCCGCCCCGGAGGCGAGCCCTTCCCCCTGAGTTCCCTTTCAAAAAACTAGCGGGTTGCAGGTGAAACAAGAAATCTGTCAACCCCAGCGCCAGCGCACCTCAGGCGACCGAGAACCGAGCGCAAACTGAACCAATCGAAACCAAGGACCCGGTACCATTCGGAACCAAGCTTGCTACGTGCCTACGATGATAGTCGGCTGTTCCTTGCCTCTCACCTCAGCCTCAAGGGCAGCCCCTCAACCCCGGGAAGCGCAAACGAATTCAACGTTCCAGCGGGCCCTTCCCAGGTGTGCATCTGACGTCTTCATTGACAAAGGCACGGGCTCCCGAGAGTAGCACCGAGAACCGGTATCGGCAAGACGAGGTCACACCGCACCCCGGTCAACCGCATCGGCCACGTTCATTCAGCCTGACGCACCCACGGCGGTAGTGGTGCAGTTTGGCGTCGTAGCGGCGAGTTTACCTCGCCACGTGGCGGCGTAAAGCCGCCGCTACATCAGACTGCACCACTACCCCCACGACTTATGGATTGTCCCCCTCCCCAAGGTGGAGTAGAATGTGTGCCACTACAGCTTGACAGAGTTCATCGGAGGCGCATTATGGATCGGCGCACTTTCTTGGCTGCTACAACGGGCGCCCTGGCGCTCACGCAACTACCCCGAAGACTACAGGCGAACTTGGCAGGCCAAAAGGGCCTGAAGCTTTCCATGGTCTGGGGCATGCTCGGCGAGATCTCCGTCACGGATGGTCTGGGTCTGCTGCAACGGCATGGGTTTGACGCCTTTGAGATGGTCGATTGGCGCACCCCCGCCCAACTTCAAGCCTTTACGGCTGGGAAGCCCAAGTACGCATTGGCTTGTGCCTGCCTGGTTGCTAACAAAGGCGTCGAGGCGCGAGGCTGCAGCCTGGTGAATCCGCGCGAGCGCGAGGGCTTTCTCAAAGAGATGAACCTGGCCATCGAGGCCGCCAGGAAGCTGGAGGCCAAGCACCTCGTGGTCCTGACGGGAAACGAGATCGGTGGCGTCCCGCGCTCAGATCAGATGGCGAATGCGGTGGCGGCCTTGCGGGCTGTCGCGCCAACCCTCGAAAAGAACCGCATCACCGCCGTGGTGGAAATCCTGAACACCTACGTAGACCACGCCGGCTACTTCCTCTACTACGTGCGCGATGGCGCTGAACTGGTCGACCGCGTCGGCAGCCCGAACGTCAAGCTTCTGTTCGATATCTACCACACGCAAATCATGGAAGGAAATCTGATTGATAATATCCGCGCGAATATCGACCGGATCGGCCACTTCCACCTGGCCGATGTGCCCGGACGCCATGAACCCGGGACGGGCGAGATCAACTACCGCAGTGTGTTCAAGGCCCTCTACGAGCTCGGTGATCGTTACCAGGGCTACGTGGGGCTCGAGTATGGCCGGTTGGGGCCCCTCGAGGAGAACCTCGCCGCCATGCGGCAGTTGGCCAACTTCGCTTAGCAGCTTGCTGAAAAACCATGTAGCGGCGGCTTTACGCCGCCACCACACACTGAAAACATTGGGTTTTTGGCGGGATAAACCCGCCGCTACAACGCGCTAACCCGGTTTTTCAGCAACCTGTTAGCGATACCCAGCCACGATTGGCAGCCGGGTAGCGCATCTATAAGGTTGGCGGCTCCGTCAAGAGAAAACTGGCCGCTGGTCCTGGTTCAGCTTCGCCTTTAAAACGGTGGCCAGGTTCCACCACACATCTATTCGACCC
>Ga0315284_10010120_pt1 | contig 13432 bp, 11 predicted proteins | sample YL17G09_16_MG_FD_203696 | JGI IMG/M metagenome (GOLD analysis project Ga0315284, IMG submission 203696) | Sediment microbial communities from Yellowstone Lake, YNP, Wyoming, USA - YL17G09_16 | ecosystem: Environmental > Aquatic > Freshwater > Lake > Sediment | place: USA: Wyoming | collected...
CTGGGCTCACAGGGCAAGATTTGGCATTTATCCTGATTTTTGGACGAAAAATCAGGACAACACGTTGCTCCTTCGACGCCTGACGAAACCAATAGAGACTAGCTTGAGTCGAATCGTCCTCTCAACGATTCGACTCAAAAAAAACCTGTGCCTCTGCGATCTCTGTGAGAGAGAAGACTATTTTCGCTGTTTCCATTCTTCGCGTGATTCGACCCGTTGCGATGAATTTATTGATTTTTAGCTTTCGACAAGGTCAACAAGAAGAGGAGAAATAGATGAGAGAAACTTAGCTCGGTGGGAAAAACGATCCTAGAACTTCTTCAGGTGAAGTCTTTATGCCAGATTGACTTCAATTCACATCTTGAACTTTCCAAAATCCTCTGGCTTCATGTCTGAGATCAGGGACTTCAGTGCATCATCGTCCTCCAAGAGGCTCGATGCCAAAGCCCCCAACTGTTTTGTTGACGAGATAACAGACTCTGCTACATAGATGGGCGCCTTGATCCTCACGGCGAGGGCAATGGCATCGCTCGGACGGCTATCCACAACGACCTCCTCTCCATCAATATTGAGATAGAGGTTAGCGTAGTAAGTGTTTCCCTTAATCCCGTGAATAACGACCCGGATTAAAGAAACTCGAAAGGTATCGAGAATCTGCTTCAAGAGATCATGGGTCATGGGCCGAAGGGTAACGACATCCTCAAGACCTCTCGTGATGGCTTCAGCCTCAAAGACTCCGATCCAAATGGGGAGAGCTTTCTCACCAGCAAGGTCGACCAAAACAACTACAGGGTTATTTGCCTTGGGGTCCAATACGATACCCTTCACTTGCACTTCAATCAATCCTTTTTCCATTGGATACCCCTTCAATGAATCTCCTTGTCCTTTCCCCAAGGCGACAATATTACAAATATTGTAACCCGTGTGCCACGGATGTCAACTCTGAGTGACTCGTGCTGATCCAGGAATTTTCTTCACAAAGAAGGACCAAAAACCTATCGATAATGGGCAGGTAAATCTCGATCAGTCCCGTGTCGATGCGGCTTCCGGGGAGATGAGTTCTCGGCGGATCTTACGACGCCGATCTCTTGGAAATAGGAGGGTTGCTGTGGTCCACTGTTTCAATTTACTCTCAACCTGAACGATTCCACTATGTTCTCCCATGACCCTTCGCACGAGGGTTAATCCTAGCCCCACGTGATCAGGCCGGGTTGAGAAGAAGGGCTCACAAACAAAGCTGAGATTTTTTTTGGAAATCCCTTGCCCCTTATCGGACACGGAGATCCCGAGGTGCTCTGAGTCGTCAAAGACGGCAACGTTGATCACTCTTCTCTGCTTTCCCACGGAGCTCAGAATCACTGCCTCGAGACTGTTCTTGATCACTTGCGAAAACGCCCGTGTAACCAGGTCTCTGTCAATAAACAGGTATCCGTTCTCGCGCACACCCTTCGTTTCAACTGCTATGGAAATCCCATGCTCTGCTGCTTCTTTGAAATAGAATTGAAGTGCCGTTTCGACGACCTCGCTTATGTTCTCTCTTTGATAGACGGGTTTCGGAATATGGACATATTCCTCCAGACGTCGAATCATGATCTCAAGTTTCCTCGTCTCGTGAACGATCTGATCGAGGTAAGATTGCCCCTTGGGAGAGGATGGAAAGACCTTCTGAAGGCGCTTCGTGTATCCCCCAATGGAAACGACAGGATTGCGAACCTGATGGGCAATTTCTTCAACCATCCTTCCGAGACTCTCCCACCGCTCTGACTCCAGTCTTTCCCTCTCCAGTTTCTTAAGCCTCTGAATCTCCTGGATAGAAAAAGTAAGGAACGTGTCGCCTTCTTCTTTGAACGAAGTACTGAAGAGACGAACAAAAACCCTCGACTCATCCTTTCGCCTGAGGAGAGCCTCTCCGTCAAACCCCTCTTTGTAAAGGGTCAGATAGATGATGTTAGGAAGGAAATAGGTCAGATCATCTTCCAGGAAAAGGACTCGAAGCCGTTGCCCCAGCATTTCTACGGTCTTATATCCGAACAGAGATTCTGCATGCTGATTGGCATAGAGAATCTTTGCATGGGCATCGGTGAGTAGAAACGCAACCTGAATCGTATCAAGAAGGCTTCTGGTCTTCTTAAGGGTCTGGAACTGCGCAGTATCGATTTGCATTCTTTTCTCCTCCCCACAGGCACAGAATCTTCGGCCAACCCTGGTTTTAGAAGTTACCCCATTGTATAAGACACACTCAAAATGTCAAGATTTTAAAGCTTCGACCTCGTTAGGATTCAGAAGCTGTGAAAAAATCGGTATCCATTTGTCCTTGGCCCTTTCAGGATGGCTCTCTTTCCGGAACTTTAGAATGCCGGCCGTCATAGGTTGGGCAATCCTTCGTCGCAGTAAGCACACGAATTTACGGCCATTGGATCACCAGAGTTTGACTCTTAAGGGTTCGGGCCTGGGCTCGTTTTAGGCAGGATTTTGATTTTTTCACAGCCTCTGAGGCATTAAGGCTTTTTGCCCTTTTTGCTTGACAAAGTCCCGGAATCTCGTTACAAGAGAAGCAAATTGACAGGGGAAGAAGCGACATGAGCTGGTTTACGAAGAGAACGGGGATAAAAGAGCTTTTTCTGAAAAAGGACGAGGACTTTTACAGAATGCTTCACGATCAGGCTTCAAAGACCCTCGAAGGGATTGAGGCTCTCCAGAAATTTGTCTCTGAACCTTCCCCAACGAATGCGAAACGGGTGAAGGAGATTGAACAAGAAGCAGACGAACATCGAAAGCTTTTGATTGAGAAATTGCATCAGAGCTTTGCACCCCCTATGGATCGCGAGGACATTTTCGCTCTGTCGAGAGCTGTCGATGACATTGTGGACTACGCCGACACAACGGTAGACGAAATGGAGATTTATGAAGTCTCGCCCGATCAGCACCTCCGAGAGATGGTGGATATTCTAAGGAAAGCCGCCCGTGAAATCGCGGACGCGATTAAGATCATTAAAGACTATCCCCACATCGCCATGGAACATGCCGTCCAGGCCAAATTTTACGAAAACACCATGGAAAAGGCTTACCATTCTGCCCTCGCCAATCTTTTTAAAAAGACGGACACGGTCTTTATGCTGAAAATGAGGGAGATCTACAGGCACCTCAGCAATGCCGCCGACCGAGGAGACGAGGCTGCCAACATCATCTGCAACATCATCATGAAGGCAACCTGAATTTTCGCAATCCACATTTCAGAACTCAAACGTCAAATCAATATCTGATGTCAAAGCGAAGGCCTTTTTGCCTTTGGACTTTGAAATTGATTTGACATTTAGACTTTAGCATTTGACATTAAGGTTGGGCGGCATTGAAATTCCATACTGTAGGCCCGCTGCTATCAAACACCTGAATGGAACTACGAACTGAAGTATTAGTCATTGGAGGTGGAGCGTCGGGAGCTGGGGTTGCAAGGGACTTGGCTCTGAGAGGGGTTCCCTGCCTCGTTTTGGAAAAAGGAGACTTCGCTTCTGGAGCCTCTGGAAGAAATCATGGTCTTCTCCATAGCGGAGGAAGATATGTCGTTTCGGACCCCGAAGCGGCTCGCGAGTGCATTCAAGAAAATAGGATCCTCCAAAGAATTGCCCCTCATGGCATCGAGAAAACGGGAGGCCTCTTTGTCTCTCTCCCTGAAGATGGTCTTGATTTTCAGGACCGATTTCTCAACGCCTGCGAACACGTAGGAATCGAGACCGCACGATTAAGCCGGGATCAAGTTCTGGAATTGGAACCGAGTCTCAACCCGGACCTTCTTGGCGCCGTGGGGGTTCCAGACGGGTCGATTGATCCCTTCACCTTAATTCTGGAGAACATCCGGGACGCAGAAAACCACGGCGCAAGATTTCTCCCTCATACCGCTGTCACATCTTTTGTCACCGATGGGGGCAAAATAAAGAAAACCCTCGCCAAGGGAATGACCTCTGGCGAGGAGTATTCCATTCATCCTTCCTACGTCATCAACGCCACGGGTGCCTGGGTAAACCACGTTCTCGGTCTCGTGAATCTCCGTCTCGAGATGGCCCTATCCAAGGGATCGATGTTGATTACGAATCAGAGGCTGAGTCAAAGGGTCATCAATCGGTGTCGAAAGCCCTCCGATGGCGACATCATCGTCCCCAATGACACGGTTTCGATTCTAGGCACCACGTCTGTCCACCTCGATCAGGTCGAGAACTTTGAAGTCACCCCTGCCGAAGTCTCTTTGCTGATCCAAGAGACAAAAAGGATGATTCCTGATGTTAGTAAAACCCGATTCATTCGGGCGTACGCCGGGATCAGACCTTTGGTCCAATCACGGGGGAAAGGAGACGATCGCGCCATCAGCCGTGGGTTCACGCTGATTGACCACGGAGTGGGAGATGGCTTGCATAATCTGATTACGATCACTGGCGGTAAGTTTGTCACCTACCGTCTGATGGCTGAAAAGACAGTAGATCTCGTCTGCGAGAAGATGGGGATCGAAACCATCTGCACTACCCATCTCAAGCCTCTTCCGGGGGCTGATGAACCAAAGGGATTGAGAGAACGACTCCGAAAATTCTCTCATGATCGAGGAGAGGTCCTGTGTGATTGTGAGCTGGTCCAGAGGAGAGAGGTGGAACATTTCCTCAGTGAAGGGAACCTCAGAGACCTTCAGGATATTCTTCATCGAACTCGCCTCGCTAAAGGAACCTGCCAGGGTGGTTTTTGCGTCTACCGCCTGCTCGGCGTGCTTCACGAACTCGGCATGGCGGAAGGCGATTCAAATGACGTTCTGAAGAAGTTCCTCGAGGAAAGATGGCGCGGAAGACGCCCCATCCTTTGGGGTACCTCCGTGAGAGAAGAGGAGCTTCTCGAATCGATCTACAAGGGGATGTTCAACCTTCGGTAATTAGTTACTGGGTTATTGAGTTATTAAGTAATTAAGTCATTGGGTTATTCGGTAATTGAGTTATTGGGTCACTGAGTTACTGAGTTAGTCATTTTCAAATTGGAAAGCTTTAAAGGGTCATGGTCTTAATGAGTTAATAACCAATAACCCAATAACCTAGTCACCTGATTGCATTTGGGTGCGAGAGCAATGCATTACGATCTCATTATCATCGGGATGGGACTCTCCGGTCTGATGGCTGCGAAGACAGCGGTTGACGCCGGGAAGAAGGTCCTTCTTGTGGGAAAAGGAATGGGATCCCTTGTCCTTTTCTCGAATACGATTGATGTCCTTGGGAACCTGCCACCCAGGATGAAGCTTGGTGATCATCTTGCCCAATGGGCGCAGGATCATCCCGAACATCCTTATGGGAAAGTGGGCGTGGAACACATCCTCGGAGCTCTGATTTCTTTCTCATCCCTGTTCACTCGTTCTTACACCTTCGAGTCACCAGGCGACGAGAATTGCGACATCCTCACGGCGACAGGAACGTTCCGGTCCACTTACCTTGTTCCCAATACAATGATCTCAGGAATCTCATTGAAGAAGGGAGAAACCCTTTTCGTCGGTTTCCAAGGGTTCAAAGATTTCTACGCCAATTACTTGGCACATCCCTTGAGTTGTCGGGCCATCACTCTCTCCCCCTCGGGATCGTCTCATGGAGAAATGACAGCGACAGCGATCGCAAGACTTCTTGAAAAGGACCCCGTCAGAAAGAGAATTGGAGAGGAAGTAAAAGCACAACTAAGGGGAGAGACGCGTGTCGGATTCCCCGCGCTTCTGGGATTGAATGATCCGTTAACAATCAAAGGAGACCTTGAAAGCCTCATCGGGACTGAGGTCTTCGAGATACCCACCCTTCCTCCGTCTATCCCGGGGAAGAGGATTTTTGACACGTTCAGAGACTGGCTACTGAGAAGAGGCGTGACATTCCTCATGGGTTATCCTGTTTCAAAGGTTGTTCTCAAGGGTAAACGATGCGATGGGATTCATGTATCCCATCCTCCTATAACCAATGTTTACACAGCCGACCGCTTCATCCTTGCAACGGGCCGTTTCCTCGGCGGTGGACTCGTTGCCGATGAGACGGGGATTAGCGAGCCACTGTATGGTCTGTTTGTATCCCAACCCTCATCGCGACTCGATTGGTTCGGAAGATCATTTTTCGATAACCATCCAATCCATTACGCAGGTGTTGTCACGGATTCATCCCTTCGGCCTATTGACGAAAGAGGAGAGAGGGTCTTGGAAAACGTCTGGGTGGCTGGCTCCATGTTGAGCCATCACAATCTGATCAAGGAGAAGTCTCGGGAGGGCATCGAAATCAGCACGGGCAGCATGGCGGCTTTGGAGGCGTTGAAAACATAAAAAGGCATGTTTCACCGCAGAGGCGCTGAGATCGCAGAGATGGAGGTATTTGATTTGTCCCGGGTACTACTCGGGAAAAATCAAATTTCCACCATGTCTCAGGTAGTTCAATGACGAGGCCGTGAGGCTTCTGGAGAATCGGCCTCTCACCGATTCTCCAGAAAACGTATCCTCTCGGCGCCCTCTGCGCCTCGAACGAGCCCCTGACTTCTCGGGGCGAGTGGGCGGTGAATTCTAATTTTTTATGAAACAAGAAACCACTTGGCCGAAAAGAAATCTCGATGTTTGCACGCGGTGCGCAACCTGCATGGCCATCTGCCCTGTCGCTCGGGTCACGCCCCTCTTCCCCGGACCCAAGCAGGCAGGTCCTGGAGCGGAGAGGTTCCGAAAACCAGACCAACCTTCTGTCGATCGTTGGATCGACCTCTGCATTGGATGTCATCTCTGCGATATGGTCTGTTCCTCCGGAGTCAATATCTCCGAGCTCAACCTCATTGCCAAGGCCAAATATCTGGATGAAAAGGGAAGACCCCTCCGCGACTGGCTTCTCACACACACCTATCTCTTTGGCAGGATCGCATCTCTTCTCTCGCCCATTCTCAATCCGCTGCTTAGGAACTCCGTGGCGCAATGGATTCTGGATGCTGTCCTTAGAATTGACAAAAGAAGGCAGCTTCCCGGATACCAATCTCCCACCTTTCGACAGTGGTTCAGAGGTAGCCGTTTCAAAAGCGACAAAAAGGTCGCCTACTTCTATGGCTGCTATGTCAACACGAACGAAGTGGACGTAGGAAAAGCCACGGTTCAAGTTCTTGAGGCGAATGGCTTTGAGGTTGTCCTTCCTCCGCAGACGTGTTGTGGGATTCCCATGCTCGGGAACGGAGACTTCAAAGAAGCCAGAAGAATGGGACTCTGGAATGTCCCTTCCCTCTCAAAGGCTGTGAAGTCGGGGCTGGAGCTCATTTTTTCCTCGACGAGCTGTGGCCACATGATCAAACATGAGTACAGCCATCTCCTTCACATTCCGGGAGCAGAGGAACTCGCTCACCACACGTTCGATCTTTTCGAATTCCTCAGAAACCTGAATGGATCAGGAACGTTGAATACCCATTTCAAGTCGATCCCGAAAAAGCTCGCCTACTTTGCTCCCTGCCATCTTCGATCTCTCGGAATTGGATTCCCAGCTTTCGAGATCCTTCGGCTCATTCCAGGGCTTGACATTGACTTTATTGACGCGGACTGCTGTGGCCTGGGCGGGACCTTCGGATTCAAGAAAGAGAAGTATGACATCTCTCAGGAGATTGGAAAGGATCTGGCAGAAGCTGTCGACCGCTTGGAACCTGAGATCGTCCTCTCCGACTGCGAAGGATGCCGAATGCAGATTCGACACCTCACAGGCTTGGAAGTGTTACATCCCGTTCAGATCCTCCGAGACGCTCTGCAGAAGGAAGGATAGGGAGATAGGGGACAGCCTTGGTGGCACAGGCCTCAGGCCTGTGTCCTATTCCTTTCTTTCAAAGAACCAAGGATAGTCTCTGGCTTCTCACACAAACCATTCTTCACTGGATTGTTTCTGATATATTGCCACTTTTCCGTGAACTCCTTTTCGTCTCGCACAATACGATCAAACCGTTCGTCCTGCCAGACACTACCCTGTTCTCCTCTTCCCTTGTTTATCCTGTGCGCGCTGAAACTCTTCACGCTGTGCAGGATCTCTCCTAGATCAAATGCCCCCTCCTCCCCTTTTGGTAAGGGCTTGGCCAGTGCATGAACGTGGTCGGACATGACCACCGCAGCATAGACCGTCCACTTCCGAGCATCCCAATGAAGCAGAGACTTGACAGTAATCGTTCGTTCCTCAGGAGTCAAAGCTCTTTCTTTGGTACACCGCCAAGTCAGAAAATAGATGCTTTCTGGTTCCTGCCAGTGTGGTAAATTCCTTCTGGTGATTTTAAATGCAGACACAGGCTGGAAGCCTGCGCCACCGGATTTATTGACTTGTTCTGAACTTTGGATTTTCCTTCTTCCCATATTATCTTACTCTTCAATCACTAGGTTCTTCACCTCCACAATGCTCCCAAAGACAAAATCAGGCTGGATGGGTGATTCTTTCAGGGTCTTTTCATCCGTTACGCCTGTGAGGACAAGGCCTGTCGCAATCCCCGAATCCTTGCCCATTTTGATGTCGGTCTCCAAGCGGTCTCCGATGAGGATGCACTCTTCGGGTTTCAGTCCCATCGTCTCCAGGGCGGTCTGGATGATGATGGGGGAGGGTTTCCCAACAATCACCTCTACCTTCTTTTGCGTGACCGCCTCAATGGCTGCGATCATCCCCGCACAGTCTGGAATCTCTCCTCCCTCCACGGGGCACGTCCGGTCAGGGTTCGTGGCAACAAAGTGAGCCCCCAGTTTGATCGCCTGATAGGAGATATTCAGCTTCTTGTAATCAAACGTCCGATCGAAAGCCACCACCACGTAGTCAATCTCTTTGGGCTCCTCTGTGATCGAAAATCCGGCCCTTTTCAATTCTTCGATGAACGGAGTTTCACCTACGACAAAGAGCTTTGCCTTGGGTGCATGCTTCTTTAGGTAGTTGATCATGACCAGAGTGGAGTTGATCACTTCAGAGGGGGCGGTGGGAATCCCGAGTCGCGTCAGTTTGGCAGCATAGTCTTCTCGCGTTTGAATCGGCTTGTTAGAAAGAAAAACGACCTTTCTCTCTTTTTCGCGGAGAAGCCCGATCACTTCATCTGCCCCCGGGATGAGACGATCACTCAGGTAAACCGTCCCATCGAGATCGAAAATGAACCCTCGAAACATGAATGCTCCTTTCCTTTTTTTTCTCACAAACAACTCCTTAATCGTAATAGAAATTTTATATCAGCTTGCCCGGAGGTTGTCAAACCAGGCACGATCTCGTAACCCTCAGTTACGGGGTCCCGCACTCGTCCGCGGAGGTCGACCTGCCCCGTCCTCGCGTTTCAGAGGCGGGACTTCACAGGCGAACCTAATTACGCTCTGGACGATGACGGCCGATGGTTTACTAGGGGATGTGACGAGGCTCTTTGCAATAGGATCCGCCACCGAACCGCTGCGGGTGAACAGGTCAACCTCCGCGCAATCAAGGTGTGCTCTGCCGGATTACGCGATTTCCGCTGCCTTGACAAATGAAGCTCCACGCCCTCAAGGGCGGGGCTTACGGCAAACCCCGTCAAACTATCTTGCACTGAACCTGTTGAGGTATTAAGTTTAGATGTCTCAAGACAAACGTCCAGAATCATGAGGGAGAAGTCCAATGACAAAGGAAACGTCACTCCTGTCGAGTATGGGTTCACAGTCCATCCAAAGAATAGTGCAATTTCATGTGGAGGTTGGATCTGACCTTCTGAAAGCGATTGAAGAGGCGGTCAGAAGAGAAAGGATCAAGTCAGGGGTCTTTGTCTCCGGACTGGGAGCTTTGAGCAAAGGGGTCTTTAGAAATCTGATCCATTTCCCCAAGGAGTATCCTGTCAGGGACGACAACCGTCTCTACCTGAATCTGGAAGCTCCTCTCGAATTGGTTTCCTTGGGAGGCTGGGTCGCAAGTAAACCGGACGGGACCCCGGAAATTCACTGCCACTTTTCGGCCTCGACTGTCGTGGGAGATACGGTTACGACCCTTGGCGGCCACCTCACTTACGGAACCATTGCGGGGATCAAAGTGGTAGTGGCCATCGCAGTACTCCCTGACGGAGCGGCCTCGGCCGTCTACGATGACTACACTAAGAGCACGGACGTCTCTTTCAAATAAATCTTGAAGCTCCCCCACCTGTCCGACGAAGCCTGGCATAAGGCTGGACTTGCGAGTCCTGTGGGACGAGAGATCCTTGAAGGCTACCCGAAAACGCCACCCATTTTGGTTCCAGCAAGTTTGCTAATGACGAGAAGGCAGACTGCTCCGAGGATGATCAGGATAAAGCCCAAGGCCGCTGCTTCGTTCACGGAACCTCCGATGTAAAAGTTGAAGATTCCCACGGTCATCATTTCGTGTCCAGGAACGACGAGGAGCAACGTGGCGGATGCCTCCTGGAGGGCAAGAATAAAAGAATAGAGCGATCCGACGAGAACCCCTTTCCAGATGAGTGGAAGCGTCACGTCCTTAAAGGTGGCTATTTTCTTGGCCCCGACGCTTTCGGCTGCCTCTTCAAACGACTTGTGAACGATCAGGAGTGAGGCGAATGTTCCTCGGACGGTATAAGGGAGTCGCCGCACGCCAAGAACAATAGGAATCACAATCCACATCGCGATCAAGGACATGTTCATAAACGGCAAGGGGTCTCTGAAGGCCCGCATGTAAGCGATACCCACCCCTGTTCCAGGGAGGGCAAGAATGAGAGTGGTTAAGGAATCCAAAATCTCTTTCCCTGGGACCTTTGTCCTCGCCATAATCCAGGCCACCGGGACACCCACGGCGATACAGATCAAAACGGAGATGCCTGAGTAAAGCAGGCTGTTGATGATAAACTTAGGCGTTTCAAATGAAACCCGCTTGAAATACTGTAACGTGTATTTCACCGGAAGGGGCGTCAGCGCCCACCCTCTACCAAAAGAATCGAGAGCAATGCCTAAATAGGGAATGAAGGCAAAAATAAGGATAATCGTCAGAAATGCAATCGCTGCAAGGGAGGCAAGAGGCGATAGCTTCCTCCTCTCAATTTTTGAATACGACAGCGAACTATAGTCTTTGATCGCCACGTACTGTTTGGCGATGATAAGAAAGATGATCGCCAGAATAATCATGATGGCCGAAATCACGATCCCCATTTTGAAGAGCCTTCGATCCACAAATTGGACGATGTTGAGATAGGCCTGAGAGGCGAGCAGATCACCAATGCCTACCACGAGGGGAGTGGCAAAGTCTGCAAAGGTCCAGATGAAGACGAGAAGCGCACCCGAGACGTACCCTGGCGTCGTGAGGGGGAAGGTAATATCCCAGAACTTCCGGAGGCCCCGCGACCCGATGCTCTCTGCAGCCTCATCGAGAGAGGGGTCAATCTTCCCTAAGGCATCCACAATACTCAGGGTCATTAATGGGAAAAGATGAAGCGTCTCGACAAGCAATACGCCATGAATCCCGTACATGAAGTTTACAGGTTTGGTAAACCCCAAGTAATCCATCAAGAGAATGTTGATCGTTCCAGCCCGGCCCATGATGAAGACGAACCCCATGACACCCACGAGGGGAGGCATGATCATAGGAATGATCGTGAGATAGGAAAAAAGATCCCTTCCACGAAATTCGTAGCGCAACAGGAGATAGGCGATGGCGATACCGAGAATCGAGGTGGTCATGACAGTGCCGGCGCCAAGGAGGAGAGAATTCATCGTGGCTTTCAGGTAATAAGAATCCGTGAAGAAATCATAGAAATTCATCAGGGTAAACTGGCCCTGATCGGTTGTGAAGGCATCATAGAACAGACGGATGAGGGGATAGATCAGAAAGATGCCAAAGAAGGCCCAGATCGCTGCATAGCCCAAGATGCCACCGAGTCTCACTTGAGGCCAGCGGCGAGGGTGAGAGACGGCGACGGCTGAATTCGTTTGTGAAGTCTTCATCGAGGTCTCTTCTTTAAACAGGTATCGCTAAAGTCGTCTTGACAGGAAAACTCACATACGCCTTGCTTCCAATGGCCAGGGGCTGGTGCTCCCAAGGGTTTTGGATATCCACCCTGAACAGTGCGCCCTCACCCATCTCTACATCATAACGGATCGCATTTCCAATATAATACACAAAGCTCACATTTCCGCTGATCCCGTTCCACCCCTCCAGGGTTGTGCTCGATGGGCTGATGGTCGCCGTCTCGGGGCGGACGCTGATGAGGCATCGGTCTCCTGGTTTGAATGGCTTGTAGCAGAAACACAGTAAAGACCCTGCTTGGGTCTCTACCTGCATAGAACGTCCGACACCCTCGATCTCCCGGACCTTGCCGGCGAGCAGATTGTTGATCCCAATAAAATCCGCGACAAAGGGATTCTCTGGTCTCTCATAGAGATCTCTCGGCGTGCCGAGTTGTTGCAGTTTCCCATGATCAACAACGGCAATCCGGTCTGAGAGGGTAAGGGCTTCTTCCTGGTCGTGGGTGACATAAATCGTTGTAATGGCCAGCTCTTTCTGAAGCTTCCGGATCTCTGCCCGGACCTGGACACGGATTTTGGCATCGAGATTGCTGAGAGGCTCGTCCAGAAGAAGGACGTCGGGGTTAAGAACAAGTGCCCGAGCGAGCGCCACGCGCTGCTGCTGTCCTCCCGAGAGTTGTCCGGGATAGCGCTTTTCCAATCCCACGAGGTTGACCAGTTTCAAAACACGTGAGACCTTCTCTGAAATCTCAGGTTTCGGTATCTTTTTTAGCTTGAGGCCATACGTGATGTTGTCCACGATCGTCATGTGGGGCCAAAGCGCGTAGTTCTGGAAAACCATCCCGATATTTCGCTCGTAGGGCGGGATAGGAGTCACGCTCTTTCCATCAAAGTGGATATCGCCATGATCAGGTTTGTAAAACCCTCCGATCAAGCGAAGGATGGTGGTTTTGCCGCAACCCGAGGGACCCAGGAGGGTAAAGAGTTCTCCGTCTCGGATCTCCAGGGAAACATGGCTCACCGCTTCCAGGACACCGAACCTCTTTACGATGTCTTGTAACTGAATATTCATAGAGTCTTTCCAGTGATCGATGGGGTTTTGAGCTTAACGATCTTTACACAGGAAAACTCCCCGGGAATGCGTTCCCGAGGAGTTTTCCTGGTCTGCTGAACATGGTCGTAACACAGATTCACTTCCTATTTGATGATCTCCTTATGCTTCTCTGCAATCTCCTTCCGAAAATAAGCATTCACCTCTTCAATCCTCTTCTTTTCACCAGCAATCTTTTCGTCATAGACGTTGCCAACCTGGATATCGTAGAAGGAGCGAATACCCGCCGTAAACTGAACCGCCTTCTCCGCATTGGAACCTGGCGCACCCTGAACCTTCAGTTTCGGAGTGATCGGGAAAAGTCCTCGATCCATGAAAACCTTCTGGCCTTCTTCGGTCAACAAAAACTCGATGAAGGCATGACCTGCCTTGGGGTGAGGGGCGCCCTT
>Ga0315284_10010123_pt1 | contig 13430 bp, 8 predicted proteins | sample YL17G09_16_MG_FD_203696 | JGI IMG/M metagenome (GOLD analysis project Ga0315284, IMG submission 203696) | Sediment microbial communities from Yellowstone Lake, YNP, Wyoming, USA - YL17G09_16 | ecosystem: Environmental > Aquatic > Freshwater > Lake > Sediment | place: USA: Wyoming | collected...
CTGCTCCAGATCATCGGGAAGCTCAGGGAAAAAATCAATGCCTGTGATTTTCTCTAGTTCATCCACCGATACGGCAAAAGATTTCGGTGTCCCGCTGGCAACATTACCACGGAAGACAAATCCGACAGCCCTTTCACCGTTTATATCAAGAACGGCTTTATAGTATCGGTTGGGAATGCTGACCTTATTGGGACCAAAGGTCCCGAAGGGTGCGTCAGCAAGCACGGGTCCGGTTACTATATAAAGGGTATTGCCTTCCTTGGCCCATTCCCGTATGAGTTTTTCAATCACTTTCCAAATATATTTATTAAAAGCTGGTCTCAGGGGAACGGTATTCGACATCAAAAAGGTTTCCTCCATGGCTTGTTTGGAAAACATATCCTCGGGAGGCACAAGCTGACCGATGATAAAACCTGCGTCCTTGTAATCTTTGGTTGAGGCAGTACCCGTGGTTACTTTCGGATCATCAGAATACTTTTCTTTAAAGGTTACCGTTGCCCTGGCCTGTTCCGGCGTGAGCTGATAGGCTGCCCATGAGGCAAGTTCATAGCCTTCGTTGTAGGAAAGTGTGAACAGGGTATGTTGCACCTGCTGTTCACGGGAGGCCTGTGCTGGCAGTTCATATTTTTGGGCGAATGTAGCCAGGCTGATTAAGCCAGCTGACAAAAACAGGATATGTTTCATGGTTATTTGTTTTCAGTTGTTTTTAGTACGTAAAAACCTAACCGGGGTTCTTGAATCTTGAATCTTCCTTCTCAATACCTGGGATCCTTTTTAAACGGCAATTTAGCCATTTTTTCAACCGTAATACTCGGGAACCCGAATTCTTCCGTCACAACGCCCAGTACCAGGTAAACGCCGTATCCTCTGAAGGGATAGTTCCTGAGTGAATTGGGAAAATTTACGGTGTCGAAAAACTCGCCGTGAATATCGAGAAAACAGCCAAAGTGCATCCATTCGCCCTTCACGGTATGTACATATTTGATGGTGACCAGATTTCCGAGCATCCGGATCTTTTTGCCCACATGGTTAATGAGGTCCGAAGCATGAATCTCACCCCGGAACGCGGTTTCCAGCAGCTCAAAACTACTGAGTGTAACCGGAAATCCGATGAGTTCAATTTCATCATATGCGTCTTCGAGCCGGGTTTGTTCCAGCTGGGGGAGCATGAATTCCCTGGGCTTTTCACTGAACAGCCTGGGCATATTATTCTCCCGTGTGCTTTTGCCGAGTATAAGATGTGCCTCCCACAGCAGTTGTTTCTTTGTTTTGCAGGTAAAGCGGAATGCATCGAGGCGGATGAGGATCACCAGTTGCTCAATTCCTGCCGGCACACGGTTGATAAAATCCTCGAGGCTGCCGTATTCGCCGTTGCGTTCACGCTCGGCAACAATGGTTTCGGCAACTTTCGATTCGAGGTTGGCAATATGCACAAATCCAATATAAATATCACTGCCGTAAATACAGGTCTTATAAACACTTCTGTTAACACAGGGTAGGGTAATGGTCGCCCCCGACCGTTTGGCTTCGTTAAAATACACCCAGGTGCGGTAAAACCCCCCAAAATTGTTGATCACGGCCACCATGAATTCCCGGGGATAATAGGTTTTCAGGTACAGGCTCTGGTAACTTTCCACGGCATAGGAGGCAGAATGGGCTTTTGAAAAGGCATATCCCGCAAACGATGCCACCTGCCGCCACACTTCAGCCGTGAGTTCCACGGGATAGCCTCTTTCCTGGCAATTGCCGAAAAACCGTTCCCTGATCCGTTCAAACTCGCCTCTTGACCGGAATCTGCCGGCCATGGCCCTGCGTAGTATATCGGCATCCGCCAGGTCGAGACCGGCAAAATGGTGGCAGATCTTAATTACATCTTCCTGGTAAACCATAACACCGTAGGTTTCTTTTAACTGCTCTTCCATTACCGGGTGCAGGTAACTGAAACCTTCCGGATTGTGGAACCTTTTGATGTATTCTCTCATCATGCCCGATTTCGCCACGCCGGGCCGGATGATGGAGCTGGCAGCGACAAGTGACAGATAGTTGTCACATTTCAGCTTTTTGAGTAAACCGCGCATGGCGGGACTTTCGATATAGAAACACCCGATGGCTTCGCCACGGTACAGGCGGTTATTCACCTTTTTGTCCTTCTTGAATTCGCTTACCCGGTGTACATCCACTTTAATGCCCCTGTTTTGCCCTATTATATCTACACTTTCATTGATGTGTCCAATGCCACGCTGACTGAGAATATCCAGTTTTTCAAATCCTATGGCTTCTGCCACATACATATCAAACTGCGTGGTGGGAAAACCTTTCGGTGGCATGTCGAGTGCCGTATAACTTGTTATAGGTTCTTCCGAAATGAGAACACCCCCGGCATGTATGCTGCGTATGTTGGGGAAATCCATTAGCCGGTCACCCAGGCGGTACAACTGTTCGGTTACCTCATCCTTTTGGGTCACGTTGGCAGGATTGTCCACCAAACGATCGATTTCCTCCTTAGGCAAGCCGTATACCTTGCCCAATTCGCGGAAAATGGACCGGTCGCGGAAAGTAGTAACGGTTCCAAGTAAAGCGGTGTGCTTATTCCCGTAGCGCTTGAATATGTAGTCCTGTACCTCGTCACGGTCCTTCCAGGAGAAGTCAATATCAAAATCGGGTGGGGAAGTGCGCTTGGGATTGATAAAGCGCTCAAAATACAGGTTCAGCTCAATGGGATCAACATCGGTGATCTTCAGACAATAGGCAACAATACTGTTGGCCCCGCTACCGCGCCCTACATGATAAAAACCACGGCTCATGGAATACCGGATAATGTCCCAGGTGATCAGGAAATATGCTGAAAAGCCAAGTTTATCAATCACTTCCAGCTCATGTTTTACTCTTTTCAGGGCTTCCTGGTTGGATTTGCCATACCGGTAGATCATACCGTCGCGGGCCAGTTTTTCAAGCAACAGCCTGTCGTCGTAACGGGCGCCTGTAAAGGTGCGTTTGTTCTTCACCGTGTTAAAGTCCATCTCGATTGAACACTCATCTGTCAGTCGCTCAGTGTTCTGAACGATTTGCGGATAATCGGAATAAAGGATCGGAATGAAATCTGGAGGTAAAAAGAGCTCTTTGGCCGAAGCCAGGTCGGGAGGTGTGAGCTTGCTCAACAGGGTATTGTTATCGATGGCGCGAAGATGCCGGTGCAGCTCATATTCCTCTTCTGCGCCAAAGGTAACCGGCAATAGTGCAACCAGCTGCTGCTGGTGATAACGGAAACGGGAAGTGACCAGCCGGTTAATCTCTTCCGGTCTGATGCCGATAAACTCGTTTTCTGCAGGCTTTATGGGAATGCTGTTGCTGAAGGGATAAATGACATAAACATGCTCAAAAGTTGGTGCACGGGGTGGGAGCGGGATCTTTTCCAGATTGTGCCGGGTGAGAAACTCGTTTATCTCCCGAAATCCCCCGTTATTGAGGGCAATGGCTATGAACAGCAGCCGGTTCTGCTCATCCCTGAATTCTATGCCGGCAATGGGTTTTATATGAGCGAGCCTGCATTCCCTGATAAAATCCATCGTACCCATGCTGTTGTTGATATCCGTCATGGCCATAGCCCTGACCTCATTTTTCAGGGCCTCAGCCACGAGTTTTTCCACCGGCAGGGTACCGTAACGCAGGCTGTAATAGGAATGGCAGTTGAGGTACATAGTTCGTCATTGCGAGCCATTCAAAATCATCATGTTTCAGCCATTGTCATTTGGGTTGAATGGCTCGCAATGACGGCCTTGGCTTTGCTCGTAATAACCCGTTCCGGATTCTCCGTAATCAGGTAATTCCGGTAGTTTTTCCTTTCCATCATGGCATAGGCCCACAGTACCAGTTCCTCGCCGGATGCATGCAGCAGTTTTCCGGTCAGTTCTGCCTCAAACCACCCATCCTGCTTTAAAAAAAATAATCGCTTGTTCATGATGATTCAATTGATTGTTCATTATTCACTTTTTACTGTTCACTATTCACTATTCACTATTCATTGTTCTCCCGAAGAGATGCCTTCGGCAATCGCTCTCACCACCGCCTTCCGCCCATACCGCCTCCTCATCCGGTCGATCTCCTGGTACAGCCGTACCATTTCGGGCGTGTCCTCGAACAGGTTCAACTGGGGCGTTCCCTGCACCAGGTGACTGAACTTAACTCCTATGAGCCTGATGAGCATGCGCCGCTGGTAAAGCCTTACAAACAGCGATTTGGCCAGATCGATCAGCTTGTGGTCGAATGAAGTGTAAGGGATGCGCTGCTGCAATGTGTGGGTATCAAAATTCGAATAGCGGATCTTCACCGTAATGCATGAAGTGAGTTTTTCTTCTTTACGCAATTCGTAGGCAATCTTTTCCACCATGCCCACCAGCGTGTTGTTTAGCAGGGTCAGGTCGGTGGTGTCGGTGTCAAAAGTACGCTCTGCACTAATCGATTTTTGTTCCCAATACGGTATTACCGGCGTGGTGTCGATGCCGTTTGCTTTTTTCCATATCTCAGTACCGTTCTTGCCCAGCACCTTTTCCATCATTTCCAGGGGTATCCGGCTCAGGGTACCTATGGTGGCCACACCCATGGAGCGCAGCAGGTGAAAGGTCTTATCGCCGATCATGGGTATCTTGCTGATGGGCAGGGGATCGAGAAAAGGTTTCACCAATTGGCCCGGAACCTCCTTTTCGCCGTTCGGCTTGGCCTCTCCGGTGGCAATCTTCGAAACGGTCTTGTTCACCGACAAACCCGAAGATATGGGCAACCCGGTTTGTTTGATAATTTCACGACGCAATTCCTGTGCCCATTTCAGACAGCCGAAGAAACGGTCCATGCCCGTGAGGTCAATATAATGTTCGTCAATTGAGGCTTTCTCATACACCGGAGACCGCTCGGCAATGATGCCGGTGACTATGTTTGAATACTTGCTATACAGGTCCATATCACCCCGCACCACGATGGCATCGGCGCATAGCTGCCGTGCCATTTTCATGGGCATGGCCGAATGCACGCCGTACTTCCGGGCCTCGTAACTGCAACTCGACACCACGCCACGGCCCGACATGCTGCCAATCACCACCGGCTTCCCGTTCAGCCTGCTGTTGATCAGCCGCTCCACCGACACAAAAAAACTGTCGAGGTCGAAGTGGATGATGTTTCTCCGGCTGGTATTCTCAGTTGTATCTGGAAAAATCATCAAAATGATTATAAAATAATCAATAATTATGATCATAATATAATCAATTATTATTATATTAGCAAAAAAATTCAATGCCATGTATTTTTCTACTAACATTAAATTGTTACGCAAAAGAAAAGGCCGTACGCAGGATGATATAGCCTTTGCCCTCAACATGAAGCGTTCCACCCTCAGCGGGTATGAAAACGAAGTAAGCTTACCCACCATACAGGCACTGGTTGCCTTTTCCAAGTATTTTGGTGTGGCCATCGATACGCTGGTTAAAATTGACCTGCGTACGCTCACCGAAAGCCAGTTCTCACAGCTCGAAAGGGGAGGCGACGTATACCTCAAGGGCAGTAACCTCCGGGTGCTGGCTACTACTGTCAATAGCAGCAATGAGGAGAATATCGAACTGGTTTCGGAAAAGGCCAAGGCCGGTTATGCCACCGGTTTTGCTGATCCCGAGTTTATCAAAGATCTCCCCGTTTTTCAATTGCCATTCCTGTCAAGACAAAAGAAATACCGCACATTCCAGCTTAGCGGTGATTCCATGCTGCCTATTCCTGATGGATCCTACGTAACCGGTGAATTTGTGCAGGACTGGAATGCCATCATCAGCGGACATGGCTACATGGTGCTTACCCTTGATGAAGGTATCGTATTTAAAATAGCCGAAAACATCCTCGAAACCGAACATAAATTGCGGCTGTTTTCATTGAATCCCATCTATGAACCGTTTGAAGTACACGCCAGTGAGATTAAGGAAATCTGGAAATTTGTGAATTATATCAGTTCTGAAATTCCCGATCCGATGATCCCCCCCGATGAACTGATCAAAACGGTGGCGGGATTGAAAAAGGATTTGAATATGCTGAAAAGCAGGTTTGGGAAGGAACTTCTAAACCTCTAAACATCTAAACCTTCATTTAGAAAATACGTATACCCGGTATTCCAATATAATTATATTTTTTGTGAACCACCGGTTAACCTTTCATATCATCTTGTTATTGGGAATATTAGTCCTTGTAAGTAGCACGGTCCAGTCCCAGATTACCTCACTCCAGCGTGGTTCTGTTGCCTATTTCGACAGCCTTGACACACGGATGGACAACCTGCAAAAGCAAATATCACGGCTAAAACAAACCCGGGATGTATCCTATTATAACCTGCAACGTGAACTGGACCTGACCCTTTTTGTAAAGGCCTATGAGGAATACGTTATTGATGAGGACCTCGATAAAGCCAGAGAGCTTGTAGAATCGCGTTTAGAAAGAGCTGAATTCAGAAGGGACCAGTATTCTCTGAAGTATTATAACAAATACAAGGACAACATTTTTGCGCTGATAAAACAACAACACATGTATTACCAGCAGTTGTTTCTAAAGGAAAAGAACTTCAAAAAGGAATTTGAGCAGTATACTGAACCGGGCATTTTGGAATCGTTTCAAAAAGCACAAAGAATGGTTAACCTGGCTTTAAAATTTGCCCGCGAAAACAACCTGACTGAAACGATTAAATACCTGGAGGTTTATCTGGCCTATACCGAAGCCCTGATCTTCGATGCCGGATCTGCTTATGACCTGGCTTCCCTGACCAATAGCGAGAAAGAATTTGAAAAAGTATTTCAATCTCTTATTGCTAGCGATAGTCTAAAGGATATTAAAGAGGCTGAAACTTTGCTGGCCCACTGTATGAATTATGGCCGGTTAACAGGTTCCTCCCTGAATGGGGAATTCTTTAAGCGACAAGGATTACTGGTTACGGCAGCTCTTTCTGATCGACTCGACAGGGAGGGAAGGGAAAAGGAGTTGGCTAAATATACCGATCAGGCAGTTACAGCAAAATTTGATACCCTTAATCCAAGGGGTGTTTTCAAGTGGCATGACCAGATTATCGTAATTGACGAGTTTCTTCCGACTTCCGGTATGGAAAATGTTAAAAAAGGAGAAGCTATTATGCATGCTGATAAAATGCTGGCTGCCTACCTTCAGAAGAATAAACTGTGTCAGTCGGTTCAGGACCTGAAATTCGGATATGCCTTTATCATTCCTTATAAATCCAATGCTAAAAATACTGCGTTTTATTACAACCCATCGAGCCGTAAATGGCAATATATTGCCTGCTATACCCTTGTTGTTAGCCCTAATTACACCATCGAAGTGAGCAAATTTATGCCACCCCTTTTCTTTGAAGATGAAATGGACGTGGTAGATAATCGGCTATAATAAACCATTCTTGTTTTCAGTTGTTATTTAAAAAAAGGAATCTGCTATGCATAAAATGGCCGGAATATCCATTATATTTATTGTTGTGATGCAGCTTGCTTCCTGTGCACAAAACAGCAATGCCATTAAACCAATTATTGAAGATAAAATGACAACTAACACAAAACTTGATACTGCTACCTTTGGCGCCGGCTGCTTTTGGTGTGTTGAAGCTGTTTTTCAGCAACTTAAAGGGGTATATAGTGTGGAATCCGGTTATTCCGGGGGACATATAAAAAATCCCACTTATAGGGAGGTATGTACAGGTACAACGGGACATGCCGAAGCCTGTCAGATCACCTTTGATCCTTCCGTAATCTCCTATACTGAACTTCTGGAAGTTTTTTGGCAGATACACGATCCTACAACACTGAACCGACAGGGGGGCGACATCGGTGCGCAATACAGATCGGTAGTTTTTTATCATAATAATGAACAACGCTTGTTGGCGGGCGACATGAAAACAAAGTTGGAAGCGGCCCATATATGGAAGAATCCCCTTGTTACCGAAATAGTTCCTTTCCTTGAATTTTTTAAAGCCGAAGCCTATCATCAGGAGTACTACTTTCAAAATACCTCCCAACCTTATTGCACAATGGTTATTACCCCAAAACTCGAAAAATTCAGGAAAGTGTTTGCTGATAAACTGAAGAAATAGTTTTTAGCACTATCTTTCGGTTTCCAAACCTTTCAATATCCAATTCTTTTTAATATGAAACGTATAGCTGATATTCTGTTTTCAACGCGCGTAATGGCTATCCTCCTGGCCCTATTTGCCGTGTTAATTGCCTCAGCGACCTTTATTGAGAATGATTTCGGAAGTGCATCGGCCAGGGCTATGGTTTATAATGCCCATTGGTTTGAATTGCTTCTTTTGCTGGGTATTATTAATTTGATCGGAAACATTTTCATTAGAAAATTATATCGTAAACCGAAGTTTACCCTCTTTCTGTTTCATCTTGCCTTTATACTGATCCTTACAGGAGCAGCAGTTACCCGTTATACAGGATTTGAGGGCACCCTGGCCATTAGGGAGGGCGAAGAATCAGGTGCGGTGCTGACGGAACGTACCTATATTGGCGTTTTGGCAGGCCAGGGGGATGCTGCTGTAAAACATGAGTTCCCGGTATTCTTCAGTGTGCTTGGTAAAAACAAGTTCAGTGAAGTTATTCAATATAAAAACAAATCCTTGAGATTGTCTTGCAAGTCATTTGTCCCCAATGCAGTCCCTGATGTTGAACCGGCTGCTGACGGGAAATCTGTTGCAGAAATTGTCTATTCCGACAGGAACGGAAGGAATAGCCTAGTTATCACTTCAGGTGAAACAAAATCAATTGGTACATTAGTAATATCCTTTAATACTCCTGTTTCGGATTCAAATGCTATTATTTTATCTTCATCCGGAGACTCCTTACTTTTTACTGCCCCTTATCCTGTAATCAGAACTAGTATGGCAGATCAAACCGTTTCCATGTTAGAAAAAAATCTACCACATCGGATGAATCTTTTACAGCTCTATTCTTTTAAGAATAACGTGCTGGTAATCAATAAATACTTCAGAGATGGAAGAATTGTTGCCAAATCTTTACCCAAGCAGGAAGGGCTTACTTATGATGCGATAATAATGGAAATAGCATCTGATCAGGATAAACAAGAGCTTGTCTTATGGGGCAAAGTTGGCTTTGAAGGTACCCCGGAGCGTATTACTCAGGATGGAATACAATTTTCAATTAATTATGGTTCTGTTTATAAGGAGTTGCCATTTAAACTAAAGCTTAATGATTTTGTTGTAGATCGATATCCGGGCTCACAAAGTCCATCGTGGTTCGAAAGCCATGTTACCTTGTCAGATTACCAAAGAAAAATCACTGAATCAAAGCGTATTTATATGAACAACATTCTGAAATACAGAGGATACAGGTTTTATCAATCTTCCTATGATTCCGATGAAAAGGGTACCATACTTTCTGTTAATCACGACTGGGCCGGAACTTTGGTGACCTATGCAGGATATCTGTTAATGGCATTGGGAATGTTGCTCAGCCTGTTTAATAGCAACAGTCGCTTCAGGGCACTTTCAAAGGAAATCACTATGCTTAAATATGCCAGGAAAGGATTAACTGTCATCGCATTGTTATTCCTCATGCAGGGCTTTTTATGGGCACAGGAATCTTCACCTGCATCATCTCCGGTTGCCATAAGTGCAAATCATGCTGAGATTTTTGGAAAACTGCTTGTTCAGGACAATGGAGGCCGGATTGAGCCTGTAAATACCCTGTCTTCAGAAGTACTTCGTAAATTATACCGCAAAAGCGAATACAAAGGCTTGACTCCTGACCAGGTATTTCTGGGTATGCTGGTTGATCCTTCCACATGGCAATATGAGCCAATCATACGTGCTACCCTTCCTCAAATACAGGAAATCATGGGATCTAAGGAAAAGTATTACGCTTTTGCTTCATTTTTCAAAGACAACAACTACATTCTTCATGATTATGTTGAAAAAGCTTTCCGGAAAAAACCAGCTTTCAGAAGCAAATTTGACAATGAAATTATCCGGCTCGATGAACGCATAAATATTGCTTACCTTGTTTTCACAGGTGAATTATTACATGTTCTACCCATACCTGCTGACAGCAGCCACACCTGGTATACTCACCAGGGCATCCAGGGAAAGGTTAAAACAGAGGATTCAGTATTCATTGAGAATATTATCGCAATGTATATCCAGGATGCACAACAAAGTGTGAAAACCGGTGATTGGAAAGGTCCGGATGACATTGTTAGGGCATTATCCAATTATCAATCCAAATATGCCAAAGAAATTATCCCTTCACCAAACAAGGTTGCAATTGAAATCTTCCTGAATAAATCAAATGTTTTTTCACGCATATCTGAGCTCTATGGCTTGATCGGTTTTATTCTTTTATTGGTTCAATTTACAGGATTGTTTTATACTCGTATTAAACTAAAAGTTCCGGTAATTGCTTCTATGATATTGATAATTACATTGTTTGTTTTTCATACTGCCGGTCTGGGTATGCGCTGGTATGTTTCAGGACATGCACCCTGGAGCAATGGATATGAAGCTCTTATTTATATAGCCTGGGCGACAGTGCTTGCCGGTCTTGTGTTCTCTTCAAGATCATCTGTAACCTTAAGTGCTACGGCCATAATGGCATGTTTAATTCTGAATACCGCTCATTTGAGCTTGATGGATCCTCAAATTACCAACCTGGTCCCTGTGCTTAAATCCTACTGGTTAGTGATCCATGTGGCCACTATTACCGCCAGCTATGGTTTTCTTGCTCTGGGTGCATTACTGGCATTTATAGATCTGTTGTTGATGATCTTGCAAACACGAAAGAACAAAGAATACTTGCACCTTACCATACAGGAACTTTCCAATATTATCGAAATGTCACTAATTGTTGGTCTCTATCTGTTGACTATTGGAACCTTTCTGGGTGGAGTTTGGGCCAATGAATCCTGGGGACGTTATTGGGGTTGGGATCCAAAAGAAACATGGGCTCTGGTTACGATCCTGATTTACGCCTTTATTGCCCATATGCGGATGGTTCCGGGATTAAAAGGATTGTACGCGCTTAACCTGGCTTCCTTGCTTGGAATTGGTTCAGTTGTTATGACCTATTTTGGAGTGAACTATTACCTGTCGGGTTTGCATTCTTATGCCAAGGGTGATCCCTTACCAGTACCGTCTTTTGTTTACTATACGCTGGTGATAGTTTTCCTGGTTGCGCTGATGGCTCATATCAACTATCGCAGACTGAATCGTTCAACAACTTGAAATACCTGCTATTCCTCTTTAATTACGATGGCTTCATAAGTGAATAGTTCAGCTTCTTTCCAGCCATTCCGTCCGATCCCTGCTTTATCGGAAGAGCAATGTTCCAGGAATTCCTCTTTGGACCACCCTGTGTTCAGCGCTACCTGAGGCAGAAAAGTGCCCGTATTGGGTCCCTTTTTTATATAAATGCCATGTCGGCCAAGTTCAATATCCTCTATGGAATCAATCTTTTTTAAAGGAGTAAGGATGGATATCTCAATTTTAAGTTCAGGAATTTCATTGGCTTTTAAAGGGGAGAAACGGCGATCGTGCAGGGCTGAAGCAATTGCCATTTCCTGAACCAACTCGTACAAGGGTAGGTCAGGAGAAAATCTTCCAATGCATCCCCGCAATTTTCCTTGTTTGTACAGCGAAACAAAAACACCTGCACGTTGCAATAGTGCAGGTGATAAGCTTTCGGAACCGGGTTTTTCTTTTTGACCTGCAATAAAATCAGAAGTAATTGCACTGCGGGCCAGAGCAAGTAATACATGTTTATCTTCAACAGTAATCATCATGCCGGCTTGGTCTGTGGTGCCTGACTTTATGTCTTTTTGTTCTATTGAGAGTGCATAATACCCAACTACCCGTGATTTATTTTCAATGCCGGTTGCATCACCTGAATTCTTATAATCAATCAGAGTATAATGAATACCCTCCATCTTTTCAGTCATGTACATAAGGGTCAGCACGGAAGCCCAGCCGCAGAGGCATGTGGAAAGTCCCGGGACACCAGCTTGTTCATTCAGACCGAGTGTCTTTAAAAGAACCTCTGGATCATTGGTAAGGATAGCCTCCGCAGTTAACCTGTCAACCCGACAGGCATTTTCATAATCGGGATAATGCGAAAAATCAGTGCTAATAACAAATAAATTGGCAGGTTTAAAATATGGAAGGAGCGTCCCTGCAATTTTATGACACGTTGGAGGGTGTTGTGTAGCAATGACAATAGGAACTATCTGAAATGGCCTTTTCAACCTGTACTGCAAAAAAGGTAGTTGAACTTCCAGACTGTGTTCACTAATCTGTGCATCTGAACGATCTGTAAAAACATCACTTGCAGATATCAGTTCAAGTGATAGTTTAATATTTACAGGAATAATACCCAATGGAGTCTTGAAGTTACCCTGGGTATATACCGAAGCACCATTAAATGCAAATCGATGACTTGATCCAATAATAAATATATTCTCATATTCCTTATCAGGGTCGACTTGCATGAACGCAGCAGCTGCTACCGCTCCTGAATAGATATACCCGGCATGCGGAGAGATAATTGCCAAGCTATTCCCCTTCAGTAATTTGTTTGCAGCGCCATTAAACAACCTTTGAAGCAAGCTTCTCAATCCGTTTGGATCACCAGGATAGAACTGCCCGGCCACTGCCGGTTCCCTGGTCATCAGGCTTTCATTTGATGAGTCCATGGTTTTTTGGTTCAGGTCACTGGAAAATATGGCCCTTCAAAAATACAAAATAAAACGATTGGTTATGTTTTTGCTATTTTCATGATTGAGCCTGTTTCAGGGGAGCTGCAATAATGTCCCTGGCAGTGTCAACGAGATCTTTCAGGGATTCCTCATTATGTTGTTGAATTTCAATTGGTTCATGAACAATCATAGTCACTTTACCCGGCATTAAATCAATGGTTCCAGTCGGTAAAATATTCTTTGTTCCTGTAATGGTTATTGGCAGAATAGGTAGTCCAAGGTCCAGTGCGAGTTTAAAGGCACCTTTCTTGAATAAACCTATCTGTCCAGTTATACTCCGGGTTCCCTCGGGGAATATCACAACTGAGGCGCCATTTGCAAGCTTCCTTTTTGCTTCATTGAGCGATTCCAGGGCGACTCTGCTATTCGACCGGTCGAGGAAGATATGTCCAACCTTCCTGCTGCCAAAACCAATTCCTGGAATTCTTGCCAATTCCTTTTTCATGACCCATTTGATATCGATACCTAACCAGCCATATATTATGAAGATATCGTAAAGACTCTGGTGATTTGAAATTATTACATAAGATCTTCCTTTTTCAATTTTTTCTCTGCCTATGACTTTAACGAAAATTGGTGTTAAACTGGCGTTGAGCCGTGACCAGATTACTCCTCCTGAATAGCTGCCGATGCGCTGA
>Ga0315284_10010124_pt1 | contig 13429 bp, 5 predicted proteins | sample YL17G09_16_MG_FD_203696 | JGI IMG/M metagenome (GOLD analysis project Ga0315284, IMG submission 203696) | Sediment microbial communities from Yellowstone Lake, YNP, Wyoming, USA - YL17G09_16 | ecosystem: Environmental > Aquatic > Freshwater > Lake > Sediment | place: USA: Wyoming | collected...
TGTTTGATCGTATCATTGACCTAAAGGTCCGATTGGCCGAAACCGGCTATGCCGCCGGAGCGCCCGCAGCTGTTGCTGGAATGGTCGGCGAGCTGGCATTGCAGTATCTCATTGCCGACCCTGCATCGACTGGCGTCGGCTCCTGGAATGATCTGATGAAGGAAATCATACGTTTGGGCCCCGCCCATCAGTTCCTGTGGATGGAAGAGCTGCTCAATCGTGGTTCGCTATCGGTCTACTCGGAAGTCCGGTGACAGGCACTGAATGGCCAACGAAACGGGAGCATTCTGATGAGAGCCAAGCGCACCACCTCTGCGAGCTTGCTGGCATGGATCCTGGCCGCAATCGGATCCTTCGCCGCACAACAGCCCCAGCCTCAGAAGACGCCGACCTTTTCGGCTGCATCGCAGCTGGTGCAGATATTTCTCACCATCCAGGAAGGCTCGCGCCGCATCACCGGTTTGGATTTATCCAAATTCAGTCTGGCCGAAGACGGCAAGCTCCAATCCATCGATCACATGGACAGCGAGCAGGTTCCCCTTCACGTGGCATTGCTCCTCGATACCAGCGAGAGCATGACTGCATCGTTAAAGGAAACCCAGGAAGCAGCAACCTTGTTCGTCCAATCTCTGAAACCGGGCGACCGCGTCACATTGATCCCCTTCAATTCGAACCTGCGCGCGATCCCCCAGCTGACGGACGATTTCGAGCCCATCCTGAGCGGGATTCGCAGCACCAGGGCAGAGTTCAAGACAAAGTTGTACGATGCCATTCTGTATGCGATGAAGGTCCTGAGCGAGCAGGAGGGACGCAAAGCCATTGCGGTTTTCTCCGATGGAGAAGATACGGCGAGCACCGCTACGCTTCCCCTTGTTCTGAATGCGGCATCACGTTACGGCTACCCGATCTATGCGGTCTGCGCCGGCTCCGAAACCAGAAGCCCGACCTACCGCCAGATTCTGCGGCAGTTAACCGAAACGAACAGCGGAAAAGCTTACTTTGCCGAAAACCCCCGCGACCTGGGCTCGACTTTCCTCGAGGTCTCCGCTGAGCTCAGGGCGGCCTACGTGCTTTATTACTACACGCGTCTGTCTCCCGACGATCGTTGGCATGAGCTCGTCGTGAACGTGGCCAATCCCCGTTACCGAGTCTACTCGCGCAGAGGGTTTTTCCTTGCCAAGACAGGCAGCACCGCCGCCCTGGCAAAAAACCTGGAGAAAGTACCTGCGCAAGGTGTTGCCGATGCTACAGCTGCAAAGGAAAGCGCCAAGGCGGCATTGAACGAAGTGATAGCACCGCCCGCGGTTCCTCGTCCCGTAGAGCATGGATCGGTCGACAATTCTGATGTCACCGTTTCTACTTCGAACTCCAAGATTCCAACATTCAAGGTTGATTCACGCCTGGTCGAAGTGCCGGTCTATGCGGAGTCCACAAACGGAAAGGCGCCGCCCCTGTTCGCGGCGAAGGACTTTAACATTTCTGAGGATGGCAGCCGCAGAGACATCGCGTACTTTAAGGGCGCCTTAAATATGGAGGATCTGCCCAAGGCGCGCGATCTTGCCATGAAAACGACGGTGACGGCTTCGCCTCAGGACAAGCCCACACTAAACTCGAGCGACGGCGCTGAGCTGACGCTCGGCAAATACTACCTCGTGCTTGACGATGTGACGACGGACGTAACCACATTTCCTAAAGTCAAGAAAGCTGCTGAAGATCTGGTGAGGAGATACCATAACCCGATCCAGCCCTTTACGGTCTATTTCACAAGCAAGGGACGTGGGGGTTCACCGCCTGGGGACATCGAAACCATGGTGGCAGAAATCCGCAAGGCGAATGCTCGTTCGAACCGCGTTGCCGCCGAGCCCGAACCCATCACCGTATATGAAGCCGTCTTGATTGACAGGGGCGATCGGGAAACCCAGGAAATGGGTGAACTCCGCACGGCTGCGCAGCTGTCGTTGAGATATGCAAACAGCCTGGGGTCAGTCGAGGGTACGTGTATTTCACCGCCCGTACCCATTCCTGCTGCCAACGTGCGCGGCGGAGCAGTGGTTACCTGCGATCCCCAAACCAACCGACCGACTATCCAGGCCACGCTTCAAGGCAAGGTCGCCGAACTGATCACGCGAAATGCCGGTTACGCGCGCACTGCCTTAAATGGGTTACGCGAAGTCGTTGCTCTGGCCGCTGCCGACAAGGGGGATTACTCGAAGACCGTCATCTTTGTCTCGCCGGGTTTTGTTACGGGTAAAGGCAGCCGGGGTGATGTATCGGGTCCATTGCAGAGTATTGCGGCCGAAGCCCAGCAACGTCACGTAAAGGTTCTTACGATCGACATCGGTGGAGCCGCCTCAGAAACAACGGCGGCAGAACATGCCCTTGGAGCCATGACCGATGCGCCTCAACTACCGCAGATAATGGAAGCCCATGCGACCGCCTGGCAATTTGAGAGATCATCTTCCCTGGATACGCTCTCGCTAGGGAGCGGCGCGAGACACGTCAAAGCGGATAACGATATTGCCGCAGCCGTCGATTCTGCCTTTTCATCGAGCGGCGCGCTCTACTACCTCGCATTTCTGTCTCGACAGCCCGCCGATGGCCGCTACCACAGGATCGCCCTGTCTGTCTCCTCGCGTTCCGTGCGCCTGCACGCGCGCCAGGGCTATTATGCGCGTCCACAAATGGAACCTGTCTCAGCGCCTGCAAGCGGCGCTTCCAATGAGGAGGTGAGTGCAACGCTGGCACGGGCCGATGAGGCCATGAAGAACCACGACTATGCGGCCGTCGCCAACGCGCTCGAGACGCTCAGGTGGAAATTCCAGGATAAGCCGGATTTCTGGTATAACCTGGGTGTCGCGTATTTCAATCTGAAGGACGCGCTGAAGGCGGCGGAGGCGCTCGAGCAGGCCTGGGCTCTTTCCCCTGAGGATCGCACGGCAGGCCTTATGCTTTCTCGCGCCTTGGCTGCTGCCGGCAACGACGATGCCGCAATACAAACTCTGCAGACCATGCGCTCGCGGAATCCGCTGGATCTTGAACTCCATATTCAATTAGGAAGAATCTACGAAGCGGCCTCGCAACCCGCCGCAGCCTACGAAGTCTACCGCAGCGCGCTGGATCTCAGCCCGTCGCTCCCCTTGGAGTTTTACGTCGTCCTGATACGAACTTCTGCCCTTCTGGGGCGCGAAGCGGAAGCCGGCGTCTTTATCGCACAGTACCGGAGCTGCGGCGGGGCGGAAGAAACCATCGCGCCCTGGACGCGCCTGATGCGGCGCACTTCGAAGGCCTCAAAGACCGCAAAGGAGCAAACCCTTTGAGATCTTTGCAGTCTTGGCGGTTCAAACTCCAGCTGCCCGGCATCATCTGACAGCCTATTATGCAGTGGGCTAGACTGACACGATCTCCCAAATGGGTCACTAAAAAAAGGGGCAAGCCGCGGTGGCTTGCCCCTTTTTCACATCAGGTTAGTTTGCGCGTCAGAACTGATAGCGGAGTGCGAACTGCATCTGCCGCGGAGAAGTCCGCTGACCGGTGCACTGGCCCCAGGTCCCCGTACTATCCATAGATCCGAGGCTGCAGGACATGATCGCGCTGTTGGTTGCGTTGAAGCTCTCCCAACGGAGCTGGACTGTATGCCCTTCCTTGTAGGGCATCTTGAACTCTTTGAAGAGTCCGGTATCGATGGAGCGATTGCCGTTGATGCGAATGACGTTGCGGCTTCCTACCTCGCCTGCCAATGCCTGCCGAAAAGAGGCCACGGACGCAATGGCGTCCGCCTGCGTGGCAAACATGTTGGGGTACGAAGTGCCGTTGGGCAACATCCCGTTCTTATTGATGCTGATAGCCGGCATCGGAATGCCCGTAGTCGTGGCATTACTGCTGAGTTGCCAGTTCGTGCCGAACGCATACCCGCTGCCGGCACCTGTCGGCGTAGCGGAGTTTTGACGGTAAATGCCCGAAAACTGCCAGCCACCGATGACGGCATCAAAGAACTTGTTCATCTGCCTGCCGAACCTCATGCCGCGGCCAACAGGCAGTCTCCACACGCCGTAAACGTTGATGATGTGCAGACTATCGTAGCTGGAGACGGCCCTCTGTAAGCTCGAATCCCAGCTGTTGAGGATGAAGCTGCTGAACGTGCCGCCTTCACCCCCAGAACCGAGGTCGATGGACTTGGAGAGAGTGTAATTGATATCGAAATTCAGGTCGTTGCTGAAGCGCTTGCGCACGGTCAACTGAGCGGAGTGGTAGGCTCCGGAACCGATGGAACTCGGGCCTGACAGCGCGCCGAACTGTGCGTTCATCATTGCCCCTTTGCCGAACTTGGAGCAGGCGAGTTGGGTGGCTTTGCCGCTCGAATTGAATGTGGTCACGCTGCCGCAGATATTGTCCATCCCATACTGCACGTTCGTGAAGTCCCCCGCATTGCTGTTTCTGACGTAGTAGTTGGCGATATTCTGCGTGGCTGTGAACCCACCTCCTGCCGCACCCGGCCAAAGATTTTCGAAGAATGGAATCGGCGCGAGATTCGCGTACGACGCTGAGGTTGTCTTGCTGCGGTTGGCGAGGTTGATGATATCCGTGTAAATCGCCAACTGCTGCATGGCCTGGAAGTAGGTCATGCCGGACGACGGGTCCTTCAGGTTGGTGGGCATGGCCAGGTCGCGCTGGATCAGGGAGCGCCGCGAGAGGCGTCCGACGTAAGCGGCCTGAACAAAGAGGCCCTTGGCAAACTCGCGGCCCCAGCTGAAGTTCATGTTCATCGTGTAAGGCGCCTTCAGCTGATCATCGATGCTGTTGGTGATCGCGAAGAGGTTCGGATACGTGACCGGGAATCCGGCCGGTGGCACAGCCGGTAGATACGCGGTGGGTATGTCATAGAAGCCCGTAAAGCGCGGAGCATGGGCTGCATCCAACGTGTTCAAAGGGTTCGTGACGGACGATCGCAAGCCGAAGGCGGTGCTATTGAACGAACCCGCCAGGGGCTGCCCCACCATGTCGTAATACATCCCGAATCCGAGCCGAATCGAGCTCTTGCCCGGGCCGCCGAACAGGAACTTGCCAAGCCCTTGGGACGCGCCGGGTGAGTACGCAATTCCGAGGCGCGGAGCCCAGTTGTTGCGCTCCGGATACATCGGCCTGCCCTGAGGGCTGGAGGCCAGCACGAATTGAATAGGGGCAAGGGTGTTCTGGGGAAGGCCCTGCGCCGCAAGCTGGCCGCGCTGCGCGAGCCAATTTGACAGCGGTACGCTCGGAGAGATTTGTTGGCCATTGGTTTCGTGCACCGGCGGCATGATCGAAAGCCGGAGACCCGCCGTGATAGTGAGGTTGTGCCGGATTTTCCAGCTGTCCTGGCCGTAAATTTCGTACTCTTGATTGGCCATATTTCGATTGACCCACCCACCTGCAGGGATAACCGTTGCGCTCCCGTCACTGTTGGCCCTGTAATTGTAGTTGCCGTTGATCTGGCTGATCAAGCCGAGCAGCGCGGTCATGGCGAACGTGTAACTCTGGACATCTCCGGATTTGATTCCTCCCGGGAGGTTGGTATACAATTCAGTGCCACTCCCCGCGAGGCCGGCCGAGTTTGTCGTCGCGCTGTTGAACGTGTTGTTATTGCTGAATCTATTCGAGATCACGCGAGCGGTGGCACCGAAACGGAAATCATGCCCCCCCTTCATCCAGGAGAGGTCCTCGCTGATGGTGTGCACAGGAACGAAGCGCGTCGAGGCGGTGCTGGTTGAGAAGACATTATCGTAACCGCGGAAAGAGGTGAACGGGGATTGCAGAAGGCCGGTCTGCTCCCCGCCCTGCCGGGTGAAACCGTACCGCACGCTGTTGACCATGTTCGGCTTTATCACCCATGTGTAGCCGGTGGCCAATCCCTTGTTATTTACAAGGGTCTCTGAAGACCCCGGCAGTCCCGGGAATTGCGGCGTGCTGCCCTGGTGGTCATTCTGGAGGTTGCCGCGCAGGAAAAGCTGGTGCCTGCCGGCGTTGTCCACGGTGTAATCCATGCGTGCAATGTAGGTGTCCGTCTTGGTGTGCCGCGGCGCAATGAACTGGTAGCTGATCGTGTTGAGGCCGTCACCCGTGCCAACAAGGTTCCCCTGGGGGTACTGGCTGAAAACTTTGAGCACCGCCGGATTGGGGCCGATGCCCAGAGGGTCGACGTAGGTTTTGATATCGGCGGAACCGATGGTCGTGCTGGCGCCGGCCGCGTTGTGGTAAGTCACGATCCCGTTGCGCAGGTTGTCGGAGGGGACGGTGCGCCGTATAGTACTGGCGCTCGCATTGCGGTTGCCCTCGTAGTTGGCGAACAAAAACAGCTTGTTCTTGATAATCGGGCCGCCGATCGAGCCGCCGAAAATGTTGATCAGCAGGGCGGCGTTGGCCGCTTTGCATTTATCCCACTCGGTGGCGAGCTGCTGCGCCGTGCAGTACGTGTGGTAGGCCGGGCCGTCTCCGTTGTAGATCGGCTTTAGACCGCGGTTGTTGAAGAAGGTGTTTGCCGCGAACATGGTGTTGCGGTTGTATTCATACAGCGAGCCGTGATAGTCATTGGTGCCGTTCTTGGTCACCAGCGCGACCTCGGCGCCGGAGCCGCGTCCCTGGTCTGAGTTCGCGTTCGTGGTGGTCGTGCGGAACTCCTGAACGGAATCGAGAGTGATGCGCAGCACGCTACTGAGGCTGCGGTTGACCTGGTCATTGACGTCAACACCGTCGAGGGTGACGTTGGCCTGATCCGATTTCCCGCCATTGACATTTCCGCCCGTGGTGACGCCGGGCTGGAGCAGGAGCAGGTTGACGACGTCGCGCTCGTACGACGGGAGCTGGCCAATGGACGAGGCAGTGATGGTATTGCCTATCGAGGCGTCGGTGGTGTTTACCTGCACCGCGGCCGCCGAGACCGTCACGGTTTCCGAAACGCCTCCGACCTTCTCAAACTTGATGTTGACCGTCGCGGGCGTGTTCACCGACAACGGAATGTTTTTAACTTCGACGGAATTGAATCCCGTCTTTTTGGCTGTCAGGTTGTAAGACCCCGGCAACACGGCTGGGAAACCGTAGCTTCCCTCTCCGTTGGATATGGTTTCACGCTGAATGCCGGTTTGGGTGTTGACAATGGTGATCGCGGCACCTGGAACGACACCACCTGACGGATCCGTGACCACACCCGTCAGTGAAGATACCGCTTGCCCAAAGAGGACAGGCGTTAGTAAAACGAGTAGCAAAGCGGATAAACCTAGTCTTCGCATTTTAAGCTCTCCCCTTTTCAGAATTACTCCCAACAAAATCCCGAAGGATTACCTCACGTTCTGCCATGGAGACAAAACCCACCAACGCCGCCCCCCCCTTCAGATAACTCCTCTGCCAGGTGTCAAGGTTAGAACGTTATCCGAAAATACGGAATCGGCGTGAAATATTCCCCGCCTTCTGATTTCTAGCGTTTTCAACTTCTCAGCGCATCTTATCAGAAGTTTCCGAAAATAAAATGAAATTAATGTAATCAGCCAGCTGCAGCAGCCGTGAGGTGTGGGCGTAGTCAGAAGAAAGACGCCGGAGTTGCTGGAAACTCTCTGCTTAGAGCTTCTTATTGTCGCGAATATATTTCTCGAGCGTCTTCTTGTCGGCGTAGTTGGGTTTCATTGCCAGAAACTTTTCATACTCGGCGACCGCCCTGTCCTTCAGATTCGCCGCATCGTAGAGAGCAGCCAGGCTAAGGTGCGCCTCCGCCTGGTTTTCCGGATCGAGACGCGCTGCTTCCTCCAGCTCCGGAACAGCCTTCGAACCCTTTTTGACTCGGAGATAGGATTCGCCGAGCAAACGATGAGCTGCAGCTGTTTCCGGATGAGCGGCGACCAACCGGCTCAATGTGTCGATCGCAGCGTCATAGTTCTTCTGGTCATAGTTTAGCTTGCCGAGATTCAAAAGCGCCAGCGGATAGGAGGGCCGCTCTTCCAGCGCGCGACGGAATGCCTTTTCGGCTTCGCCCGGATTGCCCTGCGCGAACAGGACGTTCCCCAAACCGGTCCACGCCTCAAAATCCTTGGCATCGGCCGCAACAATTTGGTTTAGAAGTTTGGCCGCCTCGGCATAGTTCTTTTTGGCGCTCTCGGCCAGAGCCTGCTTCATCAGACTCTCGTTCTCCGGATTGCGCTTGTACAGATCCAAGGCGGAAATGGTCCCTGCATTGGCGGATGCCGAACCTGATTTTTCGCGCCATTCCAGCTCCAGATCCTGTCGAACGTCACCGCTGCGCGTGGAGTTAATGTTGAATGACATGCGTCCGAGGGTCCGGCCGTCTCCTTCTACGGCGATTTCCCAGTCCCCGCTGGAGACGCCGGTGAACCGGTAGGCCTCATGATTTTTGACCGATTGGCGGCCGAGTTCCGTTCTGTTCGATCGATAGAGGACTACGTCAAATGAGTCGGGCAGTTTCGTGCCTTCCTTGGCCTTGACGGTCAGGGTTCCGACCAAAGCGGAACCGCCTTGGCCAAAAGCTGAAGCGGCAAACAGGACAGCGGCAAGAACCGCTAAGTAAGGAGAATATCGGCGCATATCGTCACTCCCGGATTCAATTCCCCGCCCAAACCAACAGGCAGGCATAAACACAAACAAAGTTTGCGGCATCGTATCATGCAAGCGATCGCAGCGCCTACGAATTTCCAGGTCTGAGGCAAAGTCACCCTCGATCGCCGGCCCGTTGCATTCCGTTCGTGATCAGCGTTGGTTCTTTCCTCTCGCGCCGCCGTAAGGTAAAGATATTCAGCCGAGCCGCAAGTAGCTGTGGCAACATAACTTGACGTGGACGCCGGTACCGCCGTATTCGACGCTTGACAGAGGAATTGTAAAATCAGTGACAGGCTACGATTTCACCAATTTCCTGGCTGTCGTCGGAAGAGAGACTGCCCGGTAGAATTGGTGAAAGTAGTGGCCTGTCCGATTTTTATGAAAATTAAATTAATGGCCCTTTAAAGGCAGCCACGAATTGCACGAATGGTTCGTGCCGTTCGTGGCTGCTTTTGCAGTTTTGCGAGCGTCGAAGTCAGGGGGCGTTTTTGCGGTGCTTGTCGAAGAAATCGAACACGGCGCCGAAGTTTGGCTGCACGACATTCATGTGGTTGCCGCCGGGAACCTCAATGTACTGGTACTCCACGCCGAGTTTCTTGAGAGCCTCCACCATGACCCTGGAACCGGCGACGGGGACCGTGGAATCGGCATCGCCGTGAATGACGATTGCCGGAATGCCGTTCATCTTGGCAACGCTCGCAGGGATGCCGTACCCTGAGAAGGGCGCGATGGCGGCCCAAATGTCGGGATACTTCGCCGCCAGGTACCAGGTTCCGATCGCTCCCATGGAGTGGCCTTCCAGGTAGATCCGCTTTTCATCGATTCTATAGTTCTTCCGCATCCAATCGAGGACCTGAAAAACATCTTTTTCGCTGTATTCGGCCTTGCGGACTTCCGCGATATCATCCGGGGCGCGGAGCAATGAAAATCCGTATCCGCCATCCACCCGGTATCCGAGCGGCGCCGCCACGATGTATCCATGTTGCTCTGCCAGTTTGGGGAATTCCTTGCCATAGGCATCGAAGAATGAGTCCTGGGTGGCGCCGAGGCCGTGAAGGGCAATGATCAGGGGAAACGATTCCTTGCCGCTGTACTTTGCAGGAACGTATACTCGATACGGCATGATTTCCCGTGCCTCGGCAAGCAGGTAGTGCCGCTCCATGTCTCTGGTGCGGCCGGCGAACGGATTTTTCTTCGACTTCAGCGATTTGAGAGCTGCCTCTGCCCGGACCAACTCCTTTTCCAGATCAAAACCGGCCATCTCCAACCGGCCGCGATTGATGTTTTTAATGCGATCGGATGGGTAGAGAACCTCGGCCTGCAAGTCCTCGAAGCCGCGAACCCGCTTGAGATCGCCCTCGATCCTGGTGAGACGCGGCTCCAGGCCGCGCGCCAGGCTTACGGCGAGCGTGGCTTCCCCGAGAGGCTCTTCCTTCAGGCGCAGTTCCACCTTGATCACATACATTCCGTCGGCGATTCCGGAAAGATCCACTTCCATGCGCAAAGGATTATCCATGAAGTCGCGTCCCACTCCCTCAATCGTGGTCAGATCCTTGACCTTATCGCCGAGGGCTGCCGCCTGGGGGCGTTCCGCCGGTTTGTAGATGGCAGCAAGAGCCGTCAGCGATCCCGCGAGATCGATCTTGGGCTGGTAGATCTGCTCGAGCCGAACCGTCCAGGGCCTGCTTGAATCGATAATCACCGCATCGGTGCGCAGGACCAGGGAACTAGAAAACTCGAGCTGGTCGGTCCACTCACGTCCCGACAGCAAAGCGATGCCCTTGGCCATGAGATGGCGCACCTCGCCTGTCCTGCCCTGTCGGGTCGCCGCAGCCAGCTCCTTGTCAATCGCATCGATCCTGGCCTTCAACTCACCCTGTGGGCTAATGGTCGTTTTGAGCGTGTTATATAAGACCCTGGCAAGGGTGAGATTCCGCCGTGCCTGAGCTCCGGCTGCCAGTGAGAAGAGAAACAGTGACAACGCGATCATGAAGAAGCGCAGGGCTCTTGATGTTTTCATTTTTCCTCCCGTATCAGGCGCAATTAATGCGTGACAGGCTACGATTTCACCAATTTCCCGATTGCAGGCGCAAAAGCCGCCTCATGACGTAATTGGTGAAATCGTAGCCTGTCACGAATGGCGCTTAGTTAAGCGTGCTCCCTATCACCTGTTAGTTCCGCTAAATCAAGTAATTAAGCCCTGAAGGAGCGGGGCAGCAAAGCCCAGAGCGTGAGCCCCGGGATCACGGTCATCCCGGAAACCAGCCCTGAAAGGGCGGCGCAGGCTGCGTCGCCCTTAGGAGGGCTGATTCCTGGCCCTATGTTACCCAGGGCTCACGAGGGTGTCCAACGGCTAACGAATTAATTGTGGCGAGTCGCTCCTGGGACCGCGGGCGTCTCGCCCGCATCGCATCTAGGCACGACATAAGGCTGTGCATTTCCATGGCTTGGCGGGCGAGACGCCCGCGGTCCCAGGCGCTCGCAAACCAAACTCGGCTTGCGGCGAAATCAACCGTTGGGCACCCTCTCACGCCCTGGGCTGCTGCTCGACCCTTTCAGGGTCAGAATTGAAATCCTTATCTAAGCGCCATTCTAGCCTGTCACCGAATTTTTTACCGGCGCTGGTAGAACTTCAGCGCTTCCTCGAGCGTTACCAAGCCGTCGCCATTTGCATCCATTCTCTTGAAAATGCGCGGACGATTGAATTCTTCCAGAGTGAGCTTGCCGTCCTTATTTCTATCCAACGCTGCAAATTGCCTTCTGACCTGAGCCGGGGTGAGGTTGGCGTTAGGATTCAGCAGTTGGCGCTGAGCAACCCGCGCTCCCCTACTTTGCCCGAGTGATTCCTGCAACTGTGCATCCCAGGTGTCAAACAGTGCCTTGAGCTTCTTCACGTCATCAGGGCGCTCGGCGGCCAGGTTTTTGCTCTCCCCGGGATCCTTGGCCAGGTCGAAAAGCGCATCCTGATCGGAGCCGGATGAGACGAGCTTGAGATTTCCCTGGCGCACGGCCCACTGAGGTTTCATGCGCCAGTAAAGCGTTTCATGAGGGGATCCGCTCTTGTCGCCTGTCACATAGCGCAGGAGATCGATGCCGTCAAGCTTCCACGCCGGATCAATGGCGGTTCCAGTGGCGGCCACCGCGGTGGCGTGAATGTCAAGCGAGATGATGGGCCGGGCTTCGACTTTTCCGGCAGGGATCCGGCCTTTCCATTGCATCAGGAAAGGAATCCGGATTCCGCCTTCGAGCATCTGGGCTTTGAATCCCCTGAGAGGAGCATTGTTTGAAGTTGTCGTGGGAGTCGGCCCGCCGTTGTCGCCCAGGAAGAAAATAAGAGTCTTCTTTTCGAGCCCCGTTTCCCGCAATTTCGTGAGCACCGATCCGACGGCGTCATCGAGAGCCGAAAGCATGGCCGCATGCGTGCGGCGCCGTTCATCCTTGATATCGTGGAATCGAGCGAGATATTTCTCGGTGGCCTGCATGGGGGCATGAACTGCGTTGAAGGGAAGGTAAAGGAAGAAAGATTCCTTCTGATGTCGGTCGATGAATGCGACGGCTTCCCGTGAAAAGGCGTCGGTCAGATACTCTTTCTCCTCCACGGGTGTGGTTCCTCGCATGATCGGATTCTGATCGCCTCTCCCTGCCGGCAGATATGGATGGGCGCCGCCGAGAAATCCAAAGAATTCGTCAAATCCCCGCTTGGAGGGCTGGAACTGCGGTTTGAAACCGAGGTGCCACTTGCCGACCATTCCCGTTGCATACCCCAGTTTTTTGAGGCGCTCGGCGAGGGTCACTTCGGCGAGCGGGAGCCCGTAATCCTCCCCGGCCTGGTTTTCGGGGCCGGGATTGTTCTCGAGACCGAAGCGTTGCTGGTAGCGGCCGGTCATGAGCCCGGCGCGCGTCGGGGCGCAAAGCGGGCAGGACACGTACCCCTGGGTGAACCGCGCACCGTTGTGCCCGATCGAGTCAATGTTGGGCGTCGGAATATCCTTGCATCCCTGGATGCCGAGATCGTTGTAACCAAGATCATCGGCCAGAATCAGGACGATGTTCGGCTTCTCCGCGGCAGCTGGGCTTTCGCCCGCATGAGTAATGCGAAGCAGTTCATTTCCCGCGACCAGCGCCATGGTCGCGCCCTTGCCAACATTCTGCAGGAAATCACGGCGTTTCATAGCGACTCCTCAGGAGACAGTAAGGTTTCCGGTGACAATCTACCATAGGGTCCGCAATGACAGTTCCTCAAAACGAGAGGCCGCGAGCCGCGCCCTCAAGCTAATTAGTTAACTGTCGCGAAACTCTTTCGTGAGCCCCGGAGGGGCGAAAAGACAATAGCCGGGGGCAAGCGCAGCGCAGCCCCCGGTAGCCCGCAAAAACCGTCGAGAGCCCTGAAGGGGCGACAGAAAAACACTGTGAATAAAAGCCTCTCGCCCCTGCTGGGGCTCTTACGGTGGTTCTCGTAACCGGGGGCCGCGCGCTTCGCGCTTGCCCCCGGCTATTGTCTTTTCGCCCCTCCGGGGCTCAGCGAGCCGATCTGCCGCAGAGTTTCGCGACAGAAGCTAATTAGTTAACTGTCGCGAAATTCGCTCCGCCCTCGTGGCAAGCCCCGGAGGGGCCGAAAGATAGTAGCTCCGGGCGCAAGCCCGGGGTTTGATCGGAAAGCAGCGCGGAGCCCTGGAGGGGCGACAGAAACATATTGCGAACAAATACCTTTCGCCCCTGCCGGGGCTCGACCAATGCAACATCCTATCCGGGGGCTCTGGCCCCCGGCTACTATCTTTCGGCCCCGGCGCTTTGCCGCGAAAGCTCGAACGGCATTTCGCCACAGAAACCACCTTTAGCTATAATCCAGTTTCAG
>Ga0315284_10010127_pt1 | contig 13428 bp, 8 predicted proteins | sample YL17G09_16_MG_FD_203696 | JGI IMG/M metagenome (GOLD analysis project Ga0315284, IMG submission 203696) | Sediment microbial communities from Yellowstone Lake, YNP, Wyoming, USA - YL17G09_16 | ecosystem: Environmental > Aquatic > Freshwater > Lake > Sediment | place: USA: Wyoming | collected...
CCTCCACGACCGTGGCCTGGTACTCCTCCTTCTTGTAACGGGCCACCAGCCGCGTCCCGGGCGGCAGGTTCCTGTTCTCGATGGGCATGAAGCACCTCCTTTTGAATTGGTGCTTGATACATCACTCTGGTCGGGAAGGAAGTCAACGGCTATCGCACCTCGCTTTGAGGAGTTTCTCCGCTTTCAGGCCGGTGAAGGCCTCCCACCGCGCGATCACGATTCGACAATAGTGTGCGCCCAGCTCCATGCCGTAGCAGATCTGCCCCATGCGCTCGACGGCGCTGGTCGCCAAGGTGGATGCTTCTTCGTGAATGGGCGCCACGCCAGCCGACAATTTGTGCGTGCTGTGGCACGACCAGTTCTGCCCCCCCAGAAATTCCTAGTTTGCTACATGCAGATTCCGACAAATTGGCCGACCAAGGCTGCCGGATGTCCCCGTACGCTGCCAGGGACTTCCCCGTCCTCCCAATGGAGATGAAGAACTACCGGTAGATGAGCTGCAACAAGATGCCTGCAGGCTCGTCTCTTAAGCGAAGGGACAACATGATGAGAACCGCCCCAGTATCTGTAGCCCTTGTAGCGGCCTTCGTGGCTCTCGTGTTGAGCGTTGCAGGCTGTACCACGGAGGGCGGGCCATATGCGAGCCCCACGCCGTCTGCTGGTGCAGGGCTGGTCACTCCGACTCCAAGCCTCGCCGAAGACGCTGTAATCCCTGGTGGCCCGTCGACGGCCTACTCGAGAAGGACTCCAACGCCCACACCCGCACCCGCCAGCCAAGGCCTCGCGGTCGGAGCGTGGGCGGAGGTATTGGCCAGCGGCGATTGCGCCAAGGCCTCGAACATGCAGGCAGAGACATTACCGTGCGCCCGCTGCTCCGACCTTCTATCCACGGCCGTCGTAGGGTACGTTGTCGATGGACCGAAGCGCGAGGAGGGAATCACTTGGTGGGCCATCGCTGGCCAGGGCTGGGTTGACGAGAGATCGCTGCGCTTCCATCACCAGGGCGACCCTCCCTGGCCCGCACGTGCAGAGTTGGCCGAGGCCAGCTCCATCGCCTTCATCGGGTCTGACGGGAACGTCTGGCTCATGAAACCTGACGGCTCAGAAAAGCGCCAGCTTACTCACCTCGTGAACCCTCGCCCCTCAGGAGCAACGTCTCCCTCTCCGACGACGGAGGCAGAAGCCAGCGTTTCCGAGCTGGCATGGTCGCCCAAGGGGAGCCTGCTGGCCTACGCTATCGAAGGGCGGGAGAAGGCCGTCCACATCATAGACACCGATGGACGCCTCGTGCTAACGATCCCTGATGCAGATAGCCCATCCTGGTCACCAGGCGGAGACCTTATCGCGGTCGGGCGAGGCCGATTACCTGAGCCAGGATCAGGTCTAGCAGTTGTCGACTTGCAGGGCCGGGCAATCTTGGAGCTGGCCAAAGGAGGCGAGGTCAGGTGGTCACCCGATGGACGGAGGGTTGGCTACCTTGATTTCGGCGTCGATCAATCTCCGCCAAGCATGTTCTGGAAGGCCACAGGGATGATCGCCGAGCTAGATACGGGCGTGACCCGTCGAGTGGATGCCGAAGACCAACTCGACGGCGTGATGCTTGGATCACCCACGTGGAGCCCTGACGGCAGCCAGTTCTTCTACGGAGACAGTCTCTTTGCCGCCGACGGCACCAAGATCGGGAGCCTCCCTGGCATCGCTATCGCCTGGTCACCCGATGGCGAGAGCGCCCTGATTGATGAGAGATCGTACCATACCTCGCTGTACAGCGTCTCGCAAGGCAGTGCTCTCCAAAGATTCGAGTTCGTCTACGTACCTCCGACCGAGGCGCTTCCCAGCGAGGCACTGGGGAAGTTCGCCTGGGCTGAAGAGGGGCGCCACTTCGCCTACTACGACTGGGGAACCTTCAGTGAGCGGGGAATCGACGGCCTCAATTTCCTGGAGGTAACGACGGGCGCGAGGCATGTCCTGCCGATGTCCTCCATCGCCAATTTGCAGCCATCGCCCGACGGCCACCACCTTCTCTTCGAATCCCGTCCTCCGTTCCTCCAGCCTTTCTGCACAACCAGTTCGCCTGACTCCTGCTGGATCTGGCTCGTGGACTCCGACGGCTGTGGCCTCACCCTACTGGGTCGGGGCACAGATCCCACCTGGCAACCACAGCCCTGAACTTATTCGCGCGAGCCTCCTGGCAGTTCCGAAGCCCTAGCGATTAGGGCGGGCGGAGCTGACTTTCTCACGCTCCTCTCCGTCTTTCATTGAGCGTCTCGACTTGCCCGCCCGCAGGTAGTGACCTAGCCCTTCCATGATCCGGACGCTCAACACCGTCTGATAGCGGATGTCTCTGATCGCGCCGATGCGCCTCGCCGCCTCGATCATCTCAGGCGACATCCGAATGTAAATGCGGCTCTTGGGCCGTCGTCTACGGGCTGGCCGTGGAACCGAACCGCCTTGCGATCGCCGGAGCGTCGCGAAGCGCCAGGCCTGCAAGCTGCTGGTGCATCAACTCCCGGGCCAGGGACACGTACCTCGAGGCGGTGTTGTGAGGTCTGTGGCCCAGCGCCTCCTGGATGACTCTTAGGTTCGCACCCTTTCTGACCATGTGGGTCCCTTGCTGCTTCGTGTCCCGGCTCGACTACCATGCGCACCCCCTTACAAGAATGTCCGATACCGCCAGTTATCTGACTTTCGGGAGTAATGACACGGAACGAGGGATAGTGCTTGGGCGGAGCGGGTCGAAGCTTGACCCTGGCCTTTGCCGCCGACGTGCGTGAAAGGTAACCCGAAAGCGGAAGCTATCTGGCGACGATGTAGCCCCAAGTAGCCTACAGCGTTGTTGGCATGAGCTGTCCACACGGGTAGAGAGTCCTGCCCTGGGGAGAAGGGAAATCACTCAGCGGTCCATAACCTCCATTGCAGGGCGGGCCCTAGCTCTGGCAGCTGAGCCTCGGGTCGGAAGGAGCTTGGCCTACTGGGCTGAGCCGATTAGTTTGCGCTATAATCAGGGTCGTGGAATACGAACTTCGGCAATACGTGAAAAACCATGGTGCCGTCCAATCTGCCGCTACCTGAACCTGGCACAATCCTAAGCGGGCCCTTCTGGCCCGGGCCTGTGCGCGTTCTTCGCGCCCAAGCGAACGCTCATGCAGTGCGGATAGAGGCGGTGGGCGTCGCCGATTCCAGATACTACGACAGTACACTCACTCCCGAGCAGTTTCAGACTCAAGTGAGCGAGCTGCTAGGCGGCGCCCACAGCTTTGACGCCGACCCGCGGCTCTTCCGACTGGCCACAGAGGCCATCCGCATCCATCTCGCGCACTCCTTCGACCCGCAGTTCGCCGTATCGGTGTCGCAGGTAGACCCTCTGCCCCATCAATTGGACGCTGTCTACAAGCACATGCTCCCGCTGCCACGGATCAGGTTCTTGCTCGCTGACGACCCCGGTGCCGGCAAGACGATTATGGCGGGGCTCCTAATGAGGGAGTTGATGCAGCGCCAGGAAGTGACGCGAGTCTTGGTCCTCTGTCCGAAGGCACTCACAGACCAGTGGCGGCGCGAGATGTGGGAGCGGTTCCGCGAACCCTTCACCCTGCTGACCGGTGAGTCTATCATCGGGGCTTTCGGTCAGAACGCTTGGATCGAGAACGATCTCGCCGTCGCCTCCATCGACCTCGCCATTCAAGACCACATCCAGCCCGGACTAGAACAGGCGACTTGGGACCTCGTGATCTTCGACGAAGCACATAAGCTTTCGGCCTACCGTTACGGCTCGGCAGGGAAGATCGACAAGACCAAGCGCTATATGCTGGCTGAGAGGCTGTCGAAGAGAACGAAGCACCTTCTGATGTTGACGGCGACTCCCCACAAGGGCGACGACGAGAATTTCCGTCTGCTGCTAGCCCTCATGGACGACAAGGTGTTCGCCTCGCTGGCGGGCATGCGCCGGGCCCTAGACAAAGACAATTCGCCGTACTTCCTGCGCCGGATGAAGGAAAAGATGTGCTTCTTCGACGGAAGGCCGATCTTCCTCCCCAGACACGTGAACACGATCAAGTATCCCCTCGAGCCTCACGAGCAGGAGCTGTACGACGCGGTCACTGAATACGTGGCGCGAGGGCTCGAGCAAGCGGAGTCGACGAAGAACCGGAACGTTGGCCTGGCGATGACCATACTCCAGCGCCGAGTGGCCTCATCTCTGTATGCCATCACCCGCAGCCTGGAGCGCCGCCGCAACCGGCTGTCAGAAGAGCTCGGAAAATCCCGGCGCTCCGGGGCTGTGAGCCTGACTACGACAGGCATCGAGTACGACGAGGAGGAAGAGGACCTAGAGGAACTCAGCGAGGAACAGGAAGGGATCTTGTCTGGAGCGTCTACGGCACGGACGCCTGAGGAGCTCGCTGCCGAAATAGCGCAACTGGAGACCCTGATCGAGAAAGCCCATGCCGCTATGCAGCGGCCGGAGCGCAAGCTGCGCGAATTCCGCTCCGTGATTGAGAGTCAGACGATCAAGGATCGCAACGAGAAGATACTCATCTTCACCGAGCACCGGGACACGCTCACCTACCTCACCCGCAAAGTGAAGGAGTGGGGCTACAGCGTGTGCAACATCCACGGTGGGATGAAGCTGCAGGACCGCATCGCGGCGGAAAAGAGCTTCCGGAGCCCCGCTACTCAGTTCATGATCGCTACCGAGGCGGCAGGCGAGGGGATCAACCTTCAGTTCTGCCGCGTAATGGTGAACTGGGACCTGCCCTGGAATCCCAACCGCCTCGAGCAGCGCATGGGACGCATCCATCGCTACGGTCAGGAATACGAGGTGGAGGTCGTCAACCTCGTCGCGGAGACAACCCGCGAGGGCGCCGTCCTTATCCGGCTGATGGACAAGCTAGAGCGGATGCGGGAGGCCCTGGGCCACGACCAAGTCTATGATGTCATCTCAGGCGTTCTGGATAGCGGCCAGGTGCGGCTCGATGTCCTCATTCGGGAGGCGATACTCAACCGCCGCACTCTGGACGACATCCTCAGCGATCTGGACTTCATCGACAGCGAGGCCTCCAGGAGCGCCGCCCGCGAGGCTCTCAGCGAGGCCCTGGCCACGCCACACATCGACATGGCCTTCATCCATGGTGAGCAGCGAGAGTCCAAGGAGCGGCGACTCACTCCAGAGTACGTGGAGCGCTTCTTCGTCGACGCCTTCAAGCATGTGGGTGGGCGCGTCTCCTCCGGGTCTGACCGAGACTGGAAGCTGGATCATGTACCGGCCGACATCAGGAAGACGGTCAGGGCGGTCAACGTGGGTGAGTTCGGCACCGAGAGCCGGATCATCACCTTCCGCAAGGAGCGGTTGAAGAAGGACCCGCCGGCGGAGTTCGTGGCGCCGGACCACCCGCTGTTCGACGTCGTCGTTGACCGCATCCTGCAGGAGGGGCGAGCCGCCCTCGCCCGCGGCTCCGCGTTCATCGACAAGCAGACGCTGGAGCCCTATCTGGTGTGGCTACTAGAGGCGGCCGTGGTCAACGGGGACGGACAGGTAGCGCACAAGCGCCTGCTCGCGCTCCGCCAGCGGGGCGAGAAGTTCGAGCCTGTGTCTCCGGGTGCAGTGCTGGACCTGCCACCCAGCGACACGGCGCCCGTCGTCCCCCAGAGTCTGCGGGCCCTTGCGGATCATGATGCCGCCATCTCCGCGGCCAGCAGCTACTATGCCGACGAATATCTGGCCGAGGTAGCCGCGCGGCAGGAGCGTCAAGTAGCGATCGTTGAGAAAGCACTTCAGCAGTCTGTAAACGATAGCCTGACGGAGCTGCAGACCCGCCTCGAGCGCCAGCACGAGGACGCGGCCAAAGGCAAAGACATGGCGCTGGCCATCCGGACGACCAATGACCAGATCGACGTTCTGACGAGGGAGTTGAAGAACCGTAGGGAGTCCCTGGCCAGGCAGCGCGTGACCTCAATCCAAACGCCTCGGGTTGTGGGAGTAGCGGCAGTCATCCCGGGGCCGGTGCCCAAGGTCAAGGAGGAGGGCGCGGCCGGCGGCGACAAGACCGCCGTCGAGCTTGCGGCCATGCGCGTCGCGCTGGAGTACGAGCGCTCGCAGGGGCGCAACCCCGTGGACGTCTCCAAGACCGGGGTAGGGTATGACATCCGCAGCGAAGGGCCCGACGCCGAGGTGCGGTATATCGAGGTGAAGGGCCACGCGACGACGGGGGATGTCACCCTGTACTACACTGAGTGGCAGATGGCCCACCGCATGAGCGACGAGTACTTCATCTATGAGGTCGACCACGCGCTGGCGGCGCCCGAGCTCTGGATAACGCAAGACCCCGTCGGGAAGGGGATACAGCCGGAGGAGAGGGTGGTAGAGTACTACGTGCGGTCGGAGCAACTGCGCGTGCTGGCGGAGCGAGCTGAGTAATGAGCACGCTACCTGAGAGCGACGCCGAGTGGGTGCAGAAGGGTCGAGAGCACTCCGATGCCGGGCGCTACCTGCACGCCCGCCAGTGCTTTGAGCGCGCTCTCACCATCAATCCCGACAACAGTGTCGCCACCAGCCGTCTAGAGGCGCTGCCGTATCAATGGAAGCTGCGGACCGCTCATCGGAGCGGCTGCCTGGTCTGCGGCATATCGATAACATCGCTCATCGACAAGCGCTGCAAGGTGTGCAACTTCCTCAAATGCCCCAGAGGGCACTGCCTTTGCACCGAGCTCGAGTGGAATGGAAGGAAGCGGCGATGACTGTTGCGCGACGGCGTAGGCTAATTGAGGTGGCCTTCCCGCTGGAGGAGGTCTCCGCCCACTCGCGGCGGGAGAAGAACATCCGCCACGGCCACATCTCCACCCTCCACATCTGGTGGGCAAGGCGCCCGCTCGCCGCCTGCCGCGCCTTCATCTACGCCTCGCTGGTCGACGACCCGGAGACCGACGCCGAACGCGAGGAGCTTCTCAAGGAGGTCGCTGACCTGGCGAGCTGGGACGCCGTGCGCAAACCAGATCAGGTTGTACGGCCGCCGGAGAAGGGCGGCAGCGGCCTCACCGGCCGCCAGCTCCTGGAGCGGGCCCGACAGCGCATCCTCGAGTGCAACGGCGGCAAGCCGCCGCGGCTGCTGGACCCCTTCGCCGGTGGCGGCGCCATTCCCCTGGAGGCGCTGCGGCTGGGCTGCGAGGTGGAGGCCAGCGATCTCAACCCGGTGGCCGTGCTCATCCTCAAGGGCACCGTCGAGTACCCGCAGAAGTACGGCCAGCCGGACAGCCGCCCCGTGCCAAACTTCATCCTCCGGGGGGAGACGGGCCAAGTGCGATTCGGCGACGGAGCGAGAGGAGAGCGTCCGCCGTCAGGTGAGGGAAGCCTGGCGGCCGCCTACCGCAAGAACCCGCTGGCGACCGACGTGCGCTACTGGGGGAACTGGATGCTGGAACGGGCGCGGGCGGAGCTGGCGCAGTTCTACCCGCCCGACCCCGACGGCAGCCTGCCCGTGGCTTACCTGTGGAGCCGCACCGTGCCCTGCCCCAACTGCGGCGCTGAGATGCCCCTGATAAGGCAGTACTGGCTGGCCCGCAAGGAGAACAAGAAGGTGGCGCTGCGGCCGGTGATTGACCGCGCCAATAAGCGCGTGGACTTTGAGGTCGTCGAAGGCGAAGACGTTACCGGCAACCCGGCGGAGGCGACCACCTCCCGCGGCGATACTACCTGCCTCCTGTGTAGCCAAGTGGTTAAGGCCGAATACGTGCGACAAGCGGCTCGGGAAGGAAAGATGTCCGCTGTGCCAACAGCAGTCGTGCTGGAAGCTCAAGGAAGCGGCGGAAAACGGTACCGCGTGGACAGGCCGGACGACCTGCTGGCGTATCAGCGAGCGGCAAGGCGGCTCGGCGAGCTTGAAGCGGCCCACAAGGGTGATCTGCCGCTCGTGCCTGACGAGCCAATGCCGCGGCACCTCACAGGCGGCGTGATAACGGCCTTTGGCGTCGATACATTTGGCAAGCTGTTCAACGCCCGCCAGCTCGTGGCGCTGACCACGTTTGCGCGCCTGGTGCGCGGCGCCCACGCCGAGATGCTGCGCGCTGACCTGGAGGAGGAGTACGCGAAGGCCGTCACCACGTACCTGGCCCTCGCCGTAGACCGCCTGGCAGACAGGGCCAGCACGCTGTGCAGATGGGACGCCGTCTCGTCCGGCGGTACGGGCGCCATAATGGGCACATTTGCCAGACAGGCCCTTCCGATGGTGTGGGATTATTCAGAGGTTAATCCATTCTCTGGCATGACTGGGGATTTCCGTAGCGCACTGGACTGGGTGTCGGAAGTCGTTGAGCGTGAGACGCCCCATCCCGGCAGCCTTCCTCCGCGCGTGAGCGCCGCAGACGCGCGTCAGGCGAGAAGGGGCGAGACATCCGTGGTGACAGATCCTCCCTACTATGATGCCATCAGCTATGGTGACTTGTCGGATTTCTTCTACGTTTGGCTGAAACGCTCGGTCGGCTTTCTCCACCCCGACCTGCTCTCGCTTCCACTAACGCCCAAGAAAGACCAGGTGGTCATGAACGTCTACGCCGGCAACGGCCAGGGCGGGGACCGGCGCGAGGCGGCGCGAAAGCACTACGTGGACGGCATGGCGCAGTCGTTTGATGCAATGGCACATTCGTTGGAGCCTGGTGGGATGGTGGGCGTCGTCTTTGCGCACACAGACCCCGATGCTTGGTCAACGCTCATCGAAGGGCTCCTCCACGCCGGTCTGATCCCCGACGCCTCCTGGCCGATAGACACGGAGCTTGAAAACAAGGTGTCGCGGCTCGGGCAAGCGCGTTTGTCCACCTCGGTGTGGATGGCGTGCCGGCCGCGCCAGGAGGACGCCGGCGAGGCGTTCATCGGTGACGTGCTCCAGGAGATGAAGCCGGTCATCAAGGGGCGTCTTCTCTACTTCTGGAGCAAGGGCGTTCGCGGGGCGGACTTCTTCATAAGCGCGATCGGACCAGCCCTCTCCGTGTTCGGGCGTCACACCAGGGTGCTACGACCGGACGGCACAGAGGTCGGCGTGCGGGACTTCCTGGATCTGGTGCGGCGGGAGTCGACGCAGGTGGCTCTGGAACAGGTGCTCATGGGGGCGGACCTGGGTGTCGTGGACTCCATGACACGGCAGTACGTCATCTGGGTCTGGAGCTACTCGCGGGCGCCCCTGGACGCCGGCGAGACCATCGCCCTCTGCCTGGCCACCGGCGCGGACTACCACGAGGCAGTGCGGCCGGGCTCCATCGCCGTGGAGGTCAAGGAGAAGAGCAAGAAGCTGGTCAAGCTGCGCACCATCCGGGAGCGTGGCCAGAAGGAAGAGAACTTGGGTCTGGACTCGCCTGCCCGGCCAGCGCCGCTCATCGACCAGCTCCAGCGGGCCGCCTACCTGTGGGGACTGAACCGGCCGGACGAGCTGGCAGCGTACCGGGCCGCTCTTGGCGAGACGCGCTGGACGGCGCTGCGCACGCTGGGCCAGGGCGTCGCCGAGTGCCTCCTGGATGGGGATGAGGACCGGCGCCTGATCAATGGCCTGCTGGGGAGCAACGTCATGGCGTCGGCCGCACCGAGAGCCGCCTCCGGGCACCCGTCGGCGAAGGCTGGGGGGCCGCTGCCCGGCTTCGAGGAGGCGATGGAAACCGATGCCTGAGAGCAACTATGCGGCGCTAGGGCAGGGGCTCAAGCTCTACACCGACGCCATGCGGCGGTTCGTCAAGGAGCGTCTTATCGCCAGGTTCCCCAGTACCTGGTGGGAAGACGGCGTCGTCAGGACGCTGACCGACGCCCAGAAGGCGAGCCTGAAAAGGGACACCGAGCGCGAGCCGAAGAAAGACAAGCTCGACCACATTGACGCTACCCACCTTGTGCGCGTCGTCAGCCGCAACTTCGACTCCGCATTCCAGGGGGTCTTTGGCGACTTCAACAAGACGCAGTCGTGGCTAACGCAGGTGGCCTCGGCGCGAAACGACTGGGCGCACCCACGCACAGGGGACCTGCTGGCAGATGACGTGGCTCACGCCCTGTACGCCATGTCCCAGACCCTATCCGCAGCTGGGCTACCCGAGGCGGCCGAGGTGGAGAAGATTCGCAAAGACGTGCTGGGAATGCTACACGTCCCGGTGCCTGCGCCCGAAGCCAAGCCGGTGCGCCCGGCGAAGGAGGGCGAGCTCCCCTACTGGTGGCAGGTCTGCGAACCCTACGACGCTTTCAAGAACCCGGCGGCGATCGATGAGTCACTGTTCGCGGCGACACTTGGTGCGGTGCACGCCGGCGCAGCGCGGGACGAGTACATGAAACCGGATGTCTTCTTCGGCCACACCTACTTCACCGAGAACCTGAAGCAGACCATCCGTGATGTCGCCAGTCGCCTCAACGGCGGCCCGGGGCCTTCCGTGACCGAACTACAGACGCCGTTCGGCGGCGGCAAGACGCACGCCCTCCTGGCTCTCTACCATCTCATCAAGAGCCCCGAGGAGTCGCTGGCGGTCCCTGGCGTCAAGGACGCCGTTGGGGACGTGACAATACCATCAAAGGCCAGGGTGCTGGTCTTCGACGGCCAGGAGTACGGTACCGACCCCTGGGTGAAGGAAGACACCACGTCGGTCTTCACCATGTGGGGCGAGCTAGCGTACCAGGCCGATCCGAAGCTCTTTCACCGGCTGATTACGGACAGCGACTCCCGAGGAGAAGCGCCGGGCAACGCCGTCTTCCGGCAGCTTCTGGAGGCAGCCTCACCGTGCCTCATCCTCATCGACGAGCTAGTGAGTTACCTTGTCAAACTGCGCTTCTCGAATACTAAACGTACCCAGAACGTGTACAGGCAGACCGTCCAGTTCGTCCAGGAGATGCTCCAGCTGGTCGGAAATGTTCCTGGCGTCTGCGTGCTCACGTCCCTCCCCATGAGTAGGACTGAGTTCGGCGGCCTCGATCCCGAGCAGATCCAGCGAGAGCTCTCGGTCCTGCCAGACCTTCAGGCGAGGGCTGACCGGGTCGTCTCCAAGCGCACGCCAGTTAATGATGAAGAGATCTACACCCTGATGAGCAAGCGCCTGTTCAAGAAGACGGACCAGGAGGTCGCTGAACGCGTCGCCCGCATGTATCGAGAGACGTACGAGCGCACCCGCGGCCTGTATGACGCGACGGTCTTCTCAGCTGAATACCTCAACCAGCAGGTGAACGCGTACCCGCTGCACGCTGAGCTTATCGACGTCCTATACAAGAAGTGGTCTACAGCGGGCGACTTCCCTCGCACCCGGTCGGTGCTTCAGCTCCTAGCCAGCGTTGTCGCCGATCAATGGCTTGACCGGCGTGAGACCTATGCCATCCAATCAGCCCACGTGAACCTGGAGCGGGAGCGTATCCGAACCAAGGTTGTCAGCGCCGCTGGCGGTGGTGGTTGGGAGGCCGTCGTCGCGGCGGACATCATCGGTGGCGACGCTCGTGCCGACATGCTCGACCAGAGCCGTGGAGGCGAGTACGAGACGTTCCACGTCACCAGAGGGATCGCCACGACCGTGCTGATGCACTCGTTCGGGGGCCAGACCAGGCTCGGCGCCCTGCCGACGGAGCTGCGTCTGGGCACGGTCGCTCCGAACATAGGGCCGGAATATGTCTTCGAGGTGCTCGAGACGCTGGAACAATCGCTTGGTTACGTGCATCGGGAGGGCGAACTCCTTCGCTTCCAAACCCGGCCAAACCCGTATCGACTGATCGCCCTAAGGGCGGAGACCCTGCCGCCGGCGCAGGTAGCAGAACGATTGCAGGCATCCCTGGCCGACGCTCTGGGATCCGCTCCCGGGTTCCGCCTGCTGGAGTGGGCAGGAACGGATGGGATCATCGCGGATAGCCCCGACCTTCGCGTCGCTGTGCTCGAACCCCACTATGCTATCTCAGAGGAGAACGGCAAGTCGAAACTTGCTGGGCGGGAGCCGATCGACCGCCTGTGGGAGAAGGTTGGCGGAGGGCTGCGGGAGTGGCGTAACGCGCTGATCCTCGTTGCGCCCGATAGAGACCTCTGGGGCAAGGCGGAAGAAGCCATGCGTGAGGTGATGGCCTATGAGGTCGTCCTGGCTGACATTGGCAAGAAGACAGTGGATGTCAGCCAGTCAGAGCAGAAAGACCTGGAGAGCCGATCCAGGGACAAGAAGGAAAGCCTGCGGACGAGCATCACCACGGCGTACCGATGGGTGTTCCACCCAGACGAGCCAGGGCTTGCTGTCATCCCGCTGAGCGTGCCGGCGACTAGGGACGAGCGAATCGTCTCGCGCGTGGTCAAGCGGCTCTCAGACCAGGACTACGGCCACCCGAAAATCCTGGTGAAGATGGGCGCGGTGTACTTCAACTCGAAGCTGGCGCCGCGTCTGTGGAAGGACGAGGCGACCGTCCTCGATCTCGAGGAGATGAGCCGCCGCTTCCAGCAATGGACGTACTTGCCCATCCTGCCGAACCGGGAGGAGACGCTTAGAGCGTGCATCCGCGAGGGGGTAAGGGACAAGCTTTGGGCTGTCGCCATCGGCGACCGTACCACGTCGACGTTTCAGAGGCTGATCGACATGCCGGAGGGTCTGGACTCGCTGATCGCCCTGTTTGACGGTTCTGCCTCGCTCGTCAAGGGAGACATGCTGGAGCTCATTCGCGAGGAGCTCGGCGACGTCGGGCCCGTCGGGACGACGTCAACTGAGGTCGGCGAAGAAGAAGCGGGCGAGGCTCCCGCTGGGACAGTCAAGGGCGGCGTGGAGACAATCCCCGCACCATCGAAACGCCTCAGCAGAGTCCGACTCCGGATCGAATCTGTAGGCATCGGCAAGACCAGCAACCTCCAGCCCTACTTGTTCAAGGTCTTGCAGGAACAAGACGCCGGCGCTGAGGTGACGATCGTCATTGAGGTGGATAGCGGTGCGGGCATCCCCACCGATGTGCTAGAGAAGCGCATCGTCGAGGCCTTCGACCAGCTGGGGATCAGCGTGCGATGGGAGGCTAGTTAGCGCTGATGAAGGGTTGATCGTGGCGTCGTCGTTTACCTGGATGGACTACGCGGAAGAAGAGCGGCGCCAGGTCCTCGATGTGATCACGCTGTTCTCGGAGCACGACACGCGCGACGAACTGGGCATCGGCAGCATCCGTGACAATCTCGCCGACCTACTCTTCCCCGGCACGAGCGTTATCCAGACCCGCGCCCGCTACTTCCTGTTCATTCCGTGGGTTTATCTAGAGCTAGAGAGGCTACGCGCACCGTCGAGCGACATAGCGAGGCGCGCGCGGAGGGCGGAGACGGCCCTCGTCGAGCCGCTGTCCCATTCCGACGATGCCCGGGGCATCATCGGCATCGCCGCTCGTCTGCGCCTCAAGCGGCTGGCGAGTAACGTCTACTGGCAGGGTCTTGGTCGTTGGGGTATCCGCGTCTTCCGCGGCTCGCAGGAACGGTATCATCATTC
>Ga0315284_10010128_pt1 | contig 13428 bp, 7 predicted proteins | sample YL17G09_16_MG_FD_203696 | JGI IMG/M metagenome (GOLD analysis project Ga0315284, IMG submission 203696) | Sediment microbial communities from Yellowstone Lake, YNP, Wyoming, USA - YL17G09_16 | ecosystem: Environmental > Aquatic > Freshwater > Lake > Sediment | place: USA: Wyoming | collected...
AAGTTCCTCTGCGCCGCCCGCATCCTCGGCGACTTCGTACACTTCGGCCCCATCAATAAGACCGAGTATCTCGGCCTTGCCAGTTCCACCACTAATATCTATATAATCGCCTTCCTTAGGCATTGTCAGGTCCCTTCTTGGGGGCAGAGTATTCTTGTATGTTCCCGTGGGCATCTACCTTGTACAGCTTGGCTTCTGGCCACTCCTTGGCGAAAGCACTAAGATTTCTGTCATCATCATCTAATACATATCGTGGATTATATCCTTTAATCTTGATTGCGTTAATCTTAAATGCGTCAGATTTCACGAAGCTTTCCGGGCCACTCTTCTGAATAACGTCCTTCACAGTAACGCCCTGCTGAGTCAGCGACTCTCCAACTTTCGTCGTGCTGCCTTTCTGTGCAACCGAACGCCCCGTCAGGATAACGACCGGGATTCCCGTTTCGGACGAGATCTTCTTTACGAAATCGAATACGGAGGCATTCGGCGTATCAAGATTAGTATACTTATCAGTTAAAAATCCTTTGAAGAACTTTCCCCTGTTCGGCGGCTTGAGTTCCTTGGCAAGAGTATCCCAGTTTTCTGGTGTTGCCTCAATCCCGATGTCCTTGAGTGACTGGGTCCCACGAGCGCTTACGTCCATCAGGGTTCCATCAATATCAACGACAATCACGTCTCCGCCATTCCCTTCGAAGAAGGTCTCAACGCGTCTGAGAAGGGAAGGCAGGCTTAGAACCTCATCCGCTTCCGTTGTAGTCTTCATCAGCTCTTTCGCAATCGCCTTTCCGCCTTCCAAGTCCTTGAACTCCCCGTCAAGCTGCTTCTGGTGAAGCTGTTTCAGTATGCGTCCCATCGTCGGGCCGGGGGCTACGCCCAAAGCCTGCAGATCGCGCCCCATGACAATCGGCTCAATGCTCGGGAGCAACTCGTCCACCTTTCTGAACAAGGCGTCTGCCTTGCTTCCAAACTCAATCGGCATGACTCTGCGAAGAATATCTATGTTAGACTTTTTAATAGTAGAAAGCCAGCGCCGAATCTCGGAGTCCGTAGCCGGGAATCCGGCCTGCGCCTTCTTCACTGCTTCATATATGTCTTTTACGTTGTCTTTCACATCAGTTTCTTTCACAAAGCGTTCAATGAATTTTAAAGCAGTATTCCAAGGAAGATTCAAAACCATCGCCGCCAACATCAGGACAAAGTCTTCCTCCTCGTTGCCCGTCCGCTTCGCCGCCGCCGCATCCATGTTCTTCTTCAGGTCTTCCAAGCTCCCCTTGATCTCGGGGAATATTCTATCAATTGTTCCGGCTTTTTCCAACTGGTCCAAGAAGATACTCGGCTTTTTCGCCCTTAGCAGGGCCTTCTTGAATTCCTCCAGAATCCTCTCTGATGGAAGCGTTTCAAGCTCGGGCGCTTCCTTTGCGTGCTTCAGCGTTTCGGGGTCCACGTCAAACCCGAACCGCGAAGCGAACTGAGCCATTCGCAAAACGCGAAGCGGGTCGTCCTTGAAGGCGTTCGGATCGGTCATCTTGATCACGCCCTTCTTCAGGGCTTCTATCCCGCCGTGCGGGTCATAAACGGTCTTCTCCAGTGGATCGTACCCGATGGTATTAATAGTGAAGTCGCGCCGCTTCGCCGCATCCACGTACCCCATGGACGGATCGGGCTTCACGTCGAATCCTTTGTGCCCCGTCGAAACCTTGTACTCCCGCCGAGGCAAAGAAAAGTCGATATCGTAAGCCACCCCGTTCAGCCTTGTTTTATAAACACCGAACTGTTTTCCAACGAGGTTCACCTTGCCGTGCCTGCCCAGAATTTCGGAAAGCTTCTCGCCCGGAAGTCCATAAACCTCTACGTCGATGTCCTTGGCTTTCTTCCCAAGGATGGCGTCTCGTACAGACCCACCAATGATTACGCCCTTGCCGCCTTCCTTCTTTATATCCTTGAGTACAGCAATCACGGATTCTGGAATATCAAGGGAAAGCTCTTGCTGAAACGTCCGCTCTGTTAGTTCCCTGACGCAAGTTGTCTTGTCCTTCGGAACATCATGGATGTCCGACTGCCTAAACCCGATAGTAATATGGAGATCCTTCTTGCCCAAGAAGAACTGTTCCTTTCTGAATTCCTGCGCCTCGGGCCAGTCTACAACAATGAAATAGGCCGCGTTGTCATCCTTCTCCTGCTTTCCAATACAAACATATTTGGGCTCGCCAGTGATCTTCCAATCCTTAGCCAGTTCTGCCACCGCCGAGATAGACCCCCATGTCCCATTCTTAATGGCGGAACTTAGTTCCGGTGGTGACACAATCGTTATATGGTATTCGCCTCTGGTTTTAAGGCCGGGTTCCGGTGCTTCTACGTTTGGCGGATCAACCGGAAACACCAAAGCGTTGTTTCTAACTTCAAGATGATGCCCAGAAATCGACTCGGACAACCGCCGGAGTGAGCTAGTCAGACTTTCGTATTCCACCTCGGCGGGCTCAAGTGCCTTCTCAATAGTATCTGCGATGTCTCTGATATCGTCTGTACTTCCAACATTCTTGCACCAATTATATATGTTCTTTTGAAGATCCGGGTCGTCAAGAACTTGAGGATAAAGAATAGGATTCACGATCATAACAAGCACGCCAGCAATCGTATCCCAACTCTCGTTATCATCTTCCGAAGAAAACCCAAAATCAACGGCTGTCCAGCCAGACGGCGTTACAATAATATTGCCTGCGTTCAGATCTCCGTGAACAACTCCAGCGTTGTGTATTGCGTCTATTAAATCCGCGTAAGTCCTAAAAATTTTAGGAATATCTTTCTTGGAGTGCGCAGAAACCCACGTCTTTAGCTGCGCCCCCTTTATGAGTTCCATAAGAATGTAGTCACGTCCACACTCATACAACTGCGGAGCAACACCCGATGCGCTGTTGAGCTTCTCCATCATCGCACATTCGGCTTCAATGTCCAGATGCCGTTTCGGCCTTTTCAGGGCGCATTCCCTGTTATTTCGCAGATCAATAACTTTTTCGACAACTCCAAACTGCCCTTGCCCGAGAACCCCTTTAATTTCAAAGTTAGCCTTTACGTCATTATAAGATTTGACCTCTTGCTCAGCCCCGACCGCTTCCGTGGAAGTCCGGGGACGAACCCTGAGAGGGGCATTTGGAGAAACAGAAGTTGGCTTGTAAATCGGCATTTTTAGGACGCAATCAAAGAAGCCAGCCGCTGAAGAGACTCATCAAGTGAAAAATGCGGCTCGTCCGTTGCGCCCGCAGGGAGGACGCCTTTCCCGGCAGGCTGTCCCGGAGCGCGAATGTCAGGATCTTGTTTTCTAAACAAATCCCCAGTCGTGTTTATGCTGTCCATCTCCGCGTAAGATATTTCATACGACTTTTTGGTTTTCAGGTCTTCAATCGTTATAGCCCCGTCCGGTTCATATTCTTTGTCTTCCCAGACGAAGTCGAATATCCTTTCGAGCTTCTTGTCGTCCAACCCGTGCACTTGGAACAAGCTGTCATCGACACGAATCCAGCCCATCTTCTCCATTGCCCAATCACGGGCGTCTCCGCCTTTAACAAAAAATGCAACAGCGTCTTTCGAGGCTCCTTCTGCTCTCAGCCATCTTGCAGCTTTGGGGGTAATGTGGCCGGGATAAATGTCGAGATCCCGGACTTCCTTGCTATCAGAATCAATTCCTAGCGCTGAGAAAAACGCATACCCTTCGTGGTTTACATCTCCGTAGTCTCCATCCGCAAACGTGTCTTGGCCGCTGTCGTCAATCCAGAATTCTCCCCGGAGAGACTCTGAAAGACTATCCCCTTGTTTTCCGTAATAATCTCCACGAGTAAACGCAGATCGTTGAAGAACCGATTCCGGCTCATTCATGATATCGACAATCCGGATTTTGTAGTCTTTTTTGGTGGCATGCGCTCTGACAAGGATTATCTCGTCTCCGGCATCATCCGGATTCACGTGGTATATTGACCACAAAAGTTCCGAGATTGTTTTTATGTTTTTATCGGTCAGATTATCGACATCAAAAGCATCCTCGTAGTTTCGAATCCAACCCCTCTCTAGAATCATAAAATCAGTAGGATGGCCTCCGTTGCTAACACCTTCGATCTCTTTTGCGAACGCAGCTCTGACCTCTTTTGATGGAACGGGTATTTCTGCGTGCGCTCTTGCCGCTGGACCCATATAGAAATAAGAATCAGGAACCGTATTCAGCCACCTTAAAACTTGGTCACCCCCGTGGTGCTTAGAAAACATTTCATTTGTTGCAATCTCGGAGTGCCTTCCCGGACTGGCGTCGATAACGTCACCGTCCGGCGTAATCCAGTATTCGCCGTCTAGGCTGACTCCTTCAGAGAGGAGTTTCCTACTTCCACGGAGAGCGTGGACAAGAGATTCTAAAAAGCTGTTGATGCTAGAATTCATGCTATTTTCGCATCAAGGAGGACAGCCGAAGCAGGGATTCTTTCATGCTATCAACTGGCTGGAGTTCCTTGAAGCTCTCAAGGAATCGACTGAAGCCGTCAACGAATTTTGTGATAAACCAGTCCGGGTCGTCCGCGAAGGACAACTCAGAGAACTCCACCAGAACGGCGGGGAGCTTGGCGTGAAGCGCCTGATCCACGATGTCATCCTGCGCCCGTGCCGGGGTAATGGAGACATCCAAGTCGGTCTCGATGAGTTTCTTTGCGAGGTCATACGTCAGGTGACGGTTATCGACTTCCTCAGTCTGCCACTTCAGAATGACAATATCTTCTGTCCAGTTCAGGCGGCTTCTTGGCGTCGAGTGAACGTCCACGAGAATCTCGGCCTTCGGAAAGTCAGCCTCTAAATCCTTCCGGAACTTAGTTCCACGACTCTCCGACCGGTTCAGATCGGTCTCCTCGCGGTTGATATCTCCAAGGTGCAAAAAGACTTCGTGACCGGCGGCTTGGAGTCTCTTACTCAGCTCTTCCGCGACTGGCCCCGCAACAACATCACAAAAGTGTAAGATCTTGTCGGATTCGGATCGGCAATGGGCATGCGGGACACTTAGTATGATCTTCGCCATTTATAGTTACCCCAGACTAAGATTAAGTTAGCATACCAGTTTCTCCGGATTTTTCCAGTGGGTATGAAAAGAAAAACCCCGCCGCCGGTTTCCCGGCGACGGGGCTTATTCGTTTTGCACCTAGTCCAACTCAATTTCCCAGTACGCCTTCGAGAGGAAGGTCTCCCACGACATCCTTCTCTGACTCACCGGGATATGCGTCAGAGCCGTCCACTTCGGCTTCTTCGGAACCTTGCGCAGAGTCATCTTGGCATCGCGTACCGAAAGATTGGCTTTTTTCATGTTACAAGCGAGACAAGCCAACACGCAATTCGTCCACTCGCTCTTCCCACCACGAGACTTTGGGACCAAGTGGTCAATCGTCAACTCCTTGGGTCCGGGCTGCCCACCGCAGTACTGGCAGGTATAGCGGTCTCTCTTGAAGATGTTCCTTCTGGAGAACACCACCGTCCGCTCACCCATCTTGTCGTACCTTGTCAGCCTGATCACCTCGGGAACAACAAGCTGCAAACGGGGAGTCCGGATGACCGCCTCCGCGAAAGCCGCCTTTGCCTTGGACGCTTCCGCCCACGAGCTTATAGTGTATTCCTCGTAGGTCTGCGGATCTATAATGACAGCCGCCCCTTTCATGACGAGGCCGAAGGCTTCTACAGCCGACGTCACGTGTATCGGACAGAAATTCCGGTTAAGGGTCAGTACGGGCCTTGTCAGAACGGACGCGGTCTGCATAACGCCTCCACATTAGGGAACAATCAAAGTCACTTCGTGATGCGGGCACTTACAATTCGGGTCGTTACACTCACTACAAGGAGCGTCTGGTTTACAGACCTCCAGTCGCTCGAACTTCTTGCATAACGTGCATTTTCGGTCCTGCATCTGCGGGGTGGAGATAGTACAGCCCCCTACCCACATCCACTTGTGTGCCTTGCACTTGTTCGGATCTACTCCGCCTCTTCCAAATCCACTCATGGTGTTGGTACCCCCGGCCAGACTTGGACTGGCACCCCCAGTTTCGAAGACTGGTGCGCTATCCGTTGCGCTACGGGGGCTCTCCTATATATTGTGTGAAAAGCCGTGTAAAAGTAAGAAACTTTCTTTTGTTTATTTTACCAGATCCCCGGACAACAGCAAGACCCATTTAGGCGTCCGGGAAGAAGACTTCTCCGCGTGAAAAAGTCTTATAGTGAGGCGGGTATGAGAGTTGCGTTCTTGTTGGTCCTGTCAACCGCAACGGTTTCGATTGAACCGGCAAGGTCCACGACTGTGCCCGCCGCGTTGTTGATGATCTCACAAGTTCCGCGAATATAGATGGACCCCTTCGTACAAGAGCTGTCAATCGTTATCCTTCCTGACTGGATATTGACCGTCACTGCTCCCGCACCGGGATTTTTATTGAAGTTCTGTATCTGGAGCGATCCCGAAAATACTGACAATGCAACGCTGACCGGGCTTCCGTTTAGGTCAATGATAAGAGGAGCCGCCGACGCATCGCCACTCGAATAGCAGTTTCTTGCTACAACAAGGTCTGAAGCGGCGCTGCTTAGGCGAAGGGGACCAATAATACGGCATTCAGAAAAAAAGCAGCATACGTTGGATAATTCGCCAATCTCGCAACGCTCATAGCTGGTTTCGCCGTTCTGTTCTCCGCTAATAGTCATGTCTTTGAACACACTATTATCCGTTGTACATCCCGACGTCAAGGTAAGAGTAGTCGTTCGCTGTCCACTACCGACAAATATTAGGTCATTAATGTTATCTCCTGCTCCAATTGTCAAATTGCCGAAAACTCTAATAGTATTAAGTCCTCTTGCTAAAGCTATCACTTTTGCGCTTGTAAGATTATTCACTGGATTGGCCGCGTTACCCGCCGGAAACTGCGTCCCAGACTCGCTACTGCTGGTGTTGATTGAAACACACCCATTAAAAGAGGCTGCTTGGATCAGATCCGCGCTTACTAATCCCGTCGCATCTACAACAGCCGTACCTGTGGAATGATCGTCTAGAAGCCCAACTCCCCTGAAGGTGTGCGTTCCTGAGGAACAAGTGGAATCTAGAATAACCTTCCCAGAGGTCATATCTACAGTAATGTTTGTGCCTGCGGTATTATTTACAAGGGTCACTTCTCCCATAAATCCACGAACAATTAACGTGGCAGTTGCGCCGCCGACATCCACTTCGCTGGGAGTCCCCTCGGTCCAGCAATTTATCAACTGAGCAATACCAGAATATAAAGCTGGGAGAGCTAGTGACCCACTTATGAGGCTGTCTTGAATCAAAAGGCTCTGCGAAGATGGAACGGGTGTCGTGCTTCCAATGCTGAATATGTGCGAACGTGTCATGCTAATAAGACCGAGAATATCGCCTGTTACCTTAGCATCTTCAATCGTGCAGTAAGGTGTCACGCTACCCGTTTGAAACGTAAGCGTTGTTTGTGTTAGACCTTTGCCTCTTAGCCTGAATCCATCGACATAGCTGCCTGTAACGAACGTAAAATCAGATAGAAAATAAAATTCCTTGAAACCTCTGGATGCGGCAATCGCCTGCGCATCCGCAAGAGTCTTGACGGGATTTGCCTCATTTCCGGCGGGAAACGATGTCCCGTCTACGCCATTCACCGCATCAACGGTAACGCGTCCACCAAAAGATGCGAACTGAATCAGCTCCGCGCTTACTAATCCCACTGCGTTTACAACAACCGTACCTGTAGAGTTGTCCTCTAGAAGTCCGACACCCGTCGCGATCACGCCTCCTGCCGTGCAGGAAGCGCCGATTATCAACTTACCACCCGACAAAATAAAATTGACACTGGAACCAGTAGTCAATGACTCGATGGTAACAATATCCTTGCAGTTCGTGAATGACACAGACGTGTCTGTATTCATAACAACCGTAGACGTAATACCCGGATACATTGGATTTATATCATCGAAGAATGATTGGCCCGAACTCTCTACTGTATACGGAGCTAAAGCAACACTGACCATAGATCCGCCACGCATCCAGCCACAAAGGTTGGTGATGTCGTAAACCCAACAATCGATAAGTGTATTCCAAAATCCGCCCATCTCCCCGTAGAGAGAAACCTTCTGATAAACAGTATTTTCCTGTTCCACACCCGCTTCAACAGTCACAGAAGGCCAGTTTTCTGCGCGAACCTCAAAATTATTCAGCACAGTCCCCGTCGTGATCGTTAGGTCAGAGTGAAGCATTAAAACTGGGAGATTTAAATTTCCGGAAATTGTCAATGCATTGGCAATATTATCTACGGGATTTGCGGCGTTACCTGCTGGGAACAAGATTCCCGGCTTCCCATTAATCACATCAATGTGTACAGCTCCCTCGAATGATGCATACTGTGTTTCCCGTGGCGTCACGAGACCAGAAACATCCACCACAGCCGTACCGGTTGAGTTGTTATCACACTCCCCTACTCCTCTCAGTCTGTATGTCCCAGACGTACAAGACGAATCTAGGGTGATCTTTCCGGAATCCATGTCGAGAGAAAGCACTGCATTGTTAGTGTTATTTTCAAGCGTAAACGCTCCTTCGAATCCGGTCACGGAGAGAACGGCGTCACTTCCGTTGCAGTCAACAATACAACCAGTTGCATCACTCCAGCAATTGATGATTTGTACTGTTCCGCTGTATAACGCGGGAAGCGTAAACATCCCGCCAAGCAGGCTGTCCTTGATAAATACCGGATTGGAAGCAGGAATCGGAATATATCCTGTCAAATCAACAACATGCACGTTCTGCATCGTAGCAACGCCAATGACGACTCCAGTTACCGTGGCGTCTTCTGCACCACAATTCAGGAAGACACTCCCCGCATCAAATGTGAACGTGGTTTCCGTAAGTCCACGGCCAAGCAGTGTATACCCGTCAAGGTATGTGCCCGCAAGAAAAGTAAAGTCAGTCAAGAAATAAAGTACCTTGAATCCACGACTAACCGCAATCGTCACCGCGTCCGTCAGGTTTTTTACGGGACTCTGCTGAGTACCGATTGGATAAGCGGTCCCATCCGATCCGCCTACGATATCTATGGTAACACGATTATTAAAAGACGCGAACTGAATCGCACTCACTTCCTGTAGTGTCGCGCTGGAGGATGACGTCAAGATGACCTGTGTAAATGCTGTTGTATAAATTGCAGGTATCAAATTGCCGAAGTCATCAAAGGCAACCAAGTTTCCGCCGGTCGCGTTACACTGAACGAAAGTTGGACCGGGACGCGCCTCGAAAGCAAGCTGGGCATTTCGTAACGTAACCGTAATACCGACCAGAACGCCGCCTCCGAGTGGTTGCTTCCCTGACGCGTCTATAAGATGGTCGTACTCCATATCGACCTGTTCGTCTTCCCAGTCCCTCACCAGATTTACGAGATCCTGCATCGTAATGTCTGTGGCAGGTGCTAGGACAGTGATGATTCTTGGACTAACGAGGGGATTGACAGAAATGGACATTCACATCCTCCGCCCCGGATGACGCCTGTGCTAGACGCCATCCGGGGCCAACCCGACGCAACGGGGTATTTATTGGCTCTTCGGTACCGCTATGGCCAAAGCGGCGGAAGCGGCCTTTTCTTTAATCTTAGTTACAATCTCTTGATACTCCGCCTTTGTTCTCTTTTCTTTCTCGATAGCCTCCTCAAAAACACGAATGTTCTTGTCACACTGCTGTACAGCTCGCTCCATCCCAGCAAGATCGTAACCGGCCATGGAGTCTCTCCTTTACGTGATAATCGTATCTTGTGACCGAATCGTAGCGATGCTCCGATCCGTTCCGGAAGACGAGTCGTCCGTAGAGAACGGAAGAATCTTAGTCGCGGCAGCCGAGTTTCGTACAACAACCCGGAAGAAAACCGGCGCATCGTAAACAACGCTGACTTCCTCCGTTGCCGCGTCTGCCATCGTATCGATGAGAGGGATATAGACGTCGTCAGCCGTGTTCATAGGAATCGGGCAAACATTTAACTTAATTACGTCTGTAGATACCTGTCCTGTAATTGCGGGAAAGATTGTCAGCGACGTATCACTATCAACTGTCTGAACGTAGGAGATGCCATCGTGTCCATTCCCGTTGTTCACGACGATGTCACCCCTCTTGACATTCGCGGTAAAACCGCCTCCCGACTTGACAATAGTCGTGGTATTAGTTCCCGCCGTTGCCGTAATACTATAGTTTACGAGTGTAAACGTGCTGACCGACCAGCCAGCGAACCTGATGCGATAGCCCTTGTAGACGTCCGAGGCGTCACGAACGCGCAGAATTCCTCCCGTTGTTTTGCCCGGAACGTCCTTGCTGATTGCCGTATCAACAACAAGCGTCCCGTCGCCGATGGCCTCGCCGCCAGCAGCACTATATTCGGTCTTGTTAACAACGCCACCAGCACCCGTCAGGCGGAAGACAGCCACGCGGTCGTCTGTGGTTGTTGCCTCGCTGGTTCCGACGAGGTTCGTGACTTCGATCTTGATCGAATCCGGGCGTGTCTTAGTCCCTCCCTCGACCGGCGTAAGCTGGAAGGCGTTGTCGTCCGCTACGACCCAGTCGGACAGAAGAACGCCTCTCGCACCGAAGAACGTGCCTCCTGCGAAGGTTCCGAGGGGGCTTGCCTTCTTGGGTCCGAACGTTACGGCGGCGCTGTCGATCTCCACCGTTCCGCTTGCGTCATTGTCGGTCAAGGTGGCAGTCGTCGCGTTGGTAAAGAACGTTCCTCGGGTGTTGCGTAGCAGAATAACCTTTGTTGTCAGATTGATAGAAATAATAACTCCGGTAGCTCCCGATGTCTCCTGAGTTACGTCGTCGCCTTCCGTGATAGTACCTGTAACAGCTCCGGTATACTTCAGGTAAACTTCCGCTCCGATATAGCTCTCTCCAGCGATCCCGTCCGTTAGAGAAGTCCCGACAGCTCCCTGTCGTGTAATATACTTAAGCCATTCGTAAACCTGCGTCAAAGGATTTGCATTGCAGTCAATTGTAATAGCATAGTTCTCGTTGTTACCGTCATCGTCAATATCTGCGGTCGCAGCCGTATAAGATATGGTCGGGACAACAGTGCTGGTAAACCACGTACTCAAGGCGGGACCCTGATTCGCGGGGGCAGACCCGTTCTTCGTTCCGGTGGCGCTCGTCTCAACGTCCGTGATGGTCTCAGCAGCCGTCTGGAAATCAGTCAGAGGATCGCCAAGCAGATAATAGTGAACCGTTTGTGTGGCTCCGGGGCTAGTGACGGCAGTAATGACACCGCGAGCAAGCGATGTGCCGCCGTTAATCTCGTCGCCGACATTCCACGATCCACTCGCCGCCGTGAACGTGATCGATTTATAGCCAGTCGTGTTGTCGAGGTCTGGCGCGGTCGAAAGCGGGATCGGGTTGCGTCCTCCTGACGTCAGAGACATCGACACTTCGAACGAATCGTAAAGTGTGTTTCCCTTACGAGCGTAGACTGTAGCGTAACCTCCGTCGATAGTGCTTAGGGCTGCAGTCTTGTAGTCCTTGATGAAGATAGTCATATCGACGTGCCCGTCTCCCCACCAGTCCTGCGTGGCGTCGGCAATCGACACGAGACGCTTCCTGTCGCCATCCAGCGCGACGGGGCCTTGATAAACATAGACGTGCGTATCGGCTTCAATCGTTCCGATTGAATAGAGGTTCGCCCAGATCTGCTCCCCTGTATTAGAAGCCGTACCCGACTGAGACGCGGTGTGTGCGTTGCACGTAATTGTCTGGGCGTTCGTCGTGAACTGTTTGGCTGCTGTCGAGTCGTCAGGACGAATAACGAGATAATCTGTAGTCCCCTGCTCGATAACTTCAAGAAGAGTTCCCGCTCCTGTTGTCGCTCCGGAAATGTCAAGTCCACAATCAGCTGCTACGATATTGTTGGAGGTGACTGGAACAACGATAATACCAACGCTCACGCTATCTACGTGCGCCCATCCGTTGGTACGAACGGCACCCCCGGTCAGGTGTTGCATCGTTTCGTAGCTGATATACCACGGCTCCGTGTCCCCTGAGTCGATGCTTCCAATAGTATATTCCACGGGCGTCTGAGCGCTCATGGGAATGCCATCATCCATCTGTCCGGGCTCATCGAACCAATCTTGGAGCGCGGAATATAGTGCGTTCGCAGTACGTGTACCGCTAGCAGAGCCAGTCCACTTAATCCTCTTCTGGCGATTCTCATCCATGTAGTAAATTGTAAAATCACCACTTAGAATGGTGTCGCTCATTACAGATCTCCTTATGGATATGTTTACTTACTTCACAATCATACCTAAAAAATAAAATAATGCAAGAGGATAAAACAATTAAGCAGCGGCGGGATCTACATACAAGACTACTTTTACTGACATACCGTTCGTGGCATCTATTACAGCCGGTCCACTAACTGGGGTATATCTTGTTCCTCCCGTACTCGTCTTCCGCACTTTATAAATTGCATTTGCAGGTAATGCTCCGCTGTAATTGGCTGTCGCTATTCCACTTCCCGTGGTATCCGCATTAATGACTTCTGTCGTTCCGACGTAGACGCCAACCTGAGCACTCCCAATTGGGCTATCGTTTTTATCGACAACAGTAACAGTCACAGTCACAGAGGCGGAAACCGTTGTCGAAGATCCACCCCCGCTGTTTTCGTAAGTCGGCGTCGTTCCACCCGTGTAGTTAATAACAATTGCAGCACCCGTCTCGTTTCGGACGTCATAAGTGTTTCCGCTAAAACTGATATTTGAGAAGCTAAACGGCGTCCCGGTAGAAGACTCGAACACGATACCCCGTGAGCAATTCACGAAGTTGCACGTCTGAAGATTAGTTGTGCTATTCCACAAGTAAGCACCATCTGTAGCTCCTGACACAGAATTAACGATTGAACAATTCCGAATCTCCATATTAGAGTCAATTCTTCCGCAGCCATTGAACGTATTTCCAAAGCAATCATCATCATCTATATTCGTCCCTTGTAGGTCAATTGCGCCCTCAAGATTGTTAAAGACGGTTCCGTAGATAGACAAATTATTCACGTTAGCATCTACCGTCACCGTGCAGAGAGTACGCGCTGGAGTTGATAAAAGAGGATTCTTGTAAGAGCTGAAGATTGGCCCTGATCTACCTTGGGCAGAACCAACTAGCACACCGAAGTCTACGGTCACCCTTCCTACCGAGTCACCCAAAATTGCTAGACCATTATAGGAGGTCTTTCCATCTGCCCCGGCAACCGAGCCGACTGACGCGTCCGGGATAGATTTGACTATCGTTACTGCCGTTCCATTGTAATAATGAGGTGTTTCAAAGACGACCGACTCTCCATAGGACGAGAAGTCCACATTACCAACCACGCTCGCCGAGGTTCCTGTCTCCCCCGTCGCACCTTGGTTTCCCTGCGT
>Ga0315284_10010129_pt1 | contig 13428 bp, 12 predicted proteins | sample YL17G09_16_MG_FD_203696 | JGI IMG/M metagenome (GOLD analysis project Ga0315284, IMG submission 203696) | Sediment microbial communities from Yellowstone Lake, YNP, Wyoming, USA - YL17G09_16 | ecosystem: Environmental > Aquatic > Freshwater > Lake > Sediment | place: USA: Wyoming | collected...
TCGAAGCTGCCGGTTATAAAGTCGAAAAAGAATTTTATATAAACGATGCGGGAAAGCAGGTTAAACTCCTCGGACTATCTGTATTTGCCCGTTATCAACAAATGCTTGGAATAGAATATCCCTTTCCAGAAGAAGGGTACAGAGGGGGATACATAGAGGAGATTGCAAACTCAATAATTAACAAAGAAGGGGAAAAATATCTCCAGAAAGGGTTTGACGAGGTATCTAATTTTTTTACTGACTATTCCTACAAAATGATGCTATCGGATATCAGAAAAGATTTAACGGATTTCGGTATCATTTTTGATACATGGCAGAGTGAAAGAGAACTTTACAATAAAGGTGATGTAGAAAAGGCTATTGACGACCTGAAAACAAAGGGATTTATATACGAAAAAGATGGTGCCATTTGGTTTAAGGCAACTTCTTTTGGAGATGACAAAGACAGGGTTATCATCAAACAGGATGGCGAATATACCTATTTTACTTCTGACATTGCCTATCACAGGCATAAAGTAGAAAAAAGATATGATGAGTTGATTGATATATGGGGTGCTGACCATCACGGGTATATCCCGAGGGTGAAGGCAGTTATCGAGGCACTTGGCTGTCCTAAGGAAAAGTTAAAGGTTTTACTCGTACAGATGGTCACTCTTCTGAGAAGCGGTAAGCCGGTCCAGATGTCAAAAAGGGCAGGTGAATTTATAACCCTGAGAGAAGTCATAGACGAAGTAGGAGCAGATACAACTAAATTTATATTCCTCACGAGACGTCCTGACAGCCATCTTGAATTTGACCTCGAGGTCGCAAAGGCTCAATCTTCAGAAAATCCTGTTTTTTACGTTCAATACGCAAATGCGAGGATTAATAGTATATTTACTCATGCGAAAGAGAAAGATATCAACACAGATAATCTTTATAATACAAATCTCGGATTATTATCCAGCAATGAGGAACTAAGAATTGTGAGAAAGCTCCTTACCTATCCGATGATATTTGAGGGAGCGGTGAATGCTCATGAGCCACACAGGATTACATTCTATTTACAGGAACTTTCAGGCATGTTTCACCCCTACTACAATAAATACAGGGTAATTACTGAAGAAAAAGAACTGAGCAGAGCAAGACTCGCATTATGTGAGGCCATAAGGATTGCCCTTCAAGATGGGCTTGAAATACTCGGCATAAGCGCCCCTGAAAAGATGTAATTGACTTTATCTGCGCTCTGCTGGTATAAATAACAACGCCTATGATCGCAAAAACAAAAAAGATATGGATGGATGGAAAGTTCGTAGATTGGGACAATGCCAATGTGCATATCTTAACCCATACCCTCCACTATGGCCTTGGCGTTTTTGAGGGAATTAGATGCTATGAGACAAAGGAAGGACCTGCGATATTCAGGCTTGATGAGCATATAGAGAGACTTTTTAACTCAGCTCATATATTCCTGATGGAAATACCCTATTCAAAAGAAGAAATCAAAGATGCAATAATCAAAACAGTAAGGGTAAATAAAATTAAAGAATGCTATATCAGGCCACTTGTTTATATAGGTTTTGGCGCAATGGGTCTTTATCCAAAGGGGAATCCTATTAATGTCGCTATTGCAGTATGGTCCTGGGGAGCTTATCTTGGAGACAAAGGGCTTAAAGAGGGAATCAGGGTCAAGACTTCATCATTTATTAGAAATCATGTGAATGCAACCATGACGAGAGGTAAAGTATGCGGCTATTATATAAATTCACAGCTTGCAAAAAAAGAGGCAATTTCCTGTGGATTTGATGAGGCCATTTTACTCGATACAGAAGGATATGTATCTGAGGGAAGTGGTGAAAATATTTTTATAGTAAGAAATGGAATACTAAAAACTACACCCCTTACTTCGATACTTGAAGGCATCACAAGAAACAGCATTATCGAAATCGCACAGGATGAGGGTATTAAGGTCACAGAGGAACGGTTCACAAGAGACGAAGTATATATTTCTGATGAGGCATTTTTCACCGGTACAGCTGCTGAGGTTACACCTATACGAGAGGTTGATGGCAGGTCAATTGGTAATGGGAAGCCGGGTACAATAACGAAGAAACTTCAGTCAATATTTTTTGATATTGTCTGGGGAAAGAATAAGAAGTATAAAGCCTGGCTCACAAAAGTTTAATTGCATAAGTATAAATAAAGGGGCGTAATCTATTACGCCCCTTTATTTATACTTCTTGTCTTCTGCTCTCTTACTTCTTATGGCATTTTGCACATGTTGAAAAATCTGGTGTATACATCGCAAATGCCTTTGTACCATTATGACATGTTCCACAGTACTTACCGGATACATGATCTGCTGATGTAATCTTAGCTGAGCCCTCCATACCTTGCTTCTTCATAGCAAAAGGAACACCCTCTGGCATTTTATGACATTCCGCACATTTGCCAGGGCCGAGTTTATCGTTGTGAAGTTTTCCATCAAAAATAACTTTTCCGAAAGTGCTATTTTTGTACTCGTTGACAGTCATACCCGCAAAAGCTGACGTGACCAGAGCCAATGCTGCAATTAATCCTAATACTACTGCCCATGATCTCACCATCATTCACCCCCTTTCATAATCCTGATAATCAGGAATCAAATAATATGCCAATAAATTATGTGGCCTGACTGGCCATTTTGTCACAAAAAATATTCCCCATATAGGGAATCATCCCTTATAAAGGAAAAAACATACGGCATCAATATAATTAAAAAACAACAATGCTGTCAAGGAGAAAATGTTTATCAATTGCGTTATAAGATATTAAAATGTTACTATTATTAAAATTTTTAGAGGTATCTAATGCTCCATGATGTACTACAAATAGGGTTAACCTTTGACGATGTGCTCCTTATTCCTTCCAAATCAGAAGTCCTTCCAAAAGAAGTTGACTTAAAAACTATGCTCACACGGAATATAAAAATCAATATTCCGTTAGTAAGTGCTGCAATGGATACTGTGACAGAAGCAAACCTCGCAATCGCCATAGCTCGTGAAGGCGGGATCGGAATCATTCATAGAGCGATGACTCCGGAGAAGCAGGCATCAGAGGTAGACAAGGTAAAAAAGTCTGAAAGCGGGATGATATTGGATCCTATAACAATTTCACAGGATGCCCCTATCTCAGAGGCGATGTCCCTCATGGAAAAATACAGGATATCAGGTGTCCCTGTGACAGAAAAGGGGAAACTTATCGGGATACTGACAAACAGGGATCTTCGCTTTGAAACACAATGGTCGAAAAAAGTCTCCATGGTAATGACAAGAGAAAATCTCATCACCGCAACAGTTGGGACAACACTTGACCAGGCGCAGAAAATCCTCCATAAATACAAAATAGAAAAGCTTCCCATTGTAGATAAAGAGAACAAACTCAAAGGGCTGATAACGATAAAAGATATCGAAAAGAGGAAAAAATATCCACATGCATGCAAAGATAGAGTTGGGAGACTTTGCGTTGGAGCCGCTATAGGCACAGGAGAAGATTCACTCTACAGGGCTGAAATCCTTGTAAAAGCAGGGGTAGATGTCATTGTAATTGATACTGCCCATGGACATACCAAGTCAGTCATTGCCACCCTTAAGACTTTAAAAAAGAGAATTGATGTGGATATAATTGCAGGCAATATTGCTACTGCAGAGGCTACATCTGACCTCATAAAGGCTGGTGCTGATGGAATAAAGATTGGCATAGGCCCGGGCTCAATATGTACTACGAGGATAATAGCAGGTACAGGCGTACCGCAGATTACTGCAATTAAAGACTGTTATTCTATTGCAAAGAAATATGGAGTTCCTCTCATCGCTGACGGAGGGATAAAATATTCAGGAGATATTACAAAAGCACTTGCAGCAGGCGCCCACTCTGTCATGGTTGGGAGCCTTTTTGCAGGTACTGATGAGTCTCCAGGTGAGTTAGTTCTCTTCCAGGGTCGTAGTTATAAGGTATATAGAGGTATGGGTTCAATCGGTGCAATGGAGCAAGGTCCAAAAGATAGATATATGCAGGCAGGAGTAGAATTAATTAAACTTGTGCCAGAAGGTGTAGAAGGCAGGGTACCAAACAAAGGACCTCTTTCTCAAAGTGTTCATCAGTTAATAGGTGGTTTGCGTTCAGGAATGGGTTACTGCGGGTGTAAAAACCTTGTGGAACTCAGGAAAAAGGCACGATTCATAATGATTACGAATGCGGGACTCAGAGAAAGCCACGTCCATGATGTCATAATAACAAAAGAAGCACCAAATTATAGGCCTGAATGGTGAATGCGCAAAGAAAAGATTTTAGTCCTTGATTTTGGCTCTCAGTATACTCAGCTCATCGCAAGACGTGTAAGAGAAAATAAAGTCTACTCAGAGATATTCCCGTTTAATACCCGAATAGAAAAGATAAAGAATTTTAACCCGAAGGGGATAATCCTTTCAGGTGGCCCATCAAGCGTCTATGATACAAAGGCACCAATTCCTGATAGTGCACTGTTCAAACTTGGCATACCTGTACTCGGTATCTGTTATGGAATGCAGCTCATGGCGTATCTTTTTGAAGGAAAAGTTGTCAAAGCACAAAAAAGAGAATATGGAAAGGCAGAAATCACAGTCAACAACAGGACAGCTCTCTTTAAGGGTATTCCAACCAAAACTATTGTCTGGATGAGCCATGGCGACAGAATCGAACAATGTCCTTCTCACTTTAAACCCATAGCATATACAGCGAATTCACCTATCGCAGCTATGGCAAACAAAAAAATGGGATTTTATGCTTTACAATTTCATCCTGAAGTTGTCCATACGCCAAGAGGATTTGATATTTTGAAGAATTTTTTATTTAAAATATGTGGATGTAAGCCAACTTGGACTATAAAATCCTTCATCGAGACAGCGACAAAAGAAATAAAAGAGAAAGTCGGAAATAAAAAAGTTGTATGCGGTATAAGCGGTGGAGTTGATTCTGCGGTTACCGCAGTGCTTGTACACAGAGCTATCAAAGACCAGCTCACCTGCATATTTGTGGATAACGGGGTCTTGAGGGCAGGAGAGGCAAATAAAGTTGAAGATACTTTGCGAAGGCATTTTGATATGAACATACACTGCGTTGATGCCTCTGAAAGATTTCTCAATAAACTACATGGTATCGCTGACCCTGAAATGAAGAGGAAGATAATCGGAAACGAATTCATAAAGGTCTTTGAAGAAGAGGCCAAAAAAATTAAAGGAGTCAAGTTCCTTGCACAGGGGACACTCTATCCTGACGTTATAGAGAGCGTCCCGTTCAAGGGCCCGTCAGCCACTATAAAGAGTCATCATAATGTCGGGGGTCTTCTCAAAAGGATGAAGTTGAAACTTATCGAACCTCTCAGGGAATTATTCAAGGATGAGGTTCGCATCCTTGGAAAAAAAATCGGTATACCGGATGAGATAATAAACCGCCATCCATTTCCAGGACCTGGTCTTGCGATAAGGGTTATTGATGAGGTAACACCTGAGAGGTGTGATATAGTGAGAAAGGCAGACGCAATCGTCTTGGAAGAGATAAAAAAAGCCGGTCTTTACACCGAGCTTTGGCAGACTTTTGCAGTACTTTTACCTGTAAAGACTGTGGGTGTTATGGGCGATGAAAGGACATACGAAAATGTGATTGCAGTCAGGGCAGTAAAAAGCCTCGACGGAATGACAGCTGACTGGGCAAGAATACCCTATGATATTATGGGAAGAATATCAAATAGGATAATAAATGAAGTGAAAGGGGTTAACAGAGTGGTCTATGATATAAGTTCAAAACCACCGAGCACAATAGAATGGGAGTGAGATTATTATTCTTTAATTAAAGGAGGCAGATTAAATGAAACTAAGAATAGTGGTAGAACCTGATGAGGATGTTTATGTTGCTTATTGTCCTGAATTACCGGGCTGCGTAACATACGGCAAAACAGAGGAAGAAGCACGTAAAAATATTATGGAGGCTATAGAACTCTATTTGAGGCCTTCAAAAGAAGATCTGTCAGAGGATGCAAAGGTTTTTGAGGTTGCTGTCTGATGGGAAAAAGGGCGAAATAATAAGACCAAAGACATTCAAGAAAATTCTTGAAGGCGCTGGATTGACGGTTGATGATTTTATAAAAATTAGGATGAAGCTTTGAAAGTTAAAAGAATAGTGAATATAAAAAACTATCTAAAAGAAAAACGTGAATTAATTGACTCATACCTGGAGTCTTGTTTCAATGTCCCTTCTAAACCCCGTGTGCTTCATGAGGCAATGAAATATTCGCTTTTAGCAGGTGGAAAGAGAATCCGCCCAATACTATCACTTGCATCATACGAGGCATGTGGCGGAAAGGCCAATGACATTATTCCCTATGCTGCTGCTCTTGAGCTTATACACACATATTCCCTTATTCACGATGACCTGCCTGCAATGGACAATGATGACCTGAGGCGAGGAAAACCAACAAGCCACAAAGTTTTTGGAGAAGCAATAGCAATACTTGCAGGCGATGCGCTTCTTACAGAGGCATTTTCTATGCTAACGCATACAAATCCCCCCTTCCCCCCTTTGCTAAAGGGGGGCGTGGGGGGATTATTAATTCCTCACACCGCAATTCTCAAGGTTATCCATGAGGTTGCCGTAGCAGCAGGTGCTCATGGCATGGTTGCAGGTCAGGTTCAGGACATACTTTCAGAAAACTCAAAACCTGATAGAGATACACTTGCCTTTATACACCTTCACAAAACTGCTGCACTTATCACCGCATCTGTAAGGATCGGGCCAATACTTGCTAATAGCGATGAAGATGCTTTAATGGCTTTGACAAAATACGGCGAAAACATAGGACTCGCCTTCCAGATTGTTGATGATATACTGAATATCGAAGGCAATACAGAGGAACTCGGTAAACCTGCAGGTTCGGATGAGAAGATGAAGAAGATGACCTATCCCGCGTTGCTTGGCACAGAAAAGTCACGACAAAAAGCAGAAGACTTAATCTCAAATGCAATAGATGTACTTAAGATATTTTCTTCTGAAGCAGAACCATTAAGAGAAATTGCCCGCTATCTCATAAAAAGGAGAGTTTGATGTATCTTGAATCGATCAAATCACCGTCAGATTTAAAAAATCTCTCTGTATCACAACTCAAAGAACTCGCAAAAGAACTGAGAGAGACAATAGTTGAAACGGTCTCGAGAAATGGTGGTCATCTATCCTCAAACCTCGGGGTAGTGGAACTGACAATCGCCCTTCATTGCGTATTCAATTCTCCGGCAGACAAAATAATATGGGATGTTGGTCATCAATCCTATTCCCACAAAATTCTTACAGGAAGATATGAAAAGTTTTCAACTTTGAGAAAATATAAAGGTATTTCCGGCTTTCCCAAGAGACAGGAAAGTGAGCATGATGCGTTCGGTACAGGACATAGTTCTACATCAATCTCAGCAGCCCTTGGAATAATTGAGGGGAGAGATAAAAATAAAGAGGATTTTAAAGTTATCGCTGTTATCGGCGATGGAGCAATGACATCTGGACTTGCGTTTGAGGGGTTAAACAATGCGGGCCATCTTAAAAAAGATCTCATTGTCATTCTCAATGACAATGAGATGTCCATTTCCAAAAATGTTGGTGCCCTCTCTGCATACCTGAACAGAATCCTTACCGGTGAGTTCTTTCAGAAATTCAAAAAAGAGACCAGATCTTTTCTCGAAAGCATACCAAAATTAGGGGTACCTGCTGCAAAGATAGCACAGAAAACAGAGGAGATGCTTAAGGGACTTTTTCTTCCTGGAGTTATCTTTGAAGAACTCGGATTTAATTATTTCGGTCCTATAGACGGCCACAATATTGAGCTTTTAAGTGAGACTTTGAAGAGAATAAAAACAGCATCATCACCTACACTCATACATATCATCACAAAGAAAGGCAAAGGCTTTGAATTTTCAGAGAAAAACCCTTCTCTGTTTCATGGAATCGGCCCTTTCAGGCTCGAGACAGGAACTCCTGTAATTGGAGATGGTCTCACCTACAGTGAGGCTTTTGGCAATGCGCTCACAGACCTTGCAGCTCATGATAATAAAATAATTGCTATTACAGCAGCGATGAAAGAAGGTACAGGCCTTGTCCGTTTTGCAGAAAAATACCCTGAGAGATTCTATGATGTTGGCATTGCAGAGCCACATGCAGTCACCTTTGCAGCAGGGCTTGCAACGCAGGGATTAAAACCTGTCGTTGCAATATATTCTACCTTTCTTCAAAGGGCATACGATGAGATAGTCCACGATGTCTGCCTTCAGAACCTCCACGTCGTATTCGCCATTGACAGGGCAGGCATAGTAGGCGAAGACGGCCCTACCCACAGCGGGTTATTTGACCTATCATATCTTAGACATATACCAAATATTGTTGTCATGGCACCTAAGGATGGCGTTGAACTCAGAGCTATGCTTGAGCTTGCTTTAACACATAGTAGACCTTCTGCCATAAGATTTCCAAGAGGAAAAATACATTCTCCAGCCATAAATCATCCGGAATCCGTCAAAAAATCACCTGTCACTTTTTCTATCGGAGAGTCTGACGTTCTTAAGGACGGAGAGGACATAGCAATACTGGCAATAGGAACTACTGTTTCCCTATCCCTGTCCGCTGCAGAACGACTTGAAAATGAAGGCGTTAGTGCAATGGTTGTCAATGCAAGATTCGTAAAACCACTTGACCGAAATCTTCTCTCGTCTGTAACCTCTAAATTAAAAAAAATAATCACCGTAGAAGAGAACGCCCTTGAAGGTGGCTTTGGCAGCGCTGTCATTGAACTCCTGAATGACATGGAAATCCATGATGTTCGGGTAAGGCGGCTCGGCATACCTGATGAATTCATTGAGATAGGTCAACAAAGTGAATTGAGAAAGAAATACAGTCTTGACGAAGAAGGAATTTATCTGGCTGTGCTTTCATTTCTCAAAGAGCCAACGTATATCCATTGAAAGAGAGATTAGATAAAATTCTTGTTGACAGAGGGCTTGTAAAGAGCAGGGAATTTGCAAAGGCCCTCATCATGGAAGGGAAAGTCTTTGTCGATGGCCAAAAAGTAACCAAAGCAGGTACCCCTGTGAAGCACGTGTCAGACATTCTACTCAAAGAAACAGACCTGCCTTATGTGAGCAGAGGAGGACTCAAACTTGAGGCAGCAAGAATATTTTTTCACATTAATGTAAATAATATGGTTATTATGGATGTCGGTTCATCAACAGGTGGCTTCACAGACTGTTTGTTAAAAAATGGTGCAAAGAAGGTATACTGTATTGATGTTGGCCATGGGCAGCTCGCATGGTCTCTCAGAAAAGACCCAAGGGTCATAGTGATGGAAAGAACAAATATAAGATACCTTGATAAAATAGTCTGGGGTGAAGGTTCAAAATTCAGTGGCCAAGCGTTTGAAGAACTCATAAAAAGCACTATAGATATGGCTACAGTAGATGTTTCATTTATATCATTAATAAAGGTGATCCCTATAGTCGTGCAGTTTCTTAAAGAAGAAGGTACGGTGCTCGCACTTGTCAAACCACAGTTTGAGGTAGGAAAAGGTGAGGTCGGAAAAGGAGGCATCGTGAGAGAAGAAGAAAAAAGGCTCAAGGCTGTAGAAGATGTACGAAAAGATTTAGAAAAACTCAGCCTCAGGACCATAGGCATATTTCAATCACCCATTTCTGGGCAGAAAGGCAATAGAGAATATTTTTTATATTTGAAGAAGGAATCATATGGAAGAGACTAAACTTCTCCTTGAATTAGATCTTTCACTTGCATCCAGAGAAGTAATAGAAATACTCATTGAAGATACATCCGAACCTTCTATATTCGCCGACATAGCAAAGGCAAACACTCATAGGCCTGAAATACTCAGAATTCTTATTGAAAGCCCTGATACACCTGATGAGGTAAGACATCAGATTTTAAAAGATCTGAGTGCCCCTGTAAAGATCCCATCAGAAGTCGCAAAGGTCAGAAAGACACCCGAGATGCACAAAGAGAGCGTTCTCCAAAGGATTCAGAGATTAAGTGTCACAGAAAAAAGACATCTTGCACGTATGGGCGGTCGGGAAATAAGGTCAGTTCTGATAAAGGATCCAAACAAAGAGGTACTGATGACCCTCCTCGATAATCCTAAAATTACAGAAACTGAAATAGAAATAATAGCAAAGTCGCGTTTCATACCTGAAGAAGCATTGAGGAAAATAGCAAAAAAGAGGGAGTGGATGAAAAAATATCCAATAGTTTCTGCAGTCGTGTCAAATCCGAAAACTCCAGCCGGCATAGCTGTTACTTTTCTCAATGAACTGAAAACAAGAGACCTCGCACTGCTTGAAAAAAATAGAAACGTTTCAGAGGCTGTACGGACCACTGCTAAGATAATCCTCCAATCGAGGAGATCACACTAAAAAGACTCTAAAAATCTGTTGCAAATTATTTCTAAATAACTTTTAATAAAAAATTGTATCACTTTTTTAAGATAAAATGGAGCCGAAATGCTGAGAACCTTTAAAGTAGAAAAATTCCATGCGAGTATCATTCCGGAATCTACATTGTTTAAGGTATTAAAATACCTCGATAAAGAATCCATCGAAACACCCTTTCTTCTCATAGACGGTGAAATGATCAAAGAAAAGGTATCAATGATTGGCCGGCACATCAGAAACTCAAAAATATTTTATGCAGTCAAGGCAAATCCAGATATTGAGATACTTAAATTTCTCGATGAACTCAACCTGGGCTTTGAAATATCATCTGAAGGAGAACTGGAAATACTTTCGTCGTTAGGAGTAGAGCCGGAAAGGATCATATCAAGTAATCCTGTAAAATCTCTGAAATTTTTAAAGATGGCTGCGAAGTATGGTCTGCAATTTTTTTCCTATGATTCTGCTGATGAGGTAGACAAGCTCACAAAAATAGTACCACACTGCAATGTCTACGTGAGACTTTCTGTCCCTAATGAAGGCAGCGAATGGCCACTGAGCAATAAATTTGGTGTTGAACTTGATGAAGCTGCAACACTTCTGGTTTATGCGAAAGACAAGGGACTTAATCCAGTAGGCATTACCTTTCATGTCGGATCTCAATGCACAAATGTATATAACTGGAATATTGCACTTGATAAGGCAAAGGCTCTCTGGGAGTTAGCTGAAAGGAATAAAATAAAATTAACCCTTTTAAATATCGGCGGTGGTTATCCTATAAAATATACTAAGAACGTGGTGAGTATTGAAACGATAGAAAAAAATGTAAATAATCTCATTTATGATAACTTTCCTGAGAATACAGAAATACACATTGAACCTGGCAGGGCTGTTGTAGGAGAAGCAGGCATTTTAGTTGCCACAGTAATCGGGAAGGCACAGAGGTCTGATGAAGAGTGGCTTTACATCGATGTAGGTGTCTTTAATGGATTGATGGAAAGCGTTGGAGGAATAAAATACAGTTATATTGTTGAGAGTTATAAGCACACAAAATATAAAAAAAGATATACAATTGCTGGCCCAAGTTGCGACAGCTTCGATGTAATAGACAAAAATGTTGCGCTCCCTGAACCTGATATAGGTAATCTGATTCTCATATTATCCAGCGGTGCGTACACAGTATCCTATGCATCGGAATTTAACGGTTTTTCAATACCAAAAACAATTCTTATACAGAGAAAGGGGAAACGATGATTAAATTTTTTGAAAAAGCGCCATATGCACCAGTCGAATATTCTTATGATGTCGAGGAGATCCTTTATAAGGGAAAAAGTAAGTTTCAGGAAATTATGGTGATAAAGAATCCACATTTCGGGAAAATGCTCATCCTTGATGATGTCGTTCAGTTAACCGAGAGGGATGAGTTTTTTTACCATGAAATGCTTACCCATGTCATAATGCATGCCCATCCTCATCCTAAAAAAGTTATTGTTATTGGTGGTGGAGACGGAGGAACAGTGAGAGAAGTCTTAAAGCACAAGAATGTTGAGAAGGTGTATTTTGTAGAAATAGATGAAGAGGTAATCAATATATCAAAAAAGTTTTTCCCGACTGTATCATGCGGTATTGATGATCCGCGCGTAGAGATAAAGATCATGGATGGGGCTGAGTTTATACTGAAGAGGAAATCTGCAGATATAGATGCTGTCATAGTGGACTCGACAGACATTATCGGTTTTGCAAGAAGTCTTTACACAACGGAGTTTTTTACTACCTTAAGAGATTGCCTGACAGAGGAAGGCATGTTTGTGACACACTCAGAGTCGGTTCATTTTCATATGGATATGGTTATTGAAATTCAGGAAACACTGAAGAAGGTCTTCCCGGTAGTTGACCTCTATACTGCTCCAATTGCAACCTACCCAGGGAACTGGTGGTCATTTTCATGTGCATCAAAAAAATACGGTTGTAGAGAACCCAGAAGAATTTCCGATATTGAGACCAAATTTTATGATAGCGAGATACATTTACAGAGTTTTGTACCTAAAAGATTATATGAAAAACTTTTAAACAAATCTCTTAAATGGTAAGTGATTATCATTTAAGCTCATTAGAGGAGTTAAGGCTCATTTATGAAAATCGGGAGCAACTGGTTCATTGACAAAGACAGTAACTATAGATGGATATATCATAAAATCAAAAGGCATTATTTATCAGCAAGGACAAAATATCAGAAAATAGAGTTTATTGACACATATAACTTCGGCCGTATTGTCATTCTGGATAACAAAATTCAATCTTCTGAATTTGATGAATTCATTTATCATGAAGCACTTGTACATCCCACTATGATTGGGCACCCTGAGCCCAAGAACATTTTGATACTTGGCGGAGGTGAAGGTGCAACATTACGAGAAGTCCTCAAACATCCAACAGTTAAAAAGATTGTGATGGTAGATATTGATGAAGAATTTGTAACTACATGCAGAAAACACCTTAAGAATTGGCACAGGGATTCCTTCAATGATGAAAAAGTCACCTTAATTTTCGCTGACGCAATTGAATATATCAAAAAGACAAAATTGAAGTTTGATGTCATCATTGCTGATATCAGTGACCCTGTTGAAAAAGGGCCTGCTCAGTTCCTCTTTACAAAAGAATTTTATTTAGCTATAAAAAGAACACTGAAACCCGACGGAATCTTTGTCACTCACGCAACAGATGTTCAACATATTCCTCATAAAAGCCTTTCATCCGATATAGTGAAAATGCTTGGTGAGATTTTCCCTATAGCTGAATTCTATTATGAATATATCCCGAGCTTTAGTTCACTATGGGCATTCACAACTGGTTCATTAAAGTACAGTATAAAAAAGATGCCTTCTCTAACAATCAAAAGCAGATTAAAAGAAAGAAGGCTCAAAAACCTGTTCTATTATGATCATGAAACACACATAAGATTATTCTG
>Ga0315284_10010131_pt1 | contig 13426 bp, 15 predicted proteins | sample YL17G09_16_MG_FD_203696 | JGI IMG/M metagenome (GOLD analysis project Ga0315284, IMG submission 203696) | Sediment microbial communities from Yellowstone Lake, YNP, Wyoming, USA - YL17G09_16 | ecosystem: Environmental > Aquatic > Freshwater > Lake > Sediment | place: USA: Wyoming | collected...
GATTGTTCATTCGTGGTTAATTATTTTCTTGACTATTCTTGACATTATTGATACAGTTTAACTATAGAAGTAAATCGTTCTTGAGGAGGTCTTATAACCGCTTAACAATCCTTGGAGGATTGTTAAAAATGATGGGTACGACTCAAGAACAACTTCAACAAAATGGCAAAATACTTGTCAACATTTTGGCCGTCTCAAACGCTTCTCCTATAAGGTCAGGAGCAAGTTTTGCAACAAGCCGTGCCCACAATCACGGCAGGGACGCCAGTTATACATGCCATCGAGCAATGGTCGGGCCATTGCCAAAGATTCGCCCCGGGAACTCGCCAGAACTACCAAGCCGCCCTTGCCCGCCTTCTAGACTACTGTCAGCCGGCCTCTATCGCCGACCTGACAACCGGACAGATCGGCGCCTACGTCAATTCCCGTTTGGCCGGCCGCAAACCTCAGAGCCTCAATAAGGACATCAACGCGATCCGCTCGTTCTTCCGCTGGCTCAACGAGACTTATGATATCCCCAACGCCGCCGCGAAAATCCATAAGATGCCCGTCTGCGACGAAGAGAGCCGCTTCCTGTCAGATGACGAATACCGCAAGGTCCTCACCGTTGCCACGGGCCGGGACCTGGCCCTGGTCAGATTCCTCGCCAACACGGGCCTGAGAATTAGCGAGATGATCGCTCTGACGCCTGCCAGTCTGCAAGGCAAGTGGCTTACGGTCAACGGCAAAGGGAGAAAAAGACGTTTCGTGCCCCTCAACGCCACCGCCCTTGAGACGGTCCAAACCGCTATCCAATTTTCAAAGAGCCGTCACTGCTTCTACCAAGTCTGCCAACAACTGGCCAAACGGGCGGGCTGCCTGCCCTTCGGGCCCCATTCATTACGTCACTACTTCGCCACCCGATGCCTGGCCAAAGGCGTCGATATCCACCGCCTCTCAAAAATCCTGGGCCACAGCTCCGTGGCCGTCACAGAACGCTATTACCATTTCTGCCCCGATCATCTGGCCGGCCTGACCGACCGCCTCGAAGAAGATTTATGATGGTTCGACTTCGCTCACCACAAGTTTCTGATTTCTGATTGGTCATCTTCATGCCTCTTCATGTCCTTCGTGGTGAAATATTCTTCATGAGGATTTCTTGCCGTTCAGGTTCCTCAACTGTTCCCATATCTGTTTCAGCAACAGAATCTGCTCATTGACTCGAAACGCCCAGCGGATAATGAAAACGTAGAGCAGGACAATCCCACTCAAAACAGCCAAGCCAATCACCGACCAAGTATCCATGATCCTCTCCTATTCTTCGTGCCCTTCGTGGTGGTGAAAAAAGAAGCGCCAACACCGGAGAAACAAAGTTGGGACAGAGCTTCAGAAAGTGTCGGCGCTTGAGGGCTCTCAAAAGGATTCAATCGACTACTCTGTCCCATATTCATTCTCCTGTAACTATTTCAGTCCGTATTATCGGAAAAATCCGCAAATCAGTCAAGGGGAAAATATACAATTTTTTCGTCCAGGTTCGTAAGTCGCGTTTATTTCGGGATTTATAAGCGAAAATTTTCTTTCAAATCGAGATTTCACCACGAAGGGCACGAAGAGCACGAAGCAATTACTCTGTGACCTCTGTGGCTAATTTAATCCCGAGCGCCGACAGAACCTTCGCCAGAAGGTCCGCCTTCATCTCGGTTCGGCCCGTGAGAAAATTGTAGATCGCCATCGGGTTGCAGCCGGCCTGTTTAGCCAGCGACGGCACGCTCATCTTGCGGCGGTCCAGGGCTGCTCGGATCGTTTGGCGAAAATCAATCGCCGTCATTTTCTTTACCATGAATAAACACGAATGGACACAAATCAAACACCCGGCCCGGCGGCACTACGGCACACCGGGCGGGGTTAAAAATGCTCATCAACTTTCCTGGCTCTCACTGGCCTTTACAAACTCTTCCGATTGTGCCGCTGCTGCTTCATAGCCCGCTTCAATAGCCTGGTCCGCGATGGAATTGCCATAACGCTCAGCAATCGTTATGATGCCTCCCAGTTCTTTCTCGAATCCGCAATCACATTCCGCCTCGCCCGCTTCACAGCCACCGCCATGGGCGACTTCAACGGTGACATACTTCTGTACCGCCGGATCATGGCCCACGCTAATTTCAACCTCCGCGTCAAAGCCGGCCTCTTCAATCACTTTATAGATCGCCACTTCCCAGGCTCTCTTGATCTCAGAGGTTTCCGGCTCGCCGGCCGGAGCCTCGAACTGTTCGAAGTAGATACGGTTCGTTTTGATTTTAATTTCTGCGCTCATTTTAACCCCTTTCTAAAAAAGTGTCATTTGGCCTCGACGCATGCGAAGCCACTAAATCGCGAGTTCGTTCGCGGATTCCAATCAATGTACTCAACCGCGGTCAATGGTCCACAAGCCGTATCAAACGTCATCCCCTTCTTAATGCCGTTTTCTTTCGCAATTCGATAGGGCAAAAGCGGGCGGTCCAGATTATCCGTTTGAGTGATATGCTTAATGTCGATCGTTATCATTGTCATTTTTAACCCTTTCAATTATCTATAAGTATATACGCTCAGGTATAGTCTGTCAATCAAAAAATCCGTAGATTTTTGCAAAATTGCTGCAAATCGTGATTTTCGGACTAAAACGGGATTTGGATGCAGATTTTTATGCAGAAAATTCGTGCTGATTCGTGTTCATTCGTGGCTAAACCTTTTTTCCAAGAAAAACGCCGCCGGGGTTCGGGGCCCGCCGGCGGCGCCATGAAAGGAAGCAGCAAAACCAGTTCATGGAAATTAGTTCGTTGTTCGTAGTCGATGAACTATCAACTATTGACCATTTACGAACTACCAACCGCTATCAGGTTTAGAATCGGATTTTCGGGCCGATCGAGAGCACGTACTGCTCGTCAGGGAACGCTCCTTCCAGCGACCCGTTGACGAGCTGGTAGCGCAACTCAATGGCCAGAACGTCCTGGATCAATATACCCGCCATGGGCCCGCCTAGTGTCTTGCGCCCTTCGTCGGCAAGGTCCACCGTCACGTACCCGCCGAGATAGGGCTTGCCCGTGAGTTTCGCCGGCAGCCAGTCCAGGGGGATCGGATTCAGCACCTCGATGGCCCCGAACTCATAGAGGCTGTAGGCCCCAAAGATATTCGGCGGCTGTTTGGGATCCGGTCGCCAGGCCCCGAACAGTCCGACCTCGATCTGGTCGTGAGCGTAACCGATTCGGACGCCGGCGGTGTCCCGGTCATACATTCCCCACAGGGTCATTTCGGCCCTGGCCGTGCCCACAAGGCACAGCGACAAGGCCACAATCAGAATCAAACTCTTCATTTTTGTTCCTTTCAAATATAGCACATATCAACCCTCGGCGGGCGGCCGGCCATCGAGCCGGGCGTCCGTTGTTTGGTACAGTCCGTAGATCTCCTTGGCCACGGCCGTCAGTTCCTTGCGGCAGTCGGCCACCCGGCCCTCTAAGCCCAATAATTCCAGCGATAACGCCTGGTATTTCGCCCACGTGGCCATGACCCGCTCATGAAGGGCCTTTGCCCGGTCAACCGGGCAGGAAGGCCGGTTAGTGGTTTTTGGTTCATGGTTCATCGATCAACTACCGACTATTAACTATCAACGAATCGGCTTCTAATGGGCCGATTCCAGCGTCCCAGCGGCCCGCCAGTGCGTTATTTTGACGCGATCCTATGTTCGTATCCTCCCGGGGTCATTGCCGCCGTTGCGGACCAGCCGCTCCAGGCCGTCGAACCGCTGATTCATCAGTTTTTCCAATCCCTCCAGCCTGCCTTCCATGCAGTCCTCGATCCGCTCCATCTTGGGCTCGCAGACGTCCTTGAAAACGATGTCCTTTTTCGCCGGGTGACGGTCCGTGTTCGATGCGTGCTTGTAAACGGCCCAGAAAAGTCCGACGCCTATGCCCAAAATCGGTACGATACTGAATAATGCTTCCATGCTGTTGCTCCTAGTTGAATCTTTTGCCACGAATAAACACGAATCCGCACGAATCGAAAATCATAAATCATAAATCATAAATCACTTACGTCGGCGCTTAGGCGTCGTATTCGAAACCAAAGATATCCATCGTCGCATCGGCGTCGGCAGTCGCCCCCGTGATGGGCTTGATCCCGAACTCGTCGCCGGCGTCATAGATGGTTTTCTTCACCCCATCATCAAAAATAACCTTACTATCGGTCGCGGCCGTCATGGCCGACAAGTCGATGGCGGTCTTCCAGGTATCGGCGTTGGCGCCGTCGCCAGTATCGAAGTCCGTGCCGGCCGCCAGAGAGGCGGTCGGATTGCGGATCACCTCGAGAACTACAATCGCTTTCTTGCCCGTCGGGACGGTATAGACCGTGGTCTTGGGATCGGCGTTCTTGAGATGAACCACGGCGCTGGCCAAAAGCCCGATACTTGTTTCCTGTAGGATCGCTGACATAATTTCTCCTTATGAAAGTGGGTCAGTGGCGCGTCTGTAAACCTGGTCGAGGCTGAGTCGGTCGATCACGACCTCGCTGCTGAGCCGGTCGATGACAAGCTCATCCTGACCGATCTCTTCCAATTCTTCTTCGGCCGGCGTCGCCCCGCTCGAGGGCGGCGCGCCGTAAGGCGAGGCATAGACGGTATGGGCCTGGCCGAAGACATCCTCGGCCACGTCAATGATGCAGTCACCCTCGGTCAAACTGCCGCGGTCGATACTGATGACGCGGACGATCATGCTGGTCACGTTGAGCGCCGGATACAACATTTTGAATATGCTGGTCTCGTGAAGGTGACTCATCGTCCGCAAGGCGTGAAGCGTATATCGCTTCGGCATGGCACTAAATATGTGCTGACTGCGGCAGGCGATCTTGGTCGCCAATGGCCCGTTGCAGACAAAGGCGGAGTAATCAACCTCGTAAACGATGGGATTGCCGCCCTGGCGGGCCAGCAGCGCGATATCATCATCAAACGCGGGCCGCTCCTGAAGATTGACCTTGTCGTGCCACTTAACGATGATCTTACTAGGAACGGTCCCTGGGGAGCTGGTAGGCATATTTTCAACCCAGAAATCGGCCGGTCCGAACGATTCGATTGATGGATCATCGGGATCGTAATCGGCCCGCACCAAGCCAATCTCGAATTTGCCGGTGGCGGGGTCGATATAGATCTTGCCGTCGATGATCTCTTCGACCTGGTGGATCATACTCTCGATATCATCCGGCGACCAGTCCCAGACGTTCGAGAGGCCGTAACCTTCGGTGTAGCACGTATCGGCGGCGGCGGTCCAACTGTCACCCAATAGAGAGATATCCTTGCCCAGGCCGCCGACCTTGCAAAAGAGCCGCTCGTAAAGAAAATGAATCGCATTGAGATCATCATCACCGACGTTGGCCTTGTCTAAATACCACATCTCCGAACCATCGATGTGCTTGTCGGTGCGCTTGGCGAGAACCGATATCGGCTTGATGACAGGCATGGTCCCGATATAGAACAACCCATGTACCGTCTGGCTGGTCATACTGCCGAGAATCAACGTTGTTATCCCGCGATAGGCGGGCTGATCGCTGCCGAGTTTGTATTCCAGGAAGTCATTCAGCGTTTGGGGAGCATCCCCGTATTGGATCTGGACGTGGCCTTTGGCCCCGCCCTCGCGATTATAGCCGCCCCAGCAATTGACCGCCTGGACGTTCGCAATCGTCTGACCGTCGGCGGCCTCCACGGAAGGATCGTTGAGCGTTGGCCATAAGCACGTCTCGGCCATCCAAAATTGAAGAACGCCGTCGATATTGGCGAGACACAGACCCAACTGAAGACCCACGTGATAATAATAGGTGTTCGGCCGCGTGCTCGATCCACTATGCTGCGCGTAGAGCTCGAGGAGGGGCGAAATCGCATTGGGACTGAGGATCCGGCGTTTCCCCGACAGCAGCGGCAGCGGCCGGCCCTCCTCGGCTGTCGGCAACTGGAACGCATCTTTGCCCGCCGGCTTGGCTCGCTTGGGCGCCTTATACATCAGAAGAGCGATGCCCGTGGCAATCGCCGCCGGCAGGATCACGTTGATCAACAGAAAATAGACTAATTCCCACATAGAGAATAATCTCAAATCTCAGATCTTAAATTACAATATTCCGTACGGGCTGAACGGATTCTCATCCGGGATATTCGGCTGCCCCTGGTAATTGTCCAAGTTATCGAATTTCGTATCGCAGGTGGCCGTCAGGTGATCGCAGCCGGGCCATACGTCGAACGCCTGGTCCGCCGCGACACCGGGGATGCTCGGCGAGATCGTGACGTCATTGCCGCTGTGGGCGATGATCTTGCGGCGGCGCATATTGAGGAGGATATCTCCGCCGACCCACCAGCCGTCGTCTATATCGGTCCCGAACGTGGTCGAAGTGAGCACATTGCCGGCGACGCTGTCCAAGGTTCCGCTGACCTTGACACCCTCATCATCGCGGCCCACGCCGCACAAATCGCTATAGAGCTCGACCTGACATTGGCGGCTGTACCGCTGGACAAGGCCCATCCGCTGCATCGCCGCCGTCGAGGGGTCGACGACGATCTCGCACCACCGCTTGCCTTTTCTGTCCTCCTGGCGAAACACGACGTCGAGCACGTCGCCTTTGAAAATCGCCTGAACGTCCGCGCCGTGGCCCTTGTATCGCGTGTAATGGACGATCTCATCGGGGGCGCAGACGGTATATTGCCAAGCGAAGGGATTCTCCCAGTCGCACTTGACAATCGTTCGGCTCTTGATCGCGTTGACGCCGGTCTCGATGGGCCCGCCCGTAATATAGCAATGAGTGAAGATATGGCCGCCGTAAGAGACATCGGCCGGGGTGTCGGCGTAGGTCCAATACGTCGATGTTGCGCCGAGCCGGAACTCGTGCAGCTCATACGGCTCGCCATCGGTCAACGATTTTTCTGATTCAGCAAAAGTCATAAGTCAGTTTTTAGTTGGTAGTTGGTAGTTCGTCGATGAACTATGAACTCTTTGCTATGAACTTATCCTTACTAATGGGGTATCGGCTTCGCACTTTCCCACACCGTGCCAGGTCAGCTCGATCTCATCATTAGCCAGGCGGCAACGATCCACCCAGCACAAACTTTCACCGGGCTCGAAGGCCACGCCGGGGGCCGTATTGATCGTGATCAATTCCTCGGCTGCATCGATCACACTGATGCCGGTGACTTTGCGCGGGACGACCGAAGCACCGGCCGGCCTAAAGGCCAGGTACGTTCGCAAATCATTCAGGCCCATATTCGCCGCGGCGCCGACGTTGCGGATATAGATATTCGTTTCGCTCGGGCCGACCGGCCGGGTCAACTCCAAATCATATTTGAACGTCGGCACGAGAAATGCCGCCTGCCGCCCTTTGATATTGTGAAGGAGCTGCCGCAACCACCACGCGGCCTGTTTAGTTTGCGGCCGCCATCCGTGCGATTGGACCGCTTCATTGAAATCGCTGTTGCTGACGATCTCGAAGGGACCCGTCCCGGCGTCGAGGACCGCGATATCGGGATCGTGCGAGAACTCGCCGGCGTCGCCCGGCAAAACGGCCGGCTCCGTCAATACCGTATAGCCGTCGTAAGTCATATCGGCCACGAAACCCGTCACTGTTTGGACGTCCTCTATCCGCCAGGCGATATCCATCAATGCGCCGCCGTGGTATCTGCGGAGCTTGCCGGCCTCGATCACCCGGCCGGTCCGTAACGGCATGATCCATTTGATACCGTCATAAGCGTTCAACGTCGGTTCCAGCAAGGTCAATAAACTATCGCCCACCGTGTCAAGCCAGACCGCCTCATAATTGTTTGCCGATCCCCAGATGAAGGCGTAACTGCCGGCCCGAAAATCCGCGTATCGCGTATCGATCACCAGCGAGCTGCTGGCGGCGGGCAGATTGCCGGTGTGCTTCTCGGCCTCGAACCACAAGGGGACGATCCAGGGTCTCTTGAGCCATTTCTGCAGGACGGCCTCCAGCCGAGCGCATTCGTCCTCATCCTCGACAAAGAGCCGCGTCGCCACGTCCCTCTTCGGAACACCCCGGCGCTTGGCGATCCGCTGTTCGGTCCGGTTGTGCGATTGCAGGATTTCGGTATTGAAACCGAGCCGCTCCGTCACCGGCCAGGTCCAGCGGTTGATCAGAAGATTCGGGCGAGAGCCCGAGATCGTGACGACCGGATTATCGGCGCCGCTGAAATCAAAAGTAATGCTCGCGTCGAAATCGGTATCGCCTTCGATGGGAATCGCGATCGTATAGGTCGTATAGGCCAGGGCGTTCAAATCCAACGGGGCCGTCAAGCCGGTCAGCTCAAACTCGTCGCCTTCGACCTCCGCAATCTCCGTACAGCTTTTTTGAACGAACCAGGCGTTCCAGAGGATAAACTGCTCCACAATTTCGGCGACGATGCTTGGATACTCAAAAGTCGCCTCGACGACGTGAAAACGATAGTAATAGTCGTCGAGAAAGCTATCGACCTTCCTGCCGGTCAGGCCTCTTGCGTTCATCGAGACCGGCAGATTGTCGCCCCTCGCGCCGGCAGCCAGGGGAATGACCGATTCGAGAGCCCCAATTTCGACCGGGCTGACCACGGTGTTATCGATGATCGTCGCCGAGCAGCGCAGCACGTCCTCGACAAAGATGCTCGGAGACAGGATACCGGTATAAGAGGCCACTTCTTTTCCTTCGGAAAAAGTTTTGAGTTCTTAGTCCTTAGTTCTTAGTCAACCCAAAACTCAAACCTCAAAATTCAAAACTATTTCAAACCACCTTCAAGAATGCAAAACCGCAATACATGTTCGACGGCGTGAAGTTGCCGCTGTCGGCGTGAAAGACCTTCCACGTCTCTCCTCCGTAGGCGATTTCCTGACCCTGCGTGTAATGGGTGACATTGAGGAACCGCACGCCCGCCGGCCAGCCCAGGAGGCTATAGTTGTTGTCACTCCGCAAACCCAATATATGGATCGGCGATTGCGCTGCCATCGCGTTGTAGGCGTTCGGGGCGAAGGCCCAGAACATACTGCACAGGCCGCCTTGGGAATAATACCATGGATTGGCCGACTGGCCCGCCACACAGGGAAAGATAATCTGGCGCACCGAGGCCGAATCTGCCCTGCGCCAGCTTGCCGTCGCATCGGCGTCGTAATAAACCGCGCCGTTTTGACCGCCGCTGATGTTAAAGGTAAAATAGCGAGGACCGCAGTAGCCCGCATTCCAATCGCTATAGGGGTCGTAACTGGGCCAGGAGGCCGTGAAGAACTGGCCGCCGGTGTAGGCGCCCTGTTTTTCCAGCAGACCGAAGGACATGAACTGGAACTTGCCGCTGGTCACTTCGACCACGATATGGACCGTGTCATCGACGGTAAAGAGATAATAGGCCGGAATCGCCGTCACGGACATCTGGGTCATGCAGCAGGCGAAGGATTGATTGGAGGTATTTTTCGGATAACCGGTCTGCTTGTGCCAGACCTGACCCACGTCGTAACCGGTCGAGCCGTTGACGAGAATGCCCGTCACCGTTCCATTGGCGTTGCCGATGTTATCTTCCGCGATCAAAGTGGTTCCGGTCTCCGCGACGGCCGAACGGAAATTGAAGTACATCACCGTCGCGTCGCCCGCTGTCTTTTGCACGTGGAGCCGGTAGCCCGCCCCTATAGCGGTAAAGAGATTTACCGCCCAGCCTTCGGCCAAAAGAAATGCCCGTATCTTATCGAGCAGATCGTTCGGCCCGGTCGCGGATCCTGTTGAATAGCTCATAGATCACTCCACTTTCAATGCCCAAAATTCGTCCCGGGCCGGATTCGGAACGGTCGGGAAGGCAATATACGTATCTCCATTGATCGCAAACGTGTCCTCCGGTGCGATGGCCCCGAAACCGGGGACGGCGAAAACGCCCTGTAATTCGCCCATGATGTGTTTGGCCGGATTGCCGATTATCACGACCGTCGGGAAAACGGGATAACTGGCGTCGATATTCTCCCGCAAAAGATTGGAAAACTGATGCGGTTGATATTGATTGTACGCGGAGGAGCTGAAGGGCCAGACGACGTTTGTGTTTTGAATACTGCTGCCGTATTTGCTACAAATTTTGATCCAGCTCGTGCCCTGAAGAACTTTCAATGTTGCATAGTCCGTCTGCTGATCGAAGGTCGTACCCGTGCAGACGGCGGCGGCGTTCGCGTAAGGGCTTGGAAAGCTGCGATGATCGTAGGCCGTGGAGCTGTAGCGATTATTGGCCACCGTCGTATCGGGGCAGGCACTGCCGCCGACGATCAACGGATACGGGAACTGGGTCGGCAGCCCGTAAGGTAAAGCAAACCCCAAATAGAGACATTGATAAACAGTCGATATCTTCGCCACGACGATGAACCGTCGGCCATTGGCCGAGAACCAGTAAGGAATCTTCTGGTTCCATAACAGCAATCGCGGAAGCCGGCCCTGAGTGAGGCCCGCCTGGTATTGCATCGCCACGTCGGTAAAACCCGTCATGGCCGCCACGCGCCAGTTATAATAATCGTCGCCGGCGCTATAGACGGTATTGATCCCGGTATATATCTCATCGGCGCCGCTCGTGCCGGGACCCATGACGATCAGCTCATAGCCATTGGCTCCGTCGTAGTTGGTGTTCCATCGCTTGATGGTATATTTCTCCGTGGCGCCGAGGCCGTCGGCCACGTCGAACGTGAAGGCATCGGCCGCCTCGAAGGCGGTGGTTCCGGCCACAATCGTGAAAGCGACAATCCCATTATCGTAGGCCGCGCCGACCGTTGCCGCCGCCTGGGCCCCTGAGACGGAACCCGTCACGGTGAAATTGGTTGCGCTCGTCGCCGTCAAGGTCCAGGTCTCATCGACCGGGGCCGTGCCGGCCCGTTCGGCCGAAACGTAGCCATTGCCGACGTTGCCGACGCCCGCCTCGCAGTTATAGGCCATCTTAGCGTTTTCAAGAAAACCCTTGAGCGCCACGAGGAGCGCTTTATAGCCATCTGCAGATCCTGTCTTGTAAGCCATTATTTAGTCCTTAGTTAATAGTTCGTAGTTCATCGATGAACCATGAACTGTTTGCTATGAACTTTTTCGTCTCAATTCGTGTTCATTCGTGGCTAAATTCTTCAACTGTTTCTTCCCACGTGGCGCATGACGAACTTCTCGCCTCGCCGGCCTTCCATCTGCTCACCCGTCACGACGTCCCGCGAATCGACCACTTTAGCGCTGAGATTGATCGTCTGCCGCTGAGACAATAGCGAGACGACCTGGCCCATCAGCGATTCGAGCCGCTGATTGCTGGATGAGCCGCCGGACGCTTGACTGCGCGAAATCACCCGCTCGCCTTGTTGCAAAATCGCCGGGAACTCATCGGACGCCAGACCATTATGCAGCCGCGGCGCGCGGGCAAAGACGCCCGGGTCCACCATCCGGGTCGGAATACCGTCTCTACCGACCATGCCTCCCTGATGATATTTAACGGGCATCGTCCCACCTTCGGGACTGGGCGCCAAACCAGCCCCACCACCGCCTCCCAAGGCGCCAAACGCGCCAGTAGCCGCCGCCGACAAGGCCGATCCAAGAACCGCATCCCAGATGGACATCATCGCCTTTTGGGCCTGGAGCTGGGCGAAGTTGATCGCTAAGTTTCGGAAAAAATCATCGATGGCCTGGCTTGCCGTTTTGGAGCCATCAATCACCGGATCCCAGAATCCCTTCCACGAACCTTCGGTGGATTTTGTAAAGTCGGCGGCATAATCCATCGCCGCCAGGTACGGCTCCTGCATCCGCTCCCGCATTTCGGCGTTATAGACCTTCATCGCATCGAGCCGGGAACGTTCGAGCGTCAGAATCTCATTATTGAGCGCCCGGTTGGCCTCTTCAACCTGGCCGAGCGTCTCGGCGTTGGCAGCGGCATAGGTCCGTAGATTCTCGATCCGCTCCATCCGCGTCAGACCATCCATGTGCCGGATCGAGTCAATGGCGTCCCGGGTGGTTGTGACAACATCTTTCATCTGGTCGGCCGTGAGTTTTTCGGGTATCTCCGGAGTACCGGCCCAGGGAATATCATTCACAGAAACATAACGTCTCGCATTTGTGGCCGCCGAGGCCCGCTGCTCGGCCTCTTTTCGCAAATTGGCGTAGAACTGCTCGACGGCGTTGATCTGACCTTCGGTGTTCGTCTTTTGATCGCGGTACTGCAAAGCCAAATCCGCCGGCGAGATAATGCCCCGTTTCTCGCGAATAAAGGCATTCAGCATTCCCGCTGGTGTCGCTTTTTCCCACAGGTCCACAACATCGGCGACGTCCGCCTTCATCTCCAGCCAGCGATTCCCAATGCCCGCAAGCTCGGCGCCGAACCGGACCGCTCCCTTGGTCATCATCTCGAAGGCGGACGTGACGTTATGACCGACGCCTTCGCCGGCCGTCGCCCAATCGACAAAAGCATTCGCCGCGGCCTCGATATAGGGCGCCAGCTCTATAACGCTTTGCCGGAACACACCGGTAAAGACGGCCCGGGTCCGGGTTAGAGCATCATTGGCTGCCTCGACCTTCGCGGCATCTATACGCGAAAAACTCAAACCCAGAAGCTCCGTTTCCCGGCGCATTTGCTTGATATTGTTACTGCCTTCGGCCAATAGAGGCGCAAGATTCTGGCTGCCTCGGCCAAATAAATCCTGCATGGCGGCGGCCTTTTGAGACTGCGAGGCCAGGCGATTGACCTGGTCGGCGACCAGGCCGATCCGCTGATCGGGATTCAGGGCGGCGAGGGTTTTGTATGATAAGCCGATCTGGGCGAATGCCTCGGCCGCTTCACGGCCGCCCATTTGAGCTTCACCCAGCCTGCGATTGAAATAATCCAGGGCCGTCGTTAATTGCCCCTGCTCGACGCCGGCGAGCTTGGCCCCATGCTGCAGGGCGATCAGACTCTCTGTATTCATACCCAGGCGGTCTGAGAGTTTGGCCGTGACGTCAATCGCCTCCATCTGCTGTTTGATCATGTAGCCAACGCCGGCGACACCGGCGGCGGCCAGCAACCCGGTCGCCATGCGCCGGACACCGCGATAGACGCCGTCAATGCCGTGAGTAAACGCCGCGAGCTCACCGGCCGCCTTATTCTTGGCGAGGAGCTCCAGAACGATTCTGCGAGTTGAATCAGCCATTAGACACAGATTTCACGGATTACACTGCTTCGTGTTTCTTCGTGCTCTTCGTGGTTAAGAATTTCCGTTCATAAACAATACTTCGTTACGACCGTTACTTCGGCGGTCTCAAAACCCGCACCGGGCATGAACCGGACCGTGGGACAGTCAATCGTCAACGCCAAGCCTTCGCAGGCCCGGCCGCCAACGTTGCCGGCGAGAATCAGCCGGCGGATCGTTTCGGCGATCCGGCTGAGCATCGTATCGACGGATGTTAATTCGGGCAGACTGCGAATGACGCCGTGCAGTTT
>Ga0315284_10010135_pt1 | contig 13424 bp, 10 predicted proteins | sample YL17G09_16_MG_FD_203696 | JGI IMG/M metagenome (GOLD analysis project Ga0315284, IMG submission 203696) | Sediment microbial communities from Yellowstone Lake, YNP, Wyoming, USA - YL17G09_16 | ecosystem: Environmental > Aquatic > Freshwater > Lake > Sediment | place: USA: Wyoming | collected...
TGTTATGGGGAAATAAGTATAAATCCGCGTCCTCCACTTGTGTGTATTTAAATCCGGTTTCAAAAGCAACCATACGGTAGCCCAACTGCTTGAGCGCTTGGCGCACTGCACTGTGGTGGATCATTTTATCCAACCCCACGCGGGTCGTCTGTCCTGAAATATAATCTCCAAGATTTTGGATATAGTCAAAATTCAAGGAGGAAGCCAATGAAAGCTGAGTCTGGATGTAGTTGCTGCGACTGCAACGGGCAATATAAAAACCTATGTCTGCCAGGCGTTTCAAAAACGTGGTATTATCCAAAGTATACATTTTCTGCAAGACATCATCACGCCCGTAAGCATCCAGGATAATATAGTAAATATCCGGCGCAGGCTGATCCTGGGGTAAGTGCAACCCAGCCACGTCCTTGGACACGGCTGGGGCTGGTGAGTATGTCGCCAATTCACGGAACTGGTAGAGGCCGATTTGAGCCAGGGGTAAGACCAAGGCCACTACTACGACCAGGTTCAACCCCGGCGTCCAGGAGCGAAAATCGCGCTTACGACGGATAATCCAGATTGCCCCAAGCACAAAGAGCACTAACCAGGCAGGGGCTAATATGCGGTGCCGGCCTAAGAGAGTGGCAACAGTGCTGATCTGTTTAACCCCGTTATAGACATGACCATAAGAGAAAAACAACAACGCCCCCAATGTGCTCACCACAGCAGCCTTGGAACGGTCTTTTAACAACCAAGCCAACGCACCAAAACAAACCGCAACTGCTAATAGTGAAACTAAAAAAGCGCGCATGGCGACCACAGCCTTAATTTCTTCGATATTATGTCCCAGCAGCGCCAGCGTAGGGTATACAGCAAATAAGAAGGGATAAAATTCTATGTTTTGAATTCTTTTCATCAGCTCAAATTATCGGGAATTCCAAAATTGCTTCAATCACCCGACTCTGATCGCCTTCATTAAGAGCATTATAGAAGGGCAGTCGCAGTAAACGATCACTGACATCTTCGGTCACCGGGCAGTCGCCAGCTTTACCGCCGAAATTCCGCCCCATATCCGAAAGATGCAGCGGGACGTAATGGAAAACGCTTAATATAACATTGCTCTTTAAATGGGCAATTAAATTCTGGCGTAATTGTAAGGAGGGCATCAGCAGATAAAACATGTGGTAGGACTGTTCAACTCCCTGCGGTATAAAAGGTAGCCGCACCCCTTTTTCTTTCGCCCAGGATTGCAGAGCCTGGTAATATCTTTCCCAAATCTGGCGGCGAATGGATTGGATTCCATGGTAGGTCTCAAGCTGGGCATATAAGAAAGCCGCTAGAATGTCCGATGGCAGGTAACTGGAGCCCACATCTACCCAGGTGTATTTGTCCACCTGTCCTCGGAAAAAGCGACTGCGGTTGGTGCCCTTCTCACGAATGATCTCAGCCCGTTCGATGTACTGCCGGTCATTGATTAACAGTGCCCCGCCTTCTCCGCAGGAGATATTCTTGGTCTCATGAAAACTCTGGGTCGCCAGCGCGCCGAAGGTGCCCAGCAATTTACCTTTATATTTCCCAAATAGGCCATGGGCGTTATCTTCAATTACAGAAATGTCTTGTTGGCGCGCAATTGCCATAATAACATCCATCTCACAGCCTACACCGGCATAGTGTACCGGCACAATTGCCTTGGTGCGAGGTGTAACCAAGCGTTCTAATTGACTCTCGTCCAGGTTTAATGTGTCTGGATGGATATCAATGAAGACCGGTCGCGCTCCACGGATGACAAAGGCGTTAACTGTGGTCACAAAAGTGAATGAGGGCACGATCACTTCATCACCTGGCTGTATATTGAGCAGGAAAGCGACCATTTCCAGAGCGTGGGTGCAGGAGGTGGTCAGTAAAACTTTATGGACGCCCAACTCACGCTCAAGAAAAGCCTGGCATTTCTTGGTATATGGACCATCCCCCGAAGCGTGTCCCGATTCAATTGCATCGCGGATATAATCAATTTCTTTACCGGTTAAAGTGGGCCGGTTAAATGGTATCTGAATTTGCGATTCCATCACTATCCTCATCTCCTGGTTTCATCGAACCATTTATGAAATGTGTAAAAAGAATGACTGAGACGAAAACCCAGACCTGCCCACACCATTTGGGAGGCCAGGTTAATAATTTGAGTGGAGATCTGCATCTGCTTAATACCCCTTGAAAGAAACCACTGTATGGCATGCATCATCAGCAGACGCCCAATTCCCTGTCCCTGTGTTTCAGGATCAACGCCAAATAAAATACCCTCGCCTAAATCCGGATCGCGCAACTGCAAAGTCAGGAAACCCTTGATGCCGCCATCCTGCAAAGCGACCAACACCTCATCCGCCACTTCCTTCGAGCGACAGGATTGCAGCGCCCAATCTGCATAGGTCTCATCGCATTTGACCGGGTCAAGGCGAGCATCGGCATGGTAATGGCCGAGATAATCCCGGAACGCTCGCTGGGCAACCCGTTTCACGGCTTCAGTTTCTTCCGGGAAAACTGTGCGAACCTGGATATGACCAGATTGGTGGGAAGGTGGTATTAGCTCCGCAGGGATATTATTAAGGTCCCGGGTGTAATATACTAGCGTATCCATCAGCAAGAAACCCAACCGTTCCATTTCCTGGGCTACGGCAAGATCAGAAGTAGAGCAGCGCGACACCAAAAAATGGATATCATTTTCATGGCAAAACTCGATGATCACCGGCAGAGTTTCTAGCGTTACCTGGGTTGTCCGGGCTGTGCGGATGCCAAAACGCTGCTCATCGACTGACGAAAGATAGACTGGTATGGTAGCTGAAGGCATGTTCACTCTCTTACCTGCTGCCGGATAACATAAGCGGGACGGTTCTCAGTGCGCAAATAGATACGCGCCAAGTACTCCCCCATGATCCCCAGGGCAAAGAGCTGGGCGCCAGAGAATATAGCGATCATGGAAGCCGTAAAATAAAAACCGGGCATGATCACACCTACCACTAGATAGCGCGCAACCACATAAATCAATATCCCCATGCCAACTATCGTAAAGAAAAAGCCCACAATGCTCGCCAGCCGCAGGGGCAACGTACTGAAACCAGTGGTTAAATTGATAGCGTGAGTCACTAACTTTAAGAACGTGTAGTTCGAAATACCAGATGGTCGCGGGTCGTGTTTCACCTCCACAGTGGCGAAACGTGAGGTTCCCCAGGTTAATAAAGCGTCTATAAAGACGATAGGCGCTTGGTAATGAACAAAGGTCTCACATATTTGGCGGCGAAAAGCCCGATATGAAGTGACCTTACCTGCAACCTCAGCGCCCATGGCGTTTTGCAGCGTCAGCTTGGTCATGCGAGAAGCCATATTGCGCCAATAACCATGTTGGGCTTTCTGAAAAGCGCCATAGACCACATCGTATCCTTCCGCTAGCTTTTCAAGCAACTTGTGGATTTCCTCGGGAGGATGATGCAAGTCATCATCCATCGTGACGATAATATCATACTACGCAGTACGGATGCCACACAGCAAGGCGTTATGCTAGCCATAATTGCGCATCAGGTCAAGGCCAACCAGCCAGGGATGTTCCTGGCTCAACTTCCACGCGACCTCCCAACTATTATCCTGGCTGCTATCATTCACCAAAATGACTTCGTGTTTTTGAGCCAGCGCAGGTAAGATCTGCGCCAGACGCTTTGCCAGGTCAGGCAGGATGGCTTCACTATTGAACACGGGGATAACGATTGAAAGCGAGTCTGGTTTCCGAGAATCCATTATATGTAATATTCCTAATATCACCGCAAAGTTGTGGAGTGAATAATAAACCTCACCCCTCGCTCTCCTCTCCACCATGTGGAGAGGGTGGTACAGCTTCGCTGAACGAGGGGAAGACACTAGATACCACTTCCTGATCCACCATATAGGTCGGCCGGTTCATGGTGTGGAAATACATGCGGGCCAAATATTCACCGATGATGCCCAAGGCAAAAAGCTGTGCACCGGCAAAGATGGCAATGGTTGAAGCCAGGAAGGGAAAACCAGCCGGGCTACCGCCCTGGATCAAATAGCGGCCAACCACATAGATCAGCACCCCAATCCCAAACAAAGTAAAGAAAAAGCCCAACACACTGGCAAAGCGCAGCGGTAAGGTGCTGAATCCTGTGGTCATATTAATGGCATGTCGCATTAATTTCAGAAAAGTGTAATTCGACACCCCAGCCCGGCGCGGGTCATGCCTCACTGGAATAGCGGCAAAACGCGCAGTACCCCAGGTCAGTAGCACGTCAATAGATACATAGGGGGTCTGGTAATTGGTAAAAGCATCGCGAATCTTGGTGCGGAAGGCTCTAAAGGCGCTGACATGGCGGGCAACTTCAGCACCCATTGTATTTTGCAAGGTTAATTTAGTAAACCGGGAAGCCAAGTCGCGCCAGAAGCCATGCTGGTCTTTGAACGGCGTACCATACACCACGTCATAACCCTCAGCCAGTTTTTCCAGCAGTCTGTGGATTTCCTCAGGTGGATGTTGAAGGTCGTCATCCATAGTCACAATAATATCATGACGGGCAGTACGGATGCCGAACAGCAGAGCGTTATGCTGGCCATAATTTCGCATCAGGTTGATCCCTCGCAACCGGGGAACCTCAGTACAGAGGTGTTGGATCACCTGCCAGCTCCCATCGCGACTGCCATCATTAACCAGGATAATTTCAAAGTTTTGACACAATCCAGGAAGAATCTGTACTAAGCGTTCCATAAGTTCAGGCAGGATGGCTTCGCTGTTAAAAACAGGGATGACGATGGAGAGAGTGATATTTCTATGTTGGCTTTCCATAATTTGGTTACATCCCTTCACAAGGGAAATACTTTGGGGTGAACTCAGCTTTGGGCATTATAGTAGACACCATCCCCCAAAAAGACCATACGATGTGGATTTTTTATGGATTCGGACATCCAAATCTTTTATTAATCTCTATTATCGTCGCCTTTTGGACGGAATTCGGGTTTGTCGTCTCTTTTTTAATCAGCGCCCAAAGCGCACATAAAGCCGGTGAGAGCTTTGGCTTATTCTGGAATACTTGATCACTCATGGTCTGGGCTTTGGACCATTGACCCATGCTAGCGTATCCTTCGATGAACGGAAAATATTCTACCGGGTCAGCAGGATAATAGCCATCTTTGAAAGCCTGCTCTCCAACACCGATAACTTGCTCCCAGTCCTTCACCTGCTGGGCAATGGAAGCACGCTCAAAATAATAACACCAATCGTGTGCCGGCTCTTGACCAAATATCTCGCCTGGAGGCAACGCCGGTTTCTCAGGATTAAGTTTAACTAACTTTATATTTGAAAGAGGCATGGCCTTATACAAAGATGGCGGGTATTTATGGATTTTTGAGTCGGTTTTAAGCTCCAGGATGCGCAGGCAGGCCGGCGGGCTGTAGAAGAAAACCAGCATCTTATCGGTGCTCCCAGAAAAGTGGGTTGCCCGGTAATCACGAGCAATCGTAATGCCCGGTTTGAAACCAGAAAAATCCTCATGGCGCACCTGGTTATCAAACATCAAGTATGACATCGGGTATGAGAAATTATCCGGATCATATATCCAGTTCAATGGTGCAGTTAATGAATTATCGGTATAGTAAACAAAAGGCAGACGGTCGGTAAACAGCGTAGTACCGGGAGCAAGGGCAGGTATTCTCCAAACCAATTGCCAGAAGAAAGCCTTCTGCGCTTCCCATTCTTTGCGGTAGGCGTTGGCGCTTTGAAAATGAAAGCCAACCGCCAGACCAACAGTAATCCCAATCAGAATAATTTTCGGCACCTGGCCCTTGAAGAGAACACCCATCAGACCCACAAATAACAGGCTAGAGCCGATCATCATTGATAATGTGAAGCGATCCCATGGGAATTCCAGGCGGATGGGTAAGGCAGTGACCCAGGCCGGCCAACCGGCAATCAGGAGCGCAAACAACCCAAATCCGGTTGCCTGTAGCGTCCACGACCGGTCAGCTTTTTTACCCGTGGATAACTGTAAAGTTGGTGCAGCGCCCAGCCAGGTTAGGTAAAGGATAGTTACGACGACGCCCAAACCAACCAGCGCCAGGGAAAACAAGTCAATTCTTGAACTAATATTCGTCGATATGATAAATTGCACAACCCGCCCCCAGACAACCACGCCAGCTGCGACCATGTCATGCAGCACGGTTTTTCCTAATAGGAGCAGCGTTGGCAGGAAATCCGTTTTCAAATCGTCAAGGAGAGAAATTTCCGCCCGCGGAAATTCATGAATGAATAAGCGCCACAGAACGAAGGCCGACATTACTACAAGATAAGGCAGCCAATTGAGGATCACACCCCATAGACATTTCCTGCTTTTATTTTCTTTCTCGGCCAGTACAATCCATAAAAATACCGGCCTTAGAAGCTCCAACCCGAAGAAATATTCATGCGAAAACATAACCAAGGCAGCTGCCAGGATAGAGAGGATGCGCCACAACCAGGCGAGGCGCGGCTGACGTACAGCCTGTATCAACAAGCCAAATGAAAAAAGAAATACAGCATAGGTGAGGAATACATGGCTGTAGGTAACTGCGATCCACTGCTGCGAAAACCCCGGATAGACCATAAATAAAAACGCCACCCAGGTCACTTCAAGTGAACGCTTAGGCCAGAGCAGGCGCAATGACCACCACAAGGCGACCGCCGTCAACCAGCGGGTAACCAGGCCAAAGGTCTGCCAGCCCAGGGCCGAATCACCCAACAATGGCATGGTTAGCATGAATAGCCGCCCTAAAAGTGGGCGGTCGCTGGCAAAAACATCCTTGAAGATCGCAGCTCCCTGGATGTGGTTAAACCAGACCGACGGCCAGTCATCCCAGTAAAAACCCAGCCAGGGGAGCAGCAGTCCAAAGCTCACCACACATAAAACCGCCAGGGCAAGTGGAACAGTACTAAACCGAAAACGCGCTGGCAGGGCAGGGAAAACCATCTTGGAAACAAAACGCTTTATGGCTGTAGACAACTCAGCTCCTTACGAACATCCATAATGGTGGCCTGCTGATCTACACTGGTGTCCGTGTTCTTTTCAATCCGTTCCCACAGAGCGCAAAGCGCATTTTGCAGGGCAAAAGCACTTGTGTCATTAGCAAACTGGGCAATATTTGGGCTTCCTGCCAACGACTTGTATGAGCATAACCTTCGATAAACGGTAAATATTCATAAACATTATTTTTTGACAAAGAAGGCAAATAACCCTTTTCATATGCCTGGGTTCCTAAATCCACAACTATTTGCCATTTCTCCATTTGGGCAGCTAAAGCTGCCTTCTCATAAATATAACACCAATTATGTCTGGGTTCAGGGCCAAGCAGATCAAGAGGTGGTTGTGCTTGAATACTAGGTTGGGTTACAACCAGATTGATACGTGATAATGTGAGCGCCTGATAAAGCGGGCCTGGATAACGATAAATCCATCTATCAATCTCTGGATCCAGGATTCGAAAACATGCAGAACCATCGAAATAAAATAAAAGAGTTTGGGATGTATTTCCCACGAAACTCGCAGCGCGGTATTTCTCTTCAATAGGCATACCGCTTTCCAACGCTGGCACGCTTTTCCCCAAACGAGTGGGTATATCTACCATTAGATAGGCCATATCGCGCGAGTGGTTTTTGGGGTCATAAATCCAATTCAGAGGTGCTGTCAAGGAATTATCGGTGAAGTATTTGAAGGGCCAACCGCTGGTCATCAACGTCGTGCCGGGTTCTATACCCGGTACACGCCAAGCCATCTGCCAGAAGAAGGATTTTTGGAGCTTCCAGTCTTTCTGGTAACTGCTGGCATTTTGAAAATGGAAGCCCGCTGCCAACCCCACCGCTAGGCCAACGATAACCATCTTTTGGATTTGCTCCTTGAACAGGAGCTCCAGCAAACCGACAAATACAAGACTCACCCCGATCAACATAGATAAGGTGAAGCGGTCCACGGGAAATCCCAGACGGATAGGTAAATGTGTGATCCAGGTTGGCCAGCCAGCAATCAGCAAGGCAAAAACCCCGATACCGATGACTTGCCATGCCCAGCGTTTCGAAGAGCCCTCAGCAGGTGAACCAGAATCCTTTCCTGCGGCACTCAGTCTGGACAAAAAAAAGCAAGTCAGCAATGAAGTGACGATGACCACAATTAACGGGAGAACAGTGGCGAGAGAGTCAAAATTCACCAAATTAGCAAACGGCAAGACCTGACTCCAGGCTACCAGACTGGCTTCGAGCATATCCTGGAGAATGGTTTTCGCCAACTGCAAACTTGTCCCTAAGAGATCATGCCTTAGAGTACTAAAAAGTGTAACCTGCGTCCTAGAAAATTCTTGAATAAAAATTCTCCAAATGATAAATATGAAAATCAGACCTATAAAAGGAGGCCAACGAAGGCTGACGTGCCAGATGCGCTTGCGTAACGCATACCAATCATGCCCGCTTCTGCGCCCAGTGCTGTCCTCGCCCAGCACCAAACATAAAAAGATTGGCCGGAGTAGTTCCAATCCATAGTAATATTCATAAAGAAATAAGGTAAAAGCATCCGTAAGTAAAGATAGTGCCATTAAAGGCCAGAACCAGCCCGGTTTGCGAAGCGCCCAAACCATCAGGCCCAGAGACAAAACAAAAGATACATAAGGAATAAGAATATGCCCGTATGTGATGGCAATCCACTGCTGCGAAAACCCTGGATAAACAGCGCTGAGAAAAGCCATAAAGGCTACTGGCAGTTCATGTTCAGGCCACAACTTACGTAATGACCACCACAAGGCAACTGCAAGTAACCAGCGGATAGTCAACGCAAAGAGCTGCCATTTAATGGCTGAATCTCCGAATAATGGCATGGTCAGCATGAAAATACGGCCCAAGAAAGGCCGGTCGCTTGCAAAAACATCCTTGAAAATAGGGGTCCCCTGCAAATGGTAAAACCAAATAGAAGGCCATTCATCCCAATAAATGCCCAACTTAGGTATTAACAAGCCGTAAGTTAAAATGCATACTCCTAACAGGGCAAGTGGCATAGTCCAGAAGCCGAAATTACTTACCTTCTTTTGCCATTCCACGCGATTTCTCCCTTGATGCCAAAGAATTGGCACGGATTATAACATGTCCTAAAGTTTTACCTCGACGTTAAGGACTGGGGCTGATCAACTTAGAACACTCCAATTGGTACGTAAAATTGGTGATAAGCGTTTGTTTTTCATTATCAAACATCGGACTGTTTAGTATTCGCCTCCACGTAGCGCATAATTCTGGTCGAATAGCTGGCATTGATCGGAAAGCGTCTTTTGTGAGTTTATAAGCCCTATTTAGTTGATCAGAGTATGCATATCCTTCGATAAAAGGAAGATATTCAATCGGGCTTTCAGAAGACAAACCTAATTCAAATACTTTATCCCCAATTTGTGTAACTTTATCCCAATCTTTTTTTTGACGCGCAAGGTCTGCCTGTTCATAATAATAACACCAGTCTAATTCCGACTCTTTCCCAAATAATTCATCGATAATTTCTAATGGGGGATCTGCGTCAACGATAATTTGGTGTAAATTAGAAAGGGAAGCGGCATTAGCAACTAATTCGGGTAAGATGGACGATTGTTCGATAGATGGATCTATCACATGCAAACAACTTGTTGGAGAATAATTAAACACAAGCACCTGAGATGTTGTACTATGTAAATCAGTTGACCAATAACCATATGATATCGGTATGCCAGGTTTTAATTCTGGAATGGTATTCCCAAGGCGCGAATCAAGCTCAAAAAATGCATATTGCATTGCGTATGGAGGATCTTGATTATAAATCCAATTCAATGGAGCCGTTAAAGAAGTATCGCTCGTGTAACCAAAAGGAAATTCATCTGTTAGCAAAACTGTACCTGGTTTAAGGCCAGGAGCACGCCAGGCTAACTGCCTGAAAAAGGCTCCTTGAGCTTTATGAACAAGTCTAAATGAGTTAGCATCTTGAAAATGTTGTCCAATTGCCAAACCTACTAATATCGAGATAATGAGGATTTTTTGTTTGTGAGTCCGAATAAGCAATTCCAATAATCCAACCAAGAGGATACAAGCCCCCATCATGAAAGCTACAGTATACCGATCTCCACCGATATCTGTACTAATTGGTGCATTCACAAACCAAAAAGGCCAACCAGATACCAAAGTGGAAAAAATACCTATCCCAATTGCTTCCCAAGCCCACCTCAGGGCAGGTAATGAGTCCTCTTGAATATCAATATCTTTAGCCGTCTTTATTTTTGATAGATAAAAGTAGGCTGTTACTCCTCCAATAATAGCTAGTCCCAAAGCTAGTCGTACAGACAATCCCTCATTATCTTTTAATAAAGATAGCGTTTGGTCCCAAACAAACAGGTTCACCTTCAAGGCATCTTGGATGATTATCTGAGCTTGGTTAAATATTGTTAATAAGGGATCCGTAATAATATCATTGAAAAGTACTGGCTGATATTTAGTTGGAAATCTAAATATAAATATTCTCCAGACAAGGAATAAAATAGTGACGAAGAAATAAGGTATCCAATGTAATCCAGTTAGTCTTATACGATCTTTATGGGAAATGTTCTCATCTTTATCCCTTAAACCAATCCAAAGAAATATTGGTCTTAATAATTCTAGGCCGAAGAAATACTCCACAGAGAACAAGCTATACGCAGAGAGTAGAATTGCCACAATTGTAAACGGCCAAAATAATTTAGGGCGACGAATCGCAACAAGCATAGCCCCCATAGAGAATAAATGCATCGCCAATATTAGAAAAAGAGTACCATATATTACGGCAAAATTTGTTTGCCGAAAACCAGGATAAATAGCAAATAGGAAAGTAATCCATGTTATTTGTCGAAGTCGATTAGGCCAAGTTATCCGTAGCAACCACCAAAAAGCAATCGCAGCGATCCAGCGGGTGAATACTGCATAAATTTGCCAGTTTACTGAGGACGTCCCGAGCAGAGACGATATTATGATATATATCCATGCTAAGTAGGGACGCGCCCAAGAAAAATATTTAATAAATACTGTGGGGCCGAAAGCATGAAGCTGCCACATATGGTACCAGTCGTCTTGAAGGAAACCGAGCCAGGGAGCGAGAATCCCATAACTTATAAAACATAACAGAAGCAAAGCGATCGGTATTGAGCTAAAAGTGAAAATTAATTTCTTCATGCTTTTCATCCTAAATCCCCCTCATCGTTGCGATTTAGTGGCGTCTGATTTTTTCTTTGCACACACGTACGCGCTCTCAAAATATGATATATTTACCGCTATAGTTATCAAAGTAAACGCGACCACAAAGATTCCTTCCAAGGCCGCTATAATAATCCAGGCCGGTATATAGTTGACAATCAACACTATGACAGCCCCTATCACCATCAGAACAGGCAGCCAGGTCAGGGTTCTCAATGTTCGAGTATCCACCAAGGTTTGTTCACTTTTCATAAATTCTTCCTACCACCACGGGTTGGTTGGTTGGGTCAATTGCAAATAATAGAAAAGTACACCGCTGACCAGATGCAGACCAAACACGATAACACCTGCAATAAAAGCATCATCGGGTTTCTTTTCTAACCATCCAGAAAGCCAGCCAGCATTCTGGCGCAAGAAAAACACGACTGATGCAATGAAGAGAATAAACAGGGTGACCTGCCCACTCCATTTGAAGTTTCCATCTTGAAAGCGCAACCCGGTTTCGGCTAACATGTAGGTATAAAAAGCGCCAAAAAAGAAATTAAGCCAAGCCAGGTTCAGGCTTATATCCTTCGAGGCATCTTTATAATACATAGCATAGACTGACAGTGGGAACAATATGGACAGGAAGAATTTAGGTAAAAGCATGCCAGAATCGCGGGCATAAACCGCCAGGGGAGCAAAGACAATCCCGCCCTCGGCTCTCAGAACTCGGTCGGTCGTATAAGTTGCCAAGTACTGCCAACCCAGGATGATCATTGCCGGGAGGATAACGCCCAAAATCAAACGTTGCCAATCCAACGAACGCTTTTTTAACAACCAATAGAAAGCCAACAGTAATAAAGCTGGTAGTAAGCAAATAATATAATTAGGTTTTGCCAGGCTGGCAAGGATGGTTAACAATGCGGTGAGAAACCACCTAATCCTGGACCCAGAACCAGGTTGGTAAGTGAATATCTCCAGGCTATTTAAAAAGAGCAAAAGTGCCAGTGGTTTGAGCAGTAAGTAGGTGGGGTTATGGGTTGTGTTGATACCGATGTAGCCAAAAAGCAGGTTGTGACTGCCCCAGGTCAAGACACTGACGGGCGCAACCAAGGTGACGCTCAGGGTAACCGCCAGGCTTGTGAGCGCCAACAACCATTTACGATTATGGAAAATTTCATTTACCGACTTTCTCACAATTGCATAGGCTATAACCGCGGTGACTAAATCAAAGATGAGCGCCACGAGCTTGCTAACCAATAGGTAATTACTGGTTGGCTTGAGCAGGTGGGCTGCGATCACCAATAATTCATAAAGGAAAAAAGAGGTCTCAGTTCGCCGAGATTCGGCCATACGCTCGGCAAAGCGGGTGTGGACAACATAGTCCCAACCATAAAGCGTACCTGTTTTAACATCAGGATACTTTACCGGCCAAAAAAGGGCGACACTAACCAGCAGAAGCAGGCCGATTGCCAGGATTTCTTCTTTATTTTGGGCAAGCGCGTGACCCACTCGTGAACTCCACCTGCGCAGCGCTGGCCAATGTTCCCCCCAATAAAGAAGCACAATAGCAACCAGCGCCTGCAAGCATAAGGCTATGATCCAAACTACGAGCAGAAGCAGTCGCTGAAAATATCCCTTAACCTGGGTATCCGTGATGGTATTCGTCAAAAAGACAAAATAAACCCCGCTGATCATTCCGGCTAACATAAATAAGACTGTTAGAGAAAAACCCCTCGCATTCCGCAACCCAACATTAAAGCGGTTGCTAAGCAGTGTAAGCCAAGCTGGTCGTTGCCGGCTTAACACTGTAAACAATAAGAATGCTAAAACTCCCTGGCCAGCCCACAGCGCCAGCGCCCAGCGCAAAGGCGAATAGCCGAGTAGCCAGGCTCGTTCCACATCGGAAGGTGTTGCAAATAAAAATATCAGGACAGCAATCCCCTCCATTAAACCAGTTAACAGAAAATATCGAATGGTCTTCATTACCCCATCATCCCAAAACCGTACTGCGATGATTTATCCAATCCCAAGTCTGCCTGATACCATCACTGAGAGATACCTGGGGTTGCCAGCCAAGCAGAGACCGAATTCGCTCGATATTCAAAACATTCTTGGGGACGTCAAACGCCCGCGCTGGTTTATGCAGCAGCACTGGCCTTACCCCGGTGATGCGGAGAATTTTATCCAGCAATTCCAGCAATGACAAGCCTTT
>Ga0315284_10010137_pt1 | contig 13423 bp, 12 predicted proteins | sample YL17G09_16_MG_FD_203696 | JGI IMG/M metagenome (GOLD analysis project Ga0315284, IMG submission 203696) | Sediment microbial communities from Yellowstone Lake, YNP, Wyoming, USA - YL17G09_16 | ecosystem: Environmental > Aquatic > Freshwater > Lake > Sediment | place: USA: Wyoming | collected...
ATATCTCGTTGCCGTAGAAATCCGCATACGACAGCGCGCTGTTGACGTACCCGCGATGGACCATGTCCGAGAGTGATGCTATCGGGAAATTTGCCCTCATGCGATTGTCCGAGACGTCTTCGCATGCGTCGCCCTGGGCTGACGAAGACATGGAGGGGGAGAGGAGTGCGTCCATTGTCGAAAATGTGTTTTGTCTGTTTTACGGCGCCCGGTGAAATCGACCATGCAAAACAACACAACGGGAAAAACGCGAGCCCGGCCCGGCCGGACGTCGGATATCGTTGTTTTGATCAACAAAATCCTCGACGCCCGGTACCACGCGCTCGCCGCCGGGCTGGTCGCAAAGACCGCATCGACGCGTGCGTCCGACGTGGTCCGCGGGATACAGGCCGTCGTCGAGACATTGATCTGCACCACGCCGGTCATCCGGATCGAGCGGACAGCGGGTGGCGCGCGGATAGCCTTGTTTCCCGAGCAGGGGGTCTATCTGACCGTCGCCGACGCCGCTGCCGCGCGAATGGAAGCCACGTTCAAGCAGGTGTGTGCGACAGAGATGTCCAAGGAGTACCTCAGCATCGTCCCGGAGTATCTCAATCTCACTGCCGTCGTCCAGTTGTTCGTCCGCGATGTCCTCGTCGCGTCGCCGGCTACCCGCGAGAGCATCGACTGTGTCGTCCAGCGCTTGCGCATCACCCGCCCTTCGCCGAAACTGGACATGATACACGCCGTCCTCGAACTCTTTGTGCGAACGTGACATGGTCGAGGAAATCAACACGACGGGCGACGAGGGGTTTTCCGTCGAAAGCGTATCGGAATACGTGCTGGCCCACGGGTTTCGCCTTTGCCCAACCGGGGAGGACACCGTCTTCGCGCCCCACCGGGTCGTTGCCCTCGTCCTCTGCGTCGTCATCTGCACAGAGATTGTCTTCATGCTGAGAAAAATACAAATGCGCTTTTCTTGACTTTCGATTTATTACTGTTACTGGTTCACGGCATTTATTCGCCGGACGTGGATGCGCATGGACATGGTCGACATGGCGTTGACGATACATACGAGGTACACCTGGTGGATGCAGTAGAGTGCAAGGATGCCCGCCCCCCAGTAGACGTTGCAGGAGTTGAACGGGGGCGTGGCGGTCGACGGTGTGGGGCGGATGCACGTCCAGTTGCTGTGTGTCTTGTCTTCAAAGTATTCGTAGATGAGCACGGACAGGATGATGATGATGAGGACGTATGCGACGGGGATCACCACGCTGTTTCGAACCGTCGAGAGCGTGTACATCTGGTTGATGCTTTGCGTCTTGCCGTCTGTCTGCATAACACCCCGGTATCGCAGGTACGAGATAACGATGACTGCGAGGGCGCCGACGAAGAAGACGACGGCGAAGGAGATCGTCACGGGGAAGATAAACTCGGCAAACCAGTGCCCACCGACGATTGCCTCGATGATGAATGCATAGAAGACGATCCACAACGCGGTCAGTGCAAAGAGAAGCGCGACGATGGACCAGTTCGGGATGAGCTCGACGACGGTGGTGGCGGAGACGACCTGTCCGCCATCGGCCACGGCACTCTCGCCCCGGTCGTCCTCGTCCTCGTCCTCGGGCGCGCGATAGACGATGAAGCCCAGCGTGACGATGTTGTAGGCCAGGAAGCAGAGCGCGCCGGTGTTGATCGCGGCGGTGGTGACCCAGAGATAGAAGAAGGACGACTGGTTCGCGACGCTCGAGTCGAATTGCGGCACAGTGTCCCATTTCATCTCGTTCGCCCCGCTGAGCGAGAATGCGTAGACGGTGAAGACCACGTTGAAGAAGAAGATGAAGAATCCGCTGAGGAAGTATGACCGCATCTCCTCGTTCAGATGCGCGCCGGCCTCCTGCGACGCCTTGTCGGTCGCCGGCGCAAGCACCATCTGGCGGATCGACGGGGCAGACGAGCCCCCGGAGATGTAGTAGATCCCGATGTGCGCAATCCAGAAGGCGAGCGAGCTGTAGAGCAGGCCGGTGACGGCGGAGTAGGTGAAGTCCGTCTTGGCGCGGAAGAGGTGGTAGAAGTATGCGGCGAGGAGGACAAAGAGCACGATGATGTAGATCGCGCCGGTGGCGACGAACGCCTTGACGATGCTCTTCGACAGCGACACGCCCTTCCCGCCGAGCACGGGGTCGGGGACGACGGACGGAGCGGTGCGGTCGCTGGATCGACCCCTCTGGCGGGAATTCGATGCCTGGTTCGATGCGGACGTCGAGGCGCCCCGGGGCTTGAACGGCGTGGTCTCTTCCGAGGGCGTGAACGGAGCGTTCTCGACCCAGACGGTGCCGAGGAACTGGAAGGCAAAGATGATGTAGATGACGGAGCCGAAGAAGAACGCGCCGCACATCGACTGGAACGAGTAGTATCCGTCCGAGTTGACATCCGGCGTGTTGCTGTTGTTTGGACTGTCCACATACGCACTGTGCCCGACCAGCCAGAAGCACCAGATGAACAGATTCGATCCGTAGTCGACGGTGCTGAAGATGAAGAGCGAGCAGAAGCGACGGAACGAGTGGATGCCGGGAAAGATGCCGGATTTCGTCTTGGCGATCGAATAAACCATGATGATGAACTTGTAGAGCCAGTCGAGGCCGAAGAGCACGGCGTAAAAGATGAACCAGACGAGGACGGTCCAGTTGTCGGCCCCGAGAATGTAGACGAGTGGGAGGACGAGCAGACAGACTCGTGCGATCAACGACAGCACGACGACCCACATCGTCAGTGTGCTACCTGCAGCATCCCCGGCCATTGTCGTCAGATACCGTAGCGCGGGTGCGCGGAGAAGGCCGACTTATACGCTGAAACATGTATTGGCGCGAAAAGAAAGTCGCCTGCGGCTAAAAACCATATATGCATCCGATTCAACCGCCGCCGGCAAGCCGTGTCTCGCGATGCAGGTGTACAATGTGGCGGAGTGGCGGTCGAAGGACCTGTCCTCCTTCTATGTCTGCGGCATCAGCCTCTTCGTCGCGCTCGTCGCGTCGCCCTTCTACGCGTGGGGCATCAAGGAGCTGATGGACAAGACAGAGGGCACGAGCGCGATGCGCAACGGCTTCTCGTTTGGGGACGAGATCGCCATCGTCGTCGGCATCTTCCTCGTCTTTGCGTGCTACAACGACGTGAACAAGGAGCTGCGGAAGTCGGCGCTGTTACTAACGGCCGTGCTGGCGCTGAAGCGCGTTGCGGCGGCGATCACGCCGGATCAGCAGAACGCGCAAAGCGTGCGGGGGGCAGCCCAAAAGGGCAGCCAGCTCGGCGGAAAGGCGCCGTTGGCGATGCTGAGTGTGGCGGCGATGACGGGCGTGTGCGTCATCATAGAGGCGGAAAATACAAGCGCCAGTGCCGCGCGGATCCAGCAGATCATCTCGTCCGTCAGTCCAGAGGCGGGGACGCATGCGTCGAGTGTGCAATCTATACTGACTTACATATCGTCGGTTGCAGAAGACCGCGCGGCGTTGGCGGTAAACAGCGCGGCAGAGGCGGTCGATCGATTTTACATTGCCATGATCCCGTCGTCCTTCTGGATCGTGTCGACCGCGACCACCGTCATCGGATTCCTGTACCTCCTTCTTGTCCCCTTCTTGCTCTGGTTTGGACAGGGCTGGAATATGCTCTACACATACCCCGTGTACTTTCTCATCGTCGGCGGCGGCTTGGCATACCGGCTACACCTGCGCGATGCGGTGAATTCGCCGACGAAGATGTCGATGCTCGGCGTGCACACGCAGATCTGGGGCACGGTCGTCGGCGCGCAAAAAACGTACATGGCCGCGGGATACAGGGGGGACACGATGTCGAGCATTCTGATTTCTTGCAATATACTTAAGACTGGCTAGCGTTTTATATCATCCTGTTCTCTTTAAAACTCACCCCTGTAGCCCCCGAACGGGGCGCAGAGGAACATCGGAGCGCCGGCGTCCTTGGCGGTTTCCAGCGAGAGCATGTCGCACCTGAGCTGGGCGGCGCCCCCGCTGGGATGCTCTAGCTTGCTGACCGTACGGTGGAGGACGTGGCCGAGCTTGGTGACGTGCGCGGGGCGGATGACGGGGACGGGGGTTTTTCCGGCGTCGACGATATACTTGTTACTGCCAGTGTCAAACGTCATCGCCGTCTCAAAATCGAGGTACGAGCCGGAATCGAATCGGGGATCTTTCCTATCCTTGAGGCAGTCGATCTCTTCGTCGAACGAGATCGTCTTGGGCGCGCCGTCCGACGACGCCACGATGAACATGACCATGCACCGGACATCGCTGTTCATATTCCGCGCGCCGTGCAGCAGACGCCCCCCCGACGACGAGGGCGGATTGACCAGAGAGAGCGACACCTTCTTCCGCACGAGCCACAGCTCGTCGAAGGGCTCGAGCTTCTTCTTGTTGCCCCAGTTCATCACCATGGTCATCCCCGACATGGCGATGGGGAGTGTGATCGGCTGCTCGCCGAGATCTGCATAGTTGGCCACGCTGGGGCCTGTCCGCGGATACGGATTCGGCGGGCCCGCGTGCCAACCCGCAAACCGCCACTTGTCTGCGAACTTCTCGACGGTCGAAAAAATCTCGATGTCCTCGGCGTCGCGGGTCCGCTTTCTCGTGTCCCCTTGTCCTTCGGCTGCCAAGACCGACGCGGCGTACATCATCGAGCACAGCGACGGGCCATCCTTCACGATCGCGGGCGCGTCTTCTTTCCCGGAGTCCTTGTCGATAAACAGGGGAATGCCGGGCAGCCAGGTCTTCTGGACATGCGGATCGGATGCAATCGAGATCGCAGGGACAACCGAGCGAGTAAAGTTGGTTTTGGCTGCGGCGAGGTATTCCGGGGTGGGATAGACCTGGCCGACGCCGTCCTCGAGGGGGCGCGCAATCGTATCGCTGTGGAGGCGCGACGATGCATACGCGGCGGCCGATGCGGCGAGCCCCGCGGTGCTATTCACGGTTCCGAGCATTTGTCAGACGAAGGAGCGCTGCGGGGGGGGGGGCGGATGATATAAGTTGTTTGAGCTGAATGGTGCATAAAAGTACATTGTGTTTACTTGGATCCGTTACTTTCTTCTTCCGGCGCCGATGACTCGAGACACGGCATACGCCCCGCGTTTTTGGGTCTTCTTCTCCGACGGGGACGGGTGCAGCAGCGTGGCGGGGTCTTCGCCGAGCAGGTGCTCGTGGACGTACATACTGGCCGCCAAGAACCGGCTGTTCAGCGCGTCGCCCCGCTCGATGTGTGCCCGCCACGCGGCCATTGCGGCATGGCGCAGCACGGTGCTGCCGTCTGCGGCGACGCCGATGCACCCCCGGTATGCCGCGTCCTCCAGCCGGCGGTTCTTGATGATGCTGTACATGATGTCCCGCTTGGGGTTGCTGAAATCGTGGTCCCGCAGGTGCGTGGCGACCTCGGCGGGGGTCACGACGACGGGATCGGTGCCGGTCTCGATCGCATACTGGCCGCTCAGGTCGTTGAAGATCTGGGCGCAGTCGTGGAACAGCGCCTCCTCCTGCTTGAATCCGCAGAACCGGAGATCGTGCGCCTTCATCGCCAGATAGGCTTTCCGCAGCTTGTGGTAGTCTGCGTCGTTCTTTGTCACCGCGTGCGTTGCATCGTGTATGCAGCAGATGGTGCAGCGGGATAGCCCGTCGACGGTGAAGATCGGCCCGTCCCCGACGTGCGCTGCGATGATCGCGCGGATCCGCGCGTGCTCTGCCGCCCGCTGCTCCGGCGTCTCGTCGGTTATGCTGCGGCTGATCAGGGCGTCGACGCGGTGCGACTGCAGGGGCCGGATCCGCATGGTGCGGTCGAGCGCGGCGTCGGCGTCGAGCCGGTCTGTGTAGACCCCGGTCACGACGGCGGGCGCGCCCCCGGGGATGTATTCGTCGCCCTCGTCGTCTATCCCGCGGATCTGCGTTGTCGGCGCCGGGGCGTCGTAGTCTTCTTCCTCCTCGTCGTCGTAGCTCCACCCGCTGCCGCCTGGCGGATGGGCCAGTGCATGGGGTATGCCGTTGATGGTGTTAAAAGGGATTGGCTGTGTCATGTGTGGTCGCTCCGATGTCGTTCCGGAAGACGTCGATTCGTATAGTGCAGTCTACTCGAGCGCAACACGATCACGGGGAGGCAGATGGATACACTGTTCCGGCTCGTGGGCATGCCGCGGACAGAACCGAAACCGATTGCCGAGGCGTTTGCCGCGTGTGTGCGGGCCACCCGGCCGATCGCGGTTTTCGCGACGATGAATGGCGACATCGAAGTCGCGCGGAAGGCCGCACTCGCGCCAGATGCAACGGCCGAGGCCGCCAATGCGTACCTGCGCCGCATCGACGCCTACATGGACAGCGTGTGCGGGGGCGAGCCGACGGCAGACAAGCTGGCGCTCTTGTATGGTCCGTGCGCGCATCGGGTCACGTATGCCTTCCCAGGGGGCGGCGGCGAGGCCAAGATACCCACGGAGGGACTGGCCGATGAAAGGATGATCGCAGTCTGGAACCTGGCGACGCTCTACTTTACCCAGACGGAGGCGGGCGGGAAATACACCGACGCAATGCACGCGTTTCGCTTCTGCGCAGAAATCGCCAAGCGCGAAACGATCGGATCCGCGCCGGCCTTCAAACGATACACCATTCCGCCGTGCATGTCGCGCGCCGCAGCGCAGACGATGGAATATGTCTCCGCCGCGTTCTGTGCATACACATACGCCACGGCCGAGCACGAAAAGTTGCCGACTTCGTATCTCATCGAAGCGCATATGTTCTGGTATTCCGAGTATCTGCAAATGGCAGCGCGGGTGACATTGCCGGGGTGTGGCTGGGATGCCGCGTTGTACAGTGCAATCGCACATGCTTCGAGATGGCACACGCTGTGCTGGCTGATCAATCAGTGCTTCGCCGCGCCGCGAGAGCCGGCTCCGGCCAACCCCGTGGCCGACATGATAATCACGGCAGAGGACATCGTTGCGCGGAGTGCGGGGGACAGCGACGGGGCCATGATGGCGCGGAGCTTGGCGGAAACGAAGGCGCGGATTGGATACAGCACGTGGTCGATTCCATTCTACCGGGCCGTGCCGAGCAAGAAGTGGACTGTGCCAAGAGTGTATGATAAAATACAGGGCCTCCCGTGACCCGGTTTTTTTATATGAATTGGAAAAATCCATAGTCCATTCCGCCGCGCACGCTGTGTGTGCGCGGCGGCGGCGGGGGCGGCGGCGGAGCGAAACAGACCGCCTTGCCTCCGGCTGCGGGAGAATATGCCCCCCGCCCGGCCAGAAACACGGCCATCGCAGCTTCGTCGAGCAGCGCCCCGCCGTGCGGGGGGTAGTCGCCGAGAAGCATGCGGTCGTACCGCGCCCGGTGGCTGCCGAGCGCATCCTCGTACAGAACCAGTTGGGTAAACAGCTGCGCATTGCCGGTCGCGGGGCGGTCGGGGTGGAAGGTGAACCGTGCGTGTTTGATCGCGGCGCGCACGGCGGCGTCGTTTGCATCGGCGGCGAGGCCGAGAGCGGTGTACAGGGTCCACGATGGAGAGGCCATCGGGTGGCGAGGGGGCGAGGGAGAGGGCGGCACGCTGCGTTTTTCTACACGTGGCGGGGGGTGCCCGGGGCGCGGGGGCCGTGGGCGGAGATTGTATCGGTGCATAACGAGATCGACGGTGTTTGATATGGCAGCAGCAAACACAAAGCGTTTGTGCTTTGTATCGGGGAGGAGGTGGACGACGAGGGCAATACGCTTCCCGTTTCGGGTGGACTCGTCACACGTCGTGAGGGACAGGCCGCATGTAGTGTATCTCAGACACGCTTCGGATCTCCATGTGTCCGACGCGATGGCCATCGCGCTTGCGATCCCCCGGCGGCCGCCGGTTTACACCCACGCCCTCTTTGATGTGATGAATTTTCGGATAGAGCAGGCGATCGAAATGGCGATTTCGGCCAGCGCGGCGTATCCGACGGCGATGCGGGACGCGATACGGACGTGTGCGAGAGGGCTCTCGCACGACCGGCAATAAAAACGCGTATAAGATTTTCGGACGCGCAATAGGCGTGTGCGTTTACTGGATTCTACCATGACTGTCCCTGATCTCATCGGATCGTATCAGGCGCTGGTCGTCATCGCGCTGTCCACGTTTGTCTTCTTGCAGGGCTTCGCGCCCATCACGATGTGGACGTATTGGTCTGACATCCACTACTACACCGAAACGGGAGACACCGACCCCGCGGTGACCGCGGCGGCAAAGATCGCAAGGGTCCGCAAGAACGGATGGTTCTGCACATGGGGGCTGCTCGTGCTCTGGTGCATTGCGTGTGTATTTCTCGTCGCCTGCTACTACCAGGTGCTGTACACGTACGGCAGCGTGAACGAGGGCGTGAGCTTCACGCTGCTCTACTCGCTCCTTTTCGCCGTCGTGGCCCTTGACAAGTGCATGCCCGTGATGTTCCACTATTTTTCGTACCAGAAGTGGCGTATCCCGCTGTCGATCTTCGGATTCATTGTATGGGGCGTGTCGGTTGCGACGTTTTGTCTTCTCTTTGCGAGGATCAATGTGCTAACAGGGTGCCTTTTCATCCCGTACATGGCGTACAATACCGCTGCGAACCTCGCGATGTGGATCAAGTCTTGGGGAACCGAAGCGTACATGGTCGACGCAGGTGACACGATGAGGACTAGTGCGACGCCCTCGTCTATTGGAAGGATGTATCGCACAGGCAGGGTGGGAGCTTTTTGAACCAACGGTCCCTAAAAAGAGAAAAGAGAGATTCAAAAACCGAGTGGAAAGTAAATAGTTCTTTTTATTCTCACGGCTTACTCGTCCTCCTGCCCATATTCCTCCTGACTGCCGCCCGCGGGGAGACGTGCCGCCTCTGCCTTCGCCCGGCACGTGGTTCTCACGAACGCCACGGCGACGCAGAACCTGTCGATCTCGGCATCCGTTGCGTCGCGGAGGCCAGCCAGATAGCTCTTCTCGACACCAAAGCTTGCGTCACAGCGGCTGCAGAATCGCAGGATGTGGTCGACTCGCGACGCGGCATTCTGCGGCGCGTGCGCAATCTCGTCCTTCATTGCGAACAGAACGTACTCGCACACGGCATAGTACCGATTGGTCTCCTCTGGCGTGTACCCGGTGCCCCCCGGTGCCCCGTGGCTCGGCAGGAAGTTCTTGACCCGTTCGCTGTACCTCTTTGGCGAGGGCTCTTGGGCAACCTTTGCATCGACGATCCTCCTGATTCGTTCGCAGATCGCCGCCTTTTCCTCGGCGGTGAGGGGCGCAGCAGGCATCGGCCGTTCATCCTTTTGCACCGGCTTCCGCGCCCGAGGTGCAGGTGCCGGGGGTAGTTGTGGGGGACGGGCGGAGGGGGCGGAGGGGGCGCTCGGCGGAGCACCGGAGGGGAGTGTTGCGGGCGCTGCGGTTGGCGCAACGGGCGCAACGGGCGCAATGGGTGCTGCTGCGGGCGCAACGGGCGCAACGGGTGCTACTGGCGCTGCTGCGGGCACAACGGGCGCAACGGGCGCAACGGACGCAATGGGTGCTGCTGCGGGCACAACGGGGCGCGCCGTGGAGGGGGCGGGGTCGTCGACGCGAACGGGGGGTGGCGGAGGAAGAATGCGCGGACCGCCAACGGGGGCGATTGGTGCGGGGGGCGCTGTGCTTGGCGATGCGGGCGCGACCTCGAACGTCAGCACCACTCGTGATCCGGCGAGTGCGGCAGCGAGTGCGGCGACCAGCTGCGTTGCCCATGCATTATCCACGGGAGGGGGCTGGATGACGGGGGGCGCGGGCGCACGGATGGGCGCGACGGGCGCCTGGATGGGCGCGACGGGCGCCTGGATGGGCGCCGGGGGCGGATCCGCAACGCGGGTCTTCTTCGGCGCCTTCTGCGCCGTCTGCGGGTGAAAAGGACGCTTGCGGTGGTGCGCAGGGGCGGGCGGTGCGGCGCTTTGGTCATCCGATGCATCGTCGTATCCACCTGGGACCGTGATGAGGGGTTCGATGTCCGCGCCCGCGTCGGGCGTGTCAAAGTCCAGGCCGGAAGCGGGCGCGTTGTCGGCGTTGTTGTTGTCGGCGTTGTTGTTGTCGTCGTCGTCCGAGGCGTGCGAAAACATTGCGGTGTCCGAGGCGTCTTTCCACTTGTTCCATATGCCGTCGGCGGCGTGCGTGGGAGGGAGAGGGCGGGCTGCCATTGTTGCTGCTAGTGTTATGATGAGTGAGAGCGGGATCACCGAGACTTTTATTGCCGCCGCGTGTACGAGAAGTAGCCAACGAGGAATGCAGCGAGCAGGCCGAATGCGACGAGAAAAACGAAAAGGACGAGGATCATGTCGTTGCTTGGGTTGTACGGGACGGCATCCGCGCCCGGGATCGGCGTGGGCTGACCGGAAAACTGCCCGGGGATCGGCGTGGGGGTGACGAGCGGGTCGGTGATGGTGATCTGGCGGCCGAGAGACGTGATCGTGCTCAGACAATTGCCCGCATCGGTCACCGTCAGCTGGAATGTGGTCTGCGCGGGTAGGTTGGTCAGGGTCCAGAATGCCAGATTGCCGCTGGGTGGCTGCTGGGTGAAGACAGGGCGCTGCGGAACCGGCACGTTGAAGTCGATGCCGAAGAAGGAGACGGTGTAGGGCGGGCCGTTGCTGCTGAAGAACGATCCGACGCAGCGGTCGAGGAAGGCGCTGGCGGGATCCTGCGAGCGCGTGATCTGGATGTCCGGCGGGGGGCGGGCGGTGAGCGAGACGGTCGCCTCGGTCTGGCAGCCGTAGATCGTCGACGTGGCGACGACGCGGTACGTCGACGCGGGCAGATTGGTGATCTGCAGACAGTTTGACCCGATCAGGCAGTTTGTCGACGACGACACGACCTGGCCGGTCAGCAGATTGGTCCAGACGAGGACAGTGCCGAGTCCGCCGGGCGTCTCGGCGCGGATCGTGCCGGTCGCGCTGAAGGCATCGCACGGGTACGCGACGACGACGAGGTTGAGGAAGAAGCGGACGGCCCCGTCGAGGAAGAACGAGACGTCGGGCGAGACGCAGCCGAGGGCGTCGATGACGACGTACGACGAGTTCTGGCCGGGCAGGACCGTGGCGTCGGCGAGGATGCTGTAGGACTCCGTCACGACGATGCTCCGGTTGCTGATCTTGTAGAGCGCGTAGGGCGGGACGCCGCCGGAGACGGTGAAGTTTGCGCGGCCGAACTCGCCCGTGCAGTTCGGCGGGGTCTGCGAGACGGGCACGAGGACCATCTGCGACGAGGCGCTGGCGACCGTGCACGTGACGGGCGGCGCGACGCAGCCGTTGAAGTCCGTGACGACCAGCGTGTACGCGCCGCCGGGGACGCGGAGGAGGCTGGGGACGAGCGCGGGGCCCTGCGGCGTGGACCAGTTGTAGTAATAAAGCGGCCGCCAGATGTCAAAGTTCGAGCCCTGGTATGTCGTGATGTTGATGACGGGCACGCGGGTGCCGCCGGTGACCTCCGTGTTGACGTAGCCGTCTCTGCCGCCGGGGCAGGTCGTATTGACGCACTCGATCTGGACGCGGAGCGTTTCGAGCGAGACGACGAACTCCTCGTAGACGGCGGGGCATTCCGAGCCCTCGGCGTAGACGTGCAGCGCGTACAAGCCGGTCTCGCCGTTGCTGATGTTGCCCGTGGGGATGCGCGCGAGGACGGAGATGCCCTGCGACTGGATCTGGATGGCGCAGTCGATGAGGAGCTGGTTGATGGGGACGATGCCGAAGCCGGTGCAGTACTCGAGGCCGATGATGACCCGGTCGATCAGCGATCCGCCCGGCGAGTAGAAGGAGATGTTGTAGGGGCCGTTGAAGGCGATGTCGTAGATCGCAAACGTCAGCTGCATCGGCGTGCCGGGGCACCGCGGCCGGATGTACTCGAGCCGGTTGATGCGGATGCCGTCGACGCCCGCGAGGCTGGCCGTGAACGCCGTGGTGATCGCATCGCCCGGATTGACCACGCCGGCGTAGTTCGGCGGGAGGGATCCGGCGGGCTGCGCCCAGAAGAAGGCGTTCCAAAACCCGTTGGGGACCGGCGGAAAGCCCGGAATAAACTGGTCGGGGAAGAGAAACGACCCCTCGTTGTTGTAGGACTGCGTGTTGATGCCGGCGAGGAGGAAGGGCGTGGTCAGGCTCGGCGCGCCGCTGTCGGTGTACGTCGTGCTGCCGTTTGCGCCCTGCAGCGCAAAGTAGATGTCGCGGCGGCAGAGCGGCTCGTCGTTCGCGGCGGAGACCGGGCCCTCGCAGTTGACGTCGGTGAAGGTGAAGTCGAAGCGGACGGTCGTGCCGGGGCGGGTGCAGGGCCCGGGGTTGGTGACGACGTTGATCGGGCTGAATCCGCCGAAGGGCAGCGTGATGACGACGGTGTCGGGGCAGCGCCAGGGGAGGGGGAACGCCGCGGCGTTCGGGCCGATCCGGGCGGCGACGAGCGCGGCGGGCGACTGGGCGGTGAAGGTGTACGCCACGCCGAGACACAGGCCGCCGTCGCCGTTGGCGGGCGGCGAGATGACGATCTCGTACTGGCACTCCGGCGTGCCGTAGCACGGATCGGTCACGTTGTCGAAGTTGACGGGCTGGCCCGTGTACGGGGAGGTGCCGGAGACAGCGAAGGGCTGGCGGTAGCAGCAGCCGTCGGGGCGGACGCAGAGCGGGATGTACTCGACGGACAGCGGCGTGATGACGAAGGAGGAGAGGATGATGACGTTGGTGATGAGCCGCTCCCAGCAGGGGACGTTGAAGAAGGCCTGGATGGTGATGCCGTAGCGGACCTTGAGCGAGACCCAGACGGAGCCGGACGGATCGGTGTTCTGGTCGACGACGAAGGGGATGAAGCGGCAGTCCTCGAACACGCCGCCGTAGAGCTGGTCCTCGATGAAGGGGTCGATGTAGGCGGTGGTGCGGTTGAAGAAGCAGGAGCCGACGTTGAGGAGGTAGGTGTAGGGCGGGATGAAGATGAAGCGGGGGGAGAGTGCGACGGAGTTCACGCCGGCCGCGCAGTACGGGTACTGGTCGATGCCGCTGAAGCCCGGGCTGTCCTGGAGATTGACGGGACACGACGCGTTTGCCAGGGTCTCGCTGACGCAGCGCGGGGGGCGGAGCAGCGGGTTGGGGTAGAGCGGGTCGACGGGGAGGAGGGTGACGGCCGTTGTCGTGCGGGTGAAGAAGTGGTCGTAGACGGTGAGCTGCATCGGCGGCGTGTAGAGCTGGGTGGACTCGGCGAAGCCCTGGATCCGGCCCTGGCCGGGGCCTGCCGGACCGATTAGCCAGTCGTAGTAGTAGCCGAGCTGGGACGGACTGGGCTGGCCGGTGTCGGTGACGGATGAGAGCGCCTCGTCGTTGACGACGGCCCAGCTGTAGTACTGGGAGCGCTTGACGCGCGCGCGGACCTCCTGTGGATTGTATTCACAAGCCGGTTGGGCCGA
>Ga0315284_10010138_pt1 | contig 13422 bp, 11 predicted proteins | sample YL17G09_16_MG_FD_203696 | JGI IMG/M metagenome (GOLD analysis project Ga0315284, IMG submission 203696) | Sediment microbial communities from Yellowstone Lake, YNP, Wyoming, USA - YL17G09_16 | ecosystem: Environmental > Aquatic > Freshwater > Lake > Sediment | place: USA: Wyoming | collected...
GTCTTGATCTTGCTCATGATGTATGTATACTTATACAAATACATACATGCAAGCAAAAAACCGAAAAAAACTCTTACGCCCTAGCTGGCTGCCATCGACTCCCCCCAAGACTGAGGCATTACCGCCCCGCCCAAACGAGTTTGACACCGCCCCATCGCAACCGATAGCATAGCCCTGCTTGACAAAGAGCTTGGGAATGCTGGCGGTTATCAGCGACATCCACTCCAATACCAAGGCCTTGCTGGTGGTGCTGGCCGATATCGCCAACCGCGGCGCCGAGAAGATCGTATGCCTTGGCGACGTGGTCGGTTACGGTCCGCAGCCCAAGGAGTGCCTGGACCTGGTGCGAGGTAATGCGACCATCACCTTGATGGGCAACCACGACTTCGCGGTGCTCTTCGAGCCCAGCAAGTTCAACGTCGGCGCCGAGGCGGCCTGCTTCTGGACCCGCCGGCAACTGGAGCAGGAGCCTGATGAAAACCTGCGCGACGCGCGGTGGGATTTCCTGGGCAACCTGGCCGTCAAGGCCTCCCTGCCGGGGGAGAAGTACGGCATGGGGGAGTTGGTGTTCCTGCATGGCAGCCCGCGACGGCCCATTAACGAGTATGTTTTCCCCGACGACATCTACAACTCCCCGGGCAAATTCCAGGGTATCTTCGACCGGATTCCGCATCTGTGCTTCGTCGGCCACACGCATGTCCCGGGCGTGTTCACCGAGACACCGGACTATTACAGCCCCGACGAGCTGGAGGGCGTCTTCGAGGTGGACCCCGCCCGCAAGGCGCTGATCAACGTCGGGTCGGTGGGCCAGCCCCGAGACCGAGACAACCGGGCCTGCTACGTGATGGTGGAAGACGGTGTCGTGCGGTTCATCCGCGTGGCATACGACATCGATGCCGTCGTCAGGGAAGTCCAGGCCATCAGTGAATTGGACGAGTTTCTGGGCACGCGCCTCAAAGACGGGCGGTAAGGAGACTTCTTGGACCTTCGACGCTTGGCAACGGTGGTGCTGATCTTCGCGGCGGCGCTGGGGATGTTCGTACTGTATGTCCAGCAACAGAAAAAGCAGCGCCAGGCTCCGCCCTCCACGTCTACCGCTCCGGCTGCCTCCAACCCAGCCACCGCGTCGGCCCCCGTTGCGGTCAAGCCCGCCACGGCGGCAACCCAGCCGGCCGTCGCAACTACCGCACCCGCCTCCGCCCCGGCGACCAGCCCGGTGGTGAAGTGGTACGCCACCCTCGCAAAGCCGAAGGACGTGACCATCGGCGGACTCGATCCCAACGGCTATCTCCTGCAACTCCAACTCAGCAGCCTCGGTGCGGGCATCCGCACGGCCAAGCTGACGGACTACTTTGTCACCGTCGCCGACAAACGGCTGTATTACAAGAATCCCGCCGGCTACGAGGCGGCCTGTGCCGCGGAACCGCTCAAGTACAAGGGACACTACAGCGTCCTGAACCCCCTGGTCGGAGGGGACAAGCCCCTGCTGCCCCTGGCCACGCGCGGATTAAGCGTCGAGGTTCTCGGCCAGGACGACGCATTCTTCCGCCTGGACGACGTGGCTGGCAGGGCCTGGGAGGTGGAGGAAGCCACCCCCGAGAGCGTGCGCCTCTCCTACGTTTTTTATCGTGGAACTGACTGGGACCAGGCCAGCCAAAATCCGGTTTTAAAACTCACCAAGACCTTCCATCTCGCCCCCGGCGACTTCAGCGTCGCGGTGTCCCTGAAGGTCGAGAATCTCTCCAATGGTCCGCTGCGCGTGTCGCTGGACCAGCTCGGTCCCACCGGCGTACCGCGGGAGGACCCTCGACAGGACAATCGCCGGGTGGCCTACGCCCGGCTGAATCCCGAGGACGACAAGGTTCGCATCACCCTCAAACCGTTCAAGGAACTGGCTTCCATGCCGCTGGACCGGGACATCCCCCTGGGCAGCAGCGACGAATCCAAGCCGATTCTGTGGGTCGGCCATCTGGACAAGTTCTTCGGCGCGATCCTGTACTTGGTTCCCGAATCTGCCGGACGGCTGAGCGCCCCGGACTGGAAGGCGCAGTTCTACGTCCAGGCAGCGGAGGAGTCCGCCCAGCCGCCCTCGCGGACGTTCCTCACCGGCATGAGGATTTCCGATCTGGACCTGCCGGCCGGCGGAGGGGCCAGGGAGATTCACTGGAGCCTGTTCGTAGGACCCAAGAAGCGCGACCTGTTCAGCGAGACCTCCGCCCCGCACTTCAAGGAGCTGTACAAACAGTTGGATTACGCCGGGACCATCGACTTCGGCGGCGCCTGCTGCTCCTGGGCGCCCTTGACGATCGGGATGATGTGGCTGCTGGAGGTCTTCTCGAAAGTATCCCTGGGCAACTACGGCGTGGCGATCATCCTGCTGGTTTTCCTGGTCCGCATCGCGCTGCACCCCCTGACCAAGAGAAGCCAAGTCTCGATGATGAAGATGCAGAAGTTCGCCCCGCAGATGCAGAAGCTCAAGGAGAAGTACGCCGACGACAAGGCCTCGCTGAACCGGGAGATGATGCAGGTCTACAAAAAGCAGGGCGTCACGCCGCTGCTGGGCTGCCTGCCGATGGTGCTCCAGATGCCCATCTGGGTAGCGCTGTTCACGGCGTTGGGCGTGGCCGTCGAGCTGCGCCACGCGGCGTTCCTACCGGTGTGGATCACCGACCTGGCCGGACCGGATGCGCTGTTCACCTGGTCTCCGGCCCACAGCCTCCCCATGATCGGCAACACCTTCAACCTGCTGCCCATCCTGTTGACGGTGGCGATGTTCTTCCAGACCAAGATGACCCCGCAGATGACCCCCACCTCTGCCGCCAGCCCCGACGCCGCGCGCCAGCAAAAAATGATGCAGTACATGATGCCCGTGATGATGCTGGTGTTCTTCTACAACTCCCCATCGGGCCTGACCCTCTACATCATGGCCTCCACGTTCGCAGGGGTGGCCGAACAGGTGGTCATCCGTCGCCACATCCAGGCCCGCGAGGCAGCCGCGGCCGCAGTGGAGACGACCATCGATATGCCCGGAAAAGCCGCTCGAGGCAACCGGCCCAAGAAGCCCAAAGGCCCCTTCTGGGTCAAGCGAGGCTAGACCGATGGCGCGATGGTTCATCGGAATCGACTTGGGTGGAACCTTCATCAAGTTCGGTCTGCTGGACCAGGACTTCCACCCCGGTGGGACGATGCAGCTTCCCGTTCCCTCCGGCGGGGGGCCTTCGGGCCTGGTGGATCAGATGGTCGACGGCGCCCGGCAGTTGATGGCCAAACATGGGCTGGGCAAGGACGATATCGCCGGCGTGGGCATCGGCAGCCCCGGACCGATCGACATCCAGCGGGGGATCATCATCGACGCGCCCAATATTCCTGGCATGCGGAACTACCCGCTGCGAGACCGCGTCTCCTCGACGATGGATCTTCCCGCCGTGCTGGAGAATGACGCCAACGCCGCCGCCTACGGCGAGTACATCGCCGGGGCGGGACAAGGCAGCCGCATCATGGTGATGCTGACCCTCGGCACCGGCGTGGGCAGCGGGATTATCATCGACGGGCGGATTCTCCACGGCGCCCACGGCATCGGCGGTGAACTGGGCCACATGATCATCGTCCCTGACGGCGAGCCTTGCGGCTGCGGGCAGAGGGGCTGCCTGGAGCGATATTGCTCAGCGACCTACCTGGCGCTGCTGGCGTCGCGAAAGGTGCGGGCAGGCGCGGCGAGCCTCCTGGCGGAAGCGGTCAAGCAAGGCCAAGACATCGACGCCCGGATGGTCAACGACGCACGCAGGGCTGGCGACGCGCTGGCCGGGGAGGTCTGGGACGCCGCCGCGCGCCACCTGGCGATCGGTTGCGTCAACGTCTGCCGCATCTTCGACCCCGACATCCTCGTCCTGTCCGGCGGTCTCACGCGGGCGGGGGACGACCTGATGCAGCCGCTGGAGGCGCACTTCCGCCGGCAACACTGGAAGCTCACGGACATCCGCACGCGCCTGGCCATCGCCTCCCTGGGCGCCGACGCCGGCGCCGTCGGCGCCGCGGGCGTGGCGTGGCGGGCCTCCCGCCAAGACTGATCCCTCCCATCCCAAACCGTTCCTCCCTTTGTCCCGATATGATAACATGCCGCTGATGGCGGCCCGGATTCAGGATTTCACCATGAAACATTACTATCCGAACTTTGAGGACTTCCGCCGGCTTACTGAGCGGGGCAACACGATCCCCGTCTATCGCCAGCTCCTGGCCGACTCGCTGACGCCGGTGATGGCCTTCCGGCGACTGGCGCAACCGGCGGGCTTCGCGGCCTCCAAGAACGCCTTCCTGCTGGAAAGCGTCGTGGGCGGCGAGCGCATCGCGCGATTCTCCTTCGTCGCCGCCGACCCGGAGGCGACCTTCACCGCGCGGGGCAACGAGGTTCGCACTCGCCGTCTCGGCCAGGCCGAACAGGTCGTCCAGAGCACCGACCCGCTGGCGGAACTGGCCAAGTTGATCTCCCCCTACCGCGCGGTGCACATGGAAGGCTTGCCGCGGTTTTCCGGTGGGGTGGTGGGCTACGCCGCCTATGACATGGTCCGCTACTACGAGAAACTCGGCACCCCCCCCCCCGACGACCGTGGCTTGGCGGATCTTTCCTTCGGCCTCTATCGCACGATGGTGGTCTTCGACCACGTCACCAAGACCATCAAGGTAGTCTCCAACGCCCACGTCAGCGGCGACCCCGGCAGCGCCTACGACCAGGCCACGACGGCAATCGAACGGGCGATCCAGCGTTTGCAGGAAGGCGGCGGAGAACCGGTGGCCGAGATCAATCTGGTCGGCCTGCCGCAGAAGGCCTTCCAGAGCAACTTCACCCGCGAGCAATACATGCAGGTGGTGGAAGCCTGCAAGGAATACATCCGCGCCGGGGACATCTTCCAGGTTGTGCCTTCGCAGCGCCTGACGGTGCAGACGACGGCCAAGCCGTTTGACATTTATCGGGCGCTGCGCGTGGTTAATCCATCGCCATTCATGTTCCTGCTGGTCACCCCCGATGTGACGCTGGTGGGAAGTTCCCCCGAAATCCTCTGCCGCGTGGAGGACGGGGTGGTGACCAACCGCCCGCTGGCGGGCACGCGGCGGCGCGGGGCCGACGACGCCGAGGACAAGGCCCTGGAGGCCGAACTGCTGGCCGATCCCAAGGAGCGGGCCGAACACATCATGCTGGTGGACCTGGCCCGAAACGACGTGGGGCGCGTGGTGGAACCCAAGAGCATCGAACTGTCCGACGTGATGACCGTGGAGCGCTACAGCCACGTGATGCACATCGTCTCGGAGGTGCGAGGGCGCCTGGCGAAAGGCATGACCGCCTTCGACGCCCTGCGGGCGGCGCTGCCGGTGGGGACCGTCAGCGGCGCGCCCAAGATCCGCGCCATGGAGATCATCGACGAGTTCGAGCCGACTCGTCGAGGCCCCTACGCCGGCGCGGTGGGCTACGTGGACTTCTCCGGGAACATGGACACCTGCATCGCCCTGCGGACGATGGTCATCTCCGGAGGCAAGGTCTACCTCCAGGCCGGCGGCGGAATCGTCGCCGACTCCGTGCCCGCCGAGGAGTACCAGGAGACCATCAACAAGGCCAAGGCGCTACTGCGGGCCATCGAAGTCGCCGAGGCAGGCATCTCCCAGTAGGACGTTACAAGACCACACAACGCCGTCGGATCCGGTCGGCTCTTGTGGAACTGATGGTCTTTGGGAAGCGGGCCTATAGTTTTCGGACCACGCCCACGACGATCCCCTGGACGTTGACGTCGCGGGCGTAGATGGGTTTGAAGTCGGGGTTGGCCGGCTGGAGACGGATGCGGCCGCGCTCGCGGTAGAACTTTTTCAGCGTCGCCTGGCCGTCCTCCAGCAGGGCCACCACGGTGTCGCCGTTGCGCGGTTCTCCGCCGCGGCGACAAATGACGTAGTCGCCGTCGCGGATCTGCTCGTCGATCATGCTCTGCCCGGTGACTTGCAGGGCGAAGGTCTCCCCGGGCGCCCGCAGCAACTCCTCCAGGTCGATGACCTGGCGATCCTCGACGGCCTCGATGGGCCTTCCCGCGGCCACCCGCCCCGCCAGCGGAAGGCGCGTCGGGCGCTCGTCCTCAAAGCGGAACTCAGGCGACAGTCGCAAAGAGCGAGCCTTGTGCCTGGCCCCTCGGATCAACAGGCCTTTTCTTTCCAATGCTCCGACGTGCTCGAAAACGGTGACCTTGGTAAGGTGCAACTGGTCGCCGAGTTCCTGCATCGTCGGGGAATAACCGTAACGAATGCGACAATCCCGCACCAACCGCAAGATCTCCAGTTGTCGCGGCGTCACCGTCTGCTCGACCATGGTCGCTCTCCTTTGTCACCGACCTCCACAACCTTTCGGTAATGGCAAAATGCCTCAATATCTTGTCGATTGTCTTGGATCGGCGGCGAGGATAAGACGCCCCATCGCCGAGGGATTCGCCGAGCTGGTCTGGGAACGGAAGCAGCCGCGCGGTTTTGTGCCAACGACCCGTCGCCAATACGTTCCGGTGAATTGGAGCGATTTGGATCCCAGGCGAAGACGATAGGCGCAAAGGCCCAATGCACACCAGCGGCAATGCCGTATCGGACGGAACAATCTCCATCCCCACGGACGGATGGCCGGAGCTTGGGATCGTCCCATACGACACCGGCCAGGCGCGGACGTACGGGCCACCGGGACCGAACTGGCACAACGGCAGGTGATTGGTCATTGTCTCGTCGCCTTTGCACTTTACTAATCCTGCCGCATCATGGCGATCGCCGACGCGCGGCCACCACGGTGGCATGGTACGCTAACATCGACCTAACGTCAAGAAATCCGTTAGCCTTTTATTCGGTATTCTATCCGCATTTTGGACCGCGCCGCTGCGGACTGAGCTTCCGGGTGGAAGCCCCAACTAATCAGCTTTCGCAGATCCGGCGGGCCTACAGATAGCACATACCCCTATCGGCGGTGGAGAGAACCATTCTTGAGAACAACCCCTAAGTCCCTTTTGAGACAGGAAATGATACGGCACAGCCGTTGGTCGGCCATGCCGTATGTGCTGCGACACTCTCCCTTACATCCGCGGGAGCGGATGACAGGGGAGGGTCTCCAAGGCTCATCGCTGGGGCGTCATTGCCACTTGGGCGGATTGCCCTCGTCTTCGCCAGGCTCCTGGCGGTTTCGCGTCTCCAGCATTCGGCGGAGGTATCCGTTCTCTCGCCGCGTTGCCTCAATGTCAAATAGCAGGTACTTCACCTGCATCCGCAGGTGATCCAGGGATTCTTCCAGCGAATGGGCAGTCTTGGTAATGGGCGACGGACTGGCATCTTCCGGCGTGCCCTTGGGCCGGGTCATGTCCATGGTCTCGTCAAGCTCATCCAGCCGCTTTTTGATGGCCGCCTCATTCATGGCAGCTTCTCCTACAGATTACGGATTACAGATTGCAAACGTATCGAGTTCCTTCTATCCAAATTATAGGCAATGCCAGTGCCACTCGACCGTGATAAAAAATTCGTTCACTATCCGCCTGCAAGAGTATGTATAATAAGGTGTTGCGCGCGTCTGTCACCCGAGTTCAAACTTGGAAAAGTGTTCGGCTTGTGCAGCTATGTTGTGATATCGCATCACGCCAGTCCGTGTTGTTCCCCTTTTGGGAATAAGTACTTGTGAATTGAAGGCAACTTTGAATAATCTACAACGTTGCTATAAATCAACACGTTTCGCAACATCAACACTGCTAAATCCCACATTAATCTAACATTGCCTTCATTTTAACGTAATAGTCTCGTTTATTCAATTAGGTGGCAATTCGCTGGAAATCACCGGCATCCTGAGGTAAACATGGACCGCTTATGTTAGGGGCATATCGACTTATGCTTCCGTAGTAGAATGGATTGAATATGGCAGACCCACAACAACCTCCGCTGATACTTGCCTCGGCCTCCCCCCGCCGCAAGGAATTGTTACGCGAGGCGGGCATGGTTTTTGAAGTGGCCGTCCCGACCATCCCGGAGCCTGATGAGGTGACCAACCGTCTTTCCCCCACCCAGCAGGCCGAGGCCCTGGCGTATTTCAAGGCCAAGACGATCCGGGACCTTCGCCCCGACGCATTGGTACTTGGCGCCGATACCATCGTGACCCTGGGTGGAAGGATCCTCGGTAAGCCCGCCAACATCGACGACGCGCGGCGGATGCTTTCGAGTCTCTCCGGCACACGCCACGCCGTCATCACCGGAGTGGCCCTCATCGCCCCCGATGGCGAGCGTCTCCTTGCCTCGGAAGTAACCTTCGTAACCATGCGGAAGATCTCGCCTGACGAACTGGAGGCCTATCTTGCCTCCGGCGAATGGTCCGGCAAGGCCGGGGCATACGCCATCCAGGAGACGGCAGACCGATTCGTCCAGAATATCGAGGGCAGCTTCTCCAACATCGTCGGCCTGCCCATGGAGCTGGTGGGGCGGATGCTCGAGGAGATCCGCCACCGACCGGCCAGCCGGAGGTCACCCTGATGCGAGCTCATCGCCACCCGTGGGCGTGTCTGTTGGTTACGTGTACGGCAGTGACCCTCGCCGGTCCGGGATGTAGGGACAGGCGGCCGGTGCCCCCCGGGGTCACGATCAACGGCAAGGCCTGGTTTGTGGAGCTGGCGACGACTCCGGATCGCCAGTTGGTGGGCCTGGCCGGGCGGGATCACCTCGCCGATAACGAAGGCATGCTGTTCATCTTCCCGCGGGCGGAGGTGCTTAACTTCTGCATGCGCGGCTGTGTCATCTCGCTCGACATTGCCTTCATCGGCGACGACATGCGCGTGGTGCGGACCCACACGATGCTGGAGGAGCCTGACCGCATCGGCAGAGTCCTTTACAACTCGGATGTCCCCGCGCGCTACGCCCTGGAAGTCCCCGCCGGGTCGCTGGCGCGAGCGGGGATTAAGGTTGGCGATCCCGTGACGTTCTCCCGCGACATCCCCGCGGGCAGATAAAGCCCGCCCTCGCCCGCGACGATGAATCATCATGGGGCTGTTCGTCGCCTCATGGACATCGGCGGGCCTAATGACCCTAGCGACAAAGTCCAAGCTGCCTTGGCTGGCGGTCCGCACGCCACCGGCCAACCTTCGCCAAGCCGCGGGCGAGCAGTGGGAGCTTGCCCCCTGCGATCCATTGGGCCCATTGAACCGGCATCTTTCCGATGGCGGCGTGGCGGTCCTGCACGTCAGCGGCCCGTTGGCCGATCCGGTCTGCCTGGCGGCTGTGCTTGACGACCTCCAGCGATCCTCCGTCGTGGCAGTCATCCTGGTGCCTCCCGGGTCCGAAGCAGCGGCGATGCTGTCGGGGCGCAAAGGCCACTTCCTCTGCCTCGACGACAATGCATCGCCGGCAGAGTTGAGAGCAAGTATCTCCGCCGCCGCATCGCTCCAACCGGCCATCAGACAACTGCGAGCGGAGCTCCAGGCCGCCCGCCAGGCCGCCCAACCCTCCACCGGAAAGACCGAGGCCCTCGACCAGGAGCTGCGCCTGGCCTCACGATTGCAGCGTGATTTTCTGCCGCGACGCCTGCCGGAAGTCGGCCCGGTGCGTTTCGCCGTGTTGTACCATCCCGCCGAATGGGTCGGCGGCGACATCTACGACGTGGCCCGCCTGGACGAGACCCACGTGGGCTTTTATATTGCCGACGCCGTCGGCCACGGATTGCCTGCGGCGCTGTTGACGATGTTCATCAAGAAAGCCTTTCAGACCAAGCGAATCGTCGGCAACACCTACCAGATCGTCCCACCGGAATCGGCGCTGGGCGAACTCAACACCGATATCTGCGACCAGGAGCTCAGTGGCAGCCCGTTCTGCACAGCCGTCTATGCCGTCATCGACACCGCCTCGCTGATCCTGACCTTCGCCCGCGCCGGACACCCCGAACCGGTCCTGATCCGCCCCGATGGAACCTGCCAAACACTGCCCAGCCGTGGGACGCTGCTGGGCGTGTTCCCCGAGGAAACCTTCCCGTCCCAACGGCAACAACTAAACCTCGGCGACAGGCTGGTGCTCTACAGCGACGGCGTCGAACCGCTGCTGAAATGCGGGGATCGCCATGTTCGAGGACCAGCCGATCTGTTCGCCTCCTGGGCCGGACGATCGCGTGAGGAAATTCTGCTGGGACTCAACGAGCAACTCGACGCTACCCCGGCCGACCCCCGTCAGAGCGACGATATCACCGTCCTGATCATGGACGTCCAACGATAGCCACGCCCCTTTCAATCTCCCCGCGCTTTGCGTAACATCGCGCCGGTCGCCTTGGCTCCATGCAGGGAGGTTTTCGGGTCATGCACACGGAAACGTTCGATGTCCGCACGCATCGCCGGGACGAGTTCATCGACATCACCTCGCATGTTCACCGTCTTGTCGCCGCCTCGGGCGTCCAGGAAGGCGCCGTCACGGTCTTCGTGCCCCACACCACCGCCGGCGTGACGATCAACGAGAACGCCGATCCCGACGTGGTCCATGACATACTGGCCCAACTGGACGTCGCTATCCCCTGGCGGCAGGGGTTCTACCAGCACGGAGAGGGCAACAGCGCCGCCCACGTAAAAAGCTCTCTGGTCGGCTGCTCCACGACCATCCCCCTCCAGAGCGGCAGAATGGTTCTTGGCACGTGGCAGGCGGTGTATTTCTGTGAATTCGACGGCCCGCGGACACGGCAGGCCATCGTCACTGTCACCGGCCGATAGGATCGGATCTTCCGTCATGGACAGCGTCAATCGCCTCATCGAGCTGCTCTATGACCGCAGGGGACAATCCGTCTCCCTGGACGAAGCCGCCTCGGCAGCCGGCGGCAGGGGAAAACTGGAAAAACTTTGGCCGCTAATTGCTCAGCGCGGGCATCGCCTGGTGTTCTCCCCCGCGGGCGTTTGCCTGGTCCTGCCCACGGCGATGGACGCGCGGCTCATCGAGCGCGATCTGGGCACGCGACGAGTGGGCAGGAACGTCATCTGCTTCCCGGAGGTGGATTCCACCAACGATGTCGCCTTCGACTCGGCGGACCAACCCGGCGCCGATGGATTGGCGGTCCTGGCGGAGTGGCAGCGTCTCGGCCGGGGCAGACTGGGACGACGATGGATCAGCCCGCCAGGGGCCAACGTGCTGCTTAGCGTGCTTTTGATCGATCCATCCGAGACGCTTTCCCATGAAGCCCTGACCATAGCAGCCGGACTGGCCGTGGCGGAAGGAATCGAGGACGCCACGAACATTCCCTGCCGTCTGAAATGGCCCAACGACGTCCTGCTGGAGGGCAGGAAAGTCGCCGGCGTGCTGGTGGAACTTCGGCGAGGCCGGAGGGGCCGCTACGTGGTGATTGGTATCGGCGTCAATGCAAACGCCGCCCCCGGTTCCCCGGACCTGCAATCGCCGGCGACATGCCTGGCCGAGCACTGGGGCGAACCGATCGACCGCACGGAAGTCGTTCGCGGCCTGTTGCGGCGACTCGACGGATGGGTCAGCCGGGTGGAGGCTTCCGACCTTGAGACCCTGCACACCGCCTGGCGGGACCGCTGTGAGATGATCAACCAGAGAATAAGGGTGGACTGCGCCGGTCGGCAGGTTACCGGAAGGGTGCTGGACATCAGCCCGCTGGAGGGACTGATCCTTTGCGACGACCACGGACATCGGCAGCACCTGCCGGCGGCTTGTTCCACGGTAATGGGCATACGACAGGGGGGGATCGAAGGCAAGCCCCGCCCCTCCCAGCGACGGGAGATGCGGTGAGAAATCTCTTGGCCATCGTCAAACCTCCGCCCGCCGAAAGACTGATGGTGATCGGTCTGCTGGCCTCAGCCGGGCTGTGCGCCGGTTGCGTGACGATCCTGTGGGGCTGGGCGATGGACTCCTCCGCCGCCACCACCCTGACAGGGCTGGCGGCCCTGATGTTCGCCGTCAGCCTGGCGGTGCGCCTGCCGCGCCGGGCAGCCTGGGGCGTGCAGCGCCTCCTGGGGTGGCTCCAGGCCCGCCAGACCGCCACCGCGCCGCCCGCGCTGGCGTTTCCAGTTCGTCAGGACACTGGAGAAAGTCGCGCGCTGGCTCGCCTGTTGGGCCTCTCTGCCGCGCTGGCTGCGCTGGGGGCGGTTCTGAGCATCCTGTTGTTGCCCATCCTGGCCGCCACCAGCGAGGAACTAACCCGTCGGTTCTTGTGGACCGAAGCGAGTTGGACGATCACCAAGGGACTGCTTCAGTTCCTGGGAGCGTTCCCACTGGCCCTGGGGCTATCGGTGCTGCTGCTGGCGACGGGGCTGATCCGACAGGATCGAGGGCGGGATGGATTCGCCTCCGCTTTGCGGGACTGGACCTGGGGAGCCTGCCTTGCGTCGGCGGCGTTGGCGTTGGCCTGGTGGGCAGGAGCGAATCTGCTGATCGTACTGTCATCGGCGGTGGCCGTGCTGGTCTTGGCCGCAACGATGTTGCTGTGGCGGGCCGGATCGGCGATGCGCCCACGACGTTTCGCCGCGGAGGCGGAGCCTTGGGGCCTGTTGGCTCGTCGAGCGACGACCATCGGCGGCTTTGCGGCGGCGGCCGTGGCGATGCTGGTTCAACTCCGCTTTCTTTGCGACATTTGGTCGGTGGGATTGGCCGGTCAGGCGGCCTGGGCGGCGATGTCCTTGGCTGCTTTGACCGGATTCATGGGTCGCTGCGACGCCAGGTCCCGCGCGGCCTCGTCGATCTCCGCCGTCGGGAGCGTGATCGGTCTGGTCTGTGGATGGGTCATGCAATCGGCTTTGGCGATGACCTGCCTGTGGGCACAAGACGGCGGAAGGTCTTCCCTGGCGTTGGTCAGCGCGGCCTTGGCAGCGGCTGCTCAGATTCCCCTCACCGCGCTGCTGGGCAACGTCCTGTCACGACAGCGACGATTGTTCGCCACCGCCGGAGGGACACCGCGAATCTTCCTGGCCGATGCCGCCGGCGGCGCCGGGGCGGGCGTCGTATTCTACACTTTGGCACTGGCGGTCCAGGCGGGAGGGTGGCTAGTCCCGGTCCTGACACTGGGAGTGCTGGCCGGAGGGGCGCTGCGCGGAATGCGCCTGGATCCCACCGGCCGAGCTGCTCGCGCCTGGGCCGCCATCGGCGCGGTCCTGTGTTGTTCCGTGGCGGCGACCTTGCTGGTGCCACGGAGCCACTTGTCGCGACGGATCGTGGCGATCAGCCCGGGAGTGAATCTCAGCAGCATCATCCGACGCGATGCCGACGGCCTGTGGCGCCTCGACGGATACCTGCCATTCCACCCCACATGGCGAGGTCCGGGTGTCTGCGCGGCCTTGGAGGAAATCGCCGCTTCCGCCCAACACCGCGGGCGATGGTGGGTGCTGTCGGCCTCGGACGGAGACATTCCGACGGCGCAGGCGGGCGTTTCCATGACCCTCTCGGCGCAGAAGCCCC
>Ga0315284_10010140_pt1 | contig 13420 bp, 9 predicted proteins | sample YL17G09_16_MG_FD_203696 | JGI IMG/M metagenome (GOLD analysis project Ga0315284, IMG submission 203696) | Sediment microbial communities from Yellowstone Lake, YNP, Wyoming, USA - YL17G09_16 | ecosystem: Environmental > Aquatic > Freshwater > Lake > Sediment | place: USA: Wyoming | collected...
CCGTAATTAAGACGCTTCAAAAAGACGGACATTACCTGGGGGGACATTCTGATAAACATTTGCTCTATTGCGACTGGGACAAGCGTGATTCACTGCTGGTGAATAAAAAGCAATTCATAACCGATCTGAAGAACAATTATGTAGCCATGAGCAGGTTCAATATTGATCCTGAAAAAGCATGCTTTTTCCTGCCACCTTATGAATGGTATAACGATTCAATTGCTGCATGGTGCAGCCAGTATGGGCTTAAACTAGTCAATTTCACACCGGGAACATCTTCCAATCAGGATTGGACTTACCCGGAACTGGGTAAACAGTATATAAACAGTGATACGATCTATAATAGAATTCTTGGTTATGAAAGGGTAAAACCCAATGGATTAAACGGTTTCATATTGTTGACACACTTCGGAACGGATGCCCGAAGGTCAGATAAATTTTATAACAGGCTGAATGCGTTAATCACTGAGCTGGAAAAAAGGGGGTACCGGTTTGTGACTTTAAAAGGGCTTCTAGAGTAGAGACGCAATGCATTGCGTCTCTACAATCAACTCTTACTGCATTTGAAATACAATAGGTAGGGTAAACAATTGCTTTACCGGCCTTCCGCCTTGTCTGGCGGGTGTCCATATTGGAGCGGATGAGATGACCCTCAGTACTTCATTGTCGACAGAAGGATCTATACTTCTGACAAATTTAATATCAACCACTTCACCTTTGGAATTTACACAGAACTGAACGGTCACCTTACCAAAGATGCCATTCTCAATAGCAATAGGAGGGTAGATTATATTATTTAGCACCCAGGTGCGAAATTCATTAATATTACCCCCCATGAAACTGGCTTGTTCCTCCGGGAATAATATAGTTTCTTCCGGATCTTTGCTTATCTCTTTGAATTCCGCCTTCGCAGGTTCAATTTGGACATCTATCGGAATATTGACAATTGTTCTTTTCAATTCCTCATTTGTTACAAATGGGATTTCTTCAGCAGCCTCTTCAACTATTACAGGCGGTGCATAAACTGCTTGTTTTACAATTGTGGTTGGGGGAGGAGGTGGTAATGGAACTTCAGGCGGTTCCACGTCATTTCTTACATCAGATAAAACTGCAGTCACATCCGGGGAGAGGCCAATAAAAGTTCCTCCATCCTTAAGTGCCTTGATGAAAGGCACTGCAATTGCAGATGAAACTCCCAATAAAGAAATAAAGAAGGCTATAATCAGGTATTTCCTGCACTTTCGGTTCATCTCATAAGCCCCATAGGCTCTGTTCCGGTTTTCAAAGACTAAGTCCTCGATTGTTCCGGAGCTGCTGAAAACAGGTTGGTTTTTCATAAGGCATCTTTTAAGGTTTGTAATAAGTGCTTTACATTAAATAGATGCCTGTTGATTACAAAATCCATAAAAAAACAAAAAAAAATTGGGAATTGGAAGTATATTTGAGGGTGCCCCCATGCCTATACTAACAGGAGATGTTTTTAAAACTGAAACGCAGGGATCACACGAAAAAAACATCTCAAGCATTGCCGGATATGTTCTGAAGCATTGGAAGGATATGGGAGACACCAACCCAATGATTTTTTACGAAGTGATCTTGAATTTCTTTCAGGTAAAATCAGGAAACGGTATTCTTCATCACGCAAACATAATCGCGGTCTACCGGTTATGATAGTTTTTTCAATCTTCGTTTCCCAGATAATTCTGCTGATTATCTTTTATATTATCAGGCAATATTTGATGAATCTGTAAAGTAAGATTGGAGTTTACAGGCCAAACCTAAGTTATTAAAACAGACTTTTCCTTTTGCTTTTGTTCAACCTGACTTTGTTGGTCTTTCTTTTTTCTACCTCCTTATATCTGGAGTTTCTGGCCATTTCTGACTGTTTGGGCATCATCAGGTTTTTCCGCTCTGTAGCTTCTTTCTCGGCATTGCATGCTATTACTCCTGACAAAAGGATCAATATGGTCGATAAAAATAGCAATAACTTGTTGAATTTCATAGTAGTAATGTTTAATCGTCTGTAACCTGCCCTAAACTAATAACCAAACATGTATACGATTAAAACTGCCTTTTGGTTAACCCAACTTACAACCTACAACCTACAACCTACAACATAAATCATTAACCATTATCGAAACTTCTTCCCCTGCCATCCATCCCGCTCCTCCAGCAGTTTCTCAAAACTTACAAGAATCTGATCATAGCGCGGGCCCCATGGCCGTATAACCGCAAAGCGTGGCGGAGTTTCTCCTGCTATTCGCTCAATAACAATCCGTGGATTAAGTTGCTCGATGTATTCAGCCATGAATTCAAGATAGTCTTCCATATTAAACCAATTAAAATCACCAGGATTGCTTTTATACTCTTCAGCCATAGGCGTTCCCTTGAAAAGCTGGAGTTGATGAAACTTGATACTGGTTAGGGGAAGTTTTGAGATAATTCCGGCGCTTTCCAGCATGTTTTCCCGACTTTCTCCCGGAAGTCCGAATATCAGGTGACCCCCCACGTGAATGCCTTTTTCAGCTGTGCGGTTAATGGCGTTTAAAGCGTCTTCAAAGGTATGACAGCGGTTTACGCGTTTGAGTGTCTTATTATAGACGGATTCAATGCCATATTCGACTATTACGTGATGATGCACCGATAATTCCCGCAGAAGTTCAAGTTTGAGATCATCCATGCAGTCGGGTCTCGTGCCTATTACAATACCGATGACCCCTTCCATATCCAGTGCCTGACGATAAAGTTGTTCCAGCATTTTTACGGAAGCATGCGTATTGGAAAAAGCCTGAAAATAAGCCAGGTATTTTGTAGCCCGCCGGTATCTTTTTTCGTGAAAAGAAATTCCTTCGGAAATTTGCTGTGAAACCGACTTTTCGGGATTGCAGTAAGATGGGCTGAAGGCATCGTTCAGGCAAAATGTACATCCTCCTGTACCTTTGGTCCCATCACGATTTGGACAGGAAAATCCGGCATCAATGGTAAGTTTCTGTACCCTTCCACCGAAAATCTTTCGCATGTAATCAGGATAACTATTGAATCTTCGGTTATGTCCCCAGGGAAATGACATGTTGCAATTCTGTTTAATCGTTTAATCGTTTAATCGTGTAGTCGTTTAAAAGATTTTCGATTCAACAGTTAAACGATTAAACAAATAAACAACCTTAAAATCTAAAGCTTAAAACTCTTCCGAGAACTACATACCACAAACACGCTTCAACATTTTCATACCCCATGTCATGCAGAAATTTTGCATACTCCTTGACTTGGCTCTCATGAGCAGTTTCCATCTTACTTCCGAATTTGTAATCAAGAACCAAGGTATGCCCTTCCCGGGTCATTACCCTGTCAGGTCTTCTGATACCACCTCCCGGAAGTATTATCTCTGCTTCATCGAGAATATGCCATTTTTCAGTAAACCACGAAGACACCTGCGAATCGCTTATGGCGTGTTCTATGATCTGTATATATTTTCCATGTTCCAGAAGGGTTATTTTACCCTGAAGGTGCAACCGGTCAACAGCAGGTTTGACATCCTCCATGCAATGAATCGTGGTAAAAATCTCATGCAGGATTTTCCCTTCATTGAGAGGTCTTGAGGGTCTATCAATGGCAGGATCAATGATTAACTTACCCTGAAAAGCTATTCTGATACGATTTGATACGGTTTGAAGCGAAACGGGCTGAACAGGAAAGTATTCCGGATTCTTGAGAATTTCCAAAGATGCATTTGTTTCCAGGGTTCCTGCCGTATAAGAGGTTGCCCCCAGGGCCCTGCAGGCAAGGTCAGAAACATTTTTTACCTGGTCATTTCCACTGGCTTTGCACATCACGAAAAGTCCTTCACGGGCACGAGTGAAAGCAACATACAGTAAATTCAGGTTATCGATGAATTGGTGCTGGTATTCTCTGAAATAATCACCGGCGAAAAATGTGTCTTTGAGTTGCCCGGAAAAGACCAGAGGAAGCAGGTTAAGCTTGTTAAATGGTTTTTCCTGTGGTTTACACCATAGAAAAGTATCGTTATACGAATTAAGTTCCCAGTTACAGTAAGGGATTATGGTTATCTTGAATTCAAGTCCTTTAGATTTATGGATGGTAAGAATTCTAAGCGCATCCTGGCCGGCAGGTGCTGACACCGATTTTTCCCTTCCGGTCTCTTCCCAGTAATTAAGAAACCGGGAAATTTCACCATTGCTTTTTCTGGAGTACTCCGTGGCTAAATCACGAAATGCCTGCAAATAAACCCTTTCGCCGGCAAACTTATCTAACTGGAAGATAGCAATAAATCGTTCCATGATTTCACAAAGTGAAAAAGCCTCCATTTTTTCAATGAATTCTGCATTATTCAAGCCGTCTATGCTCTCAACAGGAGAAATATAAGTTTTCAGTATCCAATCGAGCAGGTAATTATTGGTCCGATCAGCCGGATTCATGATTTGCTGGAACAAAGAGATCAGAAAAGTCACAACCGTGGAACTGCCTAATCGTAAAGCTTCATCAGATATTACATCAAACCGGTACCGGGAATCGGGATGATTATTGGCATATTTCAGCAGGAAATCAGCAAGTTGCTTGGCCTCGCGGTTTTTTCGTGTTAAAAGGGCTATATCGCTCAGATGATATCCCATATCCTGCAATTCGCAAAGCAAACTGATGAGCTTATTATTCACCACATCAGAAAAATCAAGCTTATCATCACCTTCCAGGAAATCGACCTTTACATAGCCCCCGGTGTTATTGACATCTCCGGGTTCCTGGTCAATGTTTTTATACAGATCGATTATGTTGGGAATATATATATCCATCACAGCGTATTCCTGATCGTGTTTAGTCTGATTATATTCTTCCTGCAGGATTTTTGCCGCAGATCTGAAAAACCGGTTGTTAAAACCGATAATTTCAGTTTTTGACCGCCAGTTAGTGTTCAGAGTCACAGCGTGTGTAATTCCCGGCAGAAAATCATAATTGATAAGGTTTTCAAGTATTTCCCAATTACTGTTTCGCCAGCGATAGATCGATTGTTTGGCATCACCAACTGTTAGGTTATCATAGTCCTGTGAGAGACTATTACTGATAAGCGGTTTAAAATTTAACCACTGCAGAAGAGAGGTGTCCTGAAATTCATCAATCATATAATGATGATACCAGTATCCTGCCTTCTCATAAATAAAAGGAGTATCATTGCCGTCGATAATCCGATTCAGAAAAACCGGTGCTTCGGATAAAAGAAAAGCATTGTTTTCACTGCACCAGGCATCAGCAAGTTGCGACAGGTCAGTTAGAATTCCTAGCGTATAGAGGTTTCTTAAAATCACACTTGCTGTGAAATAGGGTTTGTGGTTTACCACGTAGAAATTGATAACCTGCTGCATCAATGGCATGAGCTTATTAACAGCCACTTCAATAATTTGAGACTTAAGAGAAGAATTTACAGTATACCATTTCTCAAGGTTTGAAGCTGCATTGATGGCGGTGAGCGTCGGTCCTCTGAACTCACCTGTTTCCAATTTAATTAGAAAACCCGCGGGTCCCTTGTTTTTACCACTAAAATCTTCAACAGACATTCCTGAGGACTCCAGCATTGACCTGGCCTTTTTGCCAAAGTCACGATACTCATTTTCGATCCTATTGTGAATCGCATTAAGTTCTGTTTGGTATTCCTTTAAGAAATTACGGTCTGAAAATTTCTTTAGTGCAACTTCTTCAAAAGATCTGAATTCTTCTCTGAAAATTTCACTTCCCAGTGCACGAATTCCTTTTTTAAGATCCCAGCTTTCTCCTTTTTCTATTAAGGATTCAGCGAATCGTGTGAGCCAGGATAATAGTGATGTATCTGTTTCAGCCTGAATCAATAACCTGTTAATGATCCACGTTAGCAAAGCATCTGAATCAAGCTCAATGGAATATCCCCCCTGTATACCAAGTTCCCTGGTGAATCCTCTTATGATGCGCTGGAAGAAAGAATCGATAGTGCATATCGAAAATCCTGAATAATGGTGAAGAAGTCTTTTCAGGATTATTTTGGCTTTTTCACGAATTTGTTTTTCCGAAAGCTTTGTGGAATTCATCAGACCTTCCAACTGTTTGGAGGATTTGCCGGATGATAACAGATGCAGTTCACGGATAATTCGACTTTTCATTTCCTCCGTGGCCTTGTTGGTAAAAGTCACCGCCAGGATATGCATAAAATTATCATGTTCGGCGAATAGCAAACTGAGGTATTCGTGGGCAAGATTAAAAGTTTTGCCTGAACCGGCTGATGCCCGGATTATTTTTAGACGCGGCATTACATTTCTAATGAATGGGAAAATTACCAATTTTTCAATTGATTTATTTATGTTTGTATAAGCTATTAATTCGAAAGCAGGATTTACTCTTATGAATTCCGGCACAAAGCATTTACCCGTCAGCAGCATGGAAAAAAACAGGCTCTCCTCTGGTTATATTTACCTGCTCCTGTTGTCACTTTTCCTGGCATCCTTGCTGGCCTTACTGGATCATTTCAAACTGGTAAGTATTCATCCTGTAATCCTGATGATTAGCCGTTGGTTAGTTATCCTTGTTCTGATAGGTTATGCAGTGTTGCGCAAATCACTCACAACCTGGATTCTCATCAGTATGGTCCTGGGAGCGGAATTTGGCTATGATTGGCCACAAATAGCTGTTAATTTGCAGGTGATCAGTAAGATATTTCTGCGATTGATAAAAACCATCATCGCCCCCCTGCTGTTTGCCACCATAGTAGTTGGCATTGCTGGTCATTCCAATCTTAAGCAAGTAGGAAGAATGGGTTGGAAATCCCTGGTTTATTTCGAAATAGTCTCTACCATAGCTTTATTCATCGGCCTGTTCGCTATTAATATCAGCAGGGCGGGAGTGGGAGTTAGACAGCCAGAGACTGCCGCTGCAGAGAACCTGCAAAATTTACCAGTACAAACAGGTTCGGACATTATTTTGCATGTTTTCCCTGAAAACATAGCCAAATCCATCTATGAGGGCCAGGTATTACAGATTGTGATTTTTAGTATTATATTCGGTATAGCAGTGGCTTTGTTAAAGGAAAAATTTAAGAATCCAATGATCCGGTTTACTGAAGCTTTGGCCGAGACTATGTTCAAATTCACCCAGATCGTTATGTTGTTTGCACCCTTTGCGGTTTTTGCAGCCATTGCATACAGCATTGGCCATATGGGACCAGGAATCCTGTTTAATCTTTTTAAACTATTGGCCACGCTTTATGTTTCCCTTGTGATTTTTCTTCTGATCGTTTTGTTACCTGTGGCATGGCTATTTAAGATACCAGTGAAAAAATTCGTTATTGCTATCTCCGAACCTGTTTCTATTGCCTTTGCCACCACCAGCTCTGAATCGGCTTTACCTGTTGCTATGGAACGCATGGAAGAATTCGGCGTTCCCCGTAAGATTGTTGCTTTTGTCATGCCTACCGGGTATAGTTTCAACCTCGACGGGACAACTCTTTATCTTTCGCTGGCTACAATCTTTGTTGCCCAGGTTTCCGGTATTCACCTGGCATTTGACCGGCAATTGCTCATCGTATTTACACTCATGCTTACCAGTAAAGGGGTTGCAGGAGTTCCAAGGGCTTCGATGGTTATACTGCTGGCAACAGTTGCTAGTTTTGGACTACCTGCCTGGCCGGTTTACATTATTCTGGGCATCGATGAACTTATGGATATGGCGCGCACCTCTGTGAATGTCATTGGTAATTGTCTGGCTACAGCTGTGATAGCAAGGTGGGAAGGAGAGTTCGACCCTCAAACCTCAAACTTCTAACTGATTTTTTTTCTAATCGCTTGTCGAGAGTATTACTTTTTTTCCTAACTTAGCTTTCTCAAAAAGTACTTATTGTATAATATACAATATATGCTTAATCCTATAATTCCAAATCTATCTGTTGATTGTGTGATTTTTGGATTTGATTCAAAAGATCTAAATGTACTTCTTGTAGAAAGAACGTTAACAAATAGGCAAGATAGTTCCATTGTTTTTTCTGACTTCACGCTTACGGGTAATCATGTCCAGGTTGGTGAGGATCCTGATAATGCCGCAGTGAGAATCTTAAATGACCTGACCGGCTTGCATGATATTTACCTCGAACAGTTTCAGACATTCGGAAGTACTGGCAGGTTAATGAGAGAAAAGGACCAATTGTGGATTCATAGTTTAGGCTTGAATATCCCCGACCATGTAATTACCGTTGGATTTTATTCTTTGATAGATTGTACTACCGTAGAAATCACCGATCATCAATCCAGAAATGTGAAATGGTTTCCGGTTAATAATTTACCTGAACTGGGTTTCGACCATCATGAAATACTTCTCAGGGCTTTGGAACGCTTACGGCTAAAGCTTAAACAGGAACCTATTGGCTTTGAGTTGCTGGCTGAGAAATTTACACTTACTCAAGTGCAACGGTTATATGAAGCCATTTTGGATACAAAACTCGATCCCAGAAATTTCAGAAAGAAATTGTCACAAATGAAATATGTTATCCCGCTGAATGAGAAACAGAAAGCTGTCCGACATAAACCAGCGCAACTTTATATTTTCAGTCGTGATGTATATGAAAGAACACGCAAGGAACGATTTGGTTTTATGATATGATACTATTAATCAACTAATTAAAATGTACAATTATGAAATTGCATTACATTGATTTGGGTATTATTCTGCTTTATCTGCTAGCTACCATTTTCATCGGATATTGGGTATCTAAAAGGGCTTCTTCAAGTATTAAGTCCTATTTCCTTGGAGGGAACAGCCTTCCCTGGTATTTTCTTGGTGTATCAAATGCTTCCGGCATGTTTGATATTGCCGGTACCATGTTACTGGTCTACTGGCTATCAATATATGGTTTGAAAAGTATTTGGATCCCTTGGGTCTGGCCAGTTTTCAACCAGATCTTCCTGATGGTATACCTTTCGGCCTGGTTGCGCAGATCCAATGTAATGACCGGTGCAGAATGGATCAAGACAAGGTTTGGATCAGGCAAGGGCGCTAAGCTATCGCATATCGTAGTGGTCATCTTTGCCCTGGTGAGTGTAATCGGTTTTCTTTCCTATGGTTTCAAAGGTATTGGTAAATTTACCACAGCCTTCCTTCCGCCGCTTGTTTCAGATTTGGAAACCCTTGCCAAATATCCGCAAATCAATGAGAATTTGTACGCTTTGATACTTATGGCCATTACCACGTTTTATGTAGTGAAGGGCGGTATGTTCAGCGTGGTAATTACCGAAATAATTCAATATGGAATTCTAACCGTTGCTGCTGTGGCTATTGGTATTATCGCCATGCACAATGTTGCTCCTGATGCTCTTAATGCAGTGTTACCCGAAGGTTGGAAAAATATTGGATTTGGATGGAAGCTGGGGCTTGATTGGAACAATCTTTCAGGGGGTGCTTCTCCAAAGTTGAATGCATTTAGTGAATGGATTGCCAAGGATGGATATGAAATGTTCGGGTTATTTTTTATCATGATGCTTTTTAAGGGCATTTTCGTTTCCGCAGCCGGGCCAGCGCCTAATTACGATATGCAACGCGTATTGTCGACCCGCAACCCAAGTGAAGCTTCAAAAATGAGCTCTCTGGTTAGCGTGGTGCTAAACCCATCCCGTTACTTTATGGTAGCCGGTCTGACCATCCTTGCCCTGGTTCATTTTGACACGCTTTATACCGCATCACTCACCAAACCTGATTTTGAAAGTATATTACCACAAGTGCTTGCCACTTACGTTCCGGTAGGCTTGCTGGGTTTCCTGATTGCCGGCCTCCTGGCTGCTTTCATGAGTAACTTTGCAGCCACTGTAAATGCGGCCCCGGCTTATATTGTGAACGACATTTATAAACGGTTTATCAATCCACATGCCAGTGAGAAGAAATATGTCAAGTTGAGTTATATCTCATCACTGGCAGTTGTTGTGGTTGGTGTGGGTGTTGGTTTTATAATTACCTCCATCAACGATGTGGTTTTATGGATTACCGCAGCGCTTTGGGGTGGCTACACCGCATCGAATGTTTTAAAATGGTACTGGTGGCGTTTTAATGGTTTCGGTTATTTCTGGGGAATGGTTACCGGACTTGCTGCAGCCCTCATTTTGCCATTTTTCAGCCATACAGGCCTCAGCCAGTTCCCGCTTACCAACAACTTCAACATGAATGTGTTCCCGATTATCTTCGGCATTTCAATTATTGGTTGCGTATTGGGTACCCTGCTTACCAAACCCGAGGACAATGAAACCCTGAAAAAGTTCTACAAAAATGTACGTCCATGGGGTTTCTGGAAACCGATACACAAACTGGTGGTTCAGGAAGATCCGACTTTCGAAGGAAATAAAGATTTTAAAAGAGACATGATCAACGTGATTACAGGCATTGTATGGCAAATTGCTTTGGTTGCATTCCCAATATTCCTGGTATTGCGTGAATGGAAATCATTCGTGATCGCTGTGTCTGTTATAGTAGCAACTTCACTGATACTGAAATTCAACTGGTGGAATAAACTCAAAGACTGATTATAACACAATTATAAAGTCATGAAATACGGCTATTTTGATGATAGGAATGAGGAGTATGTTATCACTACTCCTCAAACACCTTATCCGTGGATTAACTATCTCGGTAATGGTGATTTCTTTTCAATAATTTCCAATACATCGGGTGGTTATAGTTTTTACCGCGATGCCCGTTTACGTCGCATAACCCGTTACCGGTACAATAACATTCCGCTTGACTCAAACGGTAAGTATTTTTATATCAGGGATGAGAACGTCCTGTGGTCACCCTCCTGGAAACCGGCAAAAACAGTGCTGGATAAATATGAATGCCGGCACGGTCTTGGCTATACCAGATTCCTCGGTGAGAAGAATAACTGCAGGGCTGAGGTTACCTGCTTTGTCCCTGATGAAGCCCATGCCGAAGTGCAATTGATGAAACTCGAAAATCTTTCGGGAAAGGCCAAGACCCTTAAAATTCACTCTTTTGTTGAATGGTGCTTGTGGAATGCCCAGGAAGATACTACCAACTTCCAGCGGAATTTTTCCACCGGCCAGGTTGAAACCGATGGCAGCACACTCTATCATAAGACTGAATTCAGGGAGCGCAGGAATCATTATGCCTTTTATCATGTAAATGCCGATATCAGGGGATTCGATACAGACCGGGAAAAATTTCTGGGTTTATACAACGGTCTGGAGGCTCCCGATGCAGTTGTGAATCAAACGGCATACAATACCGTGGCACACGGATGGAGTCCCATAGCTTCTCATTTTCTTGAGATCACCCTGAAACCAGGTGAACAAAAGCAGCTGGTGTTCATTTTGGGCTATGTTGAAGTACCAGACAACCAGAAATTTTCCGGAAACCAGGTAATCAATAAAACACCGGCCAAGGAAATTATCTCGAAATTCGATACTGCAGAAAAAGCCCTGGCATCGCTGCAAAGGGTTAAAGAAAAATGGCATTCCCTACTGCAAGGTTATCAGACTTCCACACCCGATGATAAATTTAATCGCATGGTGAACATCTGGAACCAGTACCAGTGTATCATAACTTACTACTTTTCAAGAAGTGCCTCCTATTTTGAATCAGGAATCGGAAGAGGTATGGGTTTTCGCGATTCAAACCAGGATTTGCTGGGTTTTGTGCATATGATGCCGCACCTGGCCAAACAAAGGATCATTGATATTGCCTCCACCCAATTTGAAGATGGTGGGGCATACCACCAGTATCAGCCACTCACCAAGCGGGGCAACAGTGATGTTGGCGGAAATTTCAACGATGATCCTTTATGGTTAATTGCTTCAGTAGCAGCGTACCTGAAGGAAACGGGCGATTTGAGCATTCTGGAAGAGTCGGTGCCCTTTGACAATGATGAGAATAATAAAGCCAGTCTGTTTGAACATCTCAGGCGGTCGTTCGACCATGTGGTGAATAACAAGGGTCCCCATGGACTGCCGCTTATTGGACGGGCTGACTGGAATGACTGTCTGAATCTCAACTGCTTTTCTTCCAACCCCGATGAGTCCTTTCAGACTACTGAAAATAAAAGCGGGGGAGTGGCAGAATCAATCTTTATTGCTGGCATGTTCATAAAGTACGGCAAAGACTTTACGGATATCTGCCGGTTACTGAATAAACAACAGGAAGCGGGTAATGCCGAACAACAGGTTCTGCAAATGACAGAAGCCGTGAACAAACATGGCTGGGATGGCCACTGGTTCTTGCGGGCCTACGATTTCTTCGGCAACAAAGTAGGGAGTCACACCTGTAATGAAGGTAAAATATTCATTGAACCTCAGGGATTCTGCATCATGGCAGGCTTAGGCCTTGATGATGGAAGGGCTGCAGCTACTCTTGAGTCGGTAAATAAATACCTGGCTTGTGAACAGGGCATCGTTCTGAATTACCCGGCTTTTTCAAAGTATTATATCGAATTGGGCGAAATTTCAAGCTATCCTGAGGGCTACAAAGAAAACGCCGGCGTTTTCTGTCATAACAATCCCTGGGTGATCATTGCCGAAACCTTGAACGGAAATGGTGACAGGGCATTTGACTATTTTACACGCATATCACCCGCACATACCGAGGAAAAGGGAGAACTGCACAAAACAGAACCCTATGTGTTTGCACAAATGATTGCCGGGAAAGAAGCTTTCAAACCTGGTGAAGCGAAAAATTCCTGGCTGACCGGTGCGGCAGCATGGACATTTGTTGCTGCCAGCCAGCATATTCTGGGAATCAGACCCGATTTTGACGGTCTGCACGTTGACCCTTGTATTCCCAGACAATGGAAAGAGGTAAAAGTATCCCGAAGTTTCAGGAACTCTGTTTATCATATTACGATACTGAATCCGGGAGCTAACAGTAAAGGTGTCCGAGAAATGACCGTGGATGGCACTAAGATTCAGGGAAATGTTCTGCCTATATTTAATGATAATAAGGAGCATCATGTGGAGGTAACCATCCTATGAAAACAAATCGCTTTGCAACAGTTGTATTAATGATTATTGGCCTGTTATTTAATACATTAGCGGGTAATGGTCAGGAGGACAGAATATTAATGCCCCAAAACGGCTATGTGGCTAGTCTGAATAAAATCGCTATAGTCCGTGTTCCTGCCGATACTTTTTATATTATCAAATCGGATAATACGGTTTGTTATAAGGGAAAACTACGGGGACCTAAATTCTGGTCCTACTCAGGCGATTGGACGGAGTCAGCCGATTTTTCAGCCCTAAAGACTCCGGGAGAGTATTACTTCATCATACCCGGCACAGATGAAAAACGTAAACTCCTTATCCAGGAAGATCCATATGGCGTTATTGCCAACGCAGCAGTTAAAGCATTTTATTATAACCGGTGCAGTTATCCTGTTTTACAGGAATATGGTGGCATTTGG
>Ga0315284_10010141_pt1 | contig 13419 bp, 16 predicted proteins | sample YL17G09_16_MG_FD_203696 | JGI IMG/M metagenome (GOLD analysis project Ga0315284, IMG submission 203696) | Sediment microbial communities from Yellowstone Lake, YNP, Wyoming, USA - YL17G09_16 | ecosystem: Environmental > Aquatic > Freshwater > Lake > Sediment | place: USA: Wyoming | collected...
AGAAAGGAGGAAAAATCATTCTCGTTGGTGAAAGCAAAGGGCTTCGTGGTCCGCCTATAAGGCATGAAGACATGACATGGTTTGCGTTATCAGACGGTGGCACAAACAAATATCCTATTGCGCTAGACTTGGTTTCAAAAGGAAAAATCAATGTAAAAAGACTCATTACTCACGAAGTTGCATTAGACAAACTTCCTCAAACCATGGAATCACTTGCAGATGGGAAGATGGTTGCAATCAAAGTAGTCGTAAAACCTTGACTTCTTTGAACGGAGATGCCATAGTTCCTTCAAATGTTGAAGTCAAAATTCGAACAACCAGTGTCAGAAAGAAAATCACGAAAATCTGCTCTTGAAAATCTGCAAAACTGACGCTATATCTTCATATAGAAGATTGTCTTGCGCCTAGTTTTTGATCAAGTAGTCAATTCTTTTGGTCAGGGAAAGCGGGAAACCGAAACTAGATTTCGTTTGTGGGGAGACCTTACCATCTGTTATGCAGTTGTTTCTTAACCAGAGACTCGTTCTCATATTGCCCGTTTTTATACTCCTGTGTCTTTGATTCGCCATTCTCTGAGATGTCCCATAATTCAAACTTGCATTTTGCCAAGGTCCAACGGAACTGAATGACTATTGCTTCTTTCACTCTCTTTTCAAAATTGAAGGCAAGACCGCCCACACTGTTATAAGTGATTCCGCCACCGACGCTTCCGACAACCTCCAAGGCAAGGTTCCTAAGCTCTTCTTTTACTTCCTTTTCCAAGAATTTCACCGTTCCTTCAGACATTCTAGAGTTTCAATGGATTCCCGTAGAATTCTTCGAAGAAGATTTGGCCAAATGCTTTTCTAGGTCTCGGCGGATTTTCGTCAGGAGCACCTATAAGAAGCAAAACAACAACCCTCAAGTCTTCAGGGATTCTCAAAATCCTTTTCACCTCTTTCTCATTGAATGCGCCAATCCAGCATGTTCCGTATCCAAGGGCTACCGCAACTAGAACCATGTGATCCACAGCAATCATTGGCTCTTGTAGATACATGATCCTTGAGGAGGCTAGACTTATTTTCGCTCTAGCTTTTGAATCCCCTAACGCTACGACAACTACCTCTGCGTCTGAGATGAATTTCTGATTGCTTGCAGCCACCGCTAGGGCTCGCTTCGTCTCTGCATTCTTAACAACTATGAATTTCCATGGTTGCAGGTTGCTTCCTGACGGAGCTTGCTAGATTAGGAACAGCACTGCGACTCCTACAACCGTCATTATTGCTCCTACTATCCCTCGCAAACAAGTCTTTTGTCCGTGCAGAGCCCATACGGCAGGAATTATCAGAACGGGCATTAAGGACATTAACGTTTGAGCAATACCAGTCTGAGTATTAGCCACGGCAACCATTGAAAGCGTCACACCCAAGAATGGGTCAGTGAAAGCAGCAAGAGCAGTCTGCTTGATTCCCTCTTTATCACTTAAGGCCTGACGAAGCTTGAGCGGTTTTCGGAAAGCAAGCACAACTATCCATATGAACAAAGCTCCTATTAGCGTGCGCATCAACGTTGCAGATAAGGGGTTCAAGATCATATTTGGGTCAGAAAGCATTCCTTTTTTGGCAAGCACGACGCCAATTCCTTGGCCAAATGCTCCAACCAAAGCGAGGAACAGCCCCAAAATTCTTGATTTCTTCGGAACAATATCGTCTCTAGATTTACCTTCCGCCAGTATAGCTATGATAATGCCTGCAAGTGTAACGGCAATTCCAACGAGACCAAGCAGTCGGACCGTCTCTCCAAGCATTAGGTAAGCTCCTATGGTCGCAAATATCGCTGATGAGCTCATTACAAGAAGTGAGAGCTTGGGGCCAATTACTAGAAACGCGCTGAACAATCCAAAATCACCAAGGCCAAGACCAACGATTCCACTCAATCCCATCCAAAACCATTGTTCGCTTGTGGCGATGGGAAATGGGACTCCCAGAAAGATTGGGTTCGATACAACTAGAAAGCCTACAGCCATGGCGATGCGATAAGCGCTAACACTGAATGAGCCGATCCTCTTGCCAGCTGATGCATACCATAATGAGCTAAACGTCCAGAGACACGAAGTAATTATCCCCGCTGTCATTCCAATGAGATTTGAGTTCACATCCTTCACCCGTCTGCTAGTCAATAACATCTGACAGGTAAATACGGATTGTAGCGTCATATGACCGTGGAAATTGCCACATGAAACAAAGCAGTCCGAGCTGTAGGCCTCGGGCGTGCTCCAGTCGCGTGATGCGCCAAGCGCCAAATATGGAAGCGAGGTGGTTTCTTTTATGACACTATTTGAGGCTATGTTCAGAGTGCCACACGGGTTCTCTTTGTGTGATATTTCAAAAAGCTTCATGCCTGAAAATGTTCAACTGGTGCAACGGAGAATATAATGTCGTTGAGTTCATGCTGGACAAGCCGGACGAATATTCCGCTGTGATAGATAAGATATCCAAGATACAGCAATGGTTACTGCAACTTGCCGGGAAAGGCCAACGCCAAAGACATTGCCCGAAAGAGATGAATTTCCAGAACAAACTGTTAAGAGCATCTCAAAAAAGACGAGAACAAACTCGTGGCCAGCGAAAGGCGAGTTACGTGAGCCTAGCCTGATCTTAGCTTCAGGTAATCAGGTGGCAATAGATGTTGAAGGCGTGAAGATACTTCAAAGCTATCCGGCAACAGCCTCGATGGTAAGAACGTTCGGGATTTGATACAAATAAAACCCACGGTGGAGCTGGGGCTGGGTCCATATAACGAAGAAGAGTACGAGATTATAACACCTTAACATCGGGAAAGACTCTTTAACGCCATTGAAAAACGCGTGTTAACAGCACCTATGAAGTCGAGATTACAAACCCAGCCATGACTTGGGGTTGTTGGTGGTAGCCCGGGATAGCTTCAAACTCTCGGTTCAAACTTTTCCTGTATACTATCAATTTGCGAGTAAGAAATAGCATAATTGCGATTGAAACGACTACCTTTTCCTAGCATTTTCGCTATACAGACGAGAGTTCAAGAGTTATCCCTAAACTCAGCCAAAATGAGCTTGCATACATTGATATGAGCGCACTAAGTGAATCACAGCGCGACCGTTGGGTGAAAGTGTTCTGCGAACAACTGGAGATTTGATGACTACCGTTTGTGTTGTTTGGAGGCTTCATTTGTAGCTCGGGTGTACATGTTCGACGAAACGCCTGCAACAAGTCCGCCAATTGCATCATTTGTGATTGGCCCAAGTTTCTTTAAGATGCCTGGTTTGGCTTGATCAAATCGAACAAACTCAAAAATCCCTCTCGCTCCAGCTATGTAGTTAGCTATGGTCATTCCCAGAAGCTCATCGGTTACAAGCCCCGGTCGTCCCATAAATCTTTCTTTTGTTAAGCCAGGGATCAAACCAGACTTAGCGTCCTCTTCTGCGCGGAAACAGGCAACCTCCAAGCAGGAGACGTTCACATCTGATAAGGCTTCAAAGAACTCTTCCTTAAGTAATTCAAGGGCTTTTTCCTTTGTTTCCACACCCGGATGAGGCACATATAGTTCCAAAGTAGCGTCTATCAAATTCTGAAGTGTAATCCCCTTTTCCTCAAGATATCTCAGCAAAGGTAAATCGCAACTTTCCGCTTTCTTTTCTGCCATGTTCACACCCCGCTTGTTCTAGGAGATAAAGACTTATAAGGGTTGGCTGGATAATCCATCCAACATGTTGGCCAAAATTCCCGTAAGACAGCTTGCAGCCATATCTTTGTTGGTTGCTACAGCCGCCTCCGTAAGGATTGGCATGAATTGGACCGCGCTCGCAGTGACTATTCCGATTTATGGTGTTCTGGTAAAGATCGGGTTGACTGAGACTTTGACCTTTGTTTCTGGCTTCGTGTTTGGGCCCGTACAAGGTTTCATCACCGGTCTGCTGATAATTGTCGTTTCTGACCTGTTTACATTGGCTGGCCTTTGGACCCCCTTTATTGCAGTAATCATTGGTATGCTTGGCTTAGTCGGAGGTTTACTTCGTCGCTTCAAGGCTAACCCGAGCACCGTGTTCTTAGGCGCAACAGCAGTTGCTTTGACGATGATAAGTGAATTGCTTCAAAATATGTGGTTTGCATGGTACATGTGGGCATTCTACATGCCCGAGACACCGTTTGGGACGATACTTGGAACGGTGCTTGTTGGTGGTGTAACATCAACTGTTACTGCTCTAATCAATAACGTTGTTCTATTGATGGCAGTCGCACCGACAATAATCAGAGCATTGCGAGAAATGGTAATGCCAAAAGCCCTCGTAGAAGAGAAGGCAGTTCAATCTTGAACAGCTTCATTGACGAAATCTGTCTCGAGCTTCGGCTTTTGTCACAGGAAGCAGTGAAAAGAAATTCGACTGAAGGTATTTTGCTTTCTGGTGGGTTAGACACAAGCATCTTAGCGGCCATTGCGTCGAAATCCGCATCGTTAAAGGCATTTACTGTAGCCCTTGAAGGAGCTCCAGCGCCTGACGTTCAATACGCAACATTGATGGCCAGTAGCTTGAAGCTAGAGCATGTTGTTTACTACTTCAAAAACGACGAATTGTGTGATGCTGTTCGCGTGGTCGTGAAAACGATGAGGTCTTTTGACCCAATGGAGATACGCAATAGCATAGCGGTTTACATTGGCTTGAGAGTGGCGAAGGAGCATGGAATGGGCACCGTCATGACTGGTGATGGATGCGATGAGTTATTCGCGGGGTACAGCTTTCTTTTCGACTTGGAAAAAGAACAACTGGACTGGGAATTGCGGAAACTATGGGATGTCATGCAGTTCTCATCCATCAAGCTGGCGAAGGCCCTCGGGATAGAAGTAAAGCTTCCATACCTTGATCCCGGTTTCAAGTCCTTCGCTATGAAAATTGATTCAAGCTATAAGGTTCGTGACGAAAAGGGGATGAAATGGGGCAAATGGATTGTTCGCAAGGCTTTCGAAAGCGTCTTACCTGAAGAAATTGTGTGGAGAGTTAAAACGCCTATTGAGTGCGGCTCAGGAACGTCGACGCTTCCAAACCTCTTCAATGAGAAGATTTCTGATGAAGAGTTCAAGGATAAAAAATGCAGATATTTTGATGAGGACAAAGTGATGATTCGGGATAAGGAACAATTGTTCTACTACGAGGTTTACAAATCAGCTATAGGCGTCCCGCATCCTGCCGATCTAAAGAGCAGATTGTGTCCTGAGTGTAACTCCAATGTAGCCGAGGGAGCCACTTATTGCCGAACTTGCGGAGCTTATCCGATTTAATCGTTGGGTGATTGTTGTGTCTCGAGTTGTTGTGTCGTGGAGTGGTGGAAAGGACAGCTGTTTTGCCTGCCATAAAGCAATCTCAGAAGGATCCGACGTTTCTTATCTCATGAATTTTGTCTCGAAAGATAGAAGATGTATGTCTCATGGGCTAAACTCTCGATTGCTCCTAGCACAGTCTGAAGCAATCGGAATTCCAATGGTTCAAAGAGAAGTCGCGTGGGAAACATATGAGCAAGGTTTCAAAAGTGTGGTACGTGAGCTAAAACAAAAGGGCGTAGAGAGCGCTGTCTTTGGAGATATCTCTAACATTGCGGGACATGAGGGTTGGATAGACCGGGTTTGTAGCGAACTGGGTATAAAGCCTGTGAAGCCTTTATGGGGCAGTAACCCTTGGCAGCTTCTCGCCAGCTTTATTAAAGAAGGGTTTGAAGCACGCGTGGTTATGGCGAAAGCGAACTTATTTGGCAAAGAGTGGCTTGGGCGCAAAGTAAACGAGAGTTTTATGAGAGACTTGCGGAAGCTTGCGAAAAAAGTCGATGTTCACCCTTGCGGCGAACTGGGTGAGTATCATACGTTCGTTTGTGATGGTCCATTGTTTAGAAAGCGCCTAAGAATACTTGATTTTGAAAAGAAGACACTAGAAGGATTCTGGTTTCTGGATATTACACACTTCAGAACTGTGGAGAAGTGAGAGAAATGCATGACATAGTTTTAGCGCATAATGAAACCAAAGGCAGAGCCTTCTTAAATCAGCTAAGTGGAAAAACACCTCTATTTGCGTGCGTCATTGGCGTGACTGAAACTGCGAAAATTCCTGGCATATCGGCTGCGGGAAAATATCCCGAGTTAACCGATTATACGCCACCTGCTGACGTTGAGCTTCTTCTACTTGGAAAATGTAGATGTATAGCGGGTGTACCTGTGACGCCGGAAGGGATACCGACTCCTGCCTTAATCACCATGTCAGCACTGAGGCTAGCGAACATACCCGCTCTCGTGGTCAGTGGCGGACTCAAGATAAATCCACATGTTCCCTTCTTAGACTTAGGGGGAAAATCTGGAAGAGATGTAAGAACAGGCAAGGCTGTCGACAATGCAGGGGAAGTTATGTGGAGAGCAAAGATTGCTGCAGAAAACTTGTCCAAGACGGTTGACTATCTTGTGATTGGTGAAAGCATTCCTGGTGGCACAACGACTGCTCTCGGCGCACTGTTGGCTATGGGCATGGACGCTAAAGGAAAAGTTAGCAGTAGTATGCCTGGAAACCCCCATGAACTCAAGATCAGAACTGTCGAGGACGGCTTGAAGGCTTCGAATGTGGGGTTCGGTGTCTTAGCTAATGATCCGCTAAAAGCGATTTCCTGTGTTGGAGACCCAATGATGCCTGCCTTCGCAGGATTGATTCTAGGTGCTGCAGATAAAGTGCCAGTTGTAATGGCAGGTGGAACACAGATGGGGGCAGTATTATCCATCGTTAAAGCCATAAATCCAAAGATCCTCGACAACGTAGCCATTGGAACTACCAGATGGATCATGATCGACAAGACAGCTGACCTGAAAGGAATAATCACTCAAATCGCGGACGTTCCAATACTTGCTGCTGATCTCGACTTCAGCCAATCGCGATTCGAGGGCTTAAGGGCTTACGAGGCAGGTGCGGTGAAGGAAGGAGTCGGTGCGGGAGGAGCAGCCATAGCTGCGATGGCTAAATCAGAAGGATCAATAACAAAAGATACCTTGCTTATGGAAATTGAGAGCAACTACGAGCGGTTAGTAGGATCCAAGTGATGCAGTGGAATGTTTAAGGAAATAAAGAACCTGATAGCTTTTCTCACAATAATTCCGGTGGGTATGGATTCGGATTGCCTCACCGACACAGCTAGCTACATGTACCTTTTTCCATTAGTAGGTGCTTTCATTGGTTCGTTATCAGGCATATTCGGTCGGCTGCTTCTTAACTTCCTTGACGCCGCAATTGTCGGTATCTTGACTTTAGGTTTTATCTTGCTAATCACTGGGCTTCATCACACTGATGGACTACTCGACTTTGGAGATGGTATAATGTATCAGGGACAAGCGGAGAGAAAGATCGAGATTATGCATGACCAGCAAACAGGTGCTGGCGGCTTGGCACTTGGCTTAGTGACAATTCTAACAACAGCCTCATGTATCGCACAACTCAACCAGAACTGCTTTATACAAAGCTTGATTGTGTCAGAAGTTTCAGCCAAGCTCGCCATGGTGATCATAGCGCGGACGGGAAGATCCGCACGAGAGGGGATGAATACATATTTTGTCAACGCTATGCAGGGTCAACATCGAAATCTTCGAATGATAGTTGCTCTCTTCATCGCACTTGGCATAGTGCTGCCGCTTATGAGTGTGGTAGGTTTTGCCGCAGTGGTCGCAGGTTTGGCCGCTGCGCTGGTTCTCACAGTGATTTCAAACAGACACTTCAAAGGCGTGACAGGTGACGTGTTTGGAGCGGGGAACGAGCTTGCCCGATTGGCTTCTTTAATCACTATTTTAATGGTGGTTAGATGGGTGTGACCGCGCTGGTGATGGCTGGGGGTAAGGGCACGCGGATGAAAACGATGGAAGAAAAGCCCCTACTAAAAGTTGGCGGCAAACCTATTATTGAATACGTCTTGAACGCGCTAAGAGCCGCAAAGAAAGTCGATGAGATAATTGTAGCCACAAGTGAACGCACTCCCAAAACAGCTACTATGGCAAAAAAATTATCAATGAGAGTTTTGAAAACATCAGGAAGAGGCTTCGTGCCCGACATACAATGCGCGATCAAGAAGCTTGGACTCAGCACAGTTTTAACGATATCAGCAGACCTACCGTTAATCAAGAGTGAATTTATTGATAGGATAATAGAGCGTTATGAAGAATGCGGCAAACCAGCACTGACAGTTGCTGTTCAGATGGAGACACGCGAAAGATTAGGTCTGAGTTCGGATTACGCCTTCGAAGTGAATGGCAAGCGTTTGGTTCCAGCGGGCATAAACGTGATTGATGGGAAAAGAATCGATGAAAAAGAACTGGAGGAAGAAATCTTCGTCCTCGACGATGAAAGAGTTGCTCTGAACGTCAACACTTTGGAAGATCTAAGGGTCGCTGAATTTATGCTGCAACCAAGATCTCGATAGTCCCCATTTCTATGTTTTCCCACACTAATGCAAACCCTAACACACAACCTTCTGACCATGCTGGAGCCCTACTATCGGCGTTAAGTCTAACCAAGCACTAATGACGATCATCAAACTGACAGCAAATCTCAATAATACAAATCCGAGAGTTCGAACGTTTTGCAAAGATACTCTACTTACTCGCAATTTGATAGCAATCCGCATCGGTTTTGCGGCAAAAGGACGGCCGATTCGCAGGTATTTGAGGGCTTGATATGGTAGCCCGGGAGAGATTCGAACTCTCGCCAAGCAATGAAGATGTTTCTACTAGTAAATTGGGGCTGAAATCCCACCCCCGGGGCCTTCAACATTGTTTTGGATGAACCTAGTGGTGGGGTATATGGGTTTTCTTCGCCAAAACGCAAAATCATAGCTGTATGGCAAAGCATCAACGAAACACACAAAAAATGAATTCCAGATTCATAAAGAATATCTTGCTTTCAAGACTATGAAGTCCATGACTTACTGTGCCAAAAGAATCTAGGCAAAACAAGAAAAAGGGAAGAAGCCAAGGCATAATGGTCGACAGCAAAGCCATCAGAACTATGAGAGCTCTGAGCGACGAAGAGGCGTTTCATTTCTACGAGACTATGGGCAAGCCAACTGGACATAGCGCTAAAAGCCTTCACGAATTCCTAGACAAAATCAAATCTGTCAAGCTTGAAAGCTTGGTTTTCCATCTCGAGCGAAACGACTTCAAGAATTGGATCGAAAACACAATCGGAGATCAAGAGCTGGCTAAGAAAATCGAAATGATTCCCGCTAGACACGATGAAGAACTTAGAATGAAGATGCAGACAGCAGTCAGGAATCGCTTGAAAGAACTCCAAGAAACGCCAATGATGAATATCGTAGAACCTATGACTATTCCTGCCTAGCCTCTCACAACGTGACACAAGATTCCCTCATTTCCATAGCGGGCACTCTTCGGTCATTTTGACGTCTTTACGAAGGCCGTCTAGGCTAGTCTTGAGCCCATTCTCAGCCAACTGCCTCTGGTGATCAAGTTCTTGCATGGCAAGGTCAATATGAGGCTTAAGTCCTTCTGGTAAACTCGTGGAAAGCGTCGATAGCGCTGTTACCATGCTAGCTAGAGTATTATTCAGATCGCTCATCGGCTTCAGTACCTGTTCCGCTTGTTCTTCCAGCCATTGCCTGGCGGAGCGCGCGCTTCAAAAGGCTATTGTTGGTTTAAGATTTGTCTCATGTTGAAGCTGCAAATTATGCCATGGAGAACATCATAGAATGGTGGAATGACAGAACAGAGGAAGGAACGTTTTCAGAAATACGCGATTGCTGGTCGTAGAAAGAATTATTGTATAAGAACACATAGAGCATTATGGAGAATTCCAATGGCAACTAGTCTCGTAGAAGATTATCTGAATGGGAAGAAGCGTCTGATTGCTCCCATACGTGCTGTTTCTTCCGGAAAGATACCTCCGATAGGTTCCAAGCTTGAAATAGACAAATTCTATGTGTGCATGAGTGAACCAACAAAAATGCCACGGGCAGTTGTAGCCTATTTTGATGTTCAAGGTTTTTCCTATAAGAATGACGTTGAAGACATAAGATCAACGATGTTTGATTTTTATAGCCCCCTTGTGCGGTCAGCAAATGAATACAAGAAGGTCCGATTCAACGTATTCAGCGATTGTGGATTTGTCGCCTCACCAATAGAAAATGCTGTTGATTTGCTTTCTGCCATCCGTCTTCCCTTCGCTGATTGGATCTCTGATGGCATTCTGGTTCGAGGTGGAATAGCCTTAGGTACATACAGAGAGCTTCAGAATACTTTCTACAAGACTCTCCCGACTAACTTTATTGGCAACCTATTTTCTGGCTCTGCTGTCATAGAAGCAGTAAGACTGGAAGGTCAGAAAAAAGCATCTGGAAGCCTTCTTTTCGCAAATGAGGAATGTGCGGAATTCTACAAGAGAAAGCATGGAGAGCAGATTCTCAAGTCAAACACTTCCAGAGTCATTGGATGGTCTAATGAAGATTCAGTTTTGAGTTGCTTTGCCAGTATCTCGTTGTTGAAGCTAATACGGTTTTTGTCGCTAGGAACCTTGAAAGAAGGAGAAAAAAAGACCATATCACACTTGCTCAGCAATGTTAGATATTCACTTGCAGCGACCCACAGCATAGTACCTAAGCTATTTGCCCTAACGATTCTCTCTTTGCCGTTGACAACCAGCAAAACACGGAAAAAGGCTCTTGACCTTTTGAGAATGAAAGACCCAAATGAGTTCAATGCTTTAAAAGAGCCAATTGATCAGTTGCTGAGCAACAAAAAAGTCAAGGAACAGATTAGAATCTTGGAATATGCGGCTAATACGGATTCGAGCATTCCTGCGCCACGTCTAACAAATCGGTTGGAGGCATAGTCAGCGGGCGCTTCGAGCTTCTTTTTTTCGCGTTTGATATTTCTCCTTTTTTCTGTCAGTTTTCAGTCTGTCAAACGGCAACGCTTGACAGTCCGAAAAAACCTTACTAAGGACTTGCAAGGTTATCCATGGTTAGCTTACATTTTAGTTTCGCGCGCTGTGTGTTTTTTTTATTTGTTTGTTTTTTTGTAGAGAGAGTGAGAGAGTAAGAGAGCGTTAGTGTGTGTGTTTGGGGGTAAAGTTTTATCCCAAACCCAAAGGTACCGTTTTATCCACACGTAGCATAAGCGTTCTGGAATTCTAACGCGGCCATAACATGAGCGCGAGAAAGTGTCGAGCTCTCGTCTGAATAGCGAAAACGCGAGTAAACTAGGGCCGCCGGGACTCATACCCAAACGGGTTCAAGTCCATCAAGACCATCCTCTAGTCTACAACTCGCAGTTGTTGGTTTCGTGGGTTCAAATCTCAGCGACCCCACCAAACCCAATTCTTCCCTATTTTGCGAAAATAAGCCCGAATTGGGCACTTTTCATGAACAAGACCTGATGCGGAAGAGTTATGGCTGAACCAGAAAAAGCCTATCGTTGCTCAGAACGTCCTTCTCTGTAAGCAGATAACACAGAGATTATGAAGCACATATCACTACATATTGTGAGGAGATGCGCTGAAATGGAAGAAACTGAGATTTATTACGACGAGAAATCCAAAAGTTATGATGAAACATTTCCTATCCTATACTTTAGAGTCTTTGACGCTATTACTTGGAAATATCTTGAACCATATTTGCCTACTAATCCGAATGCTTTAGTCCTTGATGCTGGTGGTGGGACTGGTCGCTGGACAGTCCGTATTGCTAAAAAAGTTCGGAAAGTTGTCTTGATGGACATTTCAGAAGGAATGTTGAAAGTAGCAGCCCAGAGAATCAAGCAAGAAGGTATGGAAGATAATGTTGTCATCAAGAAAGGAGATATAGCTAGAACAGGTTATGCGGATGAAACCTTTGACCTAATCTTTTGCGAACATGCACTTTTTCTCTTCAAAGAACCAGACATACTCTTAGAAGAGTTTGCAAGAATCCTGAAAAGGAAAGCCACACTGATAATCTCTGCACATAATCGTTATGTTACATCACTTGCAAGGTTGCCTGATATTCCAAAGTCGAAAGACTTAAAAAATGCATTAATGCTCTTGCTGGAAAGAAAACATCAATTCATGGCTCCAGATAATAAGGTCAGGATTTTCACTTGGACTCCAAACGAATTTCGCACAATGCTTGAAAGACATGGGTTTCAAATAGAGAAAATCATTGGTAAAGGAATAACCATGCCTTTAAGGATTTCAAATGAGCTGTTCACAAGAAAGAAATACTCTGAAACTCTCTTCAACAACATACTTCAATTCGAGCTTGCCTTATGTGACAAACCAGACGCATTAGCCTTAGCTGGACATATGCAAGCAATAGCTCATAAAAAACGAGACTAGAAGTAAGCTCTACCAGTCTTTTAAGCTACTTTGATGCAAGGCTTCTTAGAATAAAACGGTCATGTGAAGACGGAATTCGGGAGACATCTCCATTTGTCCGTGCATGGACTACGGGTTCAACACCTCACTCCTATCAATAGGAGCCGAGAGCTTGAACGTCGTCCTGACCAGGGTTCTATGGTAGCCCGGGATAGCTTCAAACTCTCGGTTCAGCGGTGGTTGGGGTAAAGTTTTATCCAACCAACCAACTCTATAACGAGCTGACGCCCAATTCCAAGAATTCACATAGGCTCAGTCCGATTTCTCTGCATTTGGTGATGTTAGTTCTGTGCCAAGGTTGTTCTGAGGAGATATCTGTCAGAATGGTTTCCAGTGTTTCCACGCTCAGTTTCTGACGCCGTTTCTGCGCTTTCTCTATCAGGAGACTCAGCGAGTCAACCGCCAATAGCGCATTATCGAGTTTGCTGTTCGGCTTGAACCCAGTTCGATAGTCGTGAGCCTTTATAGCGTAAAGACATTTCTCTGAAAGCTTGCCCACCAGTCTTTCCGCAGTAACCACGCCATGTTTACTCATGTCGCCTCCAACCTCATCGAAATCTAAGTCATGAAGCAAACCGACAAGTTCCCATTCCCTACTGTTTTCACCTAGTCTCGCAGCAAGCTTGCTCATTATCGCCGATGCGATTAGGACATGAGCATACTTGCTTGTATTGAGAACAAGTTTGAGAGCATCGTCTCTAGATATCATGAGCAGCCCTATGAGTAGACTAGATACGAGCCGAGATGAATTTTTCGCTCATTTCTTGCACCATGATTTTGGTTGGTTGGGGTAGAGTTTTATCCCGAATCTAGTACAAGAGAACTATGGATAATCTCACAATTAGAAGAGCAGCTTCCTCGGATGTCGAGAGAATTGTTGAGCTAAAATCGTTGTTGGAGGAGCACGCTGAAAAATCGAACCCCTTGGTTTGGCGAATAACTAAAGAGGGAAAGAAGCTTCTCAAACAGAAAGTTGAGAATGACCTAGCGGATAGCAACATTCATGTATTGCTTGCTGAAGCAGA
>Ga0315284_10010143_pt1 | contig 13416 bp, 11 predicted proteins | sample YL17G09_16_MG_FD_203696 | JGI IMG/M metagenome (GOLD analysis project Ga0315284, IMG submission 203696) | Sediment microbial communities from Yellowstone Lake, YNP, Wyoming, USA - YL17G09_16 | ecosystem: Environmental > Aquatic > Freshwater > Lake > Sediment | place: USA: Wyoming | collected...
ATTTCCAGCGCTACCGCAAGGTCAAGGAATTCCTCGAGCGCACGGTGGAGCAAGCGCGCGAGACCGGGCGGGTGAGAACGGCCTTTGGGCGCCTGCGGCCCATCCCCGAAATCAACAGTCCGGACGCGCCCGCGCGCAATCGCGCCGAGCGTGAGGCCATGAATACGCCCTTGCAAGGCACCGCCGCGGACCTGATGAAGCTGGCTATGGTGAAGGTTCACGCCCGCCTGCGGCAAGAAAAGATGCGGACGCGCATGATCCTGACGGTTCACGACGAACTGGTTTTCGAGGTGCCCGAAGCGGAGCTTGATGACGCGCGCGCGCTCGTCAAAGCCGAGATGGAAGGCGCGCATCCGATGCGGGTCCCACTTCGTGTGGACATCGGGGTGGGGAAGAACTGGAAGGAAGCGAAATAGAAGGCAGAAGGCAGAAGGCAGAAGGCAGAAGGCAATCATCTCTCGCCGGCGGCGACTTGGTGCCGAGCACTTGTGATATGATGCATTCCGTGGGAAATGCAACGTAGAGAAGCGGAGACGGCGAGGTAAGGGCAAGCTGGCAAGGAGACGAAACGGGTATGCGCCGCATAAAGATCATCGTTGAGAAGCACCCCGACGGCTATGTGGCCTATCCCTTAGGGGTAAAGGGCGTCGTTGTTGGTGAGGGGGATTCTTACGAAGAAGCCCTGAACGATGTTAAGTCGGCGATCAAGTTCCACGTGGAATCTTTCGGAGACGAGGTTCTTGAGATTGAGCCGCCTGTCTTGGAAGCCTTCGTTGCGGAAGCCGGGCTTGAACCCTGATGTCGAAATTTCCCGTTGATGTCCCCAAACAAAAACTCATAAGAACTTTGCAGACGTTGGGTTTTCGTCTTGTTCGTGAACGGGAGCACATCTCTATGGTTCGTGAGAACCCCGATGGCACAAAAACACCCTTGACCATGCCGAACCACCCCAAGTTGAAGGCATCGACGCTGCGGACGATCTGCACGCAGGCAGGGATAACGCGAGATGATTTCCTGCAAGTCTACGAGAAATCCTGATGGCATCCATGGCCTGTCATCCCGGTTCGGGGCTCGTCGCAAGAGTGTTACGGTGGGATCTTTGCTCTCTAGCAGTAGGAAACAGGCCGTGAGTTCGTGCTCGCCCGGCGGCTGCGATGAGGAGACGGACTGTGGCGGATAGGGTTGGCCGGCAGCCGCGGCGCGTTATCAACAGCGTGGCGCCCATTCGCATTTGCGATAACGGCGGCTGGACCGACACCTGGTTCGCCGAGCGCGGGAAGATCTTCAACATCGGCGTTTATCCTTACGTGGAAGTGCAGATCGAGGTTTTTCCCGGCGGCGATGCGGATGAACCCATCATGGTTTTCGCCGAGAACTACGGGGAGCAGTTTGCCGCCCAGCCCGGCAATGCGGGTTGGGACAGGCACCCGCTGCTCCAGGCGGCGATTGCGCGCATGCAGGTCCCGAAGAATGTTGGTCTCCAGGTGACCATCTTCTCCGAAGCCCCGAGCGGCGCCTCCACGGGCACCTCGGCGGCGGTGGCTGTGGCCCTGGTGGGGGCGCTGGACCGCCTTACGGACGGCCGTCTGACCCCCCACGAGGTAGCCTACACCGCTCAATCCATCGAAACCGACATGCTGAAGCTGCAATGCGGCATTCAGGACCAACTCTGCTCGGCCTACGGGGGCATCAATTACATCGAGATGTTCCGCTATCCCCGGGCGACGGTATCGCCAATCCAGATCCCGAACTCCACGTGGTGGGAACTGGAGCGGCGGCTGACGCTGATCTACCTGGGGAAGTCGCACAGTTCTTCGGCGGTGCACGAAAAGGTCATCCGCGAACTGGAAGGCGCCGGCCCCGCTTGCCGGAAGCTGGAAGACTTGCGCGCCACGGCGGAGAAGTCGCGTGACGCCGTGTATGCCGGGGATTTTGTGGCCCTGGGCCGGGCCATGATCGAGAACACGGAAGCGCAAGGGCGCCTGCACGCCGACCTGATCAGCCGCGACGCGTGGCGAGTGATTGAGATCGCCCGCCAGCACGGCGCGCTGGGCTGGAAAGTGAACGGCGCCGGAGGTGAGGGAGGCTCGCTCACCATTCTCGGTGGCTCCCTGACGCACGCCCAACGCGCCATGATCAGAGAAATTGAAGCAGACAATCCTCTTTGCAGCAACATTCCCATCTACCTCAGCCGTTACGGGCTCCGCACCTGGGATGCGAGGCTGGACGCAGGCGGCCAGAGCGTCTGAAGTTCGGCCCGCCCGAAGTCGTCAACCCAAGCCAGGCAACCTGGTGTACTATTGGCTGTTCATGCAAACGCCTTATCTCCAAGAGAGGGGACTTCCATGATCACGTCTAGATTTCGCGCTCTGGCGGGTCTTATTGCCCTCAGCCTGGCGGGACTGGGGCTGGGCGTGCAAGTTGCGCGCGCTCAGGGACCGGCCAAGATCGACATCCCCTACCAGAAGTTCGTCCTGAAGAACGGCCTGACGCTCCTCGTGCATGAGGACCACAAGGCCCCCATCGTGGCGGTGAACGTCTGGTATCACGTGGGCTCCAAGAACGAGAAGGTAGGCAAGACTGGTTTTGCCCACCTCTTCGAGCACTTGATGTTCAACGGCAGCGAGAACTTCAACGACGATTACTTCAAGGTGCTGGAGAAGCTAGGCGCTACCGATTTGAACGGCACCACCAACAACGACCGCACCAACTACTTCCAGAATGTGCCCACCTCGGCGCTGGACGTGGTGCTGTGGATGGAGTCCGACCGCATGGGGCATCTGCTGGGAGCGATCAGCCAGGCCAAGCTCGATGAGCAGCGCGGCGTGGTGCAGAACGAAAAGCGCCAGGGCGAAAACCAGCCTTACGGCCGGGTGTACATCACGATTTCGGACAACACCTACCCGAAGGGCCACCCGTACTCCTGGAGCGTGATCGGTTCCATGGAGGACTTGACTGCTGCCTCCCTGGACGATGCCCGGGAATGGTTCAAGGGCTACTATGGCCCGGCCAATGCCGTCCTCGCGCTTGCGGGCGACATTGATCCGGAAACAGCGCGCCAGAAGGTGGAGCGCTATTTCGGCGACATCCCTTCGGGCCCACCCATCACCAAACACCAGACGTGGGTCGCCAAGCAAACGGGTGTACATCGGCAGTTCATGCAGGACCGCGTGCCGCAAGCGCGCATCTACAAGGTCTGGAACACCCCGGAGTGGGGTTCGGCGGAGAACGACTATCTGGACCTGGTGACCGATGTCCTGGCCCAGGGCAAGACTTCGCGCCTCTACAAGCGCCTCGTCTATGACGACGAGGTCGCGACCAACGTCCAGGCTTTCATCTATCCCAAGGAGATCGGGGGCCAAGTCATCCTCATGGCCCAGGCGCGCCCGGGCGTCGAGCTGGCGAAAGTAGAGCAAGCTATGGACGACGAGTTGGACCGATTCCTGCGCCAGGGCCCGACGCCCAAAGAGCTGGAACGGATCAAAGCCCAGAAGCGCGCCGACTTCATCCGGGGGATCGAGCGCATCGGCGGCTTTGGCGGGAAGTCCGACGTGCTGGCCATGAATCAGGTCTACGCCGGCGCCCCGGATTTCTTCAAGGTAAGCCAGGAGCGGTTCCGCACGGCCACGGCCGAGAACCTGCGCGAGACCGCTCAGCACTGGCTTTCCGACGGGGTGTACATCCTCGAAGTCCATCCCTTCCCGGAGTACGCGACCACTCCATCCGCTGTGGACCGCTCGAAGGTCCCCGCGCCGGGGACTCCGCCCACCGCGCGTTTCCCGAAGCTCGAGCGGGCCACGCTTGCCAACGGCCTGAAAATCTTCCTGGCGGAGCGGCACTCCATCCCGCAGGTGAATTTCAATCTGCTGGTGGACGCAGGCTACGCCGCTGACCAGTCTATCCTGGCGGGCACCGCCAGCATGGCGCTCGACATGATGGATGAGGGGACGAAGACCCGCAACGCATTGCAGATCTCCGAGGAGCTGGCCTTGCTCGGCGCCAATCTGAACACGACCTCGGACCTGGACACCTCTTCGGTTTCCCTGTCAGCCTTGAAGGAGAACCTCGACGCCTCGCTCGCGCTCTTTGCGGACGTGATCCTCAGTCCATCGTTTCCGCCCGAAGAGCTGGAACGGCTGAGGAAGCAGCGGCTGGCGCGAATTCAGCAGGAAAAAGTCCAGCCGGTGGGCATGGCACTGCGCGTCTTTCCTAAGCTGCTCTATGGCGAGGGCCACGCTTATTCCAATCCGCTCACGGGCACCGGCACCGAAGAAACCGCCCGGCGCATGACCACGAACGATCTGGTGAAGTTCCACCAGACTTGGTTCAAACCCAATCACGCGACGCTCGTGGTGGTTGGCGACACCACTCTGGCCGAAATCCAGCCGAAACTCGAGAAGCTGTTCCAGGCTTGGAAGCCGGGCGACGTGCCCAAGAAGGACATCCGCGCCGTAGCGCTTCAGGAGAAGCCCACCGTTTACCTGCTGGACCGTCCGGGGGCGATGCAATCGGTGATCCTGGCCGCCCACGTGGCTCCGCCGAAAGCCAATCCGCAGGAAATTCCCATCGAGACCATGAACGAAATCCTGGGCGGCACCTTCACCTCGCGCATCAATATGAACTTGCGCGAGGACAAGCACTGGTCCTACGGCGCGCGTTCTCTTATCTGGGATGCTCGCGGGCAACGGCCCTTCATCGCCATCGCTCCCGTGCAGACTGATAAGACCAGTGAAGCCATGCAAGAAATTCTGAAGGAGTTGCAGGGCATCCTGGGAGGTATCCCCATCACGAACGAGGAAGTCACCAAAGCCAAAGCCGCCCGGTCGCTCACCTTGCCGGGACAGTGGGAAACCATGCAGGCGGTGGGCGAATCCCTGGGCGAGATCGTGCGCTACGGCCTGCCCGACGACTACTTCAGCACCTACGCGGATAAGGTGAAAGCCCTGGGCATGGACGATATGAAGGCTGCCGCCAGCACCGTCGTCCATCCGGATAACTTGGTCTGGGTGGTCGTGGGCGACCGGGAGAAGACCGAACCCGTCGTCAAGAAGTTGAATCTTGGCACGGTGCGCTTGATGGATGCCGACGGGAACATCAAAACGGAGGCGAAATAATTCCCCTGCCGCCAGCAGCGCTGGCTGGCCAGCGCCTTGCGGGCCGGAAGCGAGCTTCCGGCCGAGTAGGCGGCAGCAAGCTGCCGCAGTCCAGAGGCTACCGCGGCAGCTTCCCCAGCAGTCCCCACACCCAGCGATGCGCGCGGTGGTACCAGGCGGCGGGCTCGGCGAACATCAGGATGCACTCGCCATGCACCACGCTGATGCCGTTTTCCTCGCAGAAGCGGATGGCTGCGGGTGAACCGGCGCCCTGTTGAAGCCAGACACGGCGAATTCCTGCGGCGGCCGCCGCCCGCACCACCCGCTCTGCCTGGGCCGGCGGAACAATCACCAGGAGTCCATCCACAGGTTCCGGCAGCGCCGCCAGGCTCGCGGAGCAGCGCTCACCCTCAAGCTGCTCGGCGTGAGGATGAACCGGGAAGAGTTTGTATCCTTTGCGCTTCAGCTCCTTGAACGCCAGATTGCCGAACTTCATCTTCTTGCGCGAGACCCCCACCACCGCCAGCTTGCGCTGGGAAACGAAATCAGCTACCGCCGCTTTGGATGTCATCGAGTCGCCTCGTTACTTGAGCGGAGTGAGCGCAACCTCTGCTTGATTGTTGCCTGCGCCGTCGAAGGAGATGGTGCCCGAGACGCCAGGGAAATCCGCAACCTTGGCCAGGCTGTCGCGCAGGCGGGCGCGATTGGGTCCGGATTGCCGCAAGCTGGAGGCGACCAGGCGGACAGCGTCGTAGACTTGCGTGGCTGCCGCGCTGGGCGCGGTTCCCGTGCGTGCCTGGAAGCGCGCTGCGAAGTCCTGCCGGGCGGCGGCGGGAGCGCCTGGACGTGACGTGGCCAGCCAGATGTTTCTGCCCAGCGCTTGTTCCACCACGCGCAGGAAAGGTTCTTGGAGCGCTTTCTGGCAGACGTAAATGGCAGGCGGTGAGGGGAGCTGCCCCATTCCTTCGAGCAACTGCGCCGCTGTTTCTGCGCCCGTCCAGAGCACGATAGCCTGCGGGCGGCGCGCGCGGATTTCGCTTAGCAAGGAATCAACGTCAGCGATGGGCAAGGCTATCTCCAGGCAGTCGGGCAGAGGCGCTTGAAGGCGTCGCGCCGCCTTCTCAAACTCCTCCCGGCCGACGCGTCCGTCGTGGTTTGGTTCCACCATGAGCAGGACTTTCTGCAACGCGCGCTCGCGATAGATGTTCGTGGCGAAAGCGCGCGCCTGAGCCGCATCGTTGGGCACGATGCGGAAAAGCCACGGAATGTTGATCTGGGTGGTCGTGCTGTCGGAGGCCAGCGTGAGTACGGGAACGCCCACGCGGTTGCCCACCTGCTCGGCCAGATGCGCTGCGGTGCCCTCCGGGGAAGTGAGGAGCGCTACCACGCGGTCGTCGAAGACCAAGCGCACGATTTCACTGGAAGCGCGCCCCCACAGGCCGGTTTCGTCGCGCACTACGAGCGCCAGGCGACGCCCAGCAGGGAGCGGATTTGCCGCTTCGTCCTCCAGCGCCATCTGTGCCGCTTCGCGCAGCGCCTCGCCCTCGGCCTTGCGAGCACCCTGCAGCGGCGCGAGAAGGCCGAGCTTGATTTCCGGGCCAGGGAGGTCGCGCGCGGTCTCGCGTCCCGGGCCGGCGTAGTTGATGGCTTCGCGATTGATGGCCGCGTAAGGCGGCGTGGTTGGGGAATCGGACTGCGCGTTCGCGGCCGTGGTGGCTGCCAGGAAAGCCACCGCCACCAGGCGCAGAGAGATCAGCCAACGCGAACGAAGATGCGGCCAGACGGGCCGGAAGCCCGCCGCCCAGGAAGCGGTGTGGACGACCCGCGCGCGCATCAGCGTTGCTCGGCGACGACAGGCTCCTCGGATTCGCTGGAGGGCGCTTGCCAGTAAACGAATTTGCCGCCTTCGACGCGGCTCAGAGTAACAGGGGAAATGTTTTTCAGCGTGTAGTCAAAGAGCACGCGGCCCGCCGCGCCGTCGTAGGTCTTCTGCTGATAATCACGCAAGGCCTGCATGATGCGTCCGCGATTGAGTCCCGTCTTGGCGATGGCCGCGATGAGCATGTTCATGCCGTCGTAAGCGTAGGAAGCGTAGGGATCGGGGTCTTCATTGAAGCGGCGGCGAAAGCGCTCGCGGAAGGCGAGCCAGTTGGGCTCCTGTCGCGTGGGGTCCATGGCGCAGGCAGTGACCAATCCTTCCGCTGCCGGGCCGGCGATCTCGAGCAATTGCGGATAAGCGGTGCGGCTGGAGCTGAAGGCCGGTTGTTTCATGCCCAGAGCGCGCATCTGCTTGAGGATGAGCGCGGCCTCCGGCCATTCGCCCCAGATTACCAGGCCTTCGACCTTCGCGTCTTGCAGCATACGCAACTGCTTGGAGAAATCCTGGTCGCCGCGGTCGAATTTCACTTCCAGGACGGGCTGGCGTTGCATGCGCCGCGCCATATCATTGAAGACGCCCACGCCGATGCGCGCGTAGCGGGTCTGGGTGCGCAGCACGCCGATGCGTTTCAGCTTGAGCTGCTTGAAGATGTAGTTCGCGAGCGCGTAACTCTGCAAGCGGTCGTCGGGGAAGTTGGTCAGCAGCCACTGGATGCGAGTTTCAGTGACGGTGCGGTCCGTCACCCCCGGGGCGAGGATGGGGACTTCCAGCTTCAAGCTTACGCGGATCATGATGTGCGTGCTCTGGCCGTCAATCGAGCCCAGCACCGCCCACACGTTGTCCTTGAAGAGCATGCTGGGGAGGACCGTGGAAGAAGCTCCCCAGAGCGCCGAGTCGTTGTAAGGCTTCAAGGCAAACGGTTTGCCCTGGTAGCCGCCGCGCGCGTTGGCCTCCTCGATGGCCAGTTGCGCCCCGTGCAGCATGGGAATCCCGAAAATGGACTCAGGATTATTCTCTAGCGGGCCGAGGAAACCGATGGCAACTTCACTCAGCTTGTTGATGTCGCCATCCGGCCGATCCTGGGCGGCACCATTGTATTCGACCGTATTCTTTTCGACGAACCACTCGTAGTACGGCTTGGTGAAACGGCGATAAGGGACGGCCTCGACCGGCATGTTGGCATAGCGGCTTTCTGCTGCGGGCTTCTTCGACTCTTCAGGCGGAGCGGCTGACTGCGGCCAGGCGGGCGCGGCCAGGAGGAGAAACAGAAGCAAGGAAAGCGTTCTGGGCCTCATGTTGACACCTTCCGCTAAGCTCACGGATTTTCTGGCGCGGCCACCATCCGCCGCTCGCCGGGCGCGCGCCGCCTATGCCGACGCCACGTGCAGGCTCTCCGCGGCGTGTTCCTGCCGCGTCTCGATGAAATGGATAATCCTGCGCAGCGTCCGCGGGCTGACAGTCTGGGCGGCGTCGCACGTCGGCTTGTGGGCGTCCAGACGATCGCTCGCCACCTCGACCAGCAGGCCGTGGCTGCCAAACTCAATGGCGGCGCGGGCGGCGGACTCAACCATCGCGGAGACCCCGGTCGCATGGCTTGGATCAACGATGACGGGCAGATAGGTCTCCGCCCGCACCGCCGGGATCACGCTCAAGTCGAGCGAATACCGCGAGTACTCGCCCGAAGGATAGGCCTTGATGCCGCGTTCGCACAGGACGATTTCCAGGTTCCCCTCTTTGGCGATGTATTCGGCGGCCCCCAGCCACTCGCACAGACTGGCGGCCATCCCGCGCTTGAGCAGGATGGGCTTCCCGGAACGCCCCACCTCAACCAGCAAGGGGTAGTTCTGCATGTTGCGCGAGCCGACCTGGAGCATGTCGGCGTATTCCGCCACCTGTTCCACCAGACGCGGGTCCATTACTTCGGTCACGACGGGAAGGCCGGTTTCGCGGCTCGCTTCGCGCAGGATCTTCAGCCCTTCCAGCCCCAAGCCCTGGAAATCGTAGGGCGAGGTGCGGGGCTTGTAAGCGCCGCCGCGCAGCATGTCTGCCCCGGAGCCTTTGACCGCGCGCGCGATCTCCAGCGTCTGCTCGCGGCTCTCCACCGCGCACGGCCCGGCAATGACCACCGGGCGCTCGTCGCCGAAGCGCACCCGGCCCACCTCCACAAGGCGCGTCTGGCTTTCGCCATAGCGCGGGTTGGTCCGGCGGCTCAGCAGCGGGCAGATACGCGGCAGGTCGTCTACCTCAACTCTTCCGGCGATTATCATGGGGAACCTTCCTTGCTAACAACCGAAAATGGAAAATCGAAATTCGAAAATTGAAACTGCACATGCGAAAATCGAAAATGGAAAATCGAAAGTCAGAGATCCATAACCCTCAACTTTACGTGTCGACGACGTTGCGCCGTCGCCCCGCGGGGCTACCGCGACGCGTCAGCGCAAGCCAGAATCTATGCCCGGTCGCCGTCATTCGACCCCGCGGCGACGCGGTCGGACTCAAAAATCGCCATGGCCTCGATTTCGACCAGCAGGTCCGGTCGGCACAGGATCGCCTGAACGCCCGTCGAGGCGGGCAGCGGGTTCAGCCCTTGCTCCTTGAAGAACTGGGTCCGGATTTCGTTGAAAGCCTCGTAGTCCCGCTCGATGTCCCGCAGGTAGCACGTGGTTCGCACCACATCCTTCCAACTTGCGCCCTCGGCTTCGAGCAGCCCGGTAATGTTCCGGTAGGTCCGCCAACTCTGGGCGCGCAAATCTCCGGCGTGGACAGTTCGCCCCTCCTCATCCACGCTGGCCGTGCCGGAAATCAGCAGGATGGTGATGCCCTTGATGTCCAATCGCAGCCCGCGCGAAAACGACGACGGCTTAGCGTAGGTGTACGCTTCGTTCAAGGCCTGCGGCGCGCTGATAGCCTTCTTGGGAATCGGTTTGTGCGTCTTCTCAGTTAGCGTGGCCGTTTCAGCGGCCGAGTCTCGCAGACTCATAGAGTTTTGCCTCCTTGTAGGGTTCGCGGATACCGTGGCTCAGCCCTTTGGCCGTAGCCACCCAGATGTCCTCACCCTGAAAGTCCATGTTCAGGATGTAGTTGTGTGCGAGGGAAGTGAGGGTTTCCAGCTTAGTCTTCTTGCCGTCCGGCCAGGTGATCTCGATCTCTCCGTGGCCGTTCTGCTTGTTGGGCCGGTAGGTGACCCAGGTGTTGTTCTTGAAGTCGAGAAAGCTTAAGCCCTTGTCCGTGCACGACCATACCTCATTACCACGGGACTTGGGAGCGTTGATGAAGTCCGAGGCGAGCCCGCTGTCCTTGGTGAGGTAGTTGTGCCAGTTGCGGCCGTCGTACCCGCTCAGGCCAAAGTAGGTGGAGCCCCACACCATCTTGGTATCGGGGTTGTAGGCGACGTTCGAGACAATGATGTGAACCAGGCCCTGGTTCCGGAACAGCACCATCTCCATTTCTTCGTCGGGGTCAGTGTAGGCTTTCATCCAATCCCCGGCGATGTCGTATTCGATCATGCCGCCGCCCCACACCGCGAAATAGACCTTGCCCTGGTCCGGGGCGGGCGCCACGCCGTAGCCCCAGGGCTCATGGAAGGGGGCGTTGAATTCGCTCCAGTTGCGCCACTCGCCAGTGCTAGTGTCGAGCCGGCTGATGCCGGCGGTCGTCGCCACCCAGACCCAGTTGTCCTGGACGGCCACCCCGTAAATGATGTCGTTCAGCAAGCCGCTGGTGAGGTTGGTGTAATTCTTGAACTGACCGCCGGAGAAACGGCTAAGCCCGCCGAAGGTGCCGATCCAGAGGTCGCCGGTCTTCTTATCGAGGGCGATACCCATCACCGCGCGGTGCACCAAGCCGTCTTCCGGCTTGTAGACCTTTTTGATTTTTCCGTTCTCAATCAGGACGAGACCGTCTTCGGTGCCCGCCCAGACGCGATCGCCGTCCACCGCCACGCAGAAAACCTTTTGCTCGGGCATGCCGTTGGCCGTAGTGAAGTTTTCCCAGCGCGTATAGAGCGGCGGGTTGGCGGGGGCGGCGGCCGACTTCTGCTGGGCGGCGCAGACCGCTGAGGCAGCCAGGAGCAGAATTGCGGTCAAGAGGATTCGCTTGGCCGTTTTGCAGGTCATCCTTCGCTCTCCAGAGTCGAAATTTGAAACTCGAAAATGGAAACTCGCCAATCCAAAATCCAAAATCTAAAATCCAAAATCCTCACAGCGTCTTCAAATACTCGATTAAATCGTTCAACTGCTCCTTGCGCATGTCGGAGGTGACACCGTGCTTGTCCTGGTTGTTGTAAACCGTCCAGATCTCCTCCAGCGTCAGGGCCATGCCGTTATGGAGGTACGGCGCGTCCTCGTAGACGCGGTCAAGCTGCGGCGTATCCAAGAGTGAAACCGTGTCGTACTTGGTGGCCGAACCCACGCCCGTACTGATTCGGTTCGTGTAGTGCGTGTCGGCCGGGTGGCAGGTCGCGCAGCGGTTCTCGATGGGGACGAGCCTGCCGTCGTTGGTGTGCGTGCGATAGAAGATGGCTCTTCCACGTTCCTGCGCATCGGTCAACTGCCCGTCGGGCGCCAGGTGCCGGTTGGCAGGCAAGGGAATGGAACGCAGAAACGCTACCAAGCCTTGAAGCTCCTCGGGATTAAAGCCCTCCGACCGGAAGAGGAACTTGGCAATGCGCGGCCCGCACTGGGTGATGAGGTCCGGATTGCGCCCGCTCCACTTATAGGGGGCGGTCTCGGCGATGCCGCGCAGCGTGCGGTTGGCCACGCGGTCGCGCCCGAGCTGCGGCGTTTCCAGGTTCCAGGCCAGGCCGTCGAGGTGGTCCTCGGGATGACAGGTGGCGCAGGAGAATTGGCCCTGGAAGCAATAGCGGGCGTTGTGGAAAAGCCGCTCGCCCCGGCGCAGCGCGGAGAGTTCCGGCGGCCCGCCCAGGTCAATTGTGGAACTGACTTTGAGGCGCGCGAGGTCCACTACGGTGAGGCTGTCTGCCAGGCGGTTGGCGATGTAGGCCCGCCGGCCATCAGGCGAGACGACTATGCCCCGCGGATCGTCGCCGGTGGGCAGGCGGCGGATGACAAACTCACGCGCCGAATCCAGGCGGTTGGGAAGCTCGGCGGCAGGCACGCGCCCGAGGCGCCGGGCGAGCCGCGCGGTGTCCACAATCTGAACCAGGTTGGCACCCGACGCGGTCACCAGGGCGTAGCGCCCGTCGGGGGTGAAGGCGACGCCATAGCCATCCGCGTAGTAATAATCAATGTCGTCGAGCAGCACCTGCGTGACGCTCGACCGCTGGTCCACAGACGGGGCGGCTGCAGGCCGTACCACCGCCAGGCCATGGGTCAGCACCCAGCCTTGCTCCACCCGAATCAGCGGCCCCAGGTTCTTGGGCCGCAGGACCGGTACCAGCAGATAGCCGCCTTGCTTGGCGGGAGCTTCGGCGATCTGGCGCAGTTCGATGACGCCGTCGAGGAGGATGCGCTCCGCCACCCTCTGCTTGGCAGCGTCAATAACCGTCAACTCGGAGACCGGGGGCTCGTCGTAAGGCCGCAGGTGCGGCAGGACGTTCGAGACGTAGATATGGCGCCCGTCCCGGGAGAGCGTTACATGGCCAGGGTATCGCTCGGTGGCCAAGCGCTTGACCTCGCGGCCGCTTGCCAGATCCAGCAAGGAAACGTTGCTGCCGATGATGTTAGCGACATAGAGGAACTTGCCGGCGCGGTCGGTGGCGAGACCCACCGGTCCCCAGCCTGCCTTCAGCGTTCGCTGGATCTGGAACGAGGTGGCGTCAATCTCGCTGATGGTGTCGCTCCACTCGTTCGAAACGTAGAGCGTCTTGCCGGTGGGCGATAAGGCGATGCCTTTGGGCTTGTGACCGACCTTCACCTGCGCCGCAACTTGACCGGTGCGGGCGTCCACGGCCAGGACGGAATCGTTTCCTTCGCAGACCACATAGAGTCTGCGCCCGTCGGGCGAGAACTGGAGTTCGATGGGCGAGAGGTAGACGGGCTCAGGAGCCGTGGGCTGCTGGGCGTTCGGCGTCGCGCCGTAATGGGAGGCAAGGGGCAGCGCAGTGATGATGGCGAACGCAATGAGGACGATGGGTACTGCGGCGGCTGGCCGCCGCTTTGGAGTGCGGGAGCTTGCTCCCGCTTTCCTTAAGGCCGAAGCAAGCTTCGGCTCGGGCAAGGCGGTGCCAAGGTACGGCAAGGCCGAAGCAAGCTTCGGCTCGGGCAAGGCGGTGCCAAGGTACGGCAAGGCCGAAGCAAGCTTCGGCTCGGGCAAGGCGGTGCCAAGGCACGGCAAGGCCGAAGCAAGCTTCGGCTCGGCCAAGGCGGTGCCAAGGCACCGCACTCCAAAGCGGCAAAGCCGCATTAACGATTGGTGCCGCGCGCTCATTTCGCCCCCTTGCCGGCCGCCTTTTTGGAGTGCGGGAGCTTGCTCCCGCTTTCCAAG
>Ga0315284_10010144_pt1 | contig 13415 bp, 22 predicted proteins | sample YL17G09_16_MG_FD_203696 | JGI IMG/M metagenome (GOLD analysis project Ga0315284, IMG submission 203696) | Sediment microbial communities from Yellowstone Lake, YNP, Wyoming, USA - YL17G09_16 | ecosystem: Environmental > Aquatic > Freshwater > Lake > Sediment | place: USA: Wyoming | collected...
TGACTTACTTAAGTTTAAAAAATTAGATAAAAAATATGAATCTATTGTTGAAGGCGATAAGTTGTTTATAGTTAACCTAAAACAAAATCCATACAACCTAGAAACAATAGGTATTCCAAACGCATCAGTGCCTCCTGAAATTGAGGAATTTGTTAAAACATATATTGATGTTGAGGAAATATTTGATTCGTTGTTGGGAAATAAGTTGAAGAGCTTGTATGGTGATTTGAAGTGGGAGTTTCCGAGCTTGAATCCAAACATTAAAAAGTTCTTCGCATTTTAGTTAAAAAATATATATTTATAATAAAATACTTAACAAAATGAGCAAACAAATTATATCCGAAGAATTTAAAAGAATACGAGTATTAGCAGGTTTAATTAATGAAAATCAATTAAATGAAAATATGAGATTATTTGATTTAAAAGATGAAAATAATGAATCTACTGAATTATATAAAATTAATAATTTTACTACTGTTGAAGATGTTATTAACAAACTAAATCAATATTTAGGTATAGAAGTAGAAGACGAAAGTGATTCCCTTTATACAGATGACTCAGGAACAGATTATAACTACGTTCATGTTGCTGGTGATGGAAATTGTCATTTTGTAAAATCATTAGGTGAATTTAGTGATGGTTACCAAACTGAAGAAGAGTGGGGAGTATCAACAGAAGAACCATTAAACTAAAATAAATTATAAATTCTTAAATAAAGAGCTTGGACAACCAAGCTCTCTTTTTTATATTTAATTAAATAAAAGTTATGATAAATAAAATAGAATTACAATCTGTAATTAACAAATACTACCTAAACGGTCTTATCGAAGCCGTTAAATGGGATATCAAAGACAACAATTTAAACATTAAATTTACAGCGCCAACACGAGAAATGATTGGTGAAATAAGCCATAGTGACTTTAAATTAGAAAATTCATCATTTGGTATTAGTAATACTTCACAACTACTAAAATTAATCAACATTACAACAGGTGAAGTGATGTTGAGCTTTATTAAAAACAACAAAATATTTAACAAATTGATCATTGCTGATCAACAGTTCACAGCCAACTACTCATTAGCTGATATATTAACTGTTCCAAAAACAGGAGCATACAATGGATCTGAAGAATGGGATATTGAAATCAATTTAGAAAACGAAACCATAATTGCACTCATTAAAGCTAAATCAGCATTAGCTGAAAGTGCTACAGTGGTTATTAATCCATATAAAAGTTTAGATGGTGACCCACAATTAGAACTTACGTTTGGTGGAGATATTGAATATGCAAATAAAGTATCCTATTACTTAAATATTAATAAAAACACCAATAAGGACTTTGAACTAGCATTTAATTCAGACTTACTTAAAGAGATACTTAGTTGTAATAAAGAATATACATCAGCTAAAATGTCTGTAAATTTAGAGGGTCTAATTAAACTAGAATTTAAAACAGATAAAACAACCAGTACATATTATATTGTAAAGAAAGATGTTTAATTTAGTAAAACAAATCGTTAATTTCCAAGATAGTTTATATATTATCAAACGAGTACTTAGGGAAATTAACATTAAAGAAGAATTTGTACAGGAATATAAGGAATGGATTGGCTGTGATACTGTCTTAAGAAAAGATGGAATATACTATTTCGCTAATAAAATCAACGAAGTCCAAATAATTCCTGAAGAAGGTCAACTAGAACTAGACTTCTAATATATTTATATAAGTAAATAAAGTTATAAAATAAATAAAATCTATGTTAAAAGCAGTATTCAACAACATTGTTGTTAAGCCTCAAGAAGAGGAAGAAACCACTTATGGTTCAATTGTAGTACCCGATTTGGGAAAAGAAAAAGGTCTAAGAGGCACCATTGTATCTATTGGAGAAGGTTACTACTCAGTAACTGGAAATTTTATTCCTACAACCCTTAAAGTAGGACAAAAAGTAATTATACCACCAATGGGCGCTACTAAAATCGAGGATGAAGGTCAAGAATATTGGTCATGTCCTGAAAATCAAGTATTATCAATTATAGAATAAAACAAAGTTATGAACAAAAAAATCGAATTCGGGTCGGAAGCCCGAAAAAAATTAATTTCCGGTATTAACAAAGTAGCAGACGCAGTCACAGCTACTTTAGGTCCAAATGGACGAAATGTTATTTATACTGAGTATGGTGAGGTGAGAAGCACAAAAGATGGTGTCACAGTAGCCAAGCAAATTTCTAACCTTGAAGATCCAATGGAAGAGTTAGGTGCTCAAATGATTAAACAAACATCTATTAAAACATCAATAAACGCAGGTGATGGTACAACTACATCTACACTTTTAGCTCAACAAATCATTAATGAGGGTTTATCATACATTGATAAAGGAGCAAATGCAGTTGAAGTTAAAAGAGGTATTGATGCTGCTGTAAAAGAAGTTGTCACATGTTTACGTAAAGAAATTTCTGAAGACATTACATCAGCAACTCAATTAGAACAAATTGCAACCGTTTCTGCAAACAATGATCCTGAAATAGGAAAACTAATCGCTACAGCAATGGAGAAAGTAGGTCGTGAAGGAGTAGTAACGATTGAAGAATCTAAAACAGGTGAAACATATCTTGAAACAGTGGAAGGTATGCAGTTTGATAGAGGATATAAGTCACATTATTTTGTTACAAACAACAATGACATGTCTTGTACTTTAGAAGAACCATTTATTTTAATTGCAGATCGTAAATTTAATCAAGTAAAAGATTTATTACCTATTTTAGAAGGTATATCAGGAACTGGAAAATCACTTTTGATTATTGCTGAAGACATTGATGGTGAAGTTTTAAGTACACTTATTGTAAACAAAATGAGAGGTACTATTAAAATAGCAGCAGTGAAAGCACCTGACTTTGGAGACCGCAGAAAACTATTACTTGAAGATATGGCAATCATGACAGGTGGTCAAGTATTTAGTTCTGAAAAAGGAATGAAACTAGATAAATTTAGTTGGGACTGGTTTGGCAAGGCACGTTTGGTAACCATTTCTAAAGATCAAACAACAATTGTTGATGGTAAAGGTGATCAAGAAAAAATTGATGCTCGAATTGAAGAATTACAAGCACAAATTGACAAATCATTAGTTCAGTTTGAAAAAGAAAAATTACAAGAACGTTTAGCAAAATTTATTGGTGGAGTAGCTATCATTCACGTAGGTGGAAATAGTGAACTAGAAATGAAAGAAACTAAAGATAGAGTTGATGATGCATTACACGCAACAAAAGCAGCCATTGAAGAAGGAATTGTACCTGGAGGTGGAGCAGCACTTTTATACGCTAGAGAAGCAATTACAAGATCAAGAACAGAATTAGATTCAGATATATACATTGGTAAAAACATTGTATATAAAGCATGTGCCTCACCATTTATGAAAATTTTAACAAACGCTGGATATTCAGAAGGTGAATGTTATGGATTGATTAACGGGTTAGGTGGAGACGATACTTGGAAAGGATACAACATTAAATCAGAAACATATGTTGATATGAAAGAAGCAGGCATCATTGATCCATCAAAAGTAACTCGTAACGCACTTGAAAATGCATCATCAATCGCAGGTACAGTATTATTAACTGAGGCAGCAGTAATTGAAATAAAAGATAAAAACGATAACAGTAATAACGCAGGTGCAATGCCTGGAATGTATTAATGGAACAAGAAAAAAATATATTGATTGCTCGGAGAACACCTCCGGGTGATCAATGGTGTTTAGTTGATGATGAAAAAAAAACTGTTTATAAATCACTAACTGAAACATTAGAGGGATATTTTCAATCATATAAAAAACCATGTGAGTTTAGACTTGCACCTTTAAAAGGAGAAATATATATGATTACAACTGAAAATGTAGAGGTCCCACCACCTAAAAAATTCAACATCTACGGAGACTATTAATTTGGCTTACTAAAAAAGGTTCTATATATTTAATAAAAATAAAAGTTATGAAAAAAGAAATTCTACATTTAGCAGACGACTTATTCCTTAAAGGATCCAAACGTAAAGCATTCATCGCTGAAATGGCATCAGTAACAGTATTAATGCGTAAAAATGATTATGATCAATTTTATGCTGTAGCGGATGTAATAATGCAAAAATATAGTATATGACTCAAAATGACTATATTGAAGTAATACAAGAACGTTTAGACTGGTGTGTTCAAACTGAACGTTATGAAATGGCCGCTAAACTAAGAGATCTAGTCATATACGAAACTACAGAAGACGAAGAATATAAACATAAGTACTATCTTGAATTGCTTAAAAGATATGCTCCTGAATGTCCTGAGTATTATGAGGTGATGAAGAAAAAATACAATCTATAAATAAGTTATGTCTAAAAAGTTACACACAATTGAACTAAATGTATCTTTTCTTCAATTTCAAGATGATTTTAAAAGAGGTGGAGATGAAGGATACACAGTATGGAAACCTGAATTTAAAAATGGTTTAAAAGCATCTCAACAAAATTTTAAATCTTCTGGTAAGCCTGCTATTCCTGCTCAAAGAATTAATTTTTTAATGACTGATACTATAAGTGATAGAGGAGAAGATATACCATATATTAATGTTAAATTTAAAAAACCATTAAATGAAGTTTTTATAGATTTAGATGATTATGATCCTGAAGAATTTGGTGTAGAAGATTTTGATAAATTTGATGAAATAGTTAAGTCTAAATCTAACCCAACACTGCAAGATGTTTTTGAATTAATTGATTTAAAAAATAAAGATCTAAGTTTTTACGGATGTTATGTTTTAAATATCAAACCTAATGAAATAATAAAAATAAGTTATGAATAATCTACTTCTAACATATATTAAGAATATTTATAATAAATGGATAATAAAAAAATTTAATAGCTGAAGAAAATAATATTCTTCTATTAAGATTTTGGGAAGATGAAATTGATACAAAAAATGTTATAAAAAGGTTATATGAATCGAAAACACACAATATGGAATGAGGCTTATAGGCCTACAACATTAGATAATTATTTATGTAATGTTGATTTGAAATCTAAATTTCAAGAGTTTATTGTCAAACAACAAATTCCTCACCTAGGATTTTTTGGAAAACCAGGAAGTGGGAAAACTACTTTAGCAAAATTAATTGTAAATAACATAGAATGTGATTACATCTATTTAAATGCTTGCGATGAACGTTCAATTGATGTTATGAGAGACAAAGTAGGAGCATTTGCTGCTGCTGGATCATTTAAGCCACTTAAAATAGTAATTTTAGACGAAGCAACTCACATTTTACAAGCAGGTCAAGTTATATTGTTAAACATGATGGAAACATATAGTTTAACAACACGTTTTATTTTAACAGGTAACTACCCAGAACGATTAATTGAACCATTAAGAAGTAGATGTCAAGAATTTGATTTGTCTCCTCCTACTAAAAAAATAGTAGCACAACATATTAGTACTATTCTAGATAAAGAAGATATTGAATATGAAATTTCTGATCTAGTTACTATTGTAAATCGATTCTATCCTGACTTTAGAAAAATAATCAACAACTGTCAAAAATATACAGTTGACGGAGCATTAAGGTTAGGTGAGCTATCAGATACTAATGAACAATATAAAGAACATATATTAGATGAGTTAAAAAAACCGTCTATAAAAACGTTTAACAACATTAGACAAATTATAGCAAATGCTGATGTAAATGATTTTGAGGACTTATATAAGTTTTTATATGAGCATTTAAATGAATACTCTAAAGGTAACGACGGATTGATTATTTGCTATTTAGAAGAATATATGTACCATGCTACATTTAGACTAGACAAAGAAATCAATATCATGGCATGTATATCAAAAATATTAGAAACATTAAATAAAAAACAAGTAATATGAACCAAGAACAAATGAAAATGAATGTGGACATTAAACAAACCACACCTATTGAATCAGCAGAAGGAAATCAAGTATTTCAAGAAGCAGTAGTGTTAAGAAAAGCAAGTAAATTCCTAGTAGGTACATCTGAAGACGCAGTGATTCCAATTCCAGTGTTTATTGATGTTAAGACAGGAAAAATTTTAACTGAATTATTACCTAAAGAACTCCGTGAGGAATATGAAGAGTACAACAAAACAAAGTAAGTCATTTACTATATTTGACTGGATAAAAGCAGTCATTGACACTAAACCATCTTGGGAAACATTTAGTCCTGAACAACAAAAACAATTTAACAACTATATGATTCATCGTTTTCTAAGTATGAATCCAAAATACATTGAGGTTGTAAATTATATACAAGGACTAAATATTCAGGATAGTAAAAAATTATATGAAGTGTATTGTTTTATGATTCCACAATCTAAAAATACTTACTCAGCTTATATCAAATCAAATATGAAAAAATCATCACCTGAAGTAGCTCAACATGTAGCAGAATATTTCGAATGTTCTGTAAGTGAAGCAAATGAATATATTTCACTAACTGATAAAAAATGGTTAGAAAATATTTTAACTACTAAAGGAATCGATGAAAAAGAAATCAAACAACTTATAAAATAATGGCTACAGAAAAAACAGTTATCCAACAAATGGAAGAAGAATATCCAGAAATCGCTAGGGAGTATAAAAAGATTCTTAAAGAACAATATGAATTATTTGCTGGAAAGATGTTAGACTATGGTTTAGACAACATTTCTATGGGTACACGTCTCGAAACTCAAGACGAAAAAAAACTTTCATTAACAGCTGTTTGGATTCGAATGAACGATAAAATGAATCGTTTAAAAAATCTAGTTTTGCTAGGTAAAGAAAACCGAGTAGCAGATGAACCTACAACTGATAGTTATAGAGACATTACCAATTATGGTATTATCGCTCAGATAGTACAAAACGGAATGTGGAAAAAATAATATGGCTAAAACTAAGCTGCCTGAAGTTCTTAAACATATAAAGAACTATAAACCTCTTGAAATAAACTATGCATTTCATAAGAGCATATCTTATTCTCAATTGTCAATGTATTTGTCTTGCCCTAAAAAATGGGCACTACAATATAGAGATGGTCACAAAGTATACACTCCCACTATCCATACTGTGTTTGGAACTGTAATTCATGAAACATTACAACATTATTTAAGTGTTATGTACAATGAATCAGGAGCCGAAGCAGATAGAATTGATCTAGAGTCATATTTTGAGGAAAAATTTAGAGAAGTATATTCAAAAGAATACATCAACAATAAATCTATCCACTTCAGTGACTCTGAAACAATGAGAGGATTTTTTGATGATGGAATTGCTATTATAAATTTTGTTAAAAAACATAGGGGTGAATATTTTAGTTCAAGAGGTTGGCATTTAGTTGGAGTTGAGATCCCAATTGTACTTTCGCCAGATAAACGCTATAACAACCTTTATTTCAACGGATTTATTGATTTAGTAATGTATCATGAACCAACTGATGAGTTCGTTATATACGATATAAAAACAAGTACACGTGGGTGGAGTGATAAGGAAAAGAAAGATGAATTCAAACAATTTCAAATCCTACTATATAAAATATACTTTAGTGAACAGTTTGGAGTTCCAACTGACAATATTAATGTTAAGTTTTTTATTGTGAAACGTAAAATATGGGAGGAAAGTGAATTTCCTCAAAAACGTATTCAAGAATTTACTCCTGCAAACGGTAAAACTAAAATGAACAAAGCAAAAAGTGCTTTAAACTCATTTATAGAAGAAGCATTTAGCATAGATGGTTCTTATAAAACAACTGACTATCAACCAACTCCATCAAAAAGTAGTTGTATGTATTGTCCTTACAAAGATAAAAAAGATTTATGCTCTTCTGCGATTTAGTTAAATCCACATATATTTATATACATAATCAATATAATATTATGGACAATACACAATTAACCTCAGTAAAAGTAGACAAAGATATATTCGACAATTTTAAAATTGAATGTGTTAAGAGAAAATTCTCATTAAATAAGCTTGTTAATCGAGCAATGGATTTATATCTTACATCAGAAGAATTTAGAAAAACAGTAAATAATCATCATACACCTTTTAATAAAAATAATTTGTGAATTTTAAATTAATTAATTATATTAAATAAAAAAAAGTTATATGAATCCAGAAAAATTAAATTTAAAAGTTAGAATCCAAATTCTTAATTCCGACGATCAAATACTTGTGCAATCTACAATTGATCAAAATCAAGTAAATGATTTAAGAGTTTACACAAATGTTAGTCTTGTAGATGAAACTTATCTAATGTTATTAGATGAATTAAAAAACAAATAAACCAAAAAACAAGTTATATGAATTCAAGTTTTGCTTACATTCCTCAAAATGAGAGGAAAAAGATCCTATTAATTTGTGATGATATAAGAGTACATTCAGGAGTAGCAACTGTTGCTCGTGAAATGGTTCTTAACACCGCTCAACATTTTAATTGGGTACAAGTTGCAGGTGCAATTAACCATCCTGATAAAGGTAAAAAATTAGATCTATCCGGAGATACCAACAACAATACAGGTTTAACAGATGCTTCTGTTGCAATGTATCCTACAGATGGATATGGTGATGCTAATCTAATCAGACAGTTAATTCAAATGGAAAAACCAGATGCTATATTTTTGATCACTGATCCAAGATATTTTATGTGGTTATTTCAGATTGAAAACGAAATTAGAAGAAAAATTCCTATTGTTTATTTAAATATTTGGGATGACTATCCAGCTCCAATGTATAATAGACCATACTATGAAGCATGTGATGCATTGTTAGGAATTTCTAAACAAACAGTTAACATTAATAAATTAGTGTTAGGTGATAAGGTTAAGGATAAATTGATTAGTTATGTACCACATGGTCTAAATCATGATATCTTTAAACCATTAGATAAAAACGATTCTAATTTTAAAGCGTTTAAACAAAATATGTTTAAAGGAAAAGAATTTGAATTTGTCATGTTCTTTAACTCTAGAAATATTCGTCGTAAACAAATTCCGGATACATTACTAGCATATAAATTATTTATTGATGGATTATCTGAAGAACAAGCCAAAAAATGTGCTTTCCTATTACATACTCAAATAATAGATGATAACGGAACAGATTTAGCAGCAGTATGTGAATTTTTATTTGACAACAATCCAAAATACAATATCATATTTTCACAACATCCTCTTGGACCAGAACAAATGAATTATCTCTATAACATGAGTGATGTTCAAATTCTATTAACAAGTAATGAAGGTTGGGGATTAAGTTTAACAGAAGCTATTTTAGCAGGAAATCCAATTATTGCAAATGTAACTGGTGGAATGCAAGACCAAATGCGTTTTGTTAGAAATGGTAAATGGATGGAACTAGACGCTGATTTTCCTTCAAACCATAATGGTACAATTAAAGAACATGGTGAGTGGGCGTTTCCAGTTTATCCAACTTCTCGTTCAATTCAAGGATCACCTATTACACCTTATATTTGGGATGATAGATGTACAGCAGAAGAAGCAGCATTACAAATTAAAGCAGTATATGAATTACCTAAAGAAGAACGTAAGGCAAAAGGTTTAAAAGGTAGAGAATGGGCTTTAGGAGATGAAGCAGGGTTTACAGGTGAAAAAATGGGTAAACGAATTATCGAAAACTTAGATACCTTATTTGCTACTTGGAAACCAAGAGCAAAATTTGAACTTATCAATACTAAAAATACAGAAAAAAGAGTTTTAAATCACAAATTAGTTTATTAATATGAGCGGAAAAAATAGTTGTGTAATCTACGCACCGATAGATACACTTTCAGGTTACGGTTCTCGTTCTCGAGACACAGTCAAATCAATCATTGACTTAAAAAAAGATGAATGGGACATTAAAATCATTCCTTGTGCTTGGGGAAATACACCTGTAGGATTTATTCAAGAAAATCCAGAATGGCATTTTTTAGCTCCATATTTTATAAACGGTCAACTTACTCAACAACCAGATATTTTTATTTGGATTACTATTCCAACTGAATTCCAAAAAGTAGGAAAATACAATATTGGAATTACAGCAGGTCTAGAAACAGATATGGTACCAGGTGACTGGATTGAGGGATGTAACAAAATGGATATGGTACTTGTATCATCAGAACATTCTAAGAAAGCGTTTATGGACTCTAAATTCCAGAAACAAAATCCTCAAACTCAACAATCTGAAGGAACAGTTGAAATTAAAGTACCTATTGAAGTGTTGTTTGAAGGTGTTGATACAAATATTTATAAGTATTTAGATACACCAAATAAAGAAATTGGAGCACTAAATACAATTCCTGAAGATTTTTGTTATCTGTTTGTAGGCCACTGGCTTCAAGGTGACTTAGGCGAGGATAGAAAAAATGTAGGTCTGTTAATTAAAGCGTTTTTTGAGTTATTTAAAAACAAGAAAAACAAACCAGCACTAATTTTAAAAACTAGTATTGTAGGACCTAGTTATATGGATCGAGATGAAATTCTAAAACGTATCCAAATGATTAGAAGTACTTGTACCACAACTGATCTACCAAACATATATCTACTACATGGTGAATTTACAGATGAGGAAATGAATGAGTTATATAACCATCCAAAAGTTAAAGCGATGGTATCATTAACTAAAGGAGAAGGATTTGGAAGACCATTACTTGAATTTACTCAAAGTAAAAAACCAATTGTTTGTTCTAACTGGAGTGGTCCTGTAGATTTCTTGAATCCTGAATTTGTAAATATGGTTAATGGTACATTAGAAAATGTTCATCTAAGTGCTGCTAACCAATGGTTATTAAAAGAATTTAAATGGTTTAAACCAGATACAGGTCAAGTAGGACACTATCTAAAAGATATGTTTGAAAACTATAAAAATTATGTTGATGGAGGAAAACGTCAAGCGTACTACGCTAAAACAAACTTTTCATTCGAAAAAATGAATGAGAAAATGGATGAATACTTAAAACGTGTTCCAGAGTTTCCGAAACAGATAGCACTAAAGTTACCACAACTTAAAAAAATCGAGTTGCCAAAATTAAATAAAGTATGAGTGTAATAAACAAACAATTTAATGAATGGAAACTTATTGAGATGTTATTTCATGAAGATGTAAAAATATTAAAAAATAAAGGATTGCAAGAATATTATTCCTTTGCTAATACTTTACTCACAGAATTTTTAAATCCTCAATTAAGTTATGACTATGAAAAAATTGTAAGAGATAGTGGTGAGTTGATGTTTAAACTAAAATATGAAGACGATCCTTATTTTGTTGTAACTTTAAAAAAAGGTGGATTAAATGAAAACCACTATTGGATTTTGGATTTTTATTTTCCTGAAAAAGATAATGGGTTTGATAAACAAAAAGATTTAAAAGGAAAAAACTATTTAGATACTATTTCTAAAATATTTAAAGATGAAATATTACCTTTTATAGAAAAAAATCAATATCCTACATTATATTTTAAAGCCTATTCTAAAGACAGTTATGGAAATTTGAGAATAAAAGTCTTTTCTAAAATAGTTGATAAATTTGTAGATAAAAAAATATTTGACATAGAAAAAAAACCAAATGAATTTATAATAAGAAAAAATAAAAAATATGAACGATAATTTAATTACATGTCCTCATTGTGAAAGTGACGCCTGCTATGTAGCAGAAAACTCCTCCGAAATAAAGACATATTCATGTTTTGGATGTGGATACACCAGTAACTCACTAATGAAAGAAGGAAATGAATTCTACGATAAACAATTAGAAGTACTTCCTGAACTTTATAAAGATGTAATGTTTAAGGATGAAGATGAGATGGTATGGTTTCCAACCACTATCAACTTACCTCAACAAGGTATGGTATTTTATAATGGTACCTCTAAAGAAAATGCTAAATGGTCAGCTGTAAAAGCAGTTAAAGTATTAGAAGAGGAAAAAGAAAAATATCCAATCAAAAACAAACCAGGAGAATTTTATGAATTCAGAATGGATATGAGTACTATCCAATCTTTTGAAATGAAAGAATTTATGGAAGCACTTTCATTTATAGGAGTTCTACCAGAATAATTTGGCAAACTAAAAAAGGTTTTATATATTTAATATAATATGAAAATTAGTTATGCTATAACAGTTTGTAATGAACTAGAAGAAATTCAACAACTGATTCCCTTACTTCATGAAACAATAAGAGAAGAAGATGAGATAGTAGTGTTGCTTGACAAACCAAAAGCATCTCAAGAATTAATAGATCAACTACACAGATATTCATCTGCAAATTGGATTTTACTAAAAGAAAGCACATTTCAAGGACATTTTGCTGATTGGAAAAATGAATTAAACGCTTTATGTAGCAGAGATTGGATATTTCAAATAGATGCAGATGAGTATCCAAACGTTTATTTAATAGAAAATTTGCCGTTTATATTAGAAAATAATGAATCAGACATCATTTTAGTTCCAAGAGTAAATACAGTACAAGGAATTACTCCACAACATGTTAAAGCATGGGGTTGGAAACAAAATGAAAAAGGATGGGTACAGTGGCCTGATCATCAGTGGAGAATCTACAAAAATACTCCTGAGATTAAATGGATAAATAAACTACATGAAGTATTAGAAGGATATAACATATATGCTAATCTACCTGAGATGGAAAATTATGCTTTATACCATCCTAAAACAATAGAGAAACAAGAAAAACAAAACGGTTATTATAGTACGTTATGAAAGAAAGAAAATACCTACCAACATTAAGCGAATTGATAGATCGTTTATCAATTACCCAATTAAAAGAAGTATTCATTACAGAACATAAAACTGAATACGCTGCTGAGATAGCAGATATAGTTCATGATATTCAATTACATTTAAATGAAAGTAAAGAACCAATTACTGCTGAAACAATCAGAGCAATTGTAGTATTATCTCAAATGAATCTTCATATCTGGCACAACGAATCAAATGTAAGAAGTGGTAAATCTGGAGCAAACGCTTTAGTATTAACTCACGGATTGAATGGTATTCGTAATACTGCTAAAAACCAAATTCAAGAGGTAATGGGTGGACGTAAAGATTATAAAATTGATTGCTTAGCAGCAGATTTTAAAGATTGGGAAATATCATGGAAAAACCAATAGTATGTGAAGGTTGTAAAGTTCCTAAGGGATGGGGTGAAGAACTTATCATTGAAAATAATGAAAAGTATTGTGGTAAACTTCTTATATTTAAAAAGGGTTGTAAATTTAGTATGCATTATCATATGATAAAAGATGAGACATGGTATGTTGATAAAGGTAATTTTGTATATAGATGGATTGATACTGAAGCAGCAGATGTAATTGAACAAACCCTTAAACCAGGAGATATAGTTAGACAAAGACCAGGACAACCCCAC
>Ga0315284_10010145_pt1 | contig 13414 bp, 8 predicted proteins | sample YL17G09_16_MG_FD_203696 | JGI IMG/M metagenome (GOLD analysis project Ga0315284, IMG submission 203696) | Sediment microbial communities from Yellowstone Lake, YNP, Wyoming, USA - YL17G09_16 | ecosystem: Environmental > Aquatic > Freshwater > Lake > Sediment | place: USA: Wyoming | collected...
GCTCTAAAAACGTTTTTAGAGCAAGAGCAAGAGTAAGAGCAAGAGCATGAAAATGCTTAACTTAACGCCTATGGGGACTGTCCCCCCTCGTGTGAAGGGCTAGCCTATCCACGAGGGGGGACAGTCCCGTTGATCCTATCACCGGCACTAAATTTAAGGGACGGGCATTGGTTCCATGGGCTCGGTACAGTCCCTGAGCCGATTCCCGCACCCATCCAGACTGAGAATCACCTTTCCACAGCTTACCTATACCCGGAGGCCGTTCAGGTTACCGCAGTGTGACCAGCGTCAGCGCACGGATGCGGCAGTCTTCATCGTCATTGGCCAGCAATTCGAGCTGATAGGTGCCGGGGGGCACGTGGGCGCCGGCGGCGGTGAGGCCGTCCCAGCAGGCGGTGTTGAGCCCGGCGGCCTGTGGCTCGGGCAGGACCAGCCGGCTCATCACGCGCCCGGACAGCGCGCGCACGGTGAGCGTGACCTGCGCCGACCGGGTCAGCGTGTAGCTCACGCGAGCGCCGGAGGCGCGGGACGACTCAGAATGCAGGCCCACGATTTGCAGCGGCACCACCGGTTCGCGCAATGCCGTGAGCTGGAAGCGATGCTCGCCCGCCCCACGGGCGGCGGGGATGACGTAGTGCCCGGCCGTGCGCAGGTAGCGGCGCGCGCCGGTGGCCAGGTCCACCAGGGTGAGCGACAGCTCGCGCGGCGCCACACCCATGTCGGGCCAGGTGAGCACGATATCCTCGAACGCCGTCGCGCCGGGATCACGCTTCACCACGAACTGCCACTGCTGCTGTCCCATCGAAGGTGGATGATAGTCCTCCGCCAGGGCCGGTTGCCCGGGCTGTTCGAGGTAGAGCGACAACAGGCCGCCATCCTCCTCCGCACTCACCGATTCGGCCTGGTCGAAGGTTTCGCCGACGCTGATCAGGCGGTTTTCACCGCCCGTCCGCGCCACCAGGCTGACGCGCCACGCCGTTTTCGGCACCAGGCTAGTCGTCGTGATCGTGTAAGAGACCACCGGCGACTCGACCGGCACGCCGGTGGACCCTTCGCGGGCGGCGACTTTCAACTGATACTCCCGCGCCGTGGTCGGCCTCCAATTCTTGTAGGTGGCGGTTGTCCACGATTGCAGCACCGACCAGGTGGCGCCGCTGTTGGTGCTGTAATAATACTGATACTGCACGCTCGCACCGCCCGTCTTCACCGGGGTGAGCCTGATCGTCATGCCCGTCCGCTGCGGAGAAGGCAGCGAGGTGGCAAGGGCAGCCGCGGTGAGCACAGGGGTGATGGTATAGGTCAGCATCTTCGACACCACGGTGCTCGGGTACGTTGACTCGCGCGCCGACACCTTCACCTGGTAGGCCGCCGGATCGGCGGGCTGCCAGACGACGGTAGCGGTGGTGGACCACGCCTGCAAGATGGACCAGGCGGCGCCGCCATTCGCGCTCGTTTCGAATTGATACTCCACCAGCGTGCCGCCGGATTTCGTGGCCTTCAGCATGATCGCCGTATTGACCGTCCGCGGCGAAGTCGGCGTGAACGAGAGCGCCACGGCGGTGGGCGGCGCGGGCACCACGGTGAACGGGACCGTCGGCGAGGTGAACGGCAGGCCAGTCGAGCCTTCGCGCGCGGAAACGCGCAGCAGGTAATTCCCGGTTGACGACGGCACCCAGTTGTAATAGGCGGTTGTGCTCCAGGAACGGCTTGTGCTCCACGTCAGACCGCTGTTTTTGCTGTAGCTGAACTGATACTGTACGTTGGCGCCGCCTGCCGGCACGCCGGTGAGCCTGATCGTGGTTTTCACGGGCCGCGGCGAAGTGAGCGACGCTGTCAGCGACACCCCGCTGAGGATTTCGGTGACCATGTAGGTGATGGTTTTCGTCACCACCGTGCCGGGCAGCGCCGACTCGCGGGCGGACACGCGCAGCCGGTAGGAGGCCGCCGTTGCCGGTGTCCACGCGCAGGTCGCGACCTGGGCGAAATCGCGCAGCGTCGTCCAGGTGAGGCCGTTGTCCGTGCTCGACTCGAATTTATACTCGACATAGGTGCCGCCGGTCTTCGTCGCGATGATTGTGATGGCGGTGTTGATTGTCCGCGGCGAAATCGGGCTGGCGGTAAGGTTCACCGCCGACGGCGGCGCCGGGGCGATAGTGAAGGCGGACGCCGCCGACTCGACCGGCACGCCGGCCGTGCCTTCGCGCGCCGCGACCTTCAGCGTATAATTGCGCGCCGAGGTGGGTTTCCAATCCTTGTAACTCGCGGTGGTCCAGGATTGCATCACCGACCAGGTGCTGCCGCTGTTGGTGCTGTAATAATACTGATACCGCACGTTCGCGCCGCCGGTCTTCACCGCGGTGAGGCGTATCGTCTTGTTCACCGGCTGCGGCGAGGTGAGCGACGTGGTGAATGCCACCGCCGACAGCGGATCGGCGATGGTATACGGAAGCGTTTTCGTCACTTCGACAGCCGGCAGCGCCGGCTCGCGCACGGTGACCTTCAACGTATAGGAGCCAGCGGCCGACGGGGTCCAGGACACGGTTGCCGTGACGGCGAAATCGCGCAGCAGTGTCCAGCCCAATCCGCCATTCACCTCAAATTTATACTGCACCGTGGCCGCGCCGCCGGTTTTCGTCGCCGTGAGCGTAATGCCGGCGCCCACCACCTGTGGCGAGACGGGGGAGGCCGCCAGCGCCACCGCGGTGGGCGGAGGCGAGGCGATGGTATACGACACCGGCGCCGACTCGACCGGCGTGCCGGATGTCCCCTCCCGCGCGGTGACCTTCAGCAGGTAATTGCCGATGGCGCCCGGCGCCCAGTCCTTGTAGGCGGTCATGCCGTAAGACTGAAGAATTGACCAGGTGGCGCCGCCGTTGCTGCTGGCGCTGAACTGGTATTGCACCGACAGCCCGCCTGTCTTCACCGCGGTCAGGCGGATCGTCTGCCCCAGCGCCCGCGGTGAAGCGAGCGACGTAGTCAGCGACACCGCCGACAGCGGCGCGTAAATCGCGTAGGACAGCGTCTTTGTAAACACGGTGGCGGGCGCCAGGGTATCGTAGGCCGACACCTTCAGGGTATACGTCCCGGCGTCATTCGGCGTCCACACCGCGGTATTCCCCGTCGCGTAATTGCGTAAAGTCGTTGAGCCGACTTCGAATTTATACAGCACCGTCGCGGCCCCGGGGGGCGTCGCCGTCAGCGTAATCGCCGTGCCCGTCGCCCGCGGCGACGCCGGGCCGGCGGCGAGATTGACCGCCGTCAGCGTGGAGCCCGCCGGTTGAGTAAAAGCCTTCAGGCAGATGTTGGTGTTGGCCATCGATCCGGTGACATCGGACCAGGTCGTGCCGCCGGAGCTGACATAACTCTGCCCCGTCGCAGCGGTGGCTTGCGAGCTGTAGCCGCCATAAGGCCGCTCGACGGGGATGGGATAGGTGTAACCCGGCGTGGTGAACTTCATCACCACGGAAAACCGCTGTCCCGCGGTGACCTGCACCGGCGAAGTGAGTGTCATGCTGTGATACCCCGCGTCGGTGAAGGCGCCGGTCTGCGTGAGGACCGGCGTGCCGCCGATCGGCCCGCTGGTCGGATTCACATAAATCGACAACTGATAGGTGGTATTCGGCATCACGGCGTAGGTGCTCACCGCGGCGATTCGCTCGGTGGCGGCGGCGGTGAAAATGTTGGCGCCCCAGCCGGTATTCGCGCCGTACCCCAAGTTGCTGCACAGGCCGAGGGGGTCATATTGATAGCAGCGGGTGTAATTCGACGTCGCCTCGGCGTTGTAAAAGGCGGTATTTTCCAACAGGGTCGGCTCGTAATAGGAGATATAAAAATAGCCGCTGATTCCCCACGACGTGCCCCAACTGTTTTTCACCAGGAAGGCGCCGTTGCCGGGCGGCGCGGTAAGGAAGTTGGAGGCGCTGTAGTTGTCATCCCAGCCCACGATGGCCACCGCATGATTCACCGAAGTGGTGGTGGGATTGTAATACGCGGCGGTGCTGTCGTTGAAATGGCTGTCGTTCATGTAGTAGAGCGTCATCACCGCGCCGTGGTCCATCAACGCCTGCTTGATGGCGTTGTTGTCCGTCGGGCCGCCGCGGTCGGGCAGGTAGATGGTCTGCTGCACGTGCTTGCGCGCGGTCAGGCCGGGGGGCGAGGTGGTGCTCGATGGGTTGTACGGGTCATCCGCTTCGGCGATGGGGCCGCTCCAGCGCGCCAGGTAGGCGGCGCTCATGTCGCGGTTGCCGCCGCCGGTGTTCGGGTGCGGGTCGAATCCGTGGGTGTTCTTCAGGTTGTTTTCCGAATAATCGGCCGTCTCGCCGGGCAGCAGGCAGGATTCCAGCGACGCCAGCGTGGCGAACACCCAGCACGAGCCGGCCGAGCCCTGGTTCCGCACGGCCGTCACCCGTCCCTGCGCGCGCAGGTCATACAAGGCCGGGAAAACGGTCCGCGCGGCCGATCGCGCGCCCTTCAAATGCGACCAGTCCACCGGCGAGGGACGGTAACCGAGCGCCCGGTCGCCGCGCGGGATGCCCTGCAGGAACGCCGGGTTCACCGGCGCCTCCCGAATCGCCTGGGCGCCCGCCGGCGCCCACAGGGCGCAAACCAGCGCCAGGCCGACGATAAAACGAACGAACCACGGATGAGACATCACATCCTCCTTGACCGGCAGTCGGAAAAACGACGCCAACTACCCTCGCCTGCTCGCGAGGGTTGATTATACGTTCCATAATCAGGGGCAAAAATGAAGGAATCGAGGGAGGGAACCTACCCATACCATCCCATATCCATCGCCGGCCGGTCTCCGTGACACTGAGTTGACATAAGATCGGGTTCTTTACGCTCGAAATGCAAAAAAACATCGATTTGTTCCCGTAAGATTTTCCCCCGCCCGACGCGGTCTGCCGGCAGTGACGACAGGCGCGATGCTGGCTGGTAATGCTGGTTTTGCATACATATGTTCTAGTATATCGCCTTTTGCTTTGTCGGTCAAGAGTGCTACAAGGGAATAAGGGACATTCCCCCGGAAGGCTGAACACGGTTTAGAGCATGTCGCACAAAAGATCCGCAAGGATGATAAAATAACCGCTATCGCGGTGCGATCAATCAATTTTTAAGGAGAACTCTTTGACGGACTTGAAATACACCCCGCCGACAGCGGAGGAGATCGAGGCTGCCCGTGCCGCTGGCACGCGCAAGGCGACCATCAAGACCGAGCGCGGCGACATCACCGTCGAACTCTACGGCGACAAGGCGCCGTTGACGGTGGCGAACTTCGTCAAGCTGGCGCAGGCCGGCATTTACCGGGGCACGACCTTCCACCGCGTGGTGCAGACTCCGCAGTTCTGGATCATCCAGGGCGGCGACCCGAAGGGCGACGGCACCGGCGGTCCCGGCTACACCATCAAGCTGGAAATCGCCCCCGAGCTGAAGCACGAGCCCGGCGCCATTGCCATGGCCCGCAGCGCGGCGCCCGACTCCGCCGGCTGCCAGTTCTACATCGCCCTCAACCGCATCACCCACCTGGACGGGCAATACGCCGTGTTCGGCAAGGTGGTGAGCGGGCTGGAGGTGGCGCAGCAGGTCAAGCAGGGGAATCGGATTATCGACGTGGTGGTGGAGTAGCCGGAGCGCGGGCGTCTCACCCGCGCGTGAAGAACGGGAGAAAGGGGGAGTGGGAGAATCTCTTCATCTCCAATTCCCCCATTCGCCCACTCTCCCATTCACACTTGCCATCTTCTCCCATTTGGTGTCTAATCAGGATATGAGCGAAGCCACCACTGCCGTCCGCCAGGTTTATTATGCCGACGCCATTCGCGAGGCGCTGGCGGAGGAGATGCGCCGGGACCCGACCGTCGTGCTCTTCGGCGAGGATATCGGCCTCTACGGCGGGGCGTTCGGCGTCACGCGCGGACTGCTGGAGGAGTTCGGGCCGGAGCGCGTGGTGGATACCCCCATCTCCGAGGGGGGATTCACCGGCCTGGCCATCGGCGCGGCGCTGACGGGGCTGCGGCCCGTGGTGGAATACATGTTCATGGACTTCATCGCGCTGGCCGCCGACCAGATCGTCAACCACGCCGCCAAGTTCCGCGCCGTCTACGGCGAGCAGGCGAAGGTGCCCATCGTCTTCCGCGCTGCGGCGGGCGCGGGCCGGGGTTACGGCGCCACCCACTCGCAGATGCTCGAGGGCTGGTTCATGCACGTGCCCGGGCTGAAGGTGGTCGCCCCCGCCACCGCGGAGGACGCGAAGGGCCTGCTCATCTCCGCCATCCGCGATGATGACCCGGTGCTGGTGGTCGAGCACAAGGACCTGTACAAGGTGCGCATGCCGCTGCCCGACGCCGCCGGCCCCATTCCCTTCGGCAAAGCGCGCCTCATGCGCTCGGGCGACGACGTGACGCTCATCTCCTATTCCAAAGCCGCCCACACCGCGGCGCTGGCGGCAGTGGAGCTGGCGAAGGAAGGCATCACTGCCGAGGTGATCGATCTGCGCTCGCTCAAGCCGCTGGACACCGACACCATCGCCGCCTCGGTGCGGAAGACCGGGCGCGCCATCGTCATCACCGAAGCCCCCGCCTTCGCCGGCCCCGCCGCCGAGATCACCTGCCAGGTTCTCGATACGGCGTTCGAATATCTCAACGCGCCCATCACCCGCCTCAGCATGCCGGAAATCGCCATCCCCTTCTCCCCGCCGCTGGAAGGGCAAATCATTCCCTCCATAGAGGATGTGGTGCAAGCGGTGAAGAATGTTTTATAGCGCCGCTGGGGGGAAGATATCCAACTGAGCGGCGTTATCGGAGGTATACGCCATTTTCTTTCTCTTGCTCTTACTCTTTCTCTTTCTCCCCCTCCATTTACCAGGAACACGGAGGAAGAGAACGGATAGAGTTATGGTAACCCTTACTCGTTCTTTTACTCCGTCTTCCGGGTAAAGGTGGGGAGAAAGAGCAAGAGCAAGAGTAAGAGCATGAGCAAGATTGAGTGAGGGGCAGCGGTGCAATCCTTCGAAGAGAACCTGACACTGGGGCACGAGAAGCTGGAGCACGGCGATTATGCCGGGGCGCTGGCGCACGCCGACGCGGCGCTGGCGCTGCACGCCGACTCCTTCGAGGCTCTGCAATTGCGCAGCCGCGCGCTCTACCTGCTGGGGCGCGATGCCGACGCGCTGCAGACCCTCCGCCGCGCGCACGTCATCCTGCACAAGGTGGCGCCGCTCGGGCAGGAGCGGGGTGACGAGCTCGACGACTTCGACATGCCGGACCCGCCCACGGAGGAGGAATTCGCCGCCGGCACCGACGCGCTGGATACGCTGCTGGCGCTGCGCGAGCGCTATCAACTGGACGAGGACTTGCTGATGCTGCTCGCCGAGCTGGCGGAGGACGCCGGCCGTTACGCCATTGCGCAGGGCGCCTTCGAGGAGTTGGTGGCCGCGGACGCGGAAAACCTCGATGCGTGGGAAGGCCTGCTGCACGTCACCTGTCACCAGGATTTGGACGCGGCGCTACAGATCACCCGGCAGGCGCTGGAGCACCACCCGGACCACGCGCTGTTCCATGAATACCTGGGCTTCATTTACAGCCGCCGCCACCTCTACCGCCAGGCGCTGACCGCCTTCCACCGGGCTATCGACTTCGGCGCCGATCACCCGGACAACTATGAAGCCGTAGTGGAGTGCTACCTGACGCTAGGCGAGACGGAGACCGCGCTGGCCGTCACCCGCCGGCTGGTCGAGCAGAACCCCAACGACGCGGAAGCGCACCTCTTCGCCATGGACGTGGGCCTGCATTGCGGCGATTACGACATGGCGCTGATGCATACCCACCAGCTCATGCGCCTGGAGCCGGCCCACGCGCACACCTACACCTGCAAGGCGCACGTCGAGATCGCCATGGACGATTGGGAGGCGGCGGAGCGCACGCTGAAGCTGGGCTTTCACAAGGCGGTGGACGGCGATTTCGCCCTCTTCGACCTGGTGGACGAGCTGATCGCCGACGGCAACCTGGAGCAGGCGCTGCACGTGGCGGAGCTCGCCTGCGAGCTGGCCCCCGACCATCCGGAGGCCCACGTGTCGCGCGGCAAAGCGCTGCGCGAGATGGGCGAGCTCGACGACGCGCATATCGCCTTCAAACAGGCGGCGGAGCTGGCGCCACACGATGATGCTTACCAGACCTGGCTGGGGGTGATGCTGGATAACCTCGGTGACTACCAGGGAGCCGTGCGCCAGTTCAACCACATTCTCGCCCGCCACCCGAACGATATTTGGACGCTCTCCAACCGCGGATTGACCTACCTGGCGCTGAACCTGCCCGACCGCGCGCTGGCCGACTTCACCCGCTGCGTCGAGCTGGATCCGGAGGACGCCCAGCCCTACTTCTGGCGGGCGTGCGCCCGGGTGCATCTGCAACAGTATGATTCCGCGCTGCGCGACCTGCGGCGAGCGGTGGATTTGAGCGACGACATCATCCCCTGGCTCGATCAGGAATCCTCCCTCGACCCCCTGCGGACCGACCCGCGGTTTCGGGCGCTGTATTATCCGCGCGAGGAATGAGATATGGAGCACGGACTGCCAGTCCGGGCGTGACGATCGATTTCATGGATGACTTGTAGAAGTGAACTGATGCCGTAGGGGACAGTCCCTGCAGCGGCGTTATTCTTTCCGCACGAGCACTAGAGGCGGGGACAGTCCCCCGAAAGCAGCTCATGCTCATGATCGTGAAAAAAGCCCGACTGGCCGTATCATTCTTTCTCTTACTCCTAACCCGGCGGAGCCGGGTTAGGAGTAAGAGAAAGAATAAGACTACCCGATTCCGCCATATTCGGTTACGATATGCGCAATGGATATTTTTGCCCGTTATTCCCTCGCCGAGATGGACCCGGGGAACCGGTTGCTGGCGGATTACCTGGCCGAGCGGTTGGCGCCCGGGGAGTTTTTTCAGCAAATCCCGTGGGACGATTGCGCGCCGGCCTGCCCGCCCCGGCGCGTCCCCGAGCCGGAAGCGTTGAGCGCGGCGCTCGCCGCCTACCAGGAGCGGATCGGCGCGGATAAGACCGCGTTGGAGAACGCCCGCCGGCTGGCCGATCCCGCCGTGCAGGTAGTCACCGTGGGCCAGCAGCCCGGCCTGCTCACCGGCCCGCTGTATACCCCATTCAAAGCCGTCACCGCCATCGCGCTGGCGCGGCGCCTGGGCAAGCTGCTGGACCGTCCCGCGGTGCCGGTGTTCTGGGTAGGGTGCGACGACGATGATCGGGCCGAGGTGGACCACTGCGGCTGCTGGGATCAGCGCGGACTGATGCACCCCATCCGCTACCCGGAGAACGCCGGCGAGCCGGGGCAGATCGTCGGCGGTCTGCCGGTGCGGGAATATGCCGGGGAAATCCTGGCGCAGCTCGATCCGCTGCTGGCGGGACTGCCCCACGCGGACGGCACGCTGGCGCTGGCGGCCGAGACGGCTGAATTGAGCGCGGATTTCGGCGAGTGGTTCAGCCGGCTGCTGGCGCGGCTGTTCGGCCCGCTGGGGCTGGTGGTGTGCGACCCGCGACTGCCGGCGGTGCGCCGCCTTGGGGCGGAGGTGCCGCGGCGCGAGCTGGCGGAGCCGCTGCGCACTACGAAACTTGTCAACGATGCCGCGCGCAAGCTGCATGACGCGGGATACCAGCCGGTGTTGACCAGGCCGGACGATGCGCTGAACCTGTTCCTCTTCGACGGCTTGCGCCGGCACCGGGTGACGTGGAACGGCGAGCGTTTCCTCGCCGGCGAGCGGGAATACACGCGCGAGGAGCTGCTCGCGCTGCTGGACGCCGATCCGGGGAGCCTGCTGCCCAACGCCGTGCTGCGCCCGGTGATGCAGGAGTACCTGTTCGGCAGCGCCGCCTTCGTCGCAGGACCGAACGAGCTGTGTTACTGGGCGGAGCTGCCGGCCGTCTTCCGCGCGCTGGGGGTGGACATGCCGCCGGTCATCCCGCGCGCCGGGGCAACGCTGCTCACCGCGCACGCCGCGGAGTTCCTGCGCGCGTCGGGCATCGACCCGTTGCGCCTGCTCCTCGCACCCGACGAAGTGCGCCTGGGCCTGCTGGCGGAGGCACAGCCGCCGGCCTTGAAACAGGTCTTCGAGCGCGCCCGCGAGGAGGTGCAGCGCCTGGTGGCTGCCTTGACGGAAACCTTGTCCGGCTACGAGCCCACGCTGGCCGGCTCCGCGCTGGCCACCCACCAGCGCATGCTGAACGAAATCGAGCGGCTGGAGCGCAAGACGCTGAAGGCGGTGGAGCGACATTCCACCGGACTGGCCGAGCGCTTCGCGCGGACCGCCATCCAGCTCTTCCCTGATCACGGACTGCAGGAGCGCCTGCTCAATATCTGCTCCCTGCTTGCCCGTTTCGGCCCGGAATGGCCCGCGCAACTACTCGATCTGCTCGACGGGCAGGAAGGTTACCACCTGTTCGTCGAAATATAGGTTCGGGTTTGTGGTTTCTGGTTTGTGGTTTGTAGTTTGTAGTTATGATCTGTTATAGCGCCCGGTCCGGTGGTTGAGTAGGCAGGTGAGCGTTCCGGATTTTTCCGCAGCCCCCGTGCCGTATCGAAACCACCGCACATATAACGTCAGTTCCCGAAAGGCTTACCTATCCACGCGGTGGTTTCGATACGGCATGGGGGCATCGGAAAGATCCGGAACGCTCATCTGCCTACTCAACCACCGGACCGGGGCAGAAACGATAAACGAGAAACCAGAAACCAGAAACTTCAAACTCGAAACGACTCTTACGCATATGCCAAACGCATTTCCGATATTTCCATCCATATTGGCCTTCGACTTCGCCCGGCTCGCTGAGCAGGTGGCGGAGGTGGAGGCGGCGGGGGCGGCGGGGCTGCACTTCGATATCATGGACGGGCACTTCGTGCCGAATATCAGCTTCGGGTCGCTGGTGCTGGAATCGCTGCGCCCGCACACGAAGCTGCCTTTTTACGCGCACCTGATGATCTACACGCCGGAGTTTTACATCGAGCCCATCGTGAAGGCGGGGGCGAACCGGGTATACGTGCACCCGGAAGCCACGCCGCACATCCACCGCGCGCTGGGCATGGCGCGCGAGGCGGGGGCCGAGGCGGGGGTGGCGATCAATCCGGGCACGCCGCTGGACGTGCTGGAGCCGGTCCTGGGGATGGTGGACGGCGTGCTGATCATGTCGGTCAATCCGGGCTTCGGCGGGCAGGTATTCATTCCCTCGGCCATCGGGCGGGTGGCGGAATTGCGCGCGCTGATGCAAAAGCTGGACGTCTCACCCTCCGTCGAGGTAGATGGCGGTGTGGATTACGATACCATCGGCCCACTGGCGGCCGCCGGGATGACCGGCGCCGTGATCGGCACCGCGCTGTTTCACGAAGGCGACGCGGGGTTCACGCTCCGCCGGCTGCGGGAGATGGCAGGCTGATGGCGCATGTCGATCTGCACCTGCACACCACCTACTCCGACGGCTCACTCTCGCCGCGCGAGACGGTCGCCGAAGCGGCGCGGCGGGACGTGCGCATCATCGCCATCACCGATCACGATGAGCTGGGCGGCATCCCGGAGGCGCGGGCGGCCGGCGCCGGGCTAGGCGTGGCGGTGATCAGCGGGGTGGAGATCAACACCGACGTGGGCCGCGAGGACGTGCACATCCTCGGCTACGGCTTTCCGCCCGACTCGCCGGTGCTGCACGAAACGCTGGTGACGCTGCGCGCGGGGCGCCTGGAGCGCACGCGGAAGATGCTGGCGCGGCTGACGGAGCTCGGTTTCCTGCTGGAGCTGGAGCGGGTGCTGGACATCGCCGGCCACGGCTCCATCGGGCGTCCGCACGTGGCGCAGGCGCTGGTGGAAGCGGGTTACGTCGAGGATCGCGAGCAGGCCTTCGACCGGCTGATCGGGCGCAAGTGCCGTGCCTACGTGCCGCGCGCGCCATATCGGCCCGAGGACGCCATTGCGGTGATCCATCGGGCCGGCGGCATCGCCTCGCTGGCGCACCCCGGCAAGCTGGGCGATCCGGTGCGCTTCATTCGCAAGCTCAAAGAGGCCGGACTGGACGCGCTGGAGGCCTATCACAGCGATCATCCGGCGGCGATCACCGAACGACTGCTGCGCTGGGCGGATCACTACGGGCTGGCGGTCACTGGCGGCACCGACAGCCACGGTCCCCGTAGCGCGCGCGCCGTGCCTATCGGCGCCGTGGATGTGCCCGACGCAGTGGGCGAGTGGGTGCTGGGAAGAGTAAATGAAAAATGCAAAGTGTAAAATGCAAAGTGTAAAATGCTTACCTGTTCAGTGTCTGCTTTGCTTAACAACGATACCGGTAACTAAGACAGCAAATCATTTTGCACTTTACATTTTTCATTTTTCATTTTTCATTATATTGTTCTCCTGGGGGGGTGAGGGGGAGTGCTGACAGATGTGCAATTCCCAGCACAGCTCTGGATCGGTGGGGCCTGGCGCTAGGCCGGCTCCGGCGAACGCTTTCCGGTGACGAACCCGGCCACCGGGGAGCGCCTCGGCGACGCGCGCGCCATCGGGAAGGTGCTCACCGAACACCCGGCGGTGCGCGCCATCTCGCTGACCGGCTCCACGGAGACCGGCGCCGAGATCATGAGCGCCGCGGGCAAGCACGTCAAGCGCACCTCGATGGAGCTCGGCGGCAATTCCCCCTTCATCGTGCTGCCCGACGCCGACCTCGAGCGCGCGGCCGACGATCTCATCCGCGTGAAATTTATGGCCAACGGGCAGATGTGCGTCACCGCCAACCGGGTCTTCGCGCATGAGAGCCTCTTCGACCGTTTCACTGCTCTCGTGTTGGAGCGTGTGCGCGCGCTGAAGCTCGGGGACTGCCTGAACCCCGATACCAATGTGGGCCCGCTGATCAGCCCGGCAGCGGTGGCCGGGGTGAATAAGCTGGTGGAGGATGCCGTCGCTCATGGCGCGACGCTGCTGCACGGCGGCCTGGCGGCGCTGCCGCCCGAGCTGTCGCGCGGTTCCTTTTACCCGCCCACCGTGCTGGCCGGGATCACCGATGACATGCGCATCGCGCGCGAGGAGATTTTCGGGCCGGTCATCAGCCTCCTGCCCTTTGCAAGCGATGATGAGGCGGTTCGCCGCGCGAATAATACCGAATACGGCCTGGCCGCCTATGTGTATGGGCGGGACATCCGGCGCGCGACGCGCATCGCCCGGCGCCTGCAGGCCGGCATCGTCGGCATCAATGACATGCGCCCGCTGCGCGCGGAAGTGCCCTTCGGTGGCGTGAAGATGAGCGGCGTAGGGCGCGAAGGCGGCGTCGAAGGCCTGCTGGAGTTCATGGAGGCGCGGGTGTTCAGCGTGTTCGATCCAGAGGGATGACAACCCCGAAGGGGTGGCAGTCAATAGCCAGGGGTGGAGCGCAGCGGAACCCCTGG
>Ga0315284_10010146_pt1 | contig 13414 bp, 21 predicted proteins | sample YL17G09_16_MG_FD_203696 | JGI IMG/M metagenome (GOLD analysis project Ga0315284, IMG submission 203696) | Sediment microbial communities from Yellowstone Lake, YNP, Wyoming, USA - YL17G09_16 | ecosystem: Environmental > Aquatic > Freshwater > Lake > Sediment | place: USA: Wyoming | collected...
CTCCTTTGGAAAACTCTCAATAGTTGGCTCTGTCATGAATATAGGACCATCTACAACTCTTATTACCTCTTGAAGATAATATGTTCTATCTCCAACATGATCTAGCACATACTTTGAAATATATCCCTTAAAATATGAATCCCCGAACGGAAGCCTCACCATACCAGTTGATTTAAACCCCTCTGGTATCATAGCAAATCTACTATTCACCACATTAAAAGAAGTAAGAGTTAGTTTTCTCTCTATATCAACAATATTCTTAGACGGGATATTTGATTCCAAAATCCTGCCCGATCCAACCTTTAGGATGAAATCATCCAATAACTCCTTGTTGACCATATATATTATATATTACGACTTCCTAGTTAATAAACTTATTGTTTTATTGCCCTCAAATAGATGTTATTTCCCATAACACCGCCCAATATACGATTAAATAGCAGATATATGGGAATACATAGATCCTGAAGCCATTTGGTAGGCACCCAGAAGCAGAATCCATCTTCGTGATGAGTGTCTATCTCGAACCCATTATCCCACATTAGACCGACCAGTTCGCCCCATACATACGTCTTCTTATGATATCTGAAGTTGAAGATCGACGCCAACATATGATAAGGACACATTGAATTTGGAACCATTAGCCTTAATCTCCCACCAGTCTTCAGAAGTCTTCTAGCCTCTTTGACCGTAGCATCTGGTTTGGAATAATCCAGTATCCCTATGGCTATAACCTCGTCGATCATCCCGTCTGGCAGTGGTATATTTTCTACATTGCCAACAATTGTAGCCATAGCCGCTTTTGGATTTATATCCACTCCATAATATTCATTATAATTTGAAACAAAGCCGGTGTATCTACCATCACCACACCCCATATCAACAACCTTTTTGCCAACTATGTCTTTGAATTCTTTCTCAAAAAACCCCTTCCAGATCATTTCTGAGTATCTTTCAAGTCCTCTTTTTTGCATTCTTTATCCCTTGTTAACCAGATCAAAAACACTATCAATGCTCCTGCTATGATCAGAGCATCCCCCTTAGTCATTAATATAGACCCACCCTCATAACTAATCATTAACTAACCCCAAAATCAGATCTTTCCATTTCTGACCCATAGTGTCTATCGAATAATTCTCAACTATTATCTTTCTGTTCCTCTTATCCTGATCTCCGAAAAATTCCTTCTTGTTATCACAAAACTCTTTTATCAAATCAACAACATCACCATGATGCGTAGGATCGAATAAAAACTTCTTATCTAAAACCTTTCTGGTAAAATCAAGATCGCTGGCTATCACAAACATACCAGATGCCATAGCCTCTAACATTGAACCAGGAACCCCCTCGGCATATGATGGAAGAATGTAAAGCTGACCAGTCTTATATACTTCTTCTATTTTATCATGAGGAACCCTACTCATATATTTTACAACTTTTCCAGAACCAAAAGTATCATTAGCATAAAGATAGAATTCAAAATCATCCCTGTTTATAAGTTCATTTGAATTTGCAATTGCAATTATATTAAACCATCCTTTTATCTCCCTAGTTCCTCCAACATAAATAGCCATCTTTTTGGCAGACTTCATCTTATGTGGCTTGAAACGCCTCATATCTATTCCATTATCAATGACGATAGGCTCTATACCAAGCTTTCTTATCTTCTCGATATGCTCCTTATTATCATAACAAACAACAACATCAGCGCGTCTAAGAAACCAAGCTATTATCTTTCCAAATATCGAATTATGCCTGATATCACCCCCATGTATAGATACTATCAAAGGCTTCCTTGATATCTTCTTTAGAACAACACCAACAAACAATGGATAAGTGGCATATCTGGCATATATCACATCAACTTTATTCTTTAGAACATATGTAACTGAAATAAGATAAGCGAATAGAGGCCAGCATAGTCTCCACAACCCAAATGTAGGAACTCTTATTATATCCTTAGAATCACCCCCAGCTATCACATCAACGTCTATACCATTGTCAATCAACCAATTCCTAAGCCTTTCTGCGCTAAGCTCAGTGCCACCAAACTTTCCATAACCTATTGAGAGCATCAATACTTTTGGATTATTCGATGTTTTCATATCCACCCGGCTTAGACATATCTCTCTTAACCTTCTTTAAACCATCAAGCATTCCCATCATATCCATGATGAATACCATGACTATACAAAAAATCAAAAGACCTGCAATATTAGAAGTTATAACAGAATATCCTATACCAACCAGACAGAAAGATAAAAATATAAGCTTCACTACACTGGTAACCTTTATTTCCTTTAACTTGAAATCGCTATCCAAGTCAACCGTTATATCCTTCGCGGTATTGCCGTAATCACTCACGTCTTTTGGCAAAAAGCCACTCGAAGAATCTTTTTCCGAAACCATATTTTATGATATAGACAAGAATTATGCCACCTATTACACCGAATATCACCTCTAAATTCAACGATGATATGTTATTCTTCAATGCAAAATATATGAAATATATAAAACAAGAACCGAATGCAACGCTAAACCCAAATCTCTCTATCAATGAACACTCCCTTACTATGAACGTAGATATGACAAACCCCGTGGCAAGCATTGGCAAGAATATAACCAACAGAGCTATTAAAATACTAATTGGTTCCATACTTAAACACCCCCGTCTTGTTCTCCTGCTTTTGCATCGTTGGAACCGTGGTGGTTGTAGTTGGATATTGTATCTTCCATGTCTCAACAAACCCCTCTTCAAATGACTGATCCTTCTTGAAGTATTTTGGAGCAGACCAAGTTACATCAGCCAAACCTGCAGTCTTGTATGTTTCTATATTTGTACTAAAATATAACCTAGCAAGCATGAAATCCTTGAACTTTCCACTCCCATACACGAAATTATAATATGATGGTGGAACGTTGTTCAACTTATCAGCATATTGCATGCTTACAGATAAAACCTCATTTAGCGCCTTTACTCCGAATAAAGAACTCTTATGAGTAGACATCCAAATCTTCCACGGAACCCTCGCCCCATATTGATCTACAGCCTCGGCACCAAGAGAGTTATCCTGTCCTATAGTAAACACTATACCAGACAACCCATCAGCATTACCAGTACATTGATACACAAGTTGTTTTGACATTGTAAATTTGCCTTCAGCATCAGTTGTAAGACTACCATTTATATTACTAAATTGTGGAGCAAACCCACACTGCGTATATGAATTATATTCCCCATCCGCCTGATTTGTAAGATTCCCCGTAGCGATGAATCTCATAGCACCCGACTTTCCAATCATAGTCCAGTCTATTGCCACATAATCAAGATTGACCCCATCCTGATACATATATGCATATGGTGGTCTCTTGTATGTATCCTGATATTTTTGGATTATCTTCATAGCATCTTCCTCGCTCTCAGCCTTCATAAAGAACTTTGCCACGTCTTGGATCTCCCAATGATCGTTCTGTAGATTGTCTATCAGAACAAACTTATGCGAAACGGCAGTTAACCAATGTCCGTAGTCCCACCAAGTTACAACAGCCGTGTTAGCAGGAGCTTTTAAGAAATACTGCAAAGCCGACTCCCAACCCATCCTATCGTATGTAGCTACATTATAGAATATTGCCCCCGGCTCATAATTTGACATAAGAGATGCCAACGGAGAGTATGCCACCACAGCATAAAGAACCAATAGAGTCGGTATTATCCTAAGACCGTCCTCGTGTTCCTTTTGTGTCATAACAAATAAAACCACCCATGAACTAGCAAGAGCATATGGCATGCTGGCAATGAAACTGTATTGCGATTTGAAATATAGACCCCACATCATAGGACCAAGCCATGAAAGCATGACAGCCGCCCCAAAGTCATCCTCTCTACATATGAAATAGATCAGAATAGGAATAGCACATAAAGATAACAATGCAGCAACCCCAAACATACGAGATAGACTAGTGATATAATCCTTTATTGTCGTAGCAAATGGAGCCTGCTCTGCAATGGTCTTGAAAACCACCGTAGATTGTTGAGCATCAACAACTGCAACATTATAGAAGTGAACCCAAGCAATTGGCCACACCAATATTAAAGCCACAGCACCAACAGCAATCAGAGCCCATTCGGTATTTCTAGACACCTTGCTCCTATAATTTATGATATATTCGTTTATACCAACGGCAAAGAATGCTAAAATAAACCCTGCAATCTCTATTCCCTTGAAAGGAATCAAACTTATAAACTCTGTAGGCGGATGCAATACTATCCTCCATAAGAAATTCCCAACCAAGAATATAGCAAGATAATGCTTTAGATATTTGATAGTCCTGAACTTCTTGATAACCCCGACAAATGATATCATAGCTATCGCTATGCATACGAACATAGTCAGCAGCCTATATCCATCCCATAGTGTTACCAGCCAACCAAATACTAAACTGCCCCCTAATAGAGAAATTCTGAAGTTATCCCTGTTGACGGCATACATGAAAATGAATAATACGGCAAACACTACCATCCCGCCAAACGCATCATTCTCTGAATCTGTGGCATGGACCTTGGTTGACCAGCCTACTGATAAAATAAGCACAAACACACCAAACATAGCCGCAAGTTTGGCGTTTTTCCTGTTATACATCAACTCTTTTAATAGGAAATACGCCACTACAGCAGTCATACCACCCATTAGACCAGAAATCAAAAGTGTGCTTTGTAATAATCCCATACCGAATAAAGTAAGTATCTTACCGTATATAGCTATAGCGACAGGATTACCAAAAGGCATCAGACTCCTATCAAGACCACCCTTTAATGGGTATGTCAACCAATCGTGCTGTGGAACATTACCAGTGTTGAAAATCTCCTGCGCCCACTTATAATCGTAATAAGGATCTATCTCCTCTACATAATCTGTGATAAGAGCAGGAACTATGTGAATAAACACCGAGATTATGAAAATACCTATAACAAACGCAGGCTCGGCATCTATAATCCTAGCCGAATGCAAAGCAATGAAGAACAACGCCATACCATATGCTATTACCCAAAATTGAGCACCAGCAGCAGTTATATTATAGAATAGATATGAAAGCAAAAACACGACAAAAACTGGCAACGCATTCCTTACAAACTCCTTCCTCTTAATGGAAAGATGTGAACATAAAACCCCACACGAAGCAAATAAGATTGATAACGTAACGTTGTCAATATTCAGATAAACACCCAATAACGGAACCAAAGACAGAAAAAGAAAAATGAACAGAACTGGATTGTTCAATAGGTCTTTTGTTTTATCGTTATTTAGCATTTTATTAAAAAAAGAAACAGGGGAAGTATTTCATTCCCCATGTTCAAGAAACCCTTAGAGTTCCTTAATTGCATACTTTTTGTATGCTTCTTGTAGCAACATTGCAGCAACTGGTATGTCAGACATCCTGAGCGTATCAGTATTCTGCCATGCTTCGTTCTCGTCCTGGTAGGACCTCTGCATCTGAGCAGTGTAAAACGTTTTGCCGTCTTTCTTGCTCTTCTGTTGCCATACAGACACTGTAACGCCGTGTGACGCGACCTTATACACAGGTTTGTTTCCTGCTGGTTTTTGTTCAGCCATTTTTTACTCACCTCTATTAAAGAGGATTTGCGCACCCAGTTATACTGGGGTTTGCAAAACCACCGCAGCAGTTTGCCACGGATTTTACTTCTATATATCTATACGTAGTTTGAGTATAAATACTTGTCGTTTTTGACAATGCACAAAAATGCACACTCAATCTAATTTAAACCACGGTTGATATTCGCGCCAAGCCTTCCCATCCACCTTATACGTACTTGTGTAGATAACTACACCATCATCTGTTTTTTTCATAGCATCACCTTCTAAGTTATAGTAGTACCATTATATTTTATTTCGTTTATCTTATCATTCACTATCATAACATCAACAGTATATTTCTTGGATGTTGAAGTCGGACCAGTCTTCATAGTACATCTCATCTCATATACTCCCTGTGATACGAGAAATGGATCCTCACATAATACGGATCTGCATTTATTATCCATAAAGAATTTTGTATTCTTAAGAAGACCAGAAACTTCATCCTTCATATTAGCATCTGAATAACTGTTATAGAGATCGGCAGTCCTTCCGCTTATACATCCTGATAACAATACGATAGACATTATTGCAAAAACCCTACATCCTTGAAGTAACTCCATGTTTAATACCACCTTTCATTCTTACTTTGTTAAATGCCTTCATTAATTTCTGTTTAGTATCAGATTTTCTACCAGCAGCCAATCTGAAAACAGCCACTATCTTTACGATAGTCTCATATGGCATATTAAGCCTAGTTGCAATCGAACGAGCATCATCCTGGGTGAATTTCCTCGTTACTAAAGTCCCTGGCATACCTACATACTCTCTGAGAAATATCTCCACCACAGTAAATATATCCTCCCTGCCATAAGGAGCAAAATCTCCGCCAACATACATAGCATCAACTATCTTACCGACAGTCTGCCCTTCCTTCTTCTCTGGGACCAAGGTTTTCATTATAGCAACTTAAACATCTCAAATATCAAACCGATTACAAGTATTAGTCCGGCAATATCCCATGCATATAATACCAACTTATCTGTAAAATTGCCTATAAATGTTTGCTCTTTCATTTTATTTTACCACCACAATCTAAAGACGCAGGGATTTGAACGTTTCATAAGCGTATAATTTCAAAATAGCACCATCAATCACAGTTCACGACGATGCATATCTACCGCTGTAAATTGAAACAGTGTTCCCAATGCTTTATCCGATTGCTATGGCTTTCCATTATTGACTTGAGCAAGCTTTATCGACGAGTTTAGAGTTGTCTTGTTCTGAACATAAGTCCTTAACTCATATAAATCGACATACGTTGAGGGTACGGTCACCACATGACTGCCGCCACACTTCCATGGTCTTGCAACAAATTTGATTAAGTCACGCCCTATCTTCAAAGACACTGTCAGCATGCTCTTATTTGAGCCGACTTGTAGTGTCTTGACAATATCGGCTGGAACAGTCATTACAACACTGCTCCCGATCTTCCATAATACGGAACATAATTCTTTCATATTAATCACTTAATTAGATTGATGCCCTCTCAGGATCTTTCCTGAAAAGGTCTCCTATATCCACATTTATCTTTTCTTGCTCCATAACCTCGAAACAACTTATCAGAACAATCCTATTAACATATCTAATACCTTCTAAAAGGTCTCCGACAGTCACTTTAGCCCTAGTCCTGCCCTTTGTATATATCTTTATCTTACTCTTCAAATTATCTTCCTTCATCTTGGAATATTGATGGATAAGATAAACGAATGGAACCTTTACTCCAGGCTTTATTTCCACCCCATTCCTAAGACTTTCCAATCTGTTTTTCACTATATTATTCCCCGTTATATGAGCAAGCGTGACTGCATAATCGAAGCTTAGCATATAGTTTCCCTGCGAAGACGCATACAATAGATTCCATACTATATTCGCCTTTGGATCCATTTACCTTTTTTATAACGCCACTATCCATGCCAAAATTATTAATATTAATAACACCACAAAACCTATCTTCCAAAGAGTACAGCTTTCGCAAACAGATGTAGCAGCAAGATCGGCTTCTGACTTCTTTAATTTTTCATTCAACAAAGCCTGTTCTGATGACATAGTAGATATCCTTGTATTTAAAGTAAGAACCTCTGAGTTCAATCTGCTTATCTCATTATCCTTATCTACAACAGACGGACAATTATTCACCGGACAGCTAGTCTGACATGACCCCTGCAACGCAGTATATTTCTCTTGTGAAACTCTTAAATCATCCTGACATTTCATGACAACAGATGTACAATCCTGACATTTTGGACATGTAGTACCATTGGTAGGAATAGTCGGACAAACAGGACAATTCTGCCCACCGCCTAGAGAAGCAACATATGCATTACATTTATCCTGGCAGTCTTTTGTAGCAATATCGACGTTCTTCTTTATCATACCAAAACATTCCGTCTGATTATATATCTTTACATCTGAAATATATGTAGTACTGGTATTTATATTTGTTGAAGGAACATTGCTTGTGACTTCGCTATTAACATCATCTATGTAATCTTTGAGATCATCCACCTTAGGTTTGACCACTGATACCAAATTACCTGGTAAATTTGACCTATATCCCGCCACAATATCATATCTCGGTAAGAACTTATTCCATGCAGACCTGACATTGCTAAAATAGTCATCCATATCACCCAAATCAGAATCATACAAATTAAAAACCTTAAAACATGTATTAGGAAGATCTTCTCTTGAATCAGAAATAGCAGTATCATAATTATCTATAGAATTCTTTAGATCATTATAATCAGAATTAGCATCATTCTTTCTGTTTACCAACTCAGTAAAATCATCTGCAGCATAAGTTAAATTCTCATCATTGTTCATATCATCCAGGGTATCATATAGCTTATCCGCCCTAGAACCAAGCCTCTCCGTAGTCAACTCCAATGATGAAATAGCAGACAACACCTTTATTCTTTTATCGGCTGGCTTTGTAAAATACCCAGCACAATCAACCGCACTGACCATTCCGACCATTAGCAGGAAAACCCCCAACGTCAGAATCATTTTTTTCATTTTACCACACTCCAGCAAGTTTAGCCACTAGTAATAATATTATCAATATCAATATAGGATCTGCTATTAGAGCCTCACCTGTTGTCGCTAGAGTCTCCAATATTTTGTTTGCCATTTTTAGCACCGTCCCTTATTTTATGTAAAATCATCTTGAATGAATTATATGATATGATCGTAGCAAATACCAATATAGCAGCCACAGTCTTAGACATATCAAAATATGTAACAGCAACATAAGCTACCAGCAGATATGCCAAAATACGAAGTATTATAGCAAATATATTCTTACCAAAAACAGAAACTAACAACTTAGTCATATACAGAGGATCCTTCACACATTCCTCCCTTACATGCCCCATCAGCTCTCTAGCCTCACTTTTTGGTTTTTCCATCCCTTGCCTCCCTCTCGGCCTGCCTCTTACCGGTAGTCCAATAGACGGTCTTATCGAAATTTTCCCTATCTATGAAAACCCCAATACCCTTATGAGTTTCCATCTTATATACTATACCAAACCCGCAATTAACACACCTAATAGAAGCATAATCCCCCTTATTCTTAAGTGTCATAACGCCACTACACTTCCTGCATTTAGCCCCCGGACCAGATGAAAGAAAAACCGCACTCTTGTCCTTAGACCTGAACAATATTGCAGGATTAACCTTGTACAAAACCACAATCTTCTCACACCCATCACAATAGCTTAAAATATATTCTTCTTCTTCCTTCAGAATGAAATTATTTCCGCAATCCCTGCATTTAATTCCTTTAGTAATATTGTTCATATTGATCCCATCAACGCATTAACCCCATCAATGCTGAGATTAAGATAGAGAAGAAATAAGCTAAAAGCCCCAATGAGACAAACGCAAGCCTGTTCCCCTTGTTGAATTGATCCCAGAAAGAATCTTTCCTTATATATCTTTCAAATTCCCTAGTTAGATCAACAAGTTCGTCTTCCGCCGATATAACAATTTCCTTCATTTCCTAACCGACCCAGGAATAGACTCCTCATTGAGTTCTTTCCTGATCTGCACCTTTGGATTAGCCTTTATCGCAGACTCTACTATCTCCACATTCATATCCAACATCTGCATATACTTCAAATTAATTGAATCCATTTCTAATGTATGTAATATCTCCCCATCATCCCTTTCGTTTGGAAAATAATATCTTCCAACCTTATCGAACCCAGACGTATAAATCCTCACATCCCCCGCAAGAGGCAATGAATGATAAGTTGGAATCGGCCCGTTGCATCTCCAACAAACGGAATTATTAGGACTATGATTAACCTTCGCCCCACATAAAAATCTCTTTCCTTCCATTGTCACTATATTCTGACACCTCTTTATATTTGCTGGAACCCTATATACCTTCTTCTTTGCAAAACTGCTAAATAAAGGCAATTTGTTAATACCAAGATTGGTCCTGATAACAAATATCATCTCTTTATCATATGGTACGCGCCTATTCAGCTTCTGAGTATAATCATCCGGATATTCTGGATTTGGATCAGACCACGTACTTGCGACAGGAAGCTTACCAACACCTGTTATAGTACCAACAACTTTACCACCTATATCCACTGTCGGACCTATCTCAAAATTTGACCCTTTTATCGAATCCGGACACATATCCTCAGCCGTTTCTATAAGCGCCTCAAAACGCCTCAAAGACTCAGATTTCTGCTTGCCGAACTTCTTGTTGACATAAAAGATTATCAAATACAACAACAAAAACCATCCAACTATATTTAAGACTTGCTTGAAAAGCAAAGCCACCCACATAAGCGGACTCGACGCCACCGTCTGTGATGATGGAGCTGCTGCCTGAGCCGATACTGCACCCGCCACTAATAATATTAGTAGCAAAGCACTTATTTTATTACTGATCATTTTTTGAATTCTTGAACCTTTTCCGTTGGTTTGTTCTTTCCTAACAACCTCAAAATCCCTCTCTTCAATCTCTTTCTCATCTTATTCAGAGGAGAAGTTGTTTCCTTCAGCATTTTTACTTTGCCGTCCTTATCTACCGTTGCTTCCTCTACAGCAGAAATCCTTTCAAGCGCCTTTGAAGTTGCCACAGTAAGAGACCTATCCTGTTTGACAGCAACCGGTTTTCTTTCTTCAACGACAGCTACATCGTCTAATGGAATAGGAATCACATCTCCAGAAAGTTTGCTTCTTTTGGCAAATCTCTCGTCCTTCTCGACCAAATCGCCAACTATAGAATCGAAATCCCCCCCAAGCTTTGATTGAGTAGCAGGATCTCTAGCCCTCATACTATTATGCATCCTATTCTCAAAATCATCCAATCTTTTTGAAACGACCATATCAATATGTTTTGCATGCGCAGCAAGCAAGACCTGCAGATCACGCTTAGTCCTAGAAGTAGTCTTGGCATAAACCAAGAACATTATAGCGAAAACTATACCAACCATAGCAGAATTGGCTATGATAAGCCTACTAATCTCATCGTCAACCAACCTAAAAGTATCTTTAAAAGCAGCATTAAAAGAATTTATATCAGATCTAATACCCTTTTCCGATTCCGTCACCTGAGTCTTAAGACTCTGCAACGCCTCTACATACGTCTCTTCAGCGGAAACTGCTGTTGAAAGCAGAACCAATAAAATACCCAATACAAATAACTTATTTGACATTATTTAATCACCTAATCTACCGCGACTATGAAATTCATGAGAGGCGTACCGCCCTTAGTCTTGTATGCCTCAAAATCCGCACTACCACCAAATACTGTAAATGGCTTGTAATATCCGGCCCCTATAGACACTACATAAAGCCCGCGAGGAGTACCATCAGCAACATCTATTTTCACAACAGATTTCTGCGCCCAATCACCATCGAATGTAGGATATGATTTACCAAGTATATACCCTTCTGGATCAAAAGACACCTTTATATATTCCTGAGCAACAGTAGGATCTTGCTCATAAACAATCCCATCTTCTGTCATTCCCTCTGTTGGATAATATGTAATAGGCTTAAAAGCCTGCCTAGTTCCGGAGCAGAAAGAAGACCTGAAAATCGTATAAGTCTCAATAGTCGCCCCAGGCTTTGTATATATCCTCTGTACTACCGGAGTGGAGAAGAACCCCCTCTTACAAGGCTTATCTGCATTCTCATAGTACCCCTTACCCATAAAATGCCAATCGTCATAAAACTCCGGCTGAAGATAATATTCAGGTGTAACAGATCTTATTATATAATATCTGCCTATATCAAAGGTATATTTTATCCTACCCCAATCACTCGGCACATTTGGAAGATTTAAAAACGCATCGGTATTCATCGAATACTGCGCCCTATCTATAGTAGTCAGATTTATCTTCCTCTGCCCCATATCAGAAATATTCATCTCCCTCAAATGACTGTACTGAGATGCATCAGCCAGCTCATAGAACTTATCGTTAAACATCTTTGTATTTGATTCATTCAATTCTATTATCATATTTGACTTGAACTTATATGTCCATGACAAGAGAATGAGCCCTATTGCTATTACGCATAGGAGCCCAAACCTAATCATATATTCGTTATCGAAAACCTTTTTCTTGCTCTTACTGGACATAGATAAACGCCTGTAAATATGGCTTGTCGGTGGTTATCATGTCTGCACCCTCTGAGTAGAGATTTAGATACTCCAACAGCCACTTATCTGATTTCTCAGCTGATGGTTTGCCCACCCTCATACTCAGAATGTAAGTCCCTTTTGGCGTATTATCAGCAATCTTCCCCGTGAAGGTAAGCTTCTTCACCCAATCTTCTGTGAACTGCGGAAACGCCGGAGTCAACAAAAACTCATTTGGAGTGATATTGACGCTTATGTATTGACTTGCATCCTTCAAACCAGTAATAACTTTGCCATCTTCCGAAACTGCATTTGTAATGAATACTGGCTCTAATTTAAGACCCTGGTATGTCTCTATATTCCAATTTGTAGATAAAAACACCGTAACATTAAAACTATATCCAGGTGCAGCAATCACATGCTGACTGAATGGATATGACCTCAGACCTATAGTTCCCCAATGCTTCTTGGTATAGTTTTCTCCCTTCCAATCCGCCCAATATCTCAGACCGAACTTTGTGAAATCCGGATCGAACTCTGGCTGTTTGTAATATTCCGGACCTAGACTTGCCACATCAACGAACCTGCCATATTTTATAAGATAAACCTTATATAAGAAATCATTTGGCACCGGAGGCAACAGATCAAACACCCTTAGACTAATACCATAAGCAGCCCTATCAGGAACAGAATTGTTGCCCCTAAATAATCTCCTCTGCTTGTATTTTATAAGATAATCCTCGAATGCAGCATCATCTGCAACAGCATTAGGATTGGTAGTCGTAGGAACCACAACAGGCTGTGTTGTAGTAGGCTTGGCACCCTGTAATGTAGTCGTTGTATCAGTCACATCTGGGGCGTTGATGCATCCTGACATCATAACACCCAACACCACTAGTATCAATAGATTTCTTATTTTCATAGAATTCACCTAAATAGGTTTATTTATACACTATATATACATAGGAATTTGAAGCTTAAAAACCAAATTTTACCAAAATATACTACTTATCAGAACATTGGTAATTAGCCCCGCATATCTGATTTAGACTGCAACACACGCTTCCACATGGTATTCCATCCTCACACTTTAATAAGGTAGTTGTATCTGTAGGAGTAGAATCAAATAATCCTGGCACAAACCCCAAAA
>Ga0315284_10010147_pt1 | contig 13414 bp, 14 predicted proteins | sample YL17G09_16_MG_FD_203696 | JGI IMG/M metagenome (GOLD analysis project Ga0315284, IMG submission 203696) | Sediment microbial communities from Yellowstone Lake, YNP, Wyoming, USA - YL17G09_16 | ecosystem: Environmental > Aquatic > Freshwater > Lake > Sediment | place: USA: Wyoming | collected...
TAACATGACCACGCTTGCGTTTATCATCACTAAAATTACTCATACCAATAGTTTTCTTTTCATAGCTTGCTGCATCTGCCTGTGAAGCAGTTACAACCAAACAATGATAGATTTGAGATAATGCTCTAAGTTGTTTCCACGTTTCGTTAATCCTGTCTCGGCCCTGCAATCCAAAATAATCCATATTTAGAATATCTGCATAATCAATTACAATAATATCTGGCACCCAGCCTAATCGTTCCCAACCTTTAATTATTCCAGTTATATCTTTTACTTTGAGGACAGAATTTGCATGGCAGGATAATTTCAGTAATGGTCTTTTGGATTTGATTTTCTCTCTCATCATCTCTTTACATTTTCTAACTGCCTGCTGCCATGATAATTGATTATCAAATTTCTTTAATTTATAATTTACAAAACATTCTTCTTCGTCTTTATGTTTTACTATTGATTTAGGATATTGAACTTCTTTGTATTTTAATGGTTGTCCAGCTACCCTTATCATCATTCTTCTCATAATCTGGTGCTGACTCATATCTCCGCAGGAAAAGAAAGCCACTCTGCGTCTTTGCAATATTGCTCTAAAAGCAACATCAATAAGCCATGTACTTTTGCCCCGTTTTTCTGGGGCTATAAAATTTATGAATCCGTCTCTCTCAAAAGAATCCCCAAAGAACCTACCCAATGCACCTGGATAACTAATCAATGGCTCTGCTTTATCTTCAAAAGCATCCTGTATTGCTTTGACATCCTGTAATACATTTACTCCTTCACCTTTACCTATCTCAATTTTATTAAAATCATAAATCTTATTTATTGCATTGTTAATTTTTCCATTATCTATATCATTTTGAACGTTTTCAGATAATCTTTCAAGTTTTATCTGATTAAAATAGCCACTGGCCAAATCAATAATATAGTCGCTATTGGAAGCCTTCTTTAATTTCTTGTAATCATTGGACAGAGTAAACAGAAATTTTTCAATCAAATTTACTATATTTTTATCTTTATGTTTTTGTGCCCACAGTTCAAAAAGCTTTTCAATATTTTGCATTGGGGCTTTTTGATATTTTTCATAATAATCTATACACCATCCAGCTATAAGATTAGCATAATCGCTTTTGAAAATATCTGGTTGCCATTTACCAGTTAATTTAGACAATACGATCTTGTCAACTATCATCGCAGTGAGTATTTGCTTTTCTTGTGAATTGTCAATATTTTGTATTTTCATATATGATATAGATGTTTTTTATTATTTATACTATTTATATTATTTATACTATCAAATTACACCATTTTTGCAAAAACTGTCTAAGATAGGGGTTATACCATCAAACAGACACCCTGTTTTTAGGGGTCTGGCTCGCACCAGGAACGATTTTCGAGGTCTAAGGGCTATCATTATACCCCCCCCGTCAATTTAGGCTGTTTTAGGGGCTTATCGGAATACAAAAGTTTAATGTAATCATCCCATCGCTCAGGTTTTTCACACCACTCTGCTGCACGCTGTCTGCCCCATTCAATAAAAATAGTATGTTTAGTATTAAATATATATTGAGTTAAATCCCCGTCCCAGTATTTCTTTCTGCCATTAAGCTCATATATTCTTTTAAACCAGTATTGAACAAACTGGGTAGGTATTGAAATGTAATCATTGATATGTTCAGCAAAACTATATAATCTTCTAAATGAATCCCATGTAAATTCCTTTGCTTTTTTGGGTTTATTAACTTCAAGCCATTTTTGCTGGTATTTATAATACTCCGTAATGTTATCCAGACAAACTTGTAAAACAGGTTTAAGCTGTGGTTTAACTGTAGCAGGCCAATTCCACTCGTCCCACACATCTTTGGCTATCTTTTTGGTCTGTTCTGTAACAGGTGTCAGCAAAACAGCAGGTTGTTGCCTGTTCATAGCATCCTCAATGGCATAAAACTTCTTGGCAAAAGATAATGCAGAGTAAGCCTTTGGTGTATATTTATCGGATAAGTGCTCAAGATACCAATCAAAGACAGGCTCAAACCTTTTTTGGCCTACCTCTGATTTAATCTCTCTTAATTGACAAGACCATATTGGTAGATTTACTTTGCACATTATCTTTCTTTTAGATTGCAGGGCTTTGACAAGTCTTTTTGCAAATGTATTGTTGTCATTTAAATTAAAGTTTTCTTCACGCACGCCAGAGTTTGAGGATAAACGTAGTTTATCCGAATAACTCTTTATATATTTACTATTCATGGTATGGCATTCATGTCTATCCCCCATGTCATTTTTGCCATCCCCCCCTACTATATGTATTATAACATATATTTTACGGTTATGATTATCCTTAATTTCGGTGGTTATACATCTTTCTTTTATAAGTTTTTCCATACATCTTGTAACTGTTCTTTTATCTGTATCCAAGATAGATGCAAGATATTGATTTGTTGCCCAGCAGAAACCTTTTGATCTGCAAAGTCCAGAAATTACTCCAAATAGTAATTTTGCTTGTGGGGTGAGTTTTGTGTTTTCTATAATATAATATGGGATGACACACCACAGATTTGGTTTGCTATTTAGTGTCTCTTCTTCATATCCATAGGTTACATCTTTTTCCATAATCCAATCCTTGATTATAATAAAATCAGGCAGAGTTGGGTATGTAAAGACTTTCAGAAAGGAAGTGTTTACCTCTGCCTGATTTTACTATAACTAAAACATGCTCTGGGACATGTCATCTTACATACCCATATTAAAATAAAGTTGTTTTATCTTTACAAAAGTTACTATATGCTGTGCAGTTTAATCTGTCAAATTAAAATTTTTTTATTTTTTACCAAAATATTCTCTACCTGGAAAGAACAGATGAGCATTTAAGGCTGACATAATTGCACCGAGCCAACCCCACAAATTACAACAAATCAAGAGTAGAATTATTCCACCCTCAATTGTTAGAAAGATAATCATATCAAGCCATGATGGTAGGATTGTCCATACCCTGTTACTTATGGTTTGATAAATATCCTCTCGTTTGGTTTTTTTGCCCTTGTAAATTAAATAACCCTCTGCATAACCAAAAGCAATCAAAACTAACAACACTACTAAATTACCAGTCATCTTAAATCTCCTTAATTTTGTGTGTTACATTTTTATTATATAGTATCTTTAATCATTCATTTAAAGTTTAGCTATATAATCTGTTCCTTTTTTCTCTGCTTTCTTAATAACTGATTTAACCAATGCTTTGGTCGAGTTCCATTGTACTGACCGTTGAGAATCTTTAAAGTCTTTAACTGTTGAAATCTCTGCAAATGGGGTGGTATGTATCCCAAGAAATTTCTTATTGCCAAGAACAATCTGTTTGAATCCCATAATCATAATGAAAATGGCATACGTTCCTGCTACACATCCAATTACAAGGCCTATGATTGAGATAACCCAATCATACGAATTACCAGCATAAGCCAAACCAAAACCAGTTATACAAGCTATGGCACCAGCCCCACCTAACAACCGGCTGAGTTTATAAGGTAAAGCAATAGCAAAGATAGAACAAACAAAACCGATGCCACACCACCATTTTAGATTATTCATTTTGTTCATAGATTCAGCTTCAGCCTTAGCAATAAGCAAGTCATGTTCCAACTGACCTTTTGCCTTGGCTTCTTCCATTGTTGCTGGTTTATATTGAATATCCCATTCCTCTTTGGTCAATCGCTTTTGTGCTTCCCAACAGCCACTTAATACAATGCAAGTAATCAAAAGCAGCATCATAGATTTTACACAATTGTTTTTCATAATTAGGTCTCCTTACTCTAAAAGTTTTTGTAATATTAAAATCTCTTTTTTCTTTGACTCACCCGCATCTTTGGCATCAAGTATTATATTATGGGTTTTACCTTCATATAAACTTAATATTTGGTAAAGCCTTTTTGCTCTCTTTTGACCAATACTGTCATTATCAAAGCAGATATATCTCTTTTTAAAATTAACCATTCTCATAAGCTGTGAGGTAGAAAATTCTACACCCATTGTAGCTACTGCACCTGGCCCTATTGCCCACACATCAGAGTATCCTTCACATATTATAGCTGTGTTTCTTGTATAATCCTCCCCATACAAAAGGTCTGTCCGTCTGACAGATTCCTGTTCTAATGATGCACTTATATATCGGACAATGTCTTTATCATCAGATATACTTCTTGTTGACCAGCTTACAACCTTGCCGTGATAAATTATAGGAATAAATATTCTCCACGCAAGCTGACTTGACAGACCAATACCTTTGATGTTCCACAATCTTACAAGTTCTTTATAGTCATATCCTCTTCCTTGCAGGTATCTAATATGTGAATTTTTAAGTTCTGTTACATTCTTTGGTAATATAAATTTGCCTTTTGGTTTTTCTATTACTTTGGTTTTGTATGTGTCTATCTGCTTTAAGAGTTTGATACAATCATTGATAGGTAAACTTGTAAGTTCTGTTAAAACATTAAGCAATGGGTGTGTGCCACAACGCCAACAATTAGCATAACCAAAAGCTATGTTGTATCCCAAATGATATGAGTGTGTTCCTTTTCCACAAAAGGGGCAGTCTATATTTATCCAACCATCTCTGGCATGGTGATGTCCCTCAGTTACAAAAGGAACATTGTAATCTGTTAGAATTTGTTGAAAATCCATTATTCTGTTTCTTTAATTTTACCTGCGACAGAATTTTTTATAAATCTTGCAAGCACTTGGTTCATAGTTTTGCCTCTCTTTGCACATTGTGCTTTAAACATATTACGCAAATCAGGGTAAATCTTGACCCATATTCCAACTCTGGTATCTTTTTTTACTGTTGTAGCCATTGTTATTCCTTTCTCTATTTTAATAACGATTTTTGCAATCTATCAAATACATCAAAATCATTTTTAATCTTACCACCATCCAAAGTTGCATTTAAAATCTCTTGTTTTTGCTGTAATATTTTACACAGTTTTTCTTCAATAGTGTTTTTAGCTATCTGATAATATATTGTTACAGAATCCTTTTGTCCTATTCTATGCAGTCTGTCTTCTGCTTGTGTCATATTGCCAGGCACCCAGTCAAGCTCTGCAAATACACAGGTTGAAGAAGCCCATAAATCAATACCTACACCTGCTGCTATAATGTTGCCTATAAACAATCTTACCTTCTTATTCTTTTGAAACTGCATAATAGCCAGTTTACGTTTATGCTTTACTACCGAGCCATCTACCATTACAGATATGTCTTTATATCTATTATACAGTCTTTTAATTATTTTAGTATGCTTGCAGAAAATCACCAGCTTGCCATCTTCATTTTCAAGGTAATCATCGACCCATTTAATCACTTTGGATAATTTTAATTTAGCAGCCAGTCGCAATAAATAGCCAAGTTTAACCACAGCTTCAGCTTTAGCAGCTTTCTTAGCTTTAATTAAAGATTTCTTGCTTAACCATCTGATAAAATCAACTTCAGCTTTTTTATAAATCTTAAACTTTTTAAGATTGTGTGGAATAATCTCTCTGGTTTTATCTGGTAGTTCTTTTAATACATCCTTTTTTAACCGTCTTATCATCATAGTTTCTTTAAGTTTTGTGTGCAGTTCATTCAGATGAGAAGCACCTTTATATTCCCACCCCCAAGGTTTTTTGACGGGATGACAATATTTGAAAGCATAAGAAAAAAAGCTCGGAAACATTTTTGGTTGTATTAAATTCAACGTTGTCCAGAGTTCTGAGGGTCTGTTTGTTAGAGGAGTACCACTCATACAGATAATATATGGGATATTCTTTGCAAATGCTTTTATAGTTTTATATCTTTTGGCACTTCTTGATTTAATATAATGACATTCGTCCAGCACAATCGTTTTTATTTTAAGTTTTGCAAGATATTTAGTCCAATGATGTAATATTTCATAGTTAATTATAATCAATTTGTTATATTTAGATAATGGTTTTGCTTTTGTGCTTTCTATTACAGACCCCCTTTTGTGGATATGGTTTTTTGCCTGCATTTCCCACACCCATTTTAGTGATGCGGGGCACACAACAAGAACAGGAGAAACTTTAGGATGAATGTCAATCCATTTGAGAACTTGCAGGGTCTTACCTGTGCCCATTTCATCTGCAAGCAGAACCCTGCCTTTGAATCTACTTATCTTGCGAACGCCTATCTTCTGATATTTTTTAAGTTTCGTTTTTTTCATTAAAACCAGCTATTATAAATACCTCATAAATGTTATCTATTATATAGACCTACTATATAATATACAAGTCTTTTTATTTCATTACAATAATTTTTTTAATTTGTCCAAAGGCATTATTTATCCTTGCTCGACTCCAGTTAAGGTCTTTATTCAGATGTCGTAAAATGCAATATCTATCTTTAAGTTTATATGGAGATATTTCTTTATGTTCCTTATAGACAGCACTAAGTTTATCTGGATTAGTTATTATCTCTGCTATGTATAAAGCATCTCCGGCAAAGCAATCCAAGAAATCAAATAAACCGTCTGCATAATCAATTGTTGCTTTCTCAATATTCAGTATGGGATTGGTCTTTACAGATTTTCTTTGCTCTTGGTACTTTCGTAGGAGATTATTTTTAATAGACCTACACAGATAAGATGTAAATTTGCAGGAAGACCCCCTTTTCCAATTTTTATATGACAGGACAAAGGCTAAATTGGCTTCGCCCAGAAGCTCCTGAAAATCGCCGCCGTGTCTTTTCTTAAAATCCCATACAATTTTTTTGATGAGTTTTTCTACATCTGAATAAGTTTGTTCCATTGCATTCATTTTAAAATCCTTTCCAATTAAGACCCCCTTACCTAAAATCCCGATTTTAAGACCCCCTTACCTAACTTTCAAAAACTGGAATCAAAAAAATAAAATATTTTTTAAGGAAAGATGACAAAATTCCCAACCGGAATTTTCTATGAAAGCAAAATTCCGGTTGGAACTACTGCCTGTATGCCGTCATTCTACCTTCTTAATATTTTTCTTGCTGTTCTATTTGCTAATCTAATATCTTCCACAATCTTGAGTGCTTCTGGATTTTTAGTGATGGAATTGTCTATTCCCCATTTTGGGCTGACTTTGAAATCATCTTCTTTCCTTAAAACACACTCCATACACCATTCCAATATCCCCACACGATTAAAGTATTTTTCCTGCTCTGTCTTCGTTACCCAAAACCTTTCACAATTCTGTTTTATTTTATATGTAAGGAAATGGACAACTTTTTCTTTTGAGAGAATAAACTTGTCTATTACAGGAACGCTAATACCAAATTCTTGACAGTAGCCTTCTAACTGCTGAACAAGTCTGGAATTATTATTAAAGTGGTGGTGGAAATTAGAGATACTTCTTTGAAATCTGTGGAAACTGTCTCTGATTTCTTCTATAAAATAGTGAACATTTTCCTGATGTTGACTTTCATCAGAAATTACACATCTTGGAACATTAAAAACTTTTTTCTCTTTTCTTTTTGCCTCATAATCTATGGAACGTGTGTGGGAACTTGTTGTGTTTAAATATGATATTAAAGTTATTAAAACAACATCATTCTTAATAAGAAAAGCAATGGGTGTTGAATAACTAAAGAGAGTTTTATCTTCAAAAGAGATATTTCTACGACCATTTCTACCACAATGTTGAGATTGTTCTATCCAAACCATAACAACTTGCCTTTGATTCTGAAAAACTGTTTTCATACTTTACTTCCTTTCCTTTTTCAATTTGAAGAATGAGGGTAATCATCTTTTTTCTTCCACATTTTGACCATCATAGAAAAACTAATTGCAAACAAACTTGCAAGTATGGCCCTTCTAAAGAATTTTCTCTTCTTTCTTTTTGCTGCCAAGTGCATAATATATAGAAAGATGGAAACATCAAGCAAAATAGTAAGAAGAAAAAGTACCAATTCAACAAATAGTTGGACAAATGAAGTTCTCATGGCTTTTTCCTTTTCAAACTGCCTAATAAAAACTGCGGGACTTCCGGTAACAAACCAAAAGCCCCACAGTCTCAAAAAGGAAGTACAACTCTAAGAGAATATTCTAATCATCTTTTTTATTTCTTCCACAGTTAATGAGCGAGAAAAACTACCCATTTGAAAACCAAGACTTGTTTTTCTTTCCACTACACAGAAAGACATTGTCATAAGGTTATTTACTTTCAATAAAATAACCCTTTCCTGCTGTTCATAATTCTTGGCAGGCTGTCCATAATTCTTGGCAGGATCGTTTGTTATTTCTACAGGAACTCCAAACATTTTGGAAAACAATCCTTCTTCTCGTTTTTTCATATTCTTTCTGGCAATCAGCAGATCAATTGTTTTTTCCTTATATGCAACCATTTTTTCGATATATTTAACAGCAGCTTTAGGATTCTTACATTTATGATTTTCATCTGAATAGCGACTACTCTCAAAGGAAATTAACCACCAGTTGTTATATTGTTTTCTTATGTTAATAGTATATTCTTGATTCTGATACTTTCTTGTAAGAACAGCTTGGTTTTTCCACTCATCAGAACCAGAAATATAATCGAAATAGTTGCCTGTTAATTTTATATCAATGTCTTTTACCAGTTGGACAAGAAAATGCTTGTCCCAAGATTCCATCCTTTCTTTGCGTTCCTCTTTTGTTAAACTCATAATACACTTCCTTTCTAAAAAATTGATTTGATTTTGTAATAGAATGATTCTACTACAAATTTCCTGTCAGAGAATTGCACTCTGACAGGAAAACATTAGTCATTGAAGCAGATTGTAGTTCCGAACGGTGCTTTTTGATGGTTCTTATTTACAGAAACCCAGAGAACAGGATAATCCGGTTCTTTATCTGGAAATCTACCATCCAAATCGGTCAAATAAACTGCACAAGCCGGAGAATAACCTTTTTTGTTTATTTCTTCAAATGCGGGTCTAAAGTCAGTTCCACCACCACCTTTTATTTCTACGGTAAAGGGCATATCAGCTTTTGTAAATTCCTGCTCACTTTGAATTTGAGCGTCTATGGAAAATACTCGCAAAGTTGTATCGTAAGCCATCAGAATATTTGATGCTTCTGCTGTGAATTTGCTGCATTGCTCTTGAGATATGCTTCCAGATGAGTCAATAAACACAGCAATTTCAGGAATTTGTTCACTGATTAGACTTGGTAGAACTAAACCCTGTGGAAAATATCTGCGGTTGGGCTTTGACCAGTTGTAGTCATTCCTTGCAGACCGTTCTACAAAATCTCGCAGCAGAATATACCACGGAAGTGGGGGATTGATTACATCGTTAATCATTCGTTTCAAATTTGTTGGAATATCCCCACGACACATTTGGGCAGCTTGAGCTGCGGCAGCTTTCCACTCAGCTTCTAACTGTTTATCTTCTGCTTTACCTTGAGAAGGTATAACAGCACCACACATTCCGGGGTCAGGAATTTTACCATCTCCTTTTCCCCCTTTTCCCCCTTTTCCACCTTCTGGGGACTTCTGATAGACGATATTGTAGATTTCTTCTACATTTTTATTGTAGAAGTTTGGTTCAAGAAGACCAACTTTAGGCATTCTGAATCCAGATTGAGTCAAAATCTCATTGATGGAATAATCTCCGGCTACATTCCAGAATGTAGAGTCTCTATCACCTTTCCGCCAACAGTGTCCCATTGCAAGGTGCATTGTTACGTGGGCGAGAACAAATTGGAGTTCTTCGCTGGATAACTCTTCGATGAAATTTGAGTTGTAGAACAATGTTTTTCCATCAGTTGCCGCCGAAGGCACCATCTCATCAGCTTGCTGGAACTTTAATTTCATTGCAAGACATCCGAAGAATGGATGGTCTAATAAAAGTAAAGTTCTGGCTCTAACAATCTTTTCTTTTGTATTCATAATTCTTCCTTTCTGAAAAATGGGTTAATAAACTTTAGAACAATTCTCTGATAGGGAATTGCACCCTATCAGAGAAAAACCCTTTATCTATGTCAAAATTTCTTTATGCTTAGAAGCCCACTCGATAAAGTGTTTAGAGTGCTGAATGTTTGGTTCTTTCCTAACCATATCCCGAACAAGCAGGGTGGAAAAATCAATTGGTAGTCTATTAGCATACTTAAAGATTCTTCCAACATTGTCTTTAGTTGCTTTTTCGACCAAAGCCGAAACGATTGCATACAGAACAGCAGGTTCTTCTGGAACTATTGCTTCGTCTGGCTTTAATAGAATAGCAGCAATATCCGGCAGACTTTCGTAAACCTTTAGAAAACCCATCAGTTCTGCTGCACAACCTTCACCAACAGAACCAGCCAAGACTTCGTGTTCTATCAAACCCATACTCATAATTTCTCCAGCAAACTGGAAAGTTCTCGGACAGGGGTGATTAACAATATCAGCCGTTGCTTCTCCGGTTGAGAGAAGAGTTGGTCGAAAGTGTACAAATCCAATCAAACCTGCGGGCATTTTATTCTTGAATGCCCAGTCAATCCAACTATCAGCATCAGCTTCTAACTGAAGGATGGTGCTAAATCTGGATTTGACAGGTTCGAGAATACCTGTAACACCTGCTCGGTCTTCCCTGCGATTTGTAGCAGCAGCGAAAACCACTTGGTCAGAAACACGATGACCATTAACTCTGCGTTCCAGAAGAAGTTGCATACAAGCTGCCTGAACTACGGCAGGGGCTTGACCCAGATCGTCCAGAAAAAACAGAGTTGGCTTTTTTGCTTCGATAAGCTGTCGAAGCTCACCAAAGGGCAAAAATTCAGCTTGCCCCTTTACAATTCCCGGAAGACCTTTATAGTCTGTCGGGTCGGAAACTACTGGGTGTGAAATAATCAATTCGTAGCCCAAGTTCTTTGCAACTTGTTTTACAATACTTGTTTTCCCAACTCCAGGTGCTCCTTTCAAAAGAACCGGCTTCATGTTCTTAAATAAAACAGTCAGCACTCTTGTTAATTCTTTCGCATTCATAATAAACTTCCTTTCTGAAAAATGGTTAAATATAATCGAACTATTCGATTACTAAGAACACAGGTAGGAGTCGAACCCACGCACCTTTCGGAGGCGTATTCCTAAGAATAGACCGTTGTCCTTGCCGTTAGACTTCTTGTGTTCTATGTTCCATCAAACTGAAACATATTGCTTCATCTTTTCCAAAACAGCTTTTGCATCTTTCGCCGCTTTTTTTCGGACATCAGAATTATCTCGAAGAGTAGTCGGGTGAAGATTTGCCAGTTTTTCAACCAATTCCTTTCTCATATTCTCCAATTCACTGCTTTGGATTATATTGAGTTTTGGAAGCAAATGACAGAAATCACCCAGATTGGTAATCAGAGTATTTCTGAAAATCCTGTCTGGTTCTGATAGAGTTGACTCTATCTTTCCAACGAGTTCAGCTAATTCCTGCCAGACAGAAGCCATTGCAGCACTCACTTTCGTAGATATGGTTTTTTCCATATTTTCCTTGATGTTCTTGACATCATCATCAGACAGGGAAACTCTGAAATCTTCGGAGTTTGGCAGTGGAAATATATCCACACCATGACCAAATTTACCTTTGACTTCTGCAATCGTTGGAAATCTTGCTGTGTTGACAAGGCTTCCTAATCTCTTTTGGCTTCTCTGCAGAATTTCAGGATACTCTTTGAGAAATTTGTCAATTTCGGCATCATATTCATCAGTGGCTTTCCTTAATTTTTGAGTAAAATCAAAGTAGAGTTCCGATGGTAAAATTCTATCACCAGAATCGTTCCAAGGCAAAGTCATAGAATCTATGGCAGCCCTGCACTTTCCGGCTGCTCTGACGATGCCTTCCAATTCCTTTTTAGGAATTAGATATGTCCACCAGTTGCCGGAATCGTAACCGGCCCCCTTTCCCTCTCTGACTTCTGCCGACACTTTGGAATCCTTGATGTGAAATAGAGACATAGAAATCCTCAAATGAACCAACATTGCTTTTTCTGATAGATTACTCATAATAAACTTCCTTTCTGAAAAATTAGAATATACTGCAAATAGAACATTTCCATTTGCAAATCCTCATAGTGGAATTACACCACTATGAGAATATTTGTTAGTATGGATTATATTTCTTTAAGAGATTCCTTTGCAAATTCTAATCCATAGAAACCACCTACTATGTCGTATTCTCCTGTGGCAAGATTTTCTGAAACACAGCAATAAACATCGCCAGAAAGGTATTGATTCCATGTTGTAATTAAATCTTCGGCTGCTTTATAGGCTTCTTCTCTCTTTGGAAAAGATTTCTTTTCCACGAAAATTGCCCCCACATTAGAAGTATCCCAATTTCTTGGGAGATAGGAGAAAGAACCTGCCAATGACAGAACTACGCCGGAATGGATATAATGGATATATGCTGATACTGAAAATATCCAGTGGCTATCCAATTCTAAGGTGTCTCGATAAATTCTTGCAAGATATTCTTTGGGAAATTCTTTCCTTTCAACCCAGAAATCTCTGTGGTAGTATACCAAAAACATTTCTTCGTTCCCCCAAGTATTAGGACTTTCTGCAGATGTGTCAGGAGTAAGATATTTTAGAATGTTACCCCCTTTTGTGGTTGTATCTTCTACTGGTTCGAATTGGTACTGTGTTTTGGTGTCTTCGTCAACATAGATTGTGGTTGTAATCTTCTTAATTTTCATAATACACTTCCTTTCTGAAAAATATTTCTAAAATGATGATAAACAATTTATCATCAAATTCTATGCAGAGAAATTGCATCCCTGCATAGAAAAACAAATGGAGGAGAAATTTTAATTGTTCTCGAACGGATTGTCCAAATTATCTAATTCATCTAATTCATCTAAGAAGTCTTTTGGAATATCACTAATTATAAAGGTGAATTTTTGACTATTTCTTCGAACTCCTTTGGCAAACCAAAAGTGTTTGCAAATATTCTCATCAGAGTTACTCTTTCCTTTACAGAATCAATTCCAATGTCAGCCAGAGCCATCTGATGAGTTAGAATATCTCTTACTGTAGCTTCCATAGTTTACTTCCTTTCTGAAAAATTCGTTTTGTTTATGTCCAATTCCTGCTATGAGAATTGCACTCATAACAGGATTTTAAGAATTTATCCATGTTTGTATAACCAGCGAAGGATAAGCAGTGGAATACCTACTACTACAAAGATTGATAGAAACACAGCAACATAAATCGACATTTTATTTCTCCTTTCTAAAAATAGGTTAATTAGAATTTTGTCAACATTATATCAATCATATATTCATCGAATAGGTGAGTTCCTGTATAATCCTTTTTTAATGATTTCCTCTGAATGTTTGGAGGGATCAGTTTTCTCACTTGTCTAACTATAGACATAATTATCTCGTCCAGTTCTTCCCAGTTGTATGTTCTGGTTTGTGATAAGGTGGCAAATGTTTGTGGAAGACCGTTTTTAATAGCAG